>JAESFN010000058.1_pt1:0-330000 | contig 334342 bp, 300 predicted proteins | sample 9269411 | NCBI WGS metagenome assembly JAESFN01 (sample SAMN14505399, study PRJNA617100) | algae metagenome | isolation source: Iphinoe sp. HA4291-MV1 and co-occurring heterotrophs from trail next to... | place: USA: Maunawili Falls, Hawaii | collected 2009-07-25
CCCCCGCCGAGATCGCCGGGCAATGGTCCTGGGGGCATGCCCCCAGGACCATTGCCATCCCATCAATCAACCATCATGAAGGAGCCGGACTCTACCTCTGACTGGTAACAATCAGGGGAGCACGTCACTTTCCGAACAAGCTCCTAGCTGCCATCAGTCGTATTCGCACGCGCTTTCCCGATGAATTTTGCTCATTTACGCCAAGCCATTCATCGTCTCCCCGATGTTAAAATTCGAACGTCGTTGAGTAATTTTCTGGCCAAACAACCTGCCATCGCCCGGATTCCAGCCCCTTGGCGATAACGGTTCGGTCGTGGACCTTGCGCAGCTTCAAGAATGCATGGACGCGCTCTAAAACCGGCGCCCATGCACCCTTGGGATAGATAAAGATATTGAACTTGCCCTGCCCATAGTCATGCCCATCCACTTCGGCGAAGCGGTTCTGCGAAAAGGCTTGGAAAAGCGTATCTTCGATATGGTGGAACCACTCTAACGTGTCGCCCTCTCGGACGTCGAACTGGACGATCAGGACCTTGCGATGGCGCATCAGTCGTGTTCGCGCCCGCCAGCCCCCATATACAGCTCGCGCCCGGTTTCCTCATAAACCTCGCTCATTTTCGCCATGCCCTTTTCGGCCTCTTCGGCGGCGATGAAGCCGGCGCTGTCCTGATTTTGCAGCTTCGCGAAGTCGCGGACTTCCTGGCTGATCTTCATCGAGCAGAATTTCGGGCCGCACATGCTGCAGAAATGCGCCGACTTGGCGCCCTCGGCGGGGAGCGTCTGGTCGTGATATTGCTCGGCGGTGTCGGGGTCGAGCGACAGGTTGAACTGGTCGCGCCAGCGGAATTCGAAGCGCGCTTTCGATAGCGCGTCGTCGCGGACCTGTGCGGCGGGGTGGCCCTTGGCAAGGTCGGCGGCGTGCGCGGCGAGCTTGTAGGTGACGACGCCGACCTTCACATCGTCGCGGTCGGGCAGGCCGAGATGCTCCTTGGGCGTGACGTAGCAGAGCATCGCGGTGCCGTACCAGCCGATCTGCGCGGCGCCGATGCCGCTGGTGATATGGTCGTAACCGGGCGCGATGTCGGTGGTCAGCGGCCCGAGCGTGTAGAAGGGCGCCTCGCCGCACGCTTCGAGCTGCTTGTCCATATTCTCCTTGATCTTGTGCATCGGGACATGGCCCGGGCCCTCGATCATCACCTGCACATCCTGCGCCCAGGCGCGCTTGGTGAGCTCGCCGAGCGTATAGAGCTCGGCGAACTGCGCCTCGTCGTTCGCGTCATAGATGCTGCCGGGACGCAGGCCGTCGCCGAGGCTGTAGGCGACGTCATAGGCCTTCATGATCTCGGTAATCTCGTCGAAGCGTTCGTAGAGGAAGCTTTCCTTGTGATGCGCGAGGCACCATTTCGCCATGATGCTGCCGCCGCGCGACACGATGCCGGTCATGCGCTTCGCAGCGAGCGGCACGTAGGGCAGGCGGACGCCCGCATGGATGGTGAAATAGTCGACGCCCTGTTCGGCCTGTTCGATCAACGTGTCGGCGAAGATTTCCCAGGTCAGATCCTCAGCGATGCCGCCGACTTTTTCGAGCGCCTGATAGATGGGGACGGTGCCGATCGGGACGGGCGAGTTGCGGATGATCCATTCGCGCGTGTCGTGGATGTTGCGCCCGGTCGACAGGTCCATGACGGTGTCGGCGCCCCAGCGGATCGACCAGACCATCTTGTCGACCTCGGATGCGACGTCCGAGGCGACCGCGCTGTTGCCGATATTGGCGTTGATCTTGACGAGGAAGTTGCGGCCGATCGCCATCGGCTCGCTTTCGGGGTGGTTGATGTTGCTGGGGATGATCGCGCGGCCGCGCGCCACTTCGTCGCGGACGAATTCGGGGGTGACATAGTCGGGGATGCTCGCGCCCCAGCTTTCGCCGTCGCGCTTGTATTCGGCGAGGCGCGCGCGGCCGAGATTTTCGCGCTCGGCGACATATTCCATCTCGGGCGTGATGATGCCGCGGCGGGCATAGTGCATCTGGCTGACGTTCTGGCCGGGCTTGGCGCGGAGGACCTGCTTCTTGACGTTCGGGAAGGCGGGGACTCCTCCAGAGCGATCCGGGCCGAGCTGGCCGTTATCCTCGGGGCGAACCTCGCGCTGGGTCACTTCCTCGACGTCGCCGCGCCCCCGGATCCAATCGCGGCGCAGTTCGGCGAGGCCGGCGTTGATGTTGATCGTCGCATGGACGTCGGTGTAGGGGCCGCTGGTGTCGTAGACGCGCACCGGCGGTTCGCCCGAATGCGGGTCGAGGTCGATCTCGCGCATCGCGACGCGGATGCCGCTGCCGGTCTGCGCCGCGACGTGGATCTTGCGGCTGCCGCGGATCGGGCCGGTGGTGACGCCGATGGGGGCGGTATTTTCGAACTTCGAGTCGATGTCGGCCATGTGCAGTCGCTCCATATATTCGGAGCGAAAGACGGATTCCGCGCGGGGAAAACCGGCCCTCCCTCCGCCCGAGTTACCGGGATCAGGTTCAACGGGTCGCGGTCTATTCCGCTCTCAACCGGCCATCACAGACGCGGCTCCCCGGGGATGCGGAGGGTTATAGGGCGCGGCGGATGCGCTGTCCATGCGCCCCGAGTGACCGTGCGCACTTTCGCCAAGGGAAAATGCGATTAGAACCGTCTTATCAGCGACATGGGCAGTAAGGACAGGGATATGGCGGGATCGATGAACAAGCGGCGGGTCGTTCAGATGGCGGCGGTGGCGCTGGCGTGGTGCCTGTTGCCCGCCGAAGCGCAGGCGCAGGCCTTTCCGTGCAACGGCGGCAGCAATGGCGCCGGGCCGGGCGAGCGGATGGTCGGCATGTCGCAGGCCGGGAACGGCGTCGCGTCCTTTCCGCTGTGCGTGCGCGACGACAGCGGCGCAGCCCCCGCGCCGCCGCCCGCGCCGGCCAACAGCTATGCCGCGATCGCCTGGCACCCCGACGCCGCCGACATCTGGGTCGACGGCAATTACCTCCATTCGGCGAGCGTCGCCGAAAGTGAGTCGCTCGCGGCGTGCAACCGGGTGATGGGCGGCGGCTGCTCGTCGGCGGGCAGTTGGTGGAATTCGTCGATGGCGATCATCCGCGACCGCAACGGCTATTTCTACAAGGCGTGGGCGGGCGAAGGCGGCGCCGAGCGCAAGCAGGTGATGGCCGACTGCTCGTCGAAGCAGCTTTTGCCGTGCGAGGTCTTTGCGACGATCCGGTCGAGCACCAACCGCCGCTCGCCGGGCGCTTCGGTGCGCAAATCCTTTGCCGCGTCGGCGTGGGTCACCGGCGGCGCGAGCGACGGCTATAATGGCAAGCTCTATGTCGCGAGCGGCTATCGCAGCGCCGACGACGCGACCGCCGCCGCGATCAAGGCGTGCAGCGACGCGACGTCGCGGCCGTGCGAGAGCAATGCGCTGACCGGCAACGGCTTCATCCAGGCGTACAGGATGAACGCGAGCGACGACAGCGCGACGGTCGAAACCTCGGCCAAGCGTGCGAAGGAAGCGGCGCAAGCGAACTGCAAGAAGCAGAAGGCGACGGCGTGCACGATGCAGGCGCTGTTCGACAGCCGCAAGCCGGGGCAGTTCGTGCATGACTTCAACGCCGGGAAGTCCGACTAGGCCCCGGTCGCGGCCATCGGTGCCGTCTAGGCGGCGACGCTGTCTTTCGCGCCGCCCTGACGCCAGCGCGCGGCGGCGAGCGCGACGCGCTGGCCCAGCGAATGCGCGGTTGCGCGGTCGCCGGCGCGGGGGGTGACCTCGGCGCTGTCGTTCGCGGCCTGCGCCATCGCACCGATGAAGGCGCCGAGGCGGTTTTCATTGTCGGTCGCGGCGCTGGTGTCGTCGTTGTTGCCGGGAAGCTGGCCGGTGCCGATCCAGACCATGCCGTGCTGCGCGGCGAAGATCGCGAGGCTGGTCAGCGTGTTGAGCTTGTCGCCCGACGGCGAGGCCGAGACGGTGAAGGCGGCGGCGAGCTTGTCCTGCCAGTCGCGCGTCATGAAGACCTGCGTGCTCGCGTCCATGAACGCCTTCATCGGCGCCGAGACATTGCCGACATAGGTGGGCGAGCCGAAGATCAGCGCGTCGGCCTCGTTCGCGGCGGCGAAAAAGTCCGCGAAGTCGGTCTGGCCGGCCTCGATCCGCAGCGGCACCGCGGTCGCGCCCGCCGCCTCGACCCCGCGCGCGACGTCGCCCGCGAGCACGTCGGTATGGCCGAAGCCCGAATGATAGATGATGGCAATCCGGGTCATGTCTGTCCTCCTTGATGCCGGCGGGGGGAGTCGGGCCGGCTTGCGGAGCGGAAGGTGATGGGATAGGTACTAAAAGTTAAGTACGCACCTTCAGGTACCTGCCCTAATGAATATTGCCCGCTGCATAGAAAATCCTGATCCGCTGGCGCAGGATTGCCCGTCGCGCGACATGCTCGACCTGATCGGCGACCGCTGGAGCCTGCTGATCCTGCTCGTCGTCGGGCAGGGCACGCACCGCAACGGCGAACTCAAACGGCGGATCGGCGGGATCAGCCAGAAGATGCTGACGCAGACGCTGCGCGCGCTGGAGGAGAACGGCCTGATCGAACGGCGCGATTTCATGACGGTGCCGCCGCACGTCGAATATCATCTGACTGGCCTCGGCGCGTCGCTGCAACAGGCGATGGCGCCGCTGTTCGGGTGGGTCGACCGCGAATTTTCGGCGGTGCAGGCCGCGCGCGCAGCCTTTGCGGCGCGCGGGCAGGCGGACTAGGTGGCGGGTGAAGACCGATTGCGGACGTTGCGACCTACCGTCGTGATGATAGGGATAGCCGCATGAGTGAACTTAATATCGCGGAAATCCCATTCGATAACGGTGGCATTCGCTATCGCTATTCCAGAAAGCTGTCGCCTGATGAATCTCGGTGGATCAGGGATGGCCTATTTCAGGCTTTCCATGAAAACGGTGTGCTCGCATCAGAAGGTCACTATGTTCACGGCGCCGAGCACGGGCCGTGGAGAGACTATCACGACAATGGCCAGATCGCAGCGGAAGGCACCTACGACGCAGGAAATGAAACTGGCGTTTGGCGTTACTGGACCCGCGAAGGGATCGAGAGCGATCGAATCTGACCCGGCCAAGGTCAGCTTCCCACCCCAAGGCGGTCCCTACGTCCGTAGACCGGGCGCCGAGTTGAATATGCGCCGCGACTAGCCGGCCAGCGACGCGGGCATTGCGGGTAGCGGCGCCTGCGGGATGCCGTTCGCGACGATCGCTTCGAGCGCGTCGAAACAGTCGCCGTCGATCGCCGCGCCGACTTCGCACGCCATGATCGACAGCGCCTGGTCGACCGGCATCGCGGCGCGATAGGGGCGGTCGGCGGTGAGCGCGTCGAAGAAGTCGGCGACCGAGATGATACGCGTTTCCATCGAAATGCAATCCTCGTCGAGCCCGAGCGGATAGCCGGTGCCGTCGAGCCGTTCGTGGTGCGATCCCGCGATCATCGCCATGTCGCGCATCACCCCGATGCGCGAGAGGATGTCGGTCGTCGCCTGCGCATGCCCCTGCATCGCCGCCCACTCGCCCGCGGTCAGCCGGCCGGGCTTGTCGAGGATGCGGTTGCTGACGCCGAGCTTGCCGATGTCGTGGAGCATCGCCGAGCGGACGAGGCGGCGGCGCTGCGGCGCGGCGATGCCCTGCGCGGCGCCGATGCGGTCGGTGAGCAGCGCGACGCGCTCGCTGTGCCCGCCGGTATAGGGGCTCTTGGCGTCGATCACCTGTCCGAAGGCGACCGCGATATCGTCGAGATAATCCTCGTCGACGCGCACGCGTGCCCGTGCGGGCTCGAGCGCGAAGAGCTGCGCGTCGATGTCGGGCGCGGCGAGCGCGGCCCAGAAGCCGGGGTCGGCGGCGAGGTCGAGGAAGATTGCGGTGAGGTCGGGGTCGAGCCAGGTGCCGGCGCGCGCGCGCACTTCGGCGACCGCGCGATCGGGGCCGCCCGCCATGAAGAAGACGTCGGCGACCTGCGCGAGCAGCGCGATGCGCGCGAGCAGCGGGATCGCACCGCCCGACAGTCCGCGCGGCATGCCGCCGCCGTCCCAATGTTCGTCGAGCGCCGCGATGGCATCGGCGACGCGGTCCGAAAAGCGCAGGCGGCGCGCGATGCCTGCACCCTGCGTGCAGCGCGTCTCGATAAAGCCGGTGAGGATCGGCGCGGCATGGCCGAGCAGGTGGTCGCGCGCGGCGCTGCGCGCCGCCGCCTCTTCCTTCACCCCGACCTCGGCCTCGACGAAGCGGAGGAAATCGGCGGCGCCCGGGCCGATCAGCTTGAACCCCTGTTTGAGCGTGCGGTCGTCGCCGAGGAAGAGTTCGGCGACGCGCGCGGCGTTGCTCGAACAGCCCAGATCCTTGAGCAGCACGGCATAGAGGCAGTCGGCGAGTTCGGCGCCGTCGAGCCCGGCGGCGAGGCCGACATAGGTGCCGATCCACGCGGCGCGGACGCTGTGCCCCGCGGGCTGGCCTTCGGTGAGGTCGAGCGCATAGGAAAAGGCGCCCAATATCTCGGCAAGCCGCGCTTCGCCGACGGGCACTGCGCTGTCAAAGGCCGTCCGGTCCGGCTGGAACATCGATTATCCCCCTGTTGATCGGCCGGGCATAGCGGCCAAGCTTTACCAGCGGGTTAGCGGGCGTATAACCGGAGCCGGCGGGGCACCGGACGGGAGGCGGTCATGGCAGGCTTTATGGCAACGGCGCTGGCGATGCTGCTCTCCGCGGCAAGTCCGGCGACAGGGGGCGAGGATCTCGGCTGGCTCGCGGGCGACTGGGCGAGCGAGACCGACGGGCGCTGGACCGAGGAAAGCTGGGCACCGCCGCGCGGCGGGATGATGATCGGTCATAGCCGGTCGGGGCGCGGCGACACTTTGCGCGAGTTCGAGTTCATCCGCATCGTCCGCGGCGACGACGGTGTGCTCGCCTATATCGCACAGCCGCAGGGCGGGGCGCCGGTGGCGTTCGCGCTGACGAAAAGCGACAAGGCGCGCGCGACCTTCGAAAATGCCGCGCATGATTATCCGCAGCGCATCGAATATGTCCGCGACGGCGACACGCTGACCGCGACGATCTCGGCGATCGACGGGTCGAAGGCGCGGCGCTGGACCTATCGGCGGCGCTGAGCGAAGCGGAGCATCATGGCGGACAAGACGGGACGGCTCTTCGCGATCATCGACAATCTGCGCCGGCGGCGGCGGCCGGTGACGGCGGAGATACTGGCCGAGGAGCAGGGCGTGTCGGTGCGCACGCTCTATCGCGACATCCAGGCGCTGATCGCGCTCGGCGCGCCGATCGAGGGCGAGGCGGGGGTGGGCTATATGCTGCGCCCCGGTTTCTTCCTGCCGCCCTTGATGTTCAGCGCCGAGGAGCTGGAGGCGCTGGTGCTCGGCGCGCGCTGGGTCGAGGGGAGGCAGGACGGGTCGCTGTCGCGCGCCGCAGGGCTGGCGCTCGCGAAGATCGCCGCGGCGAGCCCCGACGATCTGAAACAGCGGATCGACGAATCGGGGCTGTGGCCGGTGAACAGCCGATGGCGCGAGAGCAATGCGCCGTTGCTGGCAACGGTGCGCGAGGCGATGCGCGCCGAAAAGACGCTGCACATCGATTATTCCGACGAGCGCGGCAAGGCGAGCGAACGCGCGATCTGGCCCGCGGCGCTCGCCTATTTCGAGGAAAAGCAGATCATCGCCGCTTGGTGCCTGCTCCGGCAGGATTTCCGTAGTTTCCGCATCGACCGCATCGCCGCGGCGCGGATCGGCAGCGAGGGGTTCGGGCGGCGCCGCGCGGTGCTGATGGCCGACTGGTGGCGGCAGAACGGACTCGACGCAGCCTCCTGACAGGATCTGTCAGGGGGATGGGCTAGTCCGCTTCGGGTGAGGGGCGCCGGTCGACGGCGCCCGCGAGACCGGAGGATTTCAGATGCTCAAGACCCATCATGGTTCGTGCCATTGCGGCGCCGTCAAGTTCGAGGCCGACATCGACCTCGATGCGGGGACGGGCAAATGCAATTGCTCGATCTGCACCAAGAAAAGGAACTGGAGCGCGCAGATCAAGCCCGACGCCTTTCGCCTGCTCACCGATCCCGCGGCGCTCGAGGAATATGTGTTCGGATCGGGCAGCGCGCATCATGTCTTCTGCAAGACGTGCGGCGTTTCGGCGTTCGGGCACGGCTATGTCGAGGAGATCGGCGGCGCCTATTATTCGGTGTCGATCGCGTGCCTCGATGACCTGACCCCCGCCGAAATGGCGGCGCTGCCGGTGCAGCATATGGACGGCGCGGGCAATAATTGGTGGAACGCGCCGGAGGTTACGGCTCATATGTGAGGGGTAACGGCTTAGGGGTGGTGAGCTGCCACTCCTAATATCCGTCATCCCGGCGAAGGCCGGGATCTCACCCTCTCGAAATGACGCGCCGGCGAGATCCCGGCCTTCGCCGGGATGACGAGGATAGAGGCGGCAGCAACCGGTCGAAACCGGCCGGACCCGCCAACGGACCGGACCCGCTACTGCGCTGCCGTCTCGCTGCCCAGCGAGGCGCGCTGCGAATCGAGGACGATGATCCGCTGGCGCATCGCGTCGGCGACGCAGGCGGCGTCGCCGCAGGCGTCGCGCTCGCCGATCCGCCAGCTGCGCTGTTCGGTGGCGATCTGTTCGCGCAGCGGCCCTGCGGTGCGGTCGAGCTGCTTGTACGCGCGGTTGAGCTCGCGATCGAGCGCCGCGAGCTCGTCGTCGCCGCAGATCAGCTTCTCGGCGCGGGTCGCGGCATATTTGCAGTTGAAGCTCGGGGGAATTTTCGCGGTCGGCGCCACGTCCGCCTGTTCGTCGTGCGCCGGGGTCGCGGGCGTGGCAGCCGGAGCGGGCGCGGCCCCGGGCAGGGACGCGGCGGCGGGCGCGGCCGTGGCGGCGCTCCCCGCCTTGCCTTGGTCGTCGCCGCGCATGAACAGCATCGCCGCCAGCACCGCGACCGCGACCAGCAGCGCGCCGATCATCAGCGTCTTGGCCGACCCGCCTCCGGATGCCGGAGGAGCCGGCTCGGTCGCCTCGGTCAGAATGGCGGCGTGCAGCTTGTCGGCCGCGACGGTTGCGGCGGGCGTCGCCCCCGCGCCGGCCGGCGGCGTTACGCCGGCCAGCTGGTGCGCCTTCGCTGCGATGCGCGCGATCGAATCGTCGCGCTTTTCCAGCCAATCGATCCACTGCGCACTGGCAAGGTGATAGGCGAGGTCGTCGGGGACGATCTCCTCGAGCCGCAAGGGAATGATCGCCTTGTGCGCGCTGTCGGCGAGGATCAGCTCGCGCTTCACATGCGGGCTCTTGTCCGACTGGCTGCAGAACAGCAGCAGGACGCCGGCACCGTCGCGGATCGCCCGCATGATCGCGGTGTCGAAGGCTTCGCCGGGCCCGACGTCGCGCGGTGCGATCCAGCAATCGACGCCGTGGCGCGCCAGCGCCTTTTCGACGTGCAGCGCGACGTCATATTTGCTCGAATGATGGCTGACGAACAGCTTCGGACGCGTGTCTTCTGTCATTGCAGTCCCCTTTTCCGCTCACGCGGAAGCCGCGTCGGCCCGTGTCAACCTAGCTGAAAAAGAAAGCAAAACTCAAGCGGTGCGATGCTCGCCCTTGACCCAGCGCACGGTGCCCGACGAGGCGCGCATGACGACGGTCTCGGTCGTCAGGATACCGCCGCGGCGATGCTTGACCCCCGACAGCAAAGATCCGTCGGTCACGCCGGTCGCGGCGAAGATCACATCGCCCCTGGCGAGGTCTTCGAGGTCGTAGACGCGGTCGAGATCCTCGATCCCCCATTTCTTCGCGCGCTTGCGTTCGTCGTCGTTGCGGAACAGCAGGCGGCCCTTGAACTGGCCGCCAACGCAGCGCAGCGCCGCCGATGCCAGCACGCCCTCGGGGGCGCCGCCCGAACCCATATAGATGTCGACATTGGTGTCGGGGTTCGTCGTCGCGATCACGCCGGCGACGTCGCCGTCGGGGATCAGCGCGACGCCGCAGCCGATGGCGCGCAGTTCGGCAATGATCGCTTCGTGGCGCGGACGATCGAGCACGCAGACGATGATGTCGGCGGGCGCGACGCCCTTTTCGCGCGCCACCGCCTCGACATTCTCGCGCACGCTATTGTCGAAATTGACGATGTTCGGCGAATAGCCGGGCCCGACCGCGAGCTTGTCCATATAGACGTCGGGGGCGTTGAGCAGGCAGCCTTCCTCGGCGATCGCGAGCACCGCGAGCGCGTTCGGGCCGGCCTTGGCGGTGATCGTCGTGCCTTCCAAGGGGTCGACCGCGATGTCGATCTTCGGCCCCTTGCCCGGCGCGTTGCCGACCTTTTCGCCGATATAGAGCATCGGCGCCTCGTCGCGCTCGCCTTCGCCGATGACGATCGTGCCGTCCATATAGAGCGTGTTGAACGCGGTGCGCATCGCCTCGACCGCGGCGGCATCGGCGGCTTTCTCGTCGCCGCGACCGATCAGCTTCGCCGCGGCGATCGCCGCGGCTTCGGTGACGCGCACCATTTCGAGGACGAGCACCCGGTCGAGGTTGCTGCTATTCGTCATGTCGGTCACTCTCCGTCTTTGATCTTGCCTTGGCGCCCCCGTCGGGCATGGTGCGCGCCATATGGTCGCCCGCGCCGCTTGTCGAGAATACTTCGCCCGATTCGGGGCCGCTGTCGCCTTGTCGTGCGTCATCGCCGTGACAGCGGGGGCGCAGGTTCAGGGGCCGCCCGCGCCGCCGCCGCCGCGCGATGCCGAAACCGCCGTCGCCAACGCGAAGGAACTGGTCGATCCGATCAAGCGCTGCCGCCCCGCCGACGACGGGTCGATCAATGTGTGCGGCACCGACACCGAACGCCACCGCCTGTCGCCCGAACTGCGCGCGATCGCGAACGAGGGCCGCGAGGCGCCGCCGAAGCTGCCGCGCGCCGAGGCGCAGGCGATGAGCCTCGACAAGCTGCCCTATAACTGGATCTCGCTCGGCGGGCGCTATAAACCCGGCCCCGAATATAATGAGCAGTTTGAAGCAATGAAGCGCGCGACCGACCCCGAAACGGGCACCCCCGCGCCGCCCGAGGACGAGCCCTAGGGCCAGGACCCTAAGCGAACACCTCGGCCGACGCCGCGGCGGGCCGCGCGGCGCGGTACAGCCCCGCAGCGACGAAGATCTTCGCGAGGAAATAGGCGGCGAACAGCAGGACCCACGCGAAACTCATCGCGATTTCGAGCGCCGTCCCGGGAGCCTGCGCATTTTGCCAGATCACCGCGCCGTGCAGGAGGATGAGCCCGCCGAGCGCGAGGCCGAAGACGATGCCGATCGCGAAATAGAGGCCGACGAGGCGCCATTGCGCCGGCCCGGTGAGCCGCCAGGATTCGGCGATCGCCGCAAAGGGATTGAGCCGGCCGTGCGCGGCCATGGCGGCGCCGGTCAGGCAAAGCCGCGCCTCGATCCAGGTGCCGAGCAGCATCAGCACCAGCCGGTAGGCGATATCGACCGCGCCGCCGGCCATCGCGTTCCATTCGGCGATGCCGATCGTCAGCAGGATCGGCAGGCTCACGAGTATGCCGATCCCGAAATAGATCAGCATCAGGACGATCAGATAGGCGGCGCCCGCGACCATTCCGTACATGATCTCGGAAATATAGCCTTCGCGGATCTCGGCGAGGATGGCGTTCCACGCGGCGAGCATCGCGCCCGCGACGATCACCGACACGATGCCCAGCAGGTAAAGCGGTCCGGTGATCGAGCCGCTGATATAGGTGCCATAGCTGTTGACCATCAGCGCGATGATCGTGCGCAGGTTGAAGATCGGCTCGCTCGACAGCAGCAGATAGGGGAAGAGCACCCCCAGCACCGTATAGGCGAGCGCGGCTTGCCAATGCTCGCCCGCCAGCATCCGCGCCTCGGCCAGCCCGCGCCTGATTTCGATATCCATGATCGCCCCCCGTTCCCCGTCACCGGGGTAACAGCGGCGCGGGCGATTTCAAGCGGCTGTTACAGCGCGAGGATCGGCATGTGCATCGGCGTGCCGACGACATGGTTCGACGCGGCGAGGATCGCGAGCGCGGCGTGGATCGCGCTGGCGGGTCCCTCGTGCGTGACGAGCGCGATGACGACGCCGTCCTGGTCGTCGGTGCCGCGCTGGATGAAGCTTTCGATCGAGACGCCGGCGTCGCGCATCGCCGTCGCGATCTCGGCGAGCACGCCGATGCGGTCCTCGACGATCAGGCGGACATAATGTTTGCCGACGCGCGCGCCGGCGTCGGCGGCGGGGGCGGCATCGAGTGCGTCGACGGGCATCGCGAAGGCCGGGCCATATTCGTCGCGCGCGATGTCGATGATGTCGGCGACGATCGCCGATGCGGTCGGCCCGGCGCCCGCGCCCGCACCCTCGAAGAACAGGCGCCCGACGAAATTGCCCTCGGCGACGACGGCATTGAGTGCGCCCGGCACATAAGCGAGCGGATGGTCGGCGGGGACGAGGCACGGCTGGACATGCTGGTAGAGCCCCCCGCCTTCGTTGGCGCCGTCGCGCTCGGCCATACCGATCAGGCGGACGCGGTGGCCGAGCGCCTCGGCCTCGCGGATATCGGCGGCGATCAGATTGCGGATGCCGTTCGCGGTCACCGCGCCGATGTCGAGCTTCGTCCCGAAACAGAGCGCGGCGAGGATCGACAGCTTGTGCGCGGCGTCGATGCCGTCGACGTCGAAGGTCGGGTCGGCCTCGGCATAGCCCTCCGCCTGCGCAGCGGCGAGGGCATCGGCAAAGCTCGCGCCGTTCCGCTCCATCTGCGTCAGGATATAATTGCAGGTGCCGTTGAGGATGCCATAGACGCGCGCGATCTGGTTCGCCGACGCGCCCTCGCGGATCGCCTTGATGACGGGAATTCCCCCCGCGACCGCGGCTTCATATTTCAGCGGCGTGTCCTTTTGCTCGGCGATCCGCGCGAGGTCGAGCCCGTGATGCGCGATCATCGCCTTGTTCGCGGTAACGAGCGCCTTGCCCGCACCGAGCGTGTGGCGCGCCAGCGTCAGCGCCGGGCCGTCTGCGCCGCCGATCATCTCGACGACGACATCGACGTCGTCGGCGGCAACCAGCGCGTCCATGTCGTCTTCCCAGCGATAGCGCGAAAGGTCGATGCCGCGGTCCTTGTGCCGGTCGCGCGCCGAGAGGGCGACGATCTCGATCGGCCGCCCGGCACGCCGCGCGATCAGATCGCGGTTCGCCTCGAGCAGCTTCACCACGCCGCCGCCGACGACGCCAATCCCCGCGAGCGCGACGCGAAGCGGCGGGCGGGGGGCGGTCGGGGCGGAATAGGGCGACATAAGGGACTCCGGTAAAGATACGGAGCCGCGCCCCGCCGTTGCCAGCGCCCTATCGGCTTTTGCCGAGGAAACAAGCCCGGCGCGGCTTAGCGGCGCCGAAGCAAATCTTTATCCCGCCATGAAAAGCGGCACCGGCCCGGTGCCGTCTGGACATTCAGTCGGAAGACACACCCACCGGCGGCTTGCGCGTCCGCGTGCATTCGCCGAGCGCGCCGAGAACGACGGCATAGTCCGCCGCCGCCTTGCGGCGATCCTCGGGCGCGGTGCCCGCAAGCTTGTTGAGCGGCAGCTGCTTCGGCAGCCCGCACGCGAGTCGGTACCAGGCGAGGGTGTTGCGCTGGGGGACCGATGCGCCGTCGACGATCTCGCCGAACGCCGCCGACCAGCGCCGCGACCCGTCGGCGGCGGTCAGCACGGTGATCGACACCGGGTCGCCCGTCCGCGTGTTGAGGAACAATTGCGTCTCGCCTTCGCCGGGCAGCGTGCCCGGGACATGGAAACCGTTGGCGATGCCGGTGATCGCGGGCGCCGCGCCGGGCTTGACCGCCTCGGTCAGCACCGCGCGCAGCTGCGCCTCGGTCGCCGGATCCCACGGCAGCTGGGCGTCGGGGGCGATCAGCCGGACGCTGCCGGTGTTGCTGCTGCCTGCCGCCGCGCCCGGGACGGGGCGGGCAAAGAGCAGGACCGGCTGTTTCTTTTTCAGCTTCGGCGCCTTGCCCTTCGCGTCGAGCGGCAGGTCGACGAGATAGGAGATTCGCGACGCGAGCGGGCCGGCGCCGCGAATCAGGCTGACGACGTCGGCTTCGACATAGAATCGGGCAAAGCCCGCCGCGACGCCGGGCGACTGCGCCGGTTTCAGTGCCGCGGCCTTATATATACGCGCGTGCAGCGCGATCGGGGCGGCGGTCGCCAGATCGGCGATGTCGGCATAGCTGTACGGGCTTGCCGCCGCTGGTGGCTGCGTGGCCTGCATCGCGGAAACCGTAGGGATTCCAAGGCTCAGAGCCAGAATGGCTGTGATGGCGGCCGGGTGGGGGAGGCGCATGATCGATCCACTTTCCGTCATTTATGACACCGTTATCGGCGCCAGAATCCCTAACATGGGACATGGCACATTAACCGCTGATAAAGGGTTTGCGAATGTGCCGCCACCGCGATAGGACGTGCCCGAAGTGTCCGGCAAAAACATAATAAGCCGGATGCAGCGCCGTCGGGTCTCGCAGAACGCATCGGAAATCATCCGGGCATTTGGCAACCGAACCCGCCGGCAGGGAATTGGTGTCAGGATGATCTAGCAAGGAGCGTCGTCCCTGAATGGCTTATGGTGATAATGTCGACCCTAAAAACAGGGTAGTGGCGATTGTCTTGGTTGGTCTGCTTACAGCGGTTCTGGGCTACGGCCTGGTCAACGGCTTGAATATCAGTATCGTCAAGAAACTCGCCGAAAAATTGGATGTGGTGGACGTTGAAGAGCCGCCGCCGCCGGAGGAACCCCCGCCGCCGCCGCCGCCGGACAACAAGTTGCCGCCGCCGCCGCCGGTCGTGACGCCGCCGTCGCCGATTCCGCCGCCGGTTACGACCAATACGGTCCAGTCGGTGCCGAAGGCGCCGCCGACGCCGCCCCCGCCCGTCTACACGCCGCCGGCCCCGCCGGCTCCGCCGCCGACGCCCGACCTCAGTGCCGCCGGTACGCCCAAGGGCAACCCGGGTCGCTGGGCGACGAACGACGACTATCCGGCACGCGCCATGCGCGAAGAGCGTGAAGGCACGACCGGTTTCCGCGTCACCTATGGTGCCGATGGCCGTATCACATCCTGTGATATCACGGCGTCGAGCGGCCATCCCGACCTGGATGCCGAAACGTGCAAGCTGATCACGCGCCGTGGCCGTTTCAATCCGGGCAAGGACCGTGCGGGCAACCCCACGGGCGGCAGCTACAGCAATCGTATCCGTTGGCAGATTCCGCGCTGATCCGGCGCCGGACACACTGTTTTCGAATCTATTGAATTCTTTGAGAGGGAATTTCCTACTATGTTTAATCTGATCGCAAATGCCGCCGCTGCGGCGCCGGCCGCCGCTCATGACGCAGGCCTGAGCCTGATGCCTGCCGCCATGTGCGTGAAGGAAGAAGGCCAGAACCCCTACGGTCTCGTCCCCGCGCTGTGCGAAGGCGGTATCGTCTCGCAGCTGACCTTCCTCATCCTGCTGATCATGTTCGTCGGCACGCTCTACATCCTGTTCACCAAGCTGTTCGAACAGAACAAGGTGATGAACCAGGGCAAGGCCGTCGACGCCAACTTCTGGCGCGCCGCGACGCTCGCCGACGGCGCTTCGAAGCTCGAAAAGAACAGCGCCTATCGCCAGGTCGTCGAAGACGGTCTGCGCGCCAACGAAGAGCATAACAAGCTGACCGACCCCGTCGAAGCCCACGACTGGATGCACGGCACGCTCGAGCGTTCGCAGAACCACATCAACTCGAAGCTCAACGGCGGCCTCGCCTTCCTCGCGACCGTCGGTTCGACCGCACCGTTCATCGGTCTGTTCGGTACCGTTATCGGTATTCTCCGCGCGCTCGTGAAGATCGGTGCGTCGGGTCAGGCATCGATCGACACCGTCGCCGGTCCGGTCGGTGAAGCTCTGATCATGACCGCCATCGGCCTGATCGTCGCGGTCCCCGCGGTGCTCGCGTTCAACTGGCTGCAGAGCCGCAACAAGGCGATCGCCCGCCGTCTGTCGATCTTCTCGAACGACGTTCTCGGCTCGATCATGTCGAACGGCCAGGTGAAGCCGGCCTCGACCACCGTTGCCAAGGCTGCTCCGGCCGCGGCTCCGAAGAAGGCCTGATTCGGCTTCTGGATCCCCGCTTTTTGCCACGCGGCGAAAGGCGGGGTCCGCTGGACAGGGAAAGGCAAGCACAGCGCGCCGATCCGACGTCCGTGACAGAAATTTTGTGACAGGATGCTAATCCTATGGCGATGAGTGCAGGAAATAAGGGCGAAGATGCCCCGATGTCCGAAATCAACACGACGCCGCTGGTGGACATCATGCTCGTGCTGCTGATCATCTTCCTCATCACGGTTCCCGTGGTGTTGGAAACGGTGAACCTGAAGCTGCCCGACGTGGTATTCGAACCGACGACGACGAAGCCCGAAAACGTGCTTCTGTCGATCCGTTCGGCCGACACCGACGGCGATGGCGAGCCCAATGCCGACAGCAGCGCTTGCGAAGTCTATTGGGGCCAGACCCCCGTCGATTCGCGCCAGCTGCTCGAACGCGGGCAAAAGAAGCTGGAACAACTGCTCGAGGATATCGGCGGTCCGCAGAACATCACCGAAGAAAACTTCCCCGAAGTGCATATCCGCGGCGACGTCAACACGCCGTACCAGTGCATCGGCGGTGTGATCTACACGATGCAATATGCCGGCTTCCAGAAGATCGGGTTCATTTCCGAACCGGCTCCTGGCTCGGGCACGGTGGGCCGCCTCTAAGGCGGTCCGCTCAGTTATAAAGGAATAATCCTATGTCCATGGCAGTTGGAGATCGGGACGACAATGAACCGATGATGGACATGAACACGACGCCGCTCATCGACGTCATGCTCGTGCTTCTCATCATGTTCATCATCACCATCCCGGTCCAGACCCACGCGGTGAAGATCGACTTGCCGGTGCCGAACAACAATCCCAGCAATGTGGATCCCGAAAAGAACAAGGTGATGATCGATCCCGCCGGGACGATCACCTGGAACGGGACCCCGGTCGATCTGGCCCAGCTGGCGCAATATCTGGAACAGACCAAGGCACTGCCGGTCGAACCCGAATTGCAGGTCCAGCCCGACCCCTATGCGCGTTATATCGTCGTCGACAATGTCATGGCGGTGATCAAGCGCAGCGGCGTCGGCAAGCTGGGGTTCGTCGGTAACGAACAATATGCCCGCGTCTTCTGATCGCTGATCGAAGCAGTCAGGCAGAACAGGGGGCCGCGAAGCAATTCGCGGCCCTTTTTGTGTGCGCTCGCGTCGCGTGACGTCGGGCCCGGACCCTGAAACAAGGCCTATCTTCCCCTTTCGACGAAGAGTTGTATGAAGGGGTTGCGGGCTGTGCGGACGCCCGTTCAGGCGACCGTCGCCCAAGTTCCGCTCCATCGGCCGCGCCTGCGGCAGGGAGCGTACTTGCCATGACCACCGACATCTATTCGCCGCCGCGCATCTCGCTGCCCGACCTGTTCCTCCGCTTCCTTCGCTTCGGTTTTCTCGCCTTCGGCGGACCGGTCGCGCAGATCGCCATGGTGAGGCAGGCGCTGGTCGAAGAGGAGCGCTGGATTTCGCCGGCGCGGTTCAACCGCCTGCTCGCGGTGATGCAAATCCTCCCGGGACCCGAAGCGCACGAACTGTGCGTCCATCTCGGAATGATCGCGCGCGGGCGGATCGGCGGGCTGCTTGCGGGGCTTGGCTTCATGCTGCCGGGTTTCGTCCTGATGCTGGCCGCGGCGTGGCTCTATCAGGATCGGATCGCCGGCAACGCCGCGCTGGCGCCCGCCTTTCTTGGCGTCCAGCTGGTCGTTCTCGCGATCATCGCGCGCGCGGTGCAGCGAATCGGAACGCATATTCTCGAAGACCGGACGCTTTGGCTGCTCGCAGGTGCGGCGCTGGGCGCGACATTGGCCGGCGTGCCGTTCTGGATCCCGTTGATCGCGTCGGGATTGGTCTATGCTTTTGCCGCGCGGCCGCTTGCCGTCGCCGCCATATCGACCGCCGCGGTCCTGCTCGCCGTCCTCCTCCCGGCCGCGGGCCCGATGGCGCCCGCAAGCATAACCCCTGCCGAGGTCGGGAACGCAGCGCTGTTCTTCGCGGGGCTGAAGGGCGGATTGCTGACCTTTGGCGGCGCCTATACCGCCATTCCCTATGTCCGTACCGACACAGTCGGCCGCGGCTGGATCGGCGACGGCAGCTTCCTCGACGGCGTGGCCTTCGCGGGAATGCTGCCCGCGCCGCTCGTCATTTTCGCGACCTTCGCGGGCTATGTCGCGGGCGGCTTGCCGGGGGCGCTCGCCATCACCGCGGGGATGTTCCTGCCGGCTTTCGCCTTTTCGATGATCCTTTTCGAACGGCTGGAGGCGGTCGTCGAAAACCCCGCGCTCCATCATGTGCTGGCCGGCGTCGCCGCCGCCGTCGTCGGGGTGATCGCCGCGACGCTGGTCCAGCTCGGCTGGTCGACCGCCGAGCGATCGGCGAAGCTGGTGCCTGCGGCTTTCCTGTTCGGCGCGGCCTTGCTCGCGGCATGGCGATGGAAAGGAAAGCTCGCCGCTCCGCTCCTCATCATGGCGGGGGGCGCCGCCGGTTGGGCGATGGATCTTTGACCGCAAACCGACAAGGCGATGTCGCCCCCGCGCGGCAAAGCCGGTTTATCTCCTTGGAAGTTGTGGCGAAACGCGCCATCGTCGCGGCGAGGGGATCGAAACGCGCCGATCTGACGTTTTGATTCCGATCTTGATCACAGGGAGCAGCATGATGACGATGGGTTCGCACCGCAAACAGGCCATGACCGGGGGCCTCGTCCTGATCGGCGCGCTCGCGCTCGCCGGCTGTGCGGGCATGGGGAAAAAGGACCCCGCCAGCAACCTGCCGGTTCCCGACGCCTATGCCGAACTGACCGACGCGCGCGGCGCCGATCGCGGCCGCGTCGACATTTTCAAGGACGGCAGCGGACTGCGGCTCGAGGTCGTCGCGCGCGGTTTCGGCGCCGGCACCTATGGCATGCACGTCCACGCCGTCGGGCGCTGCGACGCGCCCAAATATACGACCGCCGGCCCGCACTGGAACCCGACGGGTGCCCAGCATGGCCGCGACAATCCGATGGGCGCGCATCATGGCGACATGCCCAACCTCGTGATCGAACCCGATACGATCGGCCGCGCGACGCTGCAGATCGTCGGCTCGCGCCTGACGGGCGACGGCGCGCTGCTCGATGCCGACGGCGCGGCCTTCGTCATCCATGCCAAGCCCGACGATTATAAAACCGATCCCAGCGGCAACAGCGGCGATCGCATCGTTTGCGGTGTGATCACGGCGCCGGCGGGGTAATCGGTCTTCGCGGGGGCAGACGGATTGTCTGCTTTCGACCGATTGCGGACGTTCGCTAAAGCGTCCCCATGGCGGCATCTCGCGCCTGCCGATAGGGCTGAGCGATGACTTGCCATTCTTGAACGGACCGCAGTCTAGCTGCAACCTCTTCCGACACTTCGCGTCGCGGGTCGTTGGCTAGGGCTTCAAGCTTGGCAACAGCCTCCTGCGTGCCGATGTCATGCAACGCCCAGACACATCTGCGGGCGAGAGCTGAACTGTCGTTGTAATCGAGATATGGCAGCCTGCGCTGGGCGCAATCAAACAAGCAGTCAACGCTCCTTGGATCTCGTAGATTTTGAAGAGTGTTCGCTAATTCTTCGTGCCCCTCATGGGCGTCACTGTTCAAAAGCGAACAGAGGATAGGCGTTAATCGACGTGAACGACCGAATAGCTCTCCAAGCTGGCACCAAGCCCAGACAGTTTCATATGAAAGGTCTCCCGAGCAAAGTTCATGAACTAGGTTCGATGGAACCTCATCATACTTGATCTGATATGCAGCAAGGAAATTGCTTAGGGATTTTTCGTCTGTGGGCAAGCTGTCCATTAGATGCAGAGACCACATAATGGTCCGGCAAGCAACGACTGCTTCCCACCCCTAAGCCGCTGCCTCAAGCGCGCGCGCGTTCCTCGATCGTCGCTTCGGCCTCGGGCACCGCCCGATAGGCGTAGATCAGCAGGCCGAGCGCGATCGGCGCGACGCCGATCAGCGACAAGATGCCGGTGCGCAGGTCGCCGACCGGCTTTCCGTCGACGACCGTGCCGGCCAGGTCCGAAATCTGCCCGACCATATAGGGGCCGAACGACAGGCCGACGAGCGTCGTGCCGAGGAAGAAGGCCGCGGTCGCGGTGCCGCGCATCCGCGGCAGCACCAGGTCCTGCGTCGTCGCCGCCGCGGCGCCGAGCGCCGCCGCGCCGAACAGCCCGGCGAGGAAGTTCATGGTGTAGAAGAGAAAGCCGCTTTCGGTCGTATAGCCGATCCAGATCGGGACGATCGGCGCGACGACGCCGAAGATGATCATCAGGATGCGGCCCGCCGGATTTCGGCTGCGCAGGTAATCGGCGACATGCCCGCCCGCAATGACGCCGACGAAGCCCGCTATTGCACCATTGGCGCCCAGCCAGAATGCAAGTTCCGCCTTGGGCAGCTTCAGCACCAGTTCGGCATAGGGCGGCGACCAGAAAGCGAGCGCATAGGCCGCGAGGCTGACAAGGCCATAGCCCAGCGTGGTGCAGATGAAGGCCGGGGTACCCCAGATCAGGCGAAAGGTCGCGGGGTCGCGCGCGCGCAGCGCGCTCGCCCACGAAAAGACCGCATAATAGCCGAGCGCAACCGCCGACCATTGCGGCAGATTATGGGTGAGTTCGATCATCCACCAGGCGAAGGCGGCGAGCGCCGCCGCGACGCCGACATTGATCGCGAGCGCCGTGGGCCCGCGCTTCCACGCGCCCCACAGCGTCAGCGGCGGGACGATCATCGACAGATCCTTGCCGAATTCGCGGAAAGGCGTCGGCGATCCGTGCGTCGGGGTGCCGTCCATCGCGCCGCGCACGGGCTCGCGCAGGCTCGCGACCCACAGAGCGAGCAGCAGCCCGGGAATGCCGACCGCGAGGAACGCCGCCTGCCAGCCGACGAGCCCCATCGGCCCGCCCGCGGGATAGCTCTTGTTCCACGCCCCGACGATCATGGCGCCGATGAACAGCGATACGCCGCCGCCGAGGTAGAGCCCCGACGAATAGATGGCGAGCGCGGTCGCCTTTTGCCGCTTCGGGAAATAGTCGGAAATCAGCGAATAAGCGGTCGGGCTCGCGGTCGCCTCGCCGACCCCGACCCCCATGCGCGCGAGCGTCAGGGTGAGCTGGTTATAGGCAAAGCCCGACGCCGCGGTCATCGCCGACCACAGGGTCAGCCCGATCGACAGCAGTTTGACGCGGCTCCAGTTATCGGCCAGCCGGCCGAGCGGGATGCCGAACAGCGCATAAAAGACCGCGAAGGCGGCGCCGCCGAGGAAGCCCATGTCGCCGTCGGACAGGCCGAGGTCGGCCTTGATGTCGACCGCGAGGATGCTGATGATCTGCCGGTCGATGAAATTGAGGATATAGACGACGACGAGCACCGACAGGACGTACCAGCTGTACCCCGTGGCTTTGGGTTCGGGGCGCGCCGACGCATCGGGCATGACATTCTCGCTGGCGGTATCGGCCATCTGGCAACCCTCTCCCTGACCCATTATCTCTTGTTCTTCATGGCTAGCAGAGCCATGCGCCGGCGCAAGTTGAAAGTCGGTTCAACTTTGAAAGGCTCATGTCGCGATATGCGCAATGATCGAGAAAATCCTCCCGCCATCCTCTTCCTCTGCCTCGGTAACATCTGCCGCTCGCCGCTCGCCGAAGGCGCCGCACGCGCCGCCTTCGCCGCCGCGGGGATCGACGCGACGCTCGATTCGGCGGGCACCGGCGACTGGCACGTCGGCCATCCGCCCGACCGCCGCGCGCAGGCCGAAGCGCACCGCCGCGGCACCGACATATCGACGCTGCGCGCCCGCCAATTGTCGGCGGCGGACTTTTATCGCTTCGACCTGATCCTCGCGGCCGACCAGAGCAATCTGCGCGATGCCCGCGCGATCCGTCCCGCCGATGCAACGGCGGAGCTGAGGCTGATGCTAGACCTGCTTCCCGGGCGTGCCGGGCAGGGTGTGGCCGACCCCTATTATGGCGACGACGATGGTTTCGCCGCGACATGGTCCGACGTCGCGGGGGTTGCCGCGGCGCTCGTCGCCGAATTTTCGCCGTCCAGCGGATAGCGCGCCACGGGGTGATAGCGCGACCCGCCGTGCCCCAGTTCGCTTTCGTAAAGGATGACATGGTCGAAGAGGAAGGTCGGGCTGGCGAGGTCGCTATTCGAGGCGAGGAACGACGCGACGGGTCCGCTCGCCCGGTTCAGCCGCGCCATCGTGACATGCGGGATGAAACTGCGCGTTTCGGGGGCGACGCCGACCCGCGCGAGCAACTGGTCGACCTTGCGATGCAGCGCGGCGAGCGGGCCGTGCGGTTCGACCTTCGCCCAGATCATATGCGGCCGCCCCTGCCGCTCGAACAGGTCGACGCCTGCAATTCGTGCTTCGACCGCAGGCGCATGGAGTGCGCCGAGCGCGGCGGCGATGTCTTCGGCGCGGTGGCGGTCGACCTCGCCGATGAAGCGCAGGGTCAGGTGCAATTGCTCGTCATCCTGCCAGCGCGCACCCGAAATCCCGTGCATCGCTGCGATCAACCGGGCGCGCACGGGCCGCGGCGGACGCAGCGCGACGAACAGGCGGTGTGTGGACATCGCCGCAACATAGGGTGCGACGCGGCGAACCGCGATCCCTAACTGGCACGGCTAGGGTCAGGACCCATTAATTCCGCGCTCGAGGCGTCGAAATGGCGAAGATATCGGGCTTGGGCGGCCTTGCGGGTAGCATCGCTACCCGCAAGGCCGCGCTGGCCCGATATCGAAGCCATTTCGGCGTCCCTTCGGGATTTGACCGATTTTGCCTATGGCGTCGTCGAAAAGTCTGGAAATATCGACATATTCCTGCGCCTTTCTCCTCGCCCTGAGCAAAATCGCTTCAAACCTCGATCGCGGAATTAATGGGTCCTGACCCTGATATGTTGCCGGAATGTTTCCAATGTCCGGTTTCGCTTGAAACGGGCGGGCAAACCCACGATATTGCTGAAACGGCCGGTATGGGCTGGCCGGTGATGGAGATGAAAAATGGCGAATTGGAACGACCCCAATATGGCGGCGTCCGGTTTTGGCGCCGGCGCGAACGCAATGGACCAGGCCGTCGATGCCGGGCTGCGGTCGTACATGCTGTCGGTTTACAATTATATGGGCTCGGGCGTGCTGCTGACCGGCATCGTCGCGATGCTGGCGTTCAACTCGGGCTTTACCCAATCGATGATCGGCAGCCCGCTGATGTGGGTGGTGATGCTTGCGCCGCTGGCCTTTGTGCTGGTGCTGAGCTTCGGCATCAACAAGTTGTCGACCGGCGCCGCACAGGCACTGTTCTGGGTCTATGCAGCGGTGATGGGTCTGTCGATGTCGACGATCTTCCTCGCCTTTACCGCGACCTCGATCGCAACGACCTTCTTCGCGACCGCCGCGGCTTTCCTCGGTCTCAGCCTCTATGGCTACACGACCAAGAAGGACCTGTCGGGCTTCGGCACCTTCCTGATCATGGGCGTCGTCGGCATCCTCGTCGCGATGCTGATCAACCTGTTCGTGCAGTCGACCGCCCTCGGCCTCGCGATCAGCGTCATCGGCGTTCTGCTCTTCGCGGGCCTCACCGCTTATGACACGCAGAAGATCAAGAGCATGTATTTCTATGTCCGCGGGACCGACTTTGTCGGCAAGTCGGTGATCATGGGCGCGCTGACGCTCTATCTCGACTTCGTCAACATGTTCACCTTCCTGCTCAACCTCTTGGGCAGCCGCGACTAAGCGGACGGACAGGAACGAAACAGGAGCCCGGCGGAGCAATTCGCCGGGCTCTTTTTTTGGGGGCGGCATGATGCGGGCGACACTGGTTGCAGGGACAATGTTGCTGGCCACGCCCGCCGTGGCCGCCGAAGGGACGGCCGATTGCGCGATCGCGCCGCCCGCGACCGCCGATCTCAAAAGCTACGCCGCCAGCTTCTTTCCCAAGGCGAGCTCCGCCGACCTCGAAGCGCTCGCTCGATGCCTGGGCGATCCCGATCCGCTGATCCGTGATGGCTTTGCCTTCACGCTCTGGTCCGAAGGACTGCGCGGACGCAAGCTCAGCGCGGTCCAGATGCGACAGGCGTTAACGCAGATGACCGAAATGATGGCCGGGCCCGACGATGCGGCCGGCTTTCGCCGTCCATTCGCCGCGCTCGCGCTGTCCGAAATCGCTCGCGCCGATCGGGTCGAAGCCTATCTGACCGATGCCGAGCTCCACGCGCTTGCCGGGGCGGGCGCCTCCTATCTGCGCGGTGTGACCGACTATCGCGGCTTCACACCGGGCGAAGGTTGGCGGCATGGGGTCGCACATGGATCGGACCTCGCGCTCCAGCTCGCGCTCAATCCCCGCATGACGCGCGCCGACGCCGATTTGCTGCTCGGTGCGATCGGGGCGCAGGTGGCGCCGGCGGCGTCGCCCTATTATCGTCATGGCGAGCCCGCACGGCTCGCGCGCGCCGTCCTGTTTCTCGCGAAGCGCACCGATATCGACGATGCCGCGTGGGCCGCATGGTTCAGGGCGCTGCATCCCGATGCGAGTGCGCGCTGGCGGGATGCCTATGCCGGCGATGCAGGCCTTGCCGCTATCCACAACAGCACGGCCTTCGCAAACGCCATCTATGTCGGCGCAGCCGAAACGCAGGATCCGCAGATCGGGCGCCTTGCCCCGCTGGCGGCCGGATTGTTGAAGGCGCTGCCCTAGGCGGGATTCGCCGCCTGCATTTCGGCGATCAGCGCGTTGTCGATCGCCTTCGCCGCCTTATAGCCCGCGCGCTCGCGCAGCCCCGCGGCATAGGCTTCGAACGCCGGACGCGAGGGGATGGTGCCGAACTGCAGCCCCCAGTCGATCTGGCTGCCGACATAGACGTCGGCGGCGGTAAACCGATCGCCCGCGACATAGGTTTTTCCGGCGACCGCGCTTTCGAGCGCGTCGAGGGCGTGGTCGAGCGAACCGAATCCCGCCGAACGCTGCTGATCCGCGTCGGGCTCGATCCCGAAATGCTTTGCGGTGATCGCCTGCTCGACCGGCCCCGCAGCGAAGAACATCCAGCGGTAATAGTCGGCGCGGTCGGCGACGGCGGGTGCCAGTCCCGCCGACGGGAAGGCGTCGGCAAGGTAGGCGCAGATCGCCGCGCATTCGGTCACCACCTTGCCGTTGTGGACGATCGCCGGGACTTTCCCCATCGGATTGATCGCGAGATAGGCCGCGTCCTTCATCGAGGTGCCATAGCCGAGGATATTCGTCTCATAGGAAGCCCCGACCTCTTCGAGCATCCAGCGGACGATCTGTCCGCGCGACATGGGGTTGGTATAGAAAATCAGCTCGTCGGCCATCGCTTCTCTCCTTGGGGTGTGAGTCGAACGCGAACATAACAGGAACAATATTGCCGTTCCAGCACTCTTGTTTTGTCATGCCATCGGGTTAAGGCAAGGCGATGAGCGACGAACGCATCTGGACCGCCGCCGTGCTGGTGATCGGCGACGAGATTCTCTCGGGCCGCACACAGGACAAGAATGTGTCGCAGATCGCGACCTGGCTCGACGTGCAGGGGATTCGCCTGCGCGAAGTGCGTATCGTCCCCGATGTCGAGGATGAAATCGTCGATGCGCTGAACGCGATCCGCGCGCGCTACGACTATGTTTTCACGACGGGAGGGATCGGGCCGACGCACGACGACATCACCGTCGATGCGGTGGCGAAGGCGCTGGGCGTCGGGGTGATCATCCATCCCGATGCGCGCGCGATCCTTGAGCGCTATTACACCGGGCGCGGCATCGAACTGACCGAGGCGCGGCTGCGCATGGCACGCACCCCCGACGGCGCCGAGCTGATCCCGAACCGCATGTCGGGTGCCCCCGGCATCCGCATCGGCAATCTGTTCGTCATGGCGGGGGTCCCGCATATCACCGCGGGAATGCTCGATGCGCTGACCGGCGAGCTCGAGGGCGGCGCGCCGCTCGTCGCGCATACGATCGGGTCATGGTCTCCCGAGAGCGAAATCGCCGACCTGCTGCGGCAGGGCGAGAAGGATTATCCCGGTGTCGCGATCGGCAGCTATCCCTTTTTTCGCGACGGCAAGGTCGGGGCGAATTTCGTCATCCGTTCGACCGATGGCGCCGAGGTCGCAGCGTGCGTCGCGATGCTCACCGCCGGGCTCGAAGCACTTGGTTATGCGGTGACCGACGGCGGCATCTGATCGGCCGCCTGCGCGCGCGGCAGGCGGCGCAGCATCAGGATCGCGAGCAGACCGAAGATCGCCGCGACGACGAAAGCGGCGCCGGGGAAATGCACCGGCGCGCTATCCGCGGTAAAATACGCCATCGTGCCGGTCAGGAGCAGGGGGGCGACAAGCTGGCCGAGGCCCATCGCCATCGCCGATATCCCCTGCACCTCGCCCTGCGTCTCGGCCGTCGCGCGGCGCGACATCATCGCCATCAGCGAGGGCTGCACCGGCGCCTGCAGCGCGACGGGGATCAGCAGCAGGAAGGCGCCGATGGTCGAGGTCGTGAAGGCGTAACCGATATAGACCGCGACCGCGACGAGGATGCCGAGCGTCGCCGCGTCGCGCTCGCCGAAGCGTGCGACCGCAGGGCCGACGACGAACACCTGTCCGAGCGCGATCATCACGCCGACGGCGGCAAGGCTCGCGCCGATCATCCCCGGCGTCCAGCCGAGCTGCGCGATGCAATAGAAGCTCCACGTCATCGGATAGACGAGACTTGCGATCTGCCACAGCACCAGCACGCTGGCGACGCCGTCCATGCCGGGCAGCGTGCGCATCGTCTTCCACGCGCCGAGCGGATTGGCGCGGCGCCAGTCGAAGGCGCGGCGGCGGTCGGCGGGCAGCGTTTCGGGGAAGATGAAATAGCCATAGAGCATGTTGGCTGCGGCGAGGATCGCGGCGGCGACGAAGGGCGCGCGCGGGCCGATCTCTCCGAGGAATCCGCCGATCGCGGGCCCCGCGACGAAACCGATGCCGAAGGCGGCGCCGACGAAGCCGAAATTGCGTGCGCGCTCTTGCGGCGCGGTAATATCGGCAATGGCTGCCTGCGCCGCGGCGTAGCTGCCGCCGAAAATGCCCGACAGCGCGCGTGCGACGAACAGCCAGGGCAAGGTTTCGACGACCGTCAGCAGCGCGTAATCGATCGCGAGCCCGCCGAGTGCGAGCAGCAATACGCGCCGCCGCCCGAAATGATCGGACAGGTTGCCGAGTACGGGCGAGGCGAGGAAGGTCGCGACCGCCATGACGAGGCCGATCCAAGCGCCGACCTCGATTGCGTGGGGCAGGTCGATCCGGCCGACCTCCATCACGAGCTGCGGCAGCACCGGCATGATGATGCCGAAACCGACCGCGTCCATGAAGATCGTCGCGACGATAAACGGAATGGTATGCCGAGGTGTCACTTGTGCTTTTTCCCAACTGTCATTAGCGGCACCGATCCCCCCGCCATGCGTTGCCGATAGATGAAACTCGAAATCTCCGCCTCCCTAAATTACCGGCTGTCCGAGCCCGTCGACCTGATGCTGCAGATCGAGGCCGCGAACGGCCATGGCCAGTCGGTTCTCGAAACCTCGCTCGACCTTGGTACGCCCGAGTTCGTTGCGCGCGTTCCGGCCGCGGAGGGGCTTTGCGAGCCGATCTGGCTACGCGCGTCGGGCAGCCTGCGCGCCGAATATCGTGCGCTGGTCGAGGTCGATCGGCCCGACACCGACTTTCGCGCGCTCGCCGCGGTGCCGCTCCACCGCTTGCCCGCCGAAGCGATCCCCTATCTCAACGAATCGCGCTATTGTCCGTCGAACAAGTTTCACGCCTTCGTCGAGCGCCGCTTCGGCGATCATGAGGGCGGCGCGAAGATCGGCCGGATGCGCGACTGGATCGAAAGCCGCTTCACCTATGTCGCGGGCGCGAGCACGTCGGAGACCGGCGCGCTCGACAGTTTCGTCGAACGGCGCGGCGTGTGCCGCGACTATGCGCATGTGATGATTGCGCTCGCGCGTGCCGCGCATATCCCGGCGCGCATGGCGAGCGCCTATGCGCTGCGCGTCTCGCCGCAGGATTTTCACGCCGTCGCCGAAGTCTATCTCGATGGCGACTGGCACCTCGTCGACGCGACCGGAATGGCGCGCGCCTCGGAAATGGCGCGAATCTGCGTCGGTCGCGACGCGGCCGATGTCTCTTTCCTCACCGCCTATCGCGATATCGCGTTCGTGAACCAGTCGGTGAAGGTCGAGCGCGTGACGGCCTGAAGCCTCGTCGAGCAAGCACGGCTCGCCATCGCCTGCAGAATGGAAGGCCGCGGCGCGTTCGCCGCGAAAACTGGAGCGGGCGAAGGGATTCGAACCCTCGACCCCAACCTTGGCAACTTCGATGAGCAGCTTCTCCATGCTTTCCAGGGCCACGCCATGATACGATTTATCTATTAATTATTGATATTTATACTTTTCTATCGCATCCTACTGCTGGACGCGATTGGGCGTCTCATGGAGACAATTTGGAGACAATGCCCTTTTCTCTAGGCTTTGTCTCCAACTGGAGGAACACCATGCCAACCAGTAAGCTGACCAAGCGCGTGATCGATGCGCTCGTGCCGCCGGCGAAGCAACAGACCGTTCTTTGGGATACCGAACTGAAGGGCTTCGGCGTGCGAGTGCTGCCATCCGGCCTCAAGACGTTCATCGTCCAGTATCGCAACGCCGGGGGTATTAAGCGCCGCATCAATATCGCGCGCTATGGCATACTGACGGTCGATCAGGCGCGCGACCAAGCCAAGCTCAAGCTGGCAGTGGTCATTGGCGGCGAAGACCCCGCCGATGAGATTCGCCAGGCGCGCAAGGGAATGACTGTCGAGGAAATGTGCGACTGGTATCTGACCGAAGCGCGGGCGGGCAACATCCTCGGTCGCAAGTACCTGCCGATCAAGGAGTCATCGCTGGACATGGATGAGAGCCGGATCAGGACGCACATCAAACCGCTCCTGGGCAAGCGGGTCGTGAAGCATCTGACCATCGCTGATGTCGAGCAGATGCAGACCGATGTGAAGGACGGGAAGACAGCGAAGCCGCGCAGCGGCGGCCGGGGTGGCATGGCAACCGGCGGCGCCGGTGTGGCGGCGCGCTGCGTCGGCACGCTCCAGGCCATCATCGGCCATGCGAAGCATAAGGGCCTGCTCGACGCTCACCCAACGCAGGGAGCGAAAAAGCTGGCTGGGAAGAAGAAGACCCGGCGCCTGAGCGCCGCCGAGATCGTGATGATAGGCAAGGCGATGACTCATGCAAAATGCAACGGGGAAAACCCCGTCGCGCTTGCCGTACTGCGCACATTGCTGTTGACCGGATACCGTCGGGAAGAAGGCCAGGCGATGCACCATACTTGGGTTAAATCAGCCAGCGGCTATGTGGCATTCCCCGACACAAAGGGCGGCGCGCAGCTTCGGGCGATCGGACCAGCGGCAGTGAGGGCTATCGAGAGTCAGCCGGTCATCGCGGGCAACCCCCACGTCTTCCCGTCCGAAGTCGGGACAGGGGCTTTTACAGCCGTCAGTGCTTGCCTTCAGCGCGTTGCCAAGCTGGCCGGAATCGTGGGTATCACGCCCCATACACTACGCCACACATTCGGCAGCATTGCGGGAGATCTCGGCTTCTCAGAATTAACAATCAGAGCCATGCTCGGCCACGCATCGCAGAACGTCACGCAGGACTACATTCACATCGACGAGGCGCTCAAGCTCGCCGTAAAACAAACTTCGGATGAGATCGAGCGCCTGCTGGCTGAAGGAGCAATGAAACTCGGCACGATGCAAGCCGCCACCTGAGACCGTGCAGGAGGATAGGTCAAATCAACGCAAAATCACAACTTTGCTTGGCTGCCTCAATCACTTCGCCTTAAATGCCATGATGGACACTAACCAGCCTTTCTCCGACCGTACATTGGTCGCCGAATATGTTGAAACCACACCCAGAAAAGTGCCGGGGCTTGCCGACCTTCATCGCATGGCCATGCTGTTGATGGCCGAGCGACTTCCGGAAGGCGCCAGAATTCTTGTATTGGGAGCCGGTGGCGGATTGGAACTTAAGGCGTTCGCCGAAGCACAAGCCCATTGGACGTTCGAGGGCGTAGATCCATCCGTCGAGATGCTCGACTTGGCACGAAGCGTCGTGGGTCCGCTTCAATCGCGCATCGAATTTCGCAATGGCTACATCGATTCGGCTTCCTCAAATCCGTTCGACGGTGCGACCTGCCTCTTGACCATGCATTTCCTAGATCGCGATGAACGTCTGCGAACGTTGAAGGAAATTCATCGAAGGCTGAAACCGGGTGCGCCACTAATTGTCGCACACCACAGTCGTCCCGATAGCGGGGAACTGTCTGCTTGGTTGGTGCGGTCAGCGGTGTTTGCCGGAGGCCCCGAACTAGACTTTGACAAAGCCGCCAGATCAGCGGCGGTGATGACCGAACGCCTGCACTTATTACATTCTAACGAGGAGGAGGCGCTTTTGTCTGAAGCCGGTTTTTCCGACATCGCGCTGTTTTACGCCGGTTTCTCATTTCGGGGCTGGGTCGCGTTCCCTAACTGACATTTTAGGCTGCGCGTTGATCATCCCTTAGTAGAGGTTGTCTTTGTAATCCTTATCGAGACTCTTTTTCAGCAGACCTGCTACTCCCGGAACCGACACACCCACCCTGGCCAGCGATGCTCCAAGGCCGCCAACTTTATTGAGCTTGATATGTTCGACGAAAAGCTTGGCAGCGTCGATGTCGCTTTTCTCTTGAAGGGGCCACGGGGTCGTCCGCCGCAGAACGGCGCTTTCGCGCAGTTCCATCGTCTCGATTTCCACCCGGATTGCCAAGAGAGGCGTTTTTTCTTTGACTGTGAAGCGCGAGCGCACATGTTCGTCTGTGGTAATTTGCGCTCGTCCGCGAACTGCGGCGATGCCTGCCGCGCCGGGGATCATGAGCAACAGCGCGACTTGCGGCCGATTGACGATGTTGCGGAAGCTGTCGACGCGGCGATTGCCCGGCCGATCTGCAAACCAGACGGCATCACCGTCCAGTTGCGCCATGCACCCGGCGGGGTCGCCTTTGGGACTGAGGTCGGCCCGGCCTTCCGCGCCGACGCTGGCCAGCGCCAGAAAACGACTGCCGGCGATAAACTCGGATGGGCTGTCAGGTGCTATCGTCGGCTCGGCCTCCCAGAATGCCGAACGGAGGAGTGCTTTGCCGCAGTGACCGTAGCATTCCTCGACTTGGACACGGACGTGCTCGCCTTCAAGCCCAGAAACCCTGCCATTTATCCGAAGGGCCTCTCCAATGCCCGGTAACAGGAAGAGTGATCCGAATGCAGCGCCGTGCTGGATCAGGCTGGCGTCGTCGAACGACGCGAGCGGAAGGTGCAGTTCGCGGCAATTTCCTTTGGCCCATCCGGCCACACCGCCCATGAGTGTCGCGGAAACTCCGCCACCGCTGTCGCCAAGCGCGGCAAAAGCCAATGGTGCTTGCGAAATCCAGCGCAGGGCGCCGACATCGAGATAGTCGATGACCTTCAAATGCATGGGAGCCGGCGTTTTGCCGATCACGCTCTCTATCTCGTCAACGGTCGATATCATGTGCGCTGTCATCAATGCCGATCCCTTGCCTAACTCGCGGATGTGGACCCGCCCCGTGGGTAGCATCATAACTCCTAGCGGTTGGCCGCATTAAATCAGTCAAGCCAATCAATGGCAGGATGCAGCCAAACTGAGGTGATTGTCTTCTTCCGAGAACCAACATCGGGGCTAACACGGTTTCGTCATTACACGCGCAGAGCTGCCGTGGGCCGAGAAGTCGGGCAGCGGCTTTGTGCTGCCCCCCTTCTTTCGACCGCAGACGATCCAGGAAGATTGTCTTTTGGCGGAAATAAGCAACACTTTGGCGGCCAGTCAGAATGACGCCAGTTGCAGAGGCCTGTATCCAATTTGGACATGAGGTGGTTGCTGCAGGCTTCCCGATTGAAAGGACTCTCATGTCGACGTTGAACGACAAACAACTCGCCGAGCTTTTACAGAAGCTCCATCGGGACGCGGAATTGACCGACAGCAAGGTCGCATCGGAGATGGAAGCGGCAGGCGTTTCGATGGAGCAAGCGGCAACACTGCTCATCGCGCAAGAACGGGACAACTATCGTGCCTTATACGGCGGCTATGCGGACACTTTTCTGGCGATTAGTCGGGATTACGGTCGCTTCCTCTACGCGATGGCGCGCGCCTGCAAAGCGACACAGATCGTTGAGTTCGGCAGTTCGATGGGAATCTCGACGCTTTATCTCGCCGCCGCTCTGCGCGACAATGGTGGTGGACGGCTGATCGGCTCCGAGTTGGAGTCGTCCAAGGCAGCGTTCGCCCGGTCGAATCTGGAAGCGGCAGGACTCGGCGATCTCGTCGAGATACGCGAAGGCGATGCGCTCGAAACGCTGGAGGATGTCGGCGGCGACATCAATTTTGTCTTCCTCGACGGCGCTTGGTCGCTCTACCTGCCTGTGCTTAAGCTAATCGAGCCCCACCTTTGTCTTGGCGCGCTGGTGCTAAGCGAAAACACCTTCGCGGAAGACTATCGCTTCTATGTCCGCCACCCCGTGAACGGCTATATCGCACACGCACTGGCTATCGATGAGGGCCGTGGGAACGAGTGCGCCGTGAGGGTCGGATGATACCCTCGACAGGATCGGAACCAGCCACCGTGTCCGCGCCGGGTGGGCGGATCAGCAAGATGCTGATCGATCTGTTCATGAAGCGAGCAACAGTGGCAGCGCTCGACGACATTGGCGAGCTTTATCGGCTCGTCACGTTCGAAGGCTCCGGTCTTCGCGACATCGCTTGGGTTCCGGGTGCGCAAATCCAATTCCCGATGGCGGGCTCGGTACTCGCCGTGCGGACGTATACGCCGATCGAGTGGAATGCCCAGGCGGGGCGTCTCGTAATCCTCGCCTATCTGCATGGCTTGGGGCCAGGGAGCGCATGGTTTAGCGGGCTAGTGCCCGGACAACAGTGCGATCTCTATGGACCGCGCAAATCGATCGATGCGCGTGCTTTACCAGGAGCACTCGCGGTATTCGGTGACGAGACGTCAATCGGCCTCGGCTATACCTTGGCCCGCCAAGACCCTCAAAAGGTAGTCTCCTTATATTTGGAGATAGGGGATGTGGTGTCGGCAGAGCGCGTCATTGCTGACCTCGGCATTGAGAACGTCACCCTCTTTGCCAAGCGAGAGGACGAGGCGCATCTGGTTCAAATGGAAGAGATGCTTGCTCCACTGGTGAATAGGGGCACGTCTTTCGTGCTGACCGGTAAGGCCGGCACAATTCAGCGACAGCGACAAGCGCTGAGGAAGCTGGGGGTTTCGTCAAACCGCATCGCCACCAAAGCCTTCTGGGCTACCGGAAAGCAGGGGCTTGATTGAGAATGGGCTGGGCCACCCGTCCAGATATCGGCGGAGTTAAACGCCTGCGGATCTGCATGAACTTCGCCATTGCCTTAGATGCGGCCGCTACCACCCGTAGTTTGCGCCGGTCACGACCATAAGAATATTCGTGGGATCGTACACATGGCTTCTGCCTCTCTGACCATGCCCGCAGGCTAGCGAGATTTCATCGCTTTGACGAAACCCCGTGTAATGAGCCTCGTTATCTTCACCGGCCTTTGCGGTCTCTTGGTCGCGCCAGGGCACATTCATCCAGTGCTAGGCTTCACTGCTGTCCTGTGCATCGCGCTCGGCGCAGGCGGTGCGGCGGCGCTCAACCAATGGTGGGAGGCAGACCTCGATGCAGGAATGAAGCGCACCGCCAATCGCCCGCTCCCCGCAGCGAGGATGGAAAGGATTTCGGCACGAGACTTCGGCATCTGCCTCTCAGTCGGCTCCGTGCTGCTGATGGGGCTTGCCATTGGCTGGTTCACGGCCGCGCTGCTCGGCACCTCGATCCTCTACTATGTCCTGATCTAAACGATCTGGCTGAAAACCCGCACGCCGCAGAATATCGTGATCGGCGGTGGAGCAGGCGCCTTTCCACCACTGATCGGCTGGGTTGCAGTAACGGGGGATGTCACGATCCTGCCGATCATCCTATTTGCTATAATCTTTCTCTGGACTCCGCCACATTCCTGGGCGCTCGCTCTCTTCGCGCGGTCCGACTACACCAAGGTCGGCATTCCTATGATGGCGGTCGTCGCAGGCGATGCCGTGACGCGCAGGCTGATCCTGGCCTATTCAGCGCTACTTCTGCCGGTGACTTTGCTACCTTGCGCCTTTCCAGGCCAGGAGGGTGGCTTCGGCATAGTCTACGGCTTGGCGGCATTCACGCTGTCGTTGAGCTTTCTCGGATTGGCATCGCGGGTAGGACTTCGCGCGCACCGCGATGATCGCATGAAGCCTGAACGGCAACTATTCACTTTCTCGATCTTCTATCTGTTCGCATTGTTCGCGGCGCTCGTGGCGGACCGCCGGCTCGGCTGACGAGCAAGCATCGCATCTCGTTGAGCATAGCGACATCATCGTGGTCAATCGATAGCAGGCTACAGTCTAAGGATGCCGCCGTCTCATCCAGATGCCGACATCTTGTTGAACCGTTTCCGATAGACCGCAGGAGTAATCCCCATGGATCGACGAAACGTTGCTCTGAACGTCACCGGAGACGCAAATCCGCTCGCGAACGCGATCTGATCTATCGTGGCGGCTTCCTGTTCCAACAGTTCCTGCGCACGGCGCAGGCGTACCATCTGCAACCACTGCACAGGACTGGTTCCCGTCTGTTCTCGAAACCGCCGAGCAAAGGTGCGCTCGCTCATCCCAGCATGCGCTGCCATCTGGGTAACGATGAGCGGTTTGTCGATATTCGAAAGCATCCAATCCAGCACGGGTGCCAGGTTAGCCGCCGTGGCCGGAGGCTCATGCTGAATGTATTGCGCCTGTCCGCCGTCGCGATTGAGCGGCGCCACCGCCAGCCGGGCTGCCCGAGCGGCAGCCGCCTGACCGAAGTCCCGGCGCAATATGTGCAGGCACAGGTCCATGCCGGCCGATGCGCCGGCCGATGTAAGGATTCGCCCATCGTCAACGAACAGAACATTGGGATCCACCTTGACCCGTGGGTAGCGCGCCGCCAACGCGTGTGCGCCAGCCCAATGCGTGGTCGCGCGACGTTCATTCAAGAGGCCGCAGGCCGCAAGTACGAACGCCCCGGAACATATCGACGCGATGCGCGCGCCATTTCGCCATGAGGAGAGGATTACGGTGATGACCGCATCCGGCACCGTGCGATCGATATCCTCGATTCCCGCGACGATCAGCGTGTCCACGTCAGACGCAGCATCCAGACCGAAGGGCGGGCGGATGGCAAAAGCGCTCGATCTGACTTCAGCGGTCTCGCCGCATACCCTGACCTCATACAGAGGCGCGCCGCTCTCTGACAGCGCATGCCCGAATACGCCGCAAGGGATGGCGAGATCATATGCGACCACGCCATCCAGCGCCAATATACCAATCCTGTGAGCCATTTCTCGTCCAATGGTGTTGCTCGGCATCCAAAAGATAGCATGATTTGCCGTTGGCAGAAAACGATCACTTATTGTCGATCCTGCCACTACGCTCATCAGCCACGAGGCGATAATCCCTGGAAGACATTCCAAAGGACAATCGCCATGATCGCGCTTTCGACATCCCCTTCCGATCCGTCCCAACTCACATTGGGCATGCTACTTTATCCCGGTTTCACTCTGCTCGATCTTGCAGGGTCTCATGCAGCGCTGGGTTTTCATGGCAGGACACTGCTCCTGTCCAAAACCCGCGATCCGGTGGCAACCGATAGTGGCGTCACGATAAACCCCAACACATTGCTCTGCGAATGTCCCGAACCTCTCGACGTCCTGATGATCCCGGGCGGTTTCGGCACCGATGCCGTGCTGGAGGATGAGGAAATCGTCACCGCCGTCGCGCATATCGGACGAACCGCACGCTACGTAACCAGTGTCTGCTCTGGCTCGCTGATCCTGGCGAAAGCAGGATTGCTCGATGGATACCGGGCGACGACCCACTGGGCGCTGCATGATCGCCTTGCCAACAGCACCGCCGTGGCGGTGCGCGAGCGAGTCGTAGTCGATGGCAACCGAATTACCGGCGGCGGGGTGACGGCAGGCATCGATTTCGGGCTAACTCTGCTGGCCGAATTGCGCGGCGAGGAACCAGCCAAGCTCACGCAACTCATGATGGAATATGATCCGGCTCCGCCGTTCGACAGTGGTACGCCGGAAAAGGCTGGCCCTGAACTGACGATCCTCGCGCTTCAGTCGATCGGGGTGGCGATGGAGCCCATCATGGCGGCGGCCGACGCTGCATGAGTTTGCCGGACAACCAAGCCGACCCGGCTTTCCTTCGCCAACTACGACTCATGGCCATGGTCGAGGCGTCGACGCTCGTCGCGCTGCTATTCGTCGCGGTGCCGCTCAAGCATCTGGCTGACTGGCCGCTGGGCGTTCGCGCGATCGGCCCGATCCATGGACTAGCCTTTCTCGGCTATATCTGGATGCTATTTCAGGGCGCGGGGGCAGGACTTTTCCGGCAGCGCCGCGCGTGGCCGCTGGTGGTCAGCGCTTTTATTCCCTTTGCCGGTTTCATGACGGCGCACCGGCTGTCGCATCAGATCGGCGCCGCATCGCCATTGGAGAGCAATGGCCGATGACTGCGAACCTCTATCCCTGGATCAAGGCACTGCACGTCACCTGTGCAATGCTGTTCGTGAGCGGCCTCATCTGCGCCTCGCTCCTGCTCCACTTCGCACGAACGTCGCCGGATGGCGCGGTCGCACGCGCCTTGGCGTTCCGGCGCTGGGACAGTCGAGTGACAATGCCGGCAATGATCGGCGTCTGGGCCTTCGGCATCGCGATGGCTCAGTCGGTAGGCTGGTTCACCAACGGCTGGCTACAGGTAAAGCTGGGGATCGTCCTTTTGCTCTCGGCGGTCCACGGCATGCAGTCTGGACGCCTACGCCGGGCAAGCGCCACGATCGAGCCGATACCCGGCATGAACTGGCTCCCGACGATCCTCGTGTCAGTCACCGCAATCGTGGTGCTGGCCGTGGTAAAACCCTGAACGCGGAGCATAAGGCCATGCGACTCTTTGTGGCTGGTGCGTCCGGCCGGGTCGGGCAGTGCGTCGTCGCGCAGGCCCTGAATCTCGGTCATGAGGTGACGGCACTGGTCCGCCGTCCCGATGCGTTGCCCGTGCGGTCAGGTCTGACGATCGTCGCCGGGGAAGTCGCCGGACAATCCCGCGACTGGGCGCACAGCGTTCGCGATCATGACGCGGTGATCTCGACGCTTGGCAATCCTTTGTGGCTTAAAGGCCTGCATGGTCCGGCGATCGTCGCCCGGGCATTCGACAATCTGACCGAAGCCATGTGGAGCAATGGTGTCAGCCGCTTCGTCACGGCTCTGGCCTGGGGCACCGGCATGTCACGCAAGCCGGCCGGTCTGTTGGTCCGCGCCATCGCCGCGACCCTTATTCGCCGCGACTACAAGGATTTTGACGCTGCGGAACGGCTTCTGGACGAAAGCGGCCTCGACTGGACCATCGCCTATTTCGGCGCGCTCACCGACGCGCCCGCTTCGGGCGGGTGGAGTGTCACCGAGTTGCCGGAAGCCCCGCGCCACCTTGCGATCGCACGGGCCGATGTGGCGGCCTTCCTCATAGACGCCGCGACAGTAGCGCAGGCGGCACTGCCGCGCCGCGCCGTGCTGAGCGGAGCACCGGCATGACCGCATTGCACGGCAAGTTGGTGGTGGTCACCGGCGCCAGCTCCGGCGTCGGCGAAGCCGCAGTACGCATGTTGCACGAACGGGGCGCACGCGCGGTCGCCATCGGCAGGTCCGAGGTGCAGACCCGGAAGATTGGCGAGGAGCTTGGTATCCCGACCTATACGGTCGACTTCGCCGATCTGAACAGTATCCGGCGCTGCGCCGCGATGCTTCGCGACGATCTTGATCGGATCGACATCCTTGCGCTGAATGCCGGCGCCGTGGTGCCCAGCCATCATCCGACGATTGACGGGCTCGAGCCCAATTTGCAGGTGAACGCGATCGGGCCATGGCTCCTGCTCCGTCTGCTGGCGGATAGAATTGCCGGCGGGCGCGTGCTCTCCACCTCGTCGCCGACGCACAAGAAGGCCTCATTGGACCTGGATATACTCAACGCCAAAGGCCGGTTGGGCTGGCACGCCGTATACGCCCGGGCGAAACTCGTTCACGCCCTGTTGCTCCGCGAATTCGGCCGGCAGCACCCCGACGTCGATGTCGGGGATTTCCATCCCGGTATCATCGCGAGCGGCATGGGCCGTTACATGGGCATCTGGGGCTCGATCCTGACCGTGATCGCACGCCCCTTCCTGAACACGCCGCAGGATGGCGCCCGCCGGATGCTGGCGCTGATCGAGCGCAATGAGCCGCTGTCGGGTGGCTATTATGAGGAAGGCCACAGGAGCGCCGGATCGCCTCTTCTCCATGATCAGTCGGTGGCCCGGCTTATATGGTCCTGGAGCGAGGACCATATAAGCCGGGCCACCGACTGAGAGGCAGGTGCCGGAGGGGGCGGTTAGAACTCGGCAGCCAGGGACATACTGACGCTCCGAGGTGCCCCCGGCACGAGCAGGCTCGCCGGCTGCCAGTATCTCTTGTCGAACAGGTTGGTGACCGAAACGCGCGCTGTCATCGGCATTCCGACCGCCTCAAACCGATACCGAAGGCCTGCACTCGCAGTAAAGAAATCGTCCAGCTTGAGAGTATTGAGTGCATCCTGATAGCTGTCGCTGGTGTAATTCAGGGTAGCATTCAGTGCGAACCCGGCGAGTTCAGGTGGAGCATATTCGACAAAAAGCTTGGCCTGAAAGTCCGGAACGGCCGGTGGTTTCTTGGCGACAAGCGTGGGAAGACCGTTGCGAATTTTCGGATCGAGCAATTGAATGCCGCCGATGAAGCGCCATGCACGCCCTACATTGCCTGACAGGGCGACTTCCGCCCCGTCATGGCGCTGGATGCCATTCTGGGTATAGACTGGGAGCTGGCCTGCGCGCGCTTGCAGGAATTCGAAAGCGCGCTCGATCCGGAAGATGGCGGCGGTTGCGAGCAAACCGCCGAGTTGCGCCTTCACCCCTGCTTCATATTGTTTGCTCACCATCGGCGGCTGGACCTCGCCGGCGTTGGCCGAGCCCGCCGGGGCGGTTCCGCCGGCTTGAAGCGATTGCGCGTAAGAAGCGTAAGCCGTGATATCAGACGACGGTTTCCACAGGAGCGCGGTCGTTGGCGTGAACTTCTTGCGGTCGTCCCGCTGGGTCACAGCGCCGGTAGGCGCAAAATTGGTTTGATCGCGCCAGACGTAGCGGCCACCGACAAGCAATTGCCAGTGCTCGCCGATCCCGACCGTATCGCTCAGAAAGGCGGCCTTCTCGGTAAGGTTCTGGGAACGATAGCCCAGGCGCAGGCTCGGCACCTCGACGCCGGGGTCGGGGAAGTCGGGCAGATCGACATAGATGTTGCCGCCGGGGAGAAACGATCCGGTCGTGGTCAAGCCGTTGCTCGCGCGCCCTGTCAGCGTTTCCTGCCGTGTTCCGTAGAGGCCGATGGTGATGACGTGGTTGATCGGCCCGGTATCCACCGAACCGGAGAGGCGGAGTTGGCCCGCCTTGGTGACCTGGCGGCGATTGATGTTGAAGTTGCCGTAAAGCGTGTCGCCGGCTGGATTGATCATCATCCGGGCGGTGTCGAAGAAGGAGAAGACGTTGCGCGTGATCGCACCGTCGAGCCTGGCGGTCCAGTCGCCACCGAGCTGCTGGATCAAGGCGAGATTGCCGCTGTCGATCTCGTAGCGATAGCCGCCATAGCGAGCGCCGAGCCTGGTCGTTCCGGAAATCGGGTCGGGGATGCCAAGCCCCGGCGAAAGCAGGATACCAAATGCGCTGCCGATGAGCCGGCGGCGGCTGTGCTGACCATCGAGTTGGATCGTCGTCGTCGGGGTCAGCGTGAAATTATTGTTCAGGCCAATCGCGTAACGGCGGATGCCCGTGTCGAGATATCGGTTGGTTCCGCGTTCGCCCGCAACATTGAGGCGTGTGCCAAAGCGGCCGTCGCTCGTGGAGATGCCCGTATCGACATGCCCGCGGAAGAGACTATCTTGCGTGTAGCCGACTTCGGCGTCCAGAAACGGTTGCGAACGGGGACGCTTGCTCACGAAGTTGACGATGCCGCCGGGCGAGGTGAAACCAAACAGGAAACCGGCTGCACCCTTCAGAATCTGTACGCCGTCATAGAGTTCAAGTGGCGGATCGGATCGGCTTCCGCCTAGCCCGGGCACCGAGTCCATATAGTAGGTCGACGCGGAGAAGCCGCGCAACAGGAAGTCGGAACCTTCGGTGACGTCGGACAGGTTGGTGGTCGCGGATGGCTCCAGCCGAACCAGGTCGGTGAGCGAGCGCGCCTGGATGTCCTTGATCGTCGCGCCGTTGAACGTGGCTACGGAGTAAGGCGTGTCCAGCACCGGCCGATCGCCGAGCGCGCCGAGTGAAGGCGTCGCCGCCCGCTTCCCCATGACCAGGATGTCGTTGGCTTGCGCCGACCTACCTTCCGTTGATTGTTGGCTGTCTGAATTGTCGTCGATGGACGAACGATTTTCCTGCGCCACCGCCGGCGTGGCAATGTTCAGGGCGAGACCTGCCACCCCGCATAAAGATATATACCGCAAAAGAGCCCACATTTCTAGATAATGACATTCATTATCATCTTTGGGCTGATTACTGAGCGGGCGGGAGCATCGGTAACGTCGGCGCGCCAATCGATACCAGATTGACGCCACATGCAGTTTCACGGTCGCTGGCAGGACCTGATCTAGCTTTGCCTCCGATACATGGCTGGCGTCACCCCGAACGTGCTGCGAAAGAGGCCGATAAACGCACTACCGGTCGAATAACCAAGATCCAGAGCAATGGTCGTCACAGGAACATCAGCAGCCAAAAGCTCCAACGCGCGAAGCAAGCGGACCCGCTGCCGCCATGTGGTAAAGCTGAAGCCGGTTTCCTGGACGAAGCGTCGGCTCAGAGTGCGCGGACTTACTGCAGCCCAGGCGGCCCAGGAATTGAGATCACGCCCGTCCGAGGGATCCGCCATATAGGCGTGAGAAATTCGGAGCAGTCGCGGGTCTCGCGGTAACGGCAGTCCAAGTGTTTCCACGGGCATGGTGCGGATTTCGTCCACGACCACTTCCGCAATATGCTGCTGCGAGGCGTCGAGGTGATCACCGCTGCCCCACTGCGCGGCGCGAAGCACCGCTTCTTGCAGAAGTTTGGAAGTACGAAATGTGCAAGGCTGATCCGGTAAATCCTGGCAAGCCGATGGTTCGACGAAAACACTCCATCCATTGAAAGCGCCATGCGCATGCGCCGTATGCAGATGGCCCGGCGGCAGCCAGACGGCATGGATCGCCGGAACTACCCAAAGTCCGTTTTCGACATCGACTGACAAAAGACCGCGCATCGATCCCATCAATTGCCCTCGCGCATGTCTATGAGGAGGGGCCGAGAAGCTCTCCGCGTCGAGAGTGCCAGCAACCGCAAACACCAATGGGCCGTCGATCCGATCCAGTTCGTTAGGATCTAGTACAATTTCTGCCATAGATGGCGCAATCCTGATATTATTGTCGCCAATTACCTATATCGGCCATGAGCGGCTGCCCAGTCCTCTCTGACACATGGCGCAAATTTGCTACTCTTTGGCGGGTATGAAGAGGCGGCACGGGCCGCGGCCCGATACAGCCTTACGTGAATGGCTCTCATTCTTAAAAGGCTCTCCGGTTGTTCGATCCAGCGACGAAACCAGTCCTCGCGTCCGGCTTGTTGGCGTCTTGCGGCGCGGTGGCGCTGCTCCGCTCCGGATGGAATGGAACACGCCCAGGTGGTCTTTGGCGAACGGCGATGGGTTGCGCGGCGCTTGCCTGTGCAGTGATTTTCATGGCGCTGAATCTCGGCGTTTTGATTGGCTCGACGCTCGCATTTCTTGCCTTCAGCCTGTGTGGCTTCATCGCAGTCGCACTCAATGTTGAACGCCGTCCCTATCGCAAAAGGCAGGCACGCATCGCCTCGTCCGACGTCAAGCCTCAACATCGCGGACAGGCATGGGGAAGAGGACTGAGTGCCTCGATTCTGACGATGATCGCGGCACTCATTATTGGATCGGCCAGCGCAGGGCTTCCGCTAGGCCCCGCTGCGGATCGCGTAACGATCGGCGGGATGGTTTTACCGCTTGTCTGGGCGGGTCTGATCATTTGGTCGCTCAGCGACCCTAGATCGCGGCGGCCGATATTCGGGATGAGTAGCGCGATCATCCTGTCAGGCATTTTCATTGCGATCGAGTTGGCAGCATGAATAGCCTCCCGCCTCAGCGCAAGAAGCGTTTGCTCGCTCCGGCCTTTGTGAGCGCAATCCTCTCGGGTCACTCGGTGCTGGGCCTCGCTGTTTCCGTCCTCATTTATGTGGTCTGCCTGTCGGGCACGATTGCCGTCTTCGCGCAGGAACTGAAACGTTGGGAGCAACCTGCAGGTCCCGTGGTGCGGGAGGTAAAGTCCGGTGCCATCGACCGTGGCATTGCGGAAATGCGAGCAGAAGCCGGTGGCAGGGAATTGGGCACGATCTCCGTCGTACTGCCGACGAAGGCATCCCCAAGGCTGATCCTGATCGGCGGCTCGGTCGAGGATGGCCGTGAGCGATGGCTGGCCGACGCACACGGACGCCGCGTCACGCGCGAGAATGTCCGGCTGACGGACTTTCTTGTGAACCTCCATGCAAACCTGCACCTGCCGCGGCTGGCTGGTCTTGTGGTCGTTGGAATAATCGGGATTGCGCTGCTTGCCTTGCTGATTTCCGGCGTGCTTGCGCATCCCCGCATCTTCCGGGAGGCTTTTACCCTACGATGGGGTGGCTCCCGGAGACTGCAGGAGGCCGATCTTCACAATCGCCTCGGCACTTGGGGATTGCCCTTTCACCTCATGGTGACGCTGACGGGGGCCATTATCGGTGTTTTTCCACTGATGCTCGGCGGCATGGTTTCCACCGCGTACAAGGGTGATTTCCAGAGGGCGATCACGGAGATCGTCGGGCCGCTGGACAATCGCAAGGACGCATCGGTGGCGACCATTCCGCCAATGGATTCCATCATCGGCTCCGTGCGACAACGGGAGCCCTCCGCGCGCGTTCTGTCTGTAGAAATTAAGCGCCCGGCAACCCAAGGGCAGAGAATTTCGGTGATCTACGAAGAGCCCGGCCAGCTCACGCATGACCAGCGTTACGTATTCGATACGGCTGGTAAGCTTGAGTATTCGTCGAACGCTATAAAGCGATCGATGGGGCCTCAAGCAGTCCTGTCACTGCCCTCCCTTCATTTCGGCTGGTTCGGAGGAATGCCGGTCAAGATTGCCTACGGCCTGCTCGGCATCGCACTCTGCACCGTAACGTCGAGCGGTGTCCGAATATGGCTTGCTCGACGACGCGACAAAGGCTGTCCTGCGCCGACCTTGGAGTGCTTATGGACCGCAACCGTTTGGGGGCAGCCATCCGCCCTTACCTTTGCATCTCTAATTACAATGCTCTGGTCGCATGAAAATGCTGCAGGCATATCTTGGATTGTGGCAGTAATACTATCTTATATCGCAACTTTCGCGGCCCGAAAATCCGACCTATCAATTCTGCTAATATCGTCCTTTTCAGTATTATTGATCACTCTCGGCTTTTCGCATCTCCTGCATTGGCCCATCCGATCATATGATATCATTTCACCACTTGTTGATATATTTCTGATAACTGGGGGAGTATTCATTGCGATAGTGACGCGCCAGCATCCACGAGGTATCATCAACCGCCTCAAAGGCTTTCACCGCGGCGCAGAATGAATGATCGAGTTGCGCCAACTCAGCTACCTGATCGCGGCGGCCGAGGCTGGTAGCTTCAGCCGGGCGGCGCGCAATCTCAACATCAAGCAGCCGACACTGAGCCGCTACATCCTCGAAACCGAGAAGCGGCTGGGCATGGCGCTGTTCGACCGCAAGACGCGCGGGGCGACCCTCACGGCAAACGGCGCGACCTATCTGCGCGTCGCCCGGCGGATCATGAAGGAGTGGGACGAGCTGGATGCGTGGGTCGGCGCCACGACCAATGGCCACGCCGGCAAGCTCGCGGTGGGCTTCTACACGTCATTCTCGGCGGGGAACCTGCGCGCGACGCTGAGCGAGTTCAACGAGCGCTTCCCCGATGTCCGGGTACGAGGCTTCGAGCGCGACCGAAACATGCTGCTGGCGGGAATCGAAAGCGGCCTGCTCGACATCGCGATTATGATCGGCGAGGCGCCCTACGGAGGGTTGATGACGCGCCCCTTTTGGAGCGAGCGCATCCTGGTGGCGATGCCGGAACGCCATCCGCTGGCGACACGCGAGCGCATCCACTGGACCGACCTGACCGGCGAGCGGTTCCTCCTGACCGAGCGAGATCCCGGCCCGGAAACGCGCAACATGCTTTTGGGCAAGCTCGGAATGCCAGGCTACACGCCGGAGATCGACATGGACGACATCACGCGCGAGACGGTGCTGACCGCCATCGCGCTTGGCGGCCGCGTCTCGATCGTCGCGGAATCGGCGCTCGGCATTCAGGTGCCGGGCGTGACGTTCCGCGAGGTCCACGAGACCAACGGCCACATGCGGATCGGCTTCTCGGGATACTGGCGCGACGACAATGAGAACATGGTGCTGCGCCGGTTCCTCGATTTCGTCACCGTGCGATATTCGCAGCCGCCCATGACCGGGCCGCAGCCATTGTCTCAGCAACCGGGAAAGGAGCCGTCATGACGCAAGGCAGAACACTCATCATCGTGCTGGTCACGCTCATCATCGGGTTCGGCGCGGGCTTCGTGCTGCGTCCGGTGATCGTGCCCGTCGAGCGAACGGCGATCGTCATGGGTCCGCCCTCGGCGGCCGAGACGCCGGCCGCGCCGCGCGGGCCGCAGTATTTCGCGGCGCATCTCGACGAAGCCCGGCAGATCGTGGCCGGATGCCGGGAGGGCACGGTGCGCGGCGACGAATGCACCAATGCCGAGCAGGCCTTGGTGGAGGCCGAAGGCCGCGAGCGTTTCAAGAAGTTCATGGGCAACTGAACGCTGCCCTCACTTCTCCTGCGCGCGATGGCGGCGAAAGGCCCGGTCGGTTTCCATGAAGCGGGAGAGCATGGGCGCGACCAGCTTTTCGGGCGGGACCGGCGTTGCGCCGGTTTCGGAGGCGAGCGCCGCGGCATAGGCGACGAGATCGCGGTGGATCGGCGCGGGCAGTTCCACGGTGAGCTTGACCGGCCGGTCGTCGGCCAGCGGCCCCAGCTTCAATTTCGTCATCGTGTCGCTCCGATCGGTTCCAATACGAGGTCGCGCGTAATGACCACGCGCAGCGCGTGGCCCGGCCGGATGGTGAGCGTCGGCTGCACGTTGAGCTGCCGCCGCACGATCTGCTGGCCGGTCTGGTTGATGGTGTCCTGACTCCCCCGGCGCAGCGCGCGGGTCAGGTCGTCCTCGCTGTCCGCGCCCAGCTCGGCGCCGACGCCGAGCAGCGTCGAGACGGCGGCGGCTTTCAGGAGGTTGCCCCAATGCTGGTTCACGCGGTCCTGTAGCCCAGCGAAGCCAGCGCCATCCGCGCCGGGCTGGCGCTCGAGAACGATCGAGCGCCCGTCCGGCATGATGAGCCGATCCCAGGCGAGCAGCACGCGGGTCTGCCCGGCGGCGATCTCGCTGTCATACTCGCCGATCAGCCGCGCGCCTTGCGGGATGAGCAGGATGCGCCCGGTGGGGCTGTCATAGACATTGGCCGTCACCTGGGCGGTGATCTGGCCGGGAAGGTCCGAGCGGATGCCGGTGATGAGCGCGGCGGGCACGATGCTGCCCGCCTGCACGATGTTCGGCGAGGCCGGCGCCACGAGACGTTCGACGCTGACCGTCCGCTGACTGGAAGCCTGCGCCATGAAGGCGCGCTTGGCGGCCTGGTCGCCCTGCGCCGTCGCATCACCAAGCTGTGCCGGCGGCTGCTGTGCGGCAGGAGTGCCCGGCGCTGCCGCCGCGAGGTTCGGCAGGGACGGCATCGCACCGGCCCCCGCGCTGCTTCCGCCGAGGAATACGCCGCTCATGCGCGCGGCGTCGCGTTCCTGCTGGGCGCGCTGGCGCGCGGCCTCCTCGGCCTGCGCGCGCGGATCGGGCTGGGCGCCGACCGGCGGAACCGGGATATTTTCCCCGCGCTGCTGGGCAGACACGATCGGGCCGCCGAGATCGCCGGGAAGCGGCGGGCCGAGTTTCGGGGCCTGGCCGTAGTCGCGTGGCCCGGATGTGATGGTCTCGGACGTGGCGCGGCTCTCGGTGCTGTAGAGTTCCTTCGCCTCCTTCTCACCTGCCGGCTTGAGCGCAAAGATCAGCGAGCCGCCGATGCCGAGGCCGGCGGCGACGCCGATCACGGCCAGCGCCTTGCGCGACAGGCGCATGACGCGCGGCGGGTCGCCGCGAAGCTGGAAGGCCCGCGGATCGGAGCGCGGCGTTACGGGTTCGGTGGCCGGCGTGTCGAGGGGGTCGCTCACGGGCGCCCCCGTCGTCCATCGTCGCGCACGATGCGGACACGCTGTTCGCTGCTCCGGTCGCCCAGGCGCAGCTCGGCGGCGGCGAACAGGCGGTCCACCACCATGTAGCGGCCCTGCACGCGGAAATTGACCAGCTCGGCGTCGCCGGCCGCACCCGTCACGAACAGCGGCGGCATCTCGCCCTGCGAGATCCCGGCCGGAAACTCGATGAAGACTTGCCGGCCGTCGTCGAACGCGCGGGCCGGACGCCAGGCTACGCGGTCGCCCTCGATCCGATAACGGAAGTTGAGCGCCGCGAGATCGAGGCCAGTGGCGACCGGCGCGACGGACGCGGCGGCGGCGTTGGCGCCGCGCAGGGCGATGAGCTGGTCCTGCGGGTAGGTCCAGGAGACCGATGCCATGTAGGTCGATGCCGTCGCGCGCAGTTCGATGTGATAGGTGCGCCGATCGGTATTGATGACGAGGTTCGTGGAAATGTCGGTCCGTGTGGGCTTCGCGAGGATATGCACGCGCGCCGTCGCGCCCGTGCCGCTCACCGTGTCGCCGATGATCCAGCGCACCGTATCGCCAGCCGCAACCGGCCCCGGCCCGACGAGCTGCTCGCCCTCCTGTAAGGCGATGTCCGTCACCTGGCCGGGCGCGGTGTAGACCTGATACAGCGCCCCATCGGTCCACGGATATTGCTGGATGGCGTTCAGGAACCCGTCTCGCACCGGCTGCACGCGGGCTGCGGCATTGGCCGCGCCGACGCGGCGGCGCGGATCGGAGGGTTCGGCCGGCGCTGTGGCTGAGGCGAGCGGCTTCAACTGGCCGGGAAGCGGCAGCGGCTCAGGGACCGTCACCACTTCGACCGCGCGCGGCGGCGCAGCCGCAGGGGTCGCGGCGACCTCGCGTGGCGGATCGTCATAGGCGATGGCGGGCGGCTTCGCCGATGTGGTGGCGCAACCGGCGAGCGCGGTGGCGGAGACAAGCAGGACCGCCGAGGCGGAACGGCGAAATGGCGTATGCGTCATTGCGACAGCTCCCTTGACCAATTCAAAGCGTTGACAAAGACGCCGAGCGGATTCTTGCGCAGCGCGTCGGGGGTGCGCGGCGGTTGCACGACGATGGTGAGGATGGCCGACCAGCGTTCGGTCGCGGCGAGGCTGCCGTCCTGATAGCGGCGCTCGGTCCAGGCCACGCGGAAGCTGTCGGGCGACGCGCGGATCACGCTCGACACGTCCACCGCGACCTGCACGCGGCCGACATTGGCAAAGGGGTCGTTGGCGCGCGCGTAGTCGTTGAGCGCCAGCGCGCCCTTGTCCGTGGTGAAGTCGTAGGCCCTTAGCCAGTTCTGGCGGATGATGACCGGATCGGCCGGGATGCCGCGGACCTGCTCGATGAAGCGGGCGAGATGGAACGCCACCTGGGGGTCGGCCGGGCGGTAGCCGGCGTCGGCCGGCGCGACCGCCTGCGCTTCGCCGAGCCGATCGACCTGCACCACCCAGGGCACGATATGACCGCGGGCCGCCTGCCACACCAGGCCGCCCGCGAGGCCGCCCGACAGCGCCAAGGCGCCGAAGAAGGCGAGCCGCCAGTTCTTCGCCTGCACGCGGGCGGAGCCGATGCGATCGTCCCAGACCTGGGCGGCGCGCTGATAGGGCGTGGTGGGTTCGGGCGTCTGGCCGTAGCGGATGGTGGGGCGTCGGAACATCGGAGGTCAGTCCTTCTCTTTGATGTCGGGACCGCCACCGCCGCCGTGGCTGTCGCCGGCTTTCATGGTATGGGCGAGAACGGTCGCGCCGTGGCTGACGGATTGGCGGCGCTTCATCGCGGCCGCCCAGGCGGGCGCACCGGCTCCGTTGGCTGGGGAGGAAGCGGTTGTGGTGCTCGCCGTCGAAGCGGCGGCAGGCGCGGCTCCGCCGGTGATCGTCCCGCCGCTGGCGGTGAAGCCGGCGCGAGCGCCCGAGCGGAAGTTATCCTTCATCGCCGCGCCGCCCTTGGCGGCCGCCTTGCGCAAGGGCGAGAGGACGGCGCTGGCCGCGCTTCCTGCCGCCGCCTGGCCGATCGCGGACATGCCGCCGGCCACGGCGCCCGCACCGCTCTTGCCGAGGGAGCCGAGGCTGTAGGCGCTGGCGGCTCCGCCTGCGGCCTGCGCGCCGCCACGCGCGGCAGCGCCGGTCATCCGGCCGGCCGCGCCAAGAGCGGAGCCGGCTGCTCCGACGCCGAGCCGTGCAGCGGCTGCGCCGCCGATGACGGCGCCCGCGGCGGCGAGCGCGGTCCCGGCCGCCGCGCCGGCGCCGAGCTGCGGGCCGCCCGAGACGATGCCGTTGGCGATCCCAGGTCCGAAGATGGCGAGGCCGAGCAGCGAGAGCGCGGCGAGCGCGATCGCCATGACCTGATTGATGTCGGGCGCGACGCCGAGGTTCGCGCCCGTGAACTGGCTGAACAGCGTCGTGCCGATGCCGGTGATGATGGCGAGGACCAGCACCTTGATGCCGGTCGAGACGACATGGCCCAGCACTCGCTCGGCCATGAAGGCGGTCTTGTTGAAGAAGGCGAAGGGCAGCAGGACGAAGCCGGCGAGCGTCACCAGCTTGAACTCGATCAGCGTGATGAAGACCTGCACCGCGATAATGAAGAAAGCGAGCACGACGATCACCCAGGCGAGCAGCAGCACGAGAATTAGCGCGAGGTTCGAGAATACGGCCCAGAGGTTGGAGAACTGCCCCGCCGCATCTAACAGCGGCTTGCCGGCTTCGAGCCCCTTCGCCGCGATCGTGCCAGGCTTCATGAAGTCGGCGATCGACATCGCCCCGCCGCTCGCCTGAAGGCCGAGGCCGGCGAAGCTCTCGAAGACGATGGTGGCCAGCGCTGAGAAATTGCCGATGATGAAGGCGAAGGTGCCGATATAGAGCGTCTTCTTGACGAGGCGCTGAAGCACATCCTCGTCCGCGCCCCAGGCCCAGAACAGGCCGGCGAGCGTCACGTCGATGGCGATCAGCGTGGTTGACAGGAACGCGACCTCGCCGCCGAGCAGACCGAAGCCGCTGTCGATGTAGCTCTGGAAGACGCCCAGAAAGGTGTCGATGACGGAGGTGTCGTTCATGGCGCGGCGCCCTCGGCGGCCGGCGTCACGCCGCCGTCATGCTCTTCGGCGGGGGCAGGTTCGTCCTGACGGAAGAAGCGACGGCGGTTGGCGGCCCAGGCCGCTTCGCAGCCCGCGTCCGGCATGGTGAGCGTGGCGCAGCGGTCGAGCTCGTGGGCGAGCCTGGCCTGGCCCCCTTCCACCGGCAGCGCGGCCAGCGGCGGCGGCGCAGGCTGGTCGGGCCGGACGGCGGCGACGATCGCCACGGTCATCATCAGCCCGGCCAGCGCCGCCACGCCCGCGATTTTCGCCGTGCGCGAGGAACCGTGCAGCATCGGAGCCGCCTCAGTTGCCCATGAAGCGGCGGAACCGCTCGCGGCCTTCGGCCTCCTCGGCGGCCTGGCGGGCGGATTGCAGCGCCTGCGCCCGGCCCTGCGCGGCGACCGCCGCGGTGAGGTCGGCGAGCTGCTGCGATTGCAGGGCGAGGAGCTGATTGCCGGCCTGCGTCGCCTGAAGCGCGCCCGTCGCGGACTGGCTGGCCGAGACCAGATTGTCCATCGTCGTGCGCGCGCCGTCGATGTTGCCGACGACGCTGGCCTGGACGCGCATCGCGTCCTCCAGCGCGCCGACGCTATCCTCCCAGCGTGCATTGGCGTTGGCGACCATGCGGGCGTGATCGCCGGTCAGCGCCGCGCCCTTGTAGCGGTCGGTGAACGCCTGCTGGACGTTCTGCACGTCGTAAGCGATGCGCTGCGCTTCGCCGAGAAGCTGCTGGGTGCGCTGAACCTGTTGCTGCAATTGCTGGAGCGAGCTGAACGGCAGCGAGGCCAGATTGCGCGCCTCATTGATGAGGCTGGTCGCCTGGTTCTGGATTTGCTGGATCTGGTTGTTGATCTGCTGGAGCGACCGGGCGGCCGTCAGCACGTTCTGCGCATAGTTGGTCGGGTCATAGACGATCCCGCCGAACTGCGCGTGCGCCGGCACGGGCAGCGCGATCGGCGCGATGGCCGACGCGGCGAGGACGCCGGCCAGGATGGCGCGACGGACGGGGGGCAGTTTCATGTTTCGATCTCCATGTCTGATGTGAGGGGGAGTTGGGGCTGGCGGTCGGACACAGGTTCCGGCAGCAGCTCGACGGCCCAGGCGCAGCCGCGGTGGCGCAGCCATTCGGCCGCGAAAGCGGATGCCCCATGGGTTTCGATGATCTCGGCGATCGCGAGTTGGTCGGCCTTGGCCGAGGTGGCGACGAACGCCAGCGCGACCTCGCCCAAGCCCAGCTCGAACAGCCGGTTGCCGCGCCGCGACTGGCAGTAATAATCGCGCTTGGGTGTCGCCCGGCTGAGGATTTCGATCTGCCGGGCGTTGAGGCCGAACCGCTCGTAGATGGCTGCAATCTGCGGTTCGGCCGCGCGCTCGTTCGGCAGGAAGATGCGCGTCGGGCAGCTCTCGATGATGGCCGGCGCGATGCTCGACGTTTCGATGTCGGCGAGGCTCTGCGTGGCGAAGACCACGCTGGCGTTCTTCTTGCGCAGCGTCTTCAGCCATTCGCGGAGCTGCGCCGCGAAGTCGGGGCTGTCGAGGACTAGCCAGCCCTCGTCGATGATGATGAGGGTAGGCGAACCGTCCAGCCGATCCCCGATCCGGTGGAACAGGTAGGACAGCACCGCGGCGGCCGATCCCGCGCCGACCAGGCCCTCGGTCTCGAACGCCTGCACGTCGGCTTCGCCAAGCCTTTCGGCCTCTGCGTCGAGCAGCCGGCCCCAAGGGCCGCCGATGCAATAGGAGGCGAGCGCCTGCTTGAGCTGCTGGCTTTGCAATAGGACGGAAAGGCCCGTGATCGTGCGCTCGGCCGTAGGCGCGGACGCCAGCGATCCCAGCGCCGACCACAGATGCTCCTTGGCCTGCGGATCGACCGCGACGCCCTCGGATGTGAGGATCGCCGCCAGCCATTCCGCCGCCCAGGCGCGCTCGGCCGGATCGTCGATATGGGCGAGCGGCTGGAGCTGCACACCGTCGCTGGCCTCGTCGGCGAGCATCCCGCCCAAGTCCTGCCAGTCGCCGCCCATGCCCAGCGCGGCGGCGCGGATGCTGCCGCCGAAGTCGAAGGCGAAGACTTGGGCCCGATCGTAGCGGCGGAACTGCATCGCCATCAGGGCGAGCAGCACCGATTTGCCGGCGCCGGTTGGACCGACGATCAGCGTGTGGCCGACATCGCTGCCATCGGCGTGAAGGGAAAACCGGAACGGGGTCGAGCCTTCGGTCTTGCCGTAAAGCAAGGGGGGAGCACCGAGATGCTCGTCCCGTCCCGGCCCCGCCCATACGGCTGACAGGGGGATCAGGTGGGCGAGATTGATGGTGGAGATCGGCGGTTGCCGGACGTTGGCGTAGGTGTGGCCGGGGAGCGAGCCGAGCCAGGCTTCCACGGCGTTCATCCCCTCGGGGATGACGGTGAAATCGCGGCCCTGAATGACCTTCTCGACCAGCCGCAGCTTCTCGGCGGCGATGGCGGGATCGCGGTCCCATACGGTGACGGTCGCCGTCACATAGGCCATGCCGGCATAGTCGGCGCCCAGCTCCTGCAGGGCGGTGTCGGCGTCGGCGGCCTTGTTCGAGGCGTCGCTGTCGAGCAGCGTGCTCGCCTCGTTCGTCATCACCTCTTTCAAGATGGCGGCGACGGACTTGCGCTTGGCGAACCATTGCCGCCTGATCCTGGTCAGCAGCTTGGTCGCGTCGGTCTTGTCGAGCATCAGCGCGCGTGTCGACCAGCGATACTCGAAGGCGAGCCGGTTCAGCTCGTCGAGCAGGCCGGGGAAGGTAACGCTCGGGAATCCGACGATGGTCAGCGTGCGCAGATGATGGTCGCCCAGGCGCGGCTCCAGCCCGCCGGTTAGTGGCTCGTCGGCGAGCAGCGCGTCCAGGTGCATCGGGGTTTCCGGCACGCGCACGCGCTGGCGCCGGGTCGAGACCGTGCTGTGCAGGTAGGTCAGCGTCTCGCCGTCATCGAGCCAGCGGACCTCGGGGACGAAGCCTTCGACCAGGCCCAGCACCCGGTCACTGCGATCGGTGAAGCCCTTGAGCAGCTCCCACGGATCGACGCCGGTGGTCGAGCGGCCCTCGTAAAGCCAGCCCTCGGCGCGCGCTGCTTCCTCGGCCGGCGGCATCCACAGCAGCGTCAGGTAATAGCGGCTCTCGAAATGCGCGCCCTCCTCACGGAACTGCTCGCGGCGCTCCATGTCGACCAGCGCGGAGACCGGATCGGGAAATGCCGATTGCGGGTAGTCGAGCGCGGGCGACCGCTGTGCTTCGACGAAGATCGCCCAGCCCGAGCCGAGCCGGCGCAGCGAATTGTTGAGCCGCGCGGTGGTGGCGACCAGCTCGGCCGGCGTCGCGCTGTCGAGATCGGGGCCACGGAAACGCGCCGTGCGCTGGAACGACCCATCCTTGTTGAGCACAACGCTTGTCCCGACCAGCGCCGCCCAGGGAAGGAAGTCGGCCAGGTGCGCGGCCCTGTTGCGGTATTCGCGCAAGGACATCATGGCCGCATCCATGTCGGGTAGCGAAGGTGCCGCCGGGCCACGTCGACGAATTGCGGATCGCGCCGGGCGGCCCAGACAGAGAGCGCATGGCCGATCGCCCAGATGACCAGCCCGGCGATCCAGAGGCGCAGGCCGAGGCCGATCGCGCCCGCCAGCGTGCCATTGACGATGGCGAGTGCGCGCGGAGCGCCGCCGAGCAGGATCGGCTCGGTCAGCGCCCGGTGAACGGGGGCATAGAAACCCGCGATCGGCGAGCCAAATGACTCTGGGCTGTCCATCAGACCAGCGCCCCGCCGCCGAACGAGAAGAACGACAGGAAGAAGCTCGACGCGGCGAAGGCGATCGACAGGCCGAACACGATCTGGATCAGCCGGCGGAAGCCGCCGCTGGTGTCACCGAAGGCCAAGGTGAGGCCGGTCACGATGATGATGATGACGGCGACGATCTTCGCCACCGGCCCCTCGATGGATTCGAGGATGCTTTGCAGCGGGGCTTCCCACGGCATCGACGATCCGCCGGCATGGGCCGGGACGGCGAAGGTCAGCGCGATCACGCTGGCGGTGGCGGCGAGCATGGCGCGGCGTGCGCCATGCCGAAGGGCATGGATCATGGTGCGTCTCCGAGGTTGGGGGGTTCGAGGGGGGTCAGGCGGTAATCGCCGGTCACGGCGTCGATCCCCTCGACGCGGGCCAGCTCGGCGAGGCGGCGGCCGTGCCCGTCGCGGACCAGCACGGCGATCAGGTCGATGGTCTCGGCGAGCAACGCGCGCGGGACCGTGACGACGGCCTCCTGGATGAGCTGCTCCATGCGGCGGAGCGCACCGAGCGCGGTCCCGGCGTGGATGGTGCCGATCCCGCCGGGATGGCCGGTGCCCCAGGCTTTGAGGAGGTCGAGCGCCTCGGCGCCGCGCACCTCGCCGATCGGGATGCGATCAGGGCGCAGCCGCAACGAGGAGCGCACGAGATCGGACAGCGAGACGACACCATCCTTGGTCCGCATGGCGACGAGGTTGGGCGCGGCGCATTGCAGCTCGCGGGTGTCCTCGATCAGGACGATGCGGTCGGTGGTCTTCGCCACCTCGGCCAGGAGCGCGTTGACCAGCGTGGTCTTGCCGCTGCCGGTGCCGCCCGCGACGAGGATGTTGGCGCGTGTCTGCACGCCATCGCGGAGCGCCGCCGCCTCGGTCGGCGACATGATCCCGGCCGCTACATAGTCGTCGAGCGTGAACACGGCGACCGCCGGTTTGCGGATCGCGAAGGCCGGCGCGGCGACGACGGGCGGCAACAGGCCCTCGAACCGTTCGCCCCCTTCCGGCAGCTCGGCCGAGACGCGAGGGGAGCGGGCGTGAACCTCGACGCCGACATGGTGCGCGACCAGGCGGACGATGCGCTCGCCGTCCGCGGCGCCGAGCGTCATGCCGGTATCGCTGATGCCCTCGCCGAGGCGATCGACCCACAGCCGCCCGTCGGGGTTCAGCATCACCTCGATCACGGCGGCATCGTCGAGCCAGGCGGCGATCGACGGTCCGAGCGCCGTGCGCAGCATCCGCGCGCCGCGTGACTTTGCCTCGGATCGGATCGGGTGGACGGTCAAGAGAAGGCCCCTGAAACGGGCCGGGCGAACCGCCGCCCGGCGTCAGGGGCACATCAAGAGAGACAGCAAAGGCCGGGATTCAACAAGTAAATGCGGGCGTCGTAGTCTGGCGAAGAAAGACAGGGAGCAGCGTAGGCGGCTCACTCTTCTTGGGGCGGCAAGTCTTCGCCGATCTCCTGCCGGACCTTCGGGCCTTTCGCGAGTCGGCGGCCCAGCGCCTCCATGAAGGCGTCGTAGCGATCACCGCCCTGGCGGCGCATCGCGGTGCGCTCCACTTCGGGCGGCGGCGGCGTGTTCGACAGCCAGAAGCGGACGAACAGCGCGATCATCTCGACGCTGATGCCGACATCGCGCTCGAGACGGGTCGTGCGGCGATCCAGTCGGTCGAGCCGCTTGGCGATGGCCGCCTCGCGCTGCTCGTCGGCATCGGGCGAGAGGAACGACGCGATGGCGGCCTCGGCGACCAGGGAGCGCGATTTACTTCGCCGGTCGGCATAGGCCGCGAGCGCGTTCATCAGCTCCGGGTCGAGATAGACCGAGAACGGCGTCTTGGTGCTCATAGCTCGATCCCGTCGCCCGGATCGAGAGATGCCCGCCGCGCGACATCCTGCATCCGGCGGCGCACCGCTGCCTGCCGCGTCGTGTCCGTATCAGCCTCCGGCTCGTCCAGTTCGAACTCGTTGGCGGGCGCGGGCTTGGGCGGCGGCGCGATGTCGACATGGCGCTCCATCTCCGGCTCGCGACGCAGGTCGGCATTGTCAGCTTCGCCCTCGGCACCGGCTTTCTTCTTTCCACCCTTCTTCTTTTTCGGAGGCTGCGATTGCGCCGGCGGTTCCGGTGGGGCCGCGATCGGCGGCAATCCGCTCCAGTCGTCGGGCCGCGGCTTTCCTGCTCCGTCCTTCACGTCCGGCGGCGGCAGCACCCGCTCGGTGAATCGCCAGTCCTTGTAGTAGCGGACCTTCTTCGCGCGGATTGGCGGGATGCCCGCGACCATGACGATCTCGTCGTCGGGCGGGAGCTGCATGATCTCGCCGGGGGTGAGGAGCTGCCGAGCGGTCTCGGAACGCGACACCATCAAGTGACCCAGCCAGGGTGACAGGCGATGCCCGGCATAGTTCTTCATCGCCCGCATTTCGGTCGCGGTGCCGAGCGCGTCCGAGATGCGTTTGGCGGTGCGCTCGTCGTTGGTGGCGAACGACACCCGCACATGGCAGTTGTCGAGGATGGCGTTGTTCGGCCCGTAAGCCTTCTCGATCTGATTGAGCGATTGCGCGATAAGGAAGCTCTGGATGCCGTATCCCGCCATGAAGGCCAGCGCGCTCTCGAAGAAGTCGAGCCGTCCCAGCGCCGGGAACTCATCGAGCATAAGGAGCATCCGATGGCGGGATTGCCGCGCCTGCAAATCCTCGGTCAGCCGCCGCCCGATCTGGTTGAGGATCAGGCGGATGAGCGGCTTGGTGCGCGAGATGTCGGACGGCGGCACGACGAGATAGAGCGTGACCGGCCGTTCGCCTTCTACGAGATCCGCGATGCGCCACTGACAGGTGCGCGTGACCTGCGCGACCACTGGGTCACGATACAATCCCAGAAACGACATGGCGGTGCTGAGCACGCCGGATCGCTCATTGTCCGATTTGTTGAGCAGCTCGCGCGCGGCCGAGGCGACGACGGGGTGGACGCCGGCCTCGCCCAGGTGTGGTGTGGTCATCATTGTGCGCAGCGTGGATTCGATGGGCTGGCGCGGGTCCGACAGGAAGGCGGCGACGCCCGCCAGCGTCTTGTCCTCACCGGCATAGAGAATATGGAGGATCGCGCCGACCAGCAGCGCATGGGAGGTCTTTTCCCAGTGGTTGCGTTTCTCCAGCGAGCCCTCCGGGTCCACGAGTACGTCGGCGACGTTCTGCACGTCGCGCACTTCCCAGGCCCCCTTGCGGATTTCGAGCAGCGGATTGTAGGCGGCCGACGCCGTGTTGGTCGGATCGAACAGCAGCACGCGGGCATGGCGGGCGCGGAAGCCGGCGGTGAGCTGCCAGTTCTCGCCTTTGATGTCATGCACGATGGCGGAGCCGGGCCAGGTCAGAAGCGTCGGGATCACCAGGCCGACGCCCTTGCCGCTACGGGTCGGCGCGAAGCACAGCACATGCTCGGGGCCATCGTGCCGCAGATAGTCGCGTCCGAACCGACCGAGCATGACGCCGTTCGTTCCGAGCAGCCGGGCAGCGTCGATCTCGCCCCGTTCCGCCCAGCGCGCCGAGCCATAGGTCTGTGCGTTCTTCAGCTCGCGCGCCCGCCACACCGACATGCCGATGGCGACGACGATCGCAGCGAACCCGCCCGACACCGCGATGAACGCGCCGGTCTGGAATATCTCGGGCGCATAGGCGTCGAACGAGAACCACCACCAGAAGAAGGCCGGCGGCGGATAGACGCGCCAGCCGAACGCCACGAACCAAGGCGGCCCAAGCTCGGGCTGGTAGGCGAGCGCCGCGGCCGTCCACTGCGTCGCGGCCCAGACCGTCGTGAGGATGATGGTGAAGACCACGATGATCTGGCCCCACAAAATCTTGGTCGCGGACATGGTCTGTCTCCTTTGGTGGTCAGAGGCCGAGGCCGCGGCCGCGCCCGAACGACCAGTCGACGCCACCGCCCGCGCGCATGACGCCGGAGATGTGCTTGCCGATCTGGCGATCGATAGAGGGCGACCAGGGCACGAGCTGGAATCCCAGCCCATCGTCGATCATGGCGAAGCGGCCCGAGGCGAGCGTCAGGCGCTGGCGAACCGTGCCGGCGACATATTCGCCCGCCTTGGACGGCGTGTGCGGCAGGCCGATCTCGGCCGACAGCTTATCGGCCGCCGCGTCCAGCTCTCGCCGGCGCAGCGTGTCGAGCAAGCCCCGCGCGAAGATTATGCGCTGGCCCTGCCGCCGCGCCAGCCCCTCGTCGGCGAGATGCTCGGCGCGCGCTTCCATCGCCGCGCGCACCTCGATCCCGAACCCGCCGCCGAGATCGCGGCCATCGCTCGCGAGGTTGCGGCGGTCGAGCCAGGTGGCTCCCGGCGCGCGGACCTGCGCGGACAGGTCGATGTCGGAGCGCACGGCGAGCGCCACCCGCTGGCGGCCCTTGCGATCCTCGAAGCGGCGCAGCTCGACGATCGCGCCGGGCTTGCAATCGCCGGTCGCCTCGATGTCGGGAAGCTGGACGTGGTGGGTCCGTCCGTCGATCCCGTCCACGATTGCATAGGCGCTGCAGGTCAGCTCGTCGTGCAAGCCGCGGTCGACCAGCCGGCCGATAACGGGCTGGGCGGGATCGGGGTCGAGGACATAGCTGGCGGCCCCGCGGTCGATGCCGCGTGTCGTCATCGCCTGGTGCATCCGCTTGATGATGTCGTCGCGTTCGCCCAGCTCGCGCAACGCCGCCTGCGCGTCGCCGGCTAGCGTCCATTGTCCGGGCGCGATCTCGCTGGCGAGCCCGAGCCGCTCCAGCTTGCGCAGCCGCCCCATCCTCAGCACATGATCGCCGTCGGGCCGCACGCCGGGCTCGGGTGCCATGTCGATCATCCCGTCGCGCCGGATGGTGCGCGACAGGTCGCGGTCAATCTCGGTCCAGCGTTCGGCTTCGACCTGCCGCTCCAGCGACTGGCGAATCTCAAGATCGCTGCGCAGCCCTAGTTCGCGGGTGACGGTTTCGCGGGCGACGGCGCGCATCCCCTCCCCGATATAGTCGCGCGAGATGACGAGGTTCTGCCCGTCCTCGCCGACGCCGCGCACGATGATGTGGACGTGGGGATTGTCGGTGTTCCAGTGCTCGACCGCGCGCCAGTCGAGCCGGGTGCCGAGATCCGTTTCCATCCGCGCCATCAGCTCGCGGGTGAAGCCCTTGAGGTCGCCCATGTCGGCCGCGTCCTCGGGCGAGACGATGAAGCGGAAATGGTGCCGGTCGTCCTCACACGTCGCCGCGAAGGCGTTGCGGTCGAGGCCCTCGGCGTCTGCGCCGAACAGGACGCCTCGCTCGCCGTCGCGGGTGACGCCATCGCGTTGCAGATAGTTGAGGTGCGCCGCGAGCGATGCGCGCCCGCCGTGCCGAACTACGCGCGCCTTGACGATCACCTGGCGCGAGTGGTGCCCGAGCCGGTGGGTGGCGCGCAGGCTGGCGACGCGGCCGCGCCCGAAGGTCGAGCGGCCCGGCGCGATGATCCGGCCCCGGCGCGAGACATGGCCTCCGGCGCGCTGCGCGGCGGCGAGCGCCTGGACGATGATCGGCAGCGCGCGCTGCCCGCCGCGCGAGCGGATGCGGCCAGGCCGGATGCGGAAATCATCGTCGCCGCTCATGGCGCCTCGCTCCGCACAGTGCGGAAAGCCCTTATGGCGGCTGACGTTCGCCCGGCGCAGCACAGTGCGGGATTTCCGCACACATTGCGCAGCAATGCCCAAAAGCCTTGAGAATCAAGGCCACGACCGGGGCAAAATGGCTTCGCACATTGCCGCCCTTTATCTTGCCCTCGCCCCTTCCCCTGCAAAACCCGAAGCCTTCCCGCTTCCGGCGCTGCGAAAGGCTGCGACAAGACCCGCCAGGGTGCGCGAGAGCCGCTCATGGCGGAGACCGGCCGGAAACGGGGACGAACAGGCCAGCCGAGGGCGGCGTCACGGCATTCATCGAAACGGTAGAGCGGTCGGGCGCAGGATGCTCGGGCGGAATGTCGGCGGCGTCGTTGTCCGTGGCCGAAGCTGCGCCCGAACGCACCGCAAACAGCGCAGCGAGACGCCAGGCGAACGGATCGGAAGGCGGCGCGGCGGCAAGCTGGATGTCGTCCGAACCGCCCGTGATCGACGCCAGCTTTGTGAGATAGGCGCGCGTCTCGGCGGGCAGCGGGCGCCCGCGTGACAGATGCTCGTCGTAGCGGCCCGGCCCCGCATTGTAGGCGGCCAGCATGGCGGTCGCGTTGCCGTAGCGGTCGTGCATCTCGCGCAGATAGGCCGCGCCCGCCATGATGTTGTCGCGCACGTCGAACGGGTCTGAACCGAGCCGATACCGGGCGCGCAGATTGGCCCAGGTCGCGGGCATGATCTGCATCAGGCCCATCGCCCCGGCCGTCGAGACCGCACGGACATCGCCGTTGCTCTCGACGCGCATCACCGCCCATATCCAGGCTTCCGGGATGCCGAACCGCCGCGCCGCATCACCGACATGCCGCGCGACGCCCTTGTCGCTGGATGGGGCGGCGGATTGCGCGTGGGCGGGTGCGGAAACGATCGGGACCGGCGCGCTCGCGGCAATCGCGAGCAGCGCCAGCGCGACCGCCCGGCCACGCGGTGATCGGAGACGCCGGGACACCGGATCAGCTCCGGTCTTCGCGCGGCCGAGGCCGTTTCCACGACAGCCGCAGCGTTCGCCCATCATCGTCAGCACGGAACAGCACCGGCCGGAACGGCGACGGGAAAATCGGGCTGTCGATCTCCAACGCGATGTAGTCGCCGGCCCGCTCGCCGACTCGCTTCCAGGCGCCCCCGACTTCGGGGCCGTCCTCGTCATCGAGGTGGATGCGGTAGTCGGGCGCGTTCTCGGCGTCGCTCGGTTCGAGCGCGACCAGCACGATCGCCTCGTTGATACCGAACAGCCGGATACGGCCGGCATAACCGTCCGCGCTGGATTCAAAGATGTTGGTCGGCATGGTCGATCTCCTCTGCTTCGGGGGGGTGAAAGCGGTGTGGACGGCGCGCGCAGATGCAGCGGCGTCGCGCGTCCTATGACGGCCGATGCCGGCAGCGCGCCGAAGTAGCGGCCGTCCAGACTGTCGGGATAGGCAGGGTTGAGCAGCAGCAGTTCGCCCGCGCCAAGCGTGCGGCAGCCCTGCCAGACGGGCAGCGGACGGCCGAAGCGGTCGTGCACGAGGGCGACGGCGACAGGCCGCGCATCGACGCTCAGCTCATTGCCGATCCGGCAGACGCGCTGCTCGGCCTTTGCCGCGACATGCTTTAGCAGCGGCACGCCCTCGGGCAGGTAGCCGCGTCCGGCCATCCAGCGCGCGAGTGGTGCTGGCGGCGCGACGGCGACCAGCGCTCCGGTTGGCGGATCGCGGTCGGGACGGATGCGGTAGAGCCCGATGGGCGCGCTCGCGCTGGCGTTCCAGATGAGTCGCGGGAACGGATCGGCGACCGCGATGGCGACGAACGAGGCCGCAAAGGCGGACGCGGCGATGGCGGTCGCCATGACATAGCGGCGGCGCGTCATCCCTCGATCTCCCGGCGCTTGAGCCAGGAGCAATGGCGCTCGGGTGTGTAGAGCCGCGGCTGATGGCCGGCGGCGATACGGTTGTGGACGTGCCGCCAGTGATCGGGGGCGGCGTCGCAGGGATCGACGCCGGCCGCTTCCACCGCGTCGATCGCCGCGAGCACCTGCTGGACCTTCGGCCAGCCCTCGATCTTGAGCAGGATGTCCCCGCCCGGCCGCACGAACGGCAATGTCGTGTAGGCTTCGTTGGTGGCGACCGCACGCACCACGTCGATGCGCGAGATGATCGTGCCGAAGTCGTTCGACGCCCAGCGCACGAACGCGAAGACAGCGCCCGGCCGGAAGCCGACGACGCGGGTGCGCCGCGTCAGGATGCGGTCTTGGGCGATCCGGCCGAAGCGTATCCAGTGCTCCAGCTTCTTCTCGATCCAGGTCAGCTCGACATGGGTGAGGCCGCCGCGGGCGTGCGCGCTGAACGCGCCGCCACCGCGCACGGCGGGGGGCCGGTCGTCGATCATTGGGAAGCTCCTGGGATTGGGGTCAGGCCGGTTGGCGCGTGATGCCGGTCGGATGTCCGCTGGCCGGGCGCCGACGCAGCGCACGGCACGGCGCTGTCCACAGCGGCGCGCGGCGTTAGCAAGAATCCGAAGGATTCGAATCTATTAGCACTGTTAGGGGGCGTGCGATTCGCCAAGGATTTCTGCGGCTTTGCGAGGCCCGCGCGTTCCCGATAGTCCGTGCCCGGCGTTCCCGATGGTCCGAGTCCGACCGTTCCCGATAGTCCGAACCTCATGGCCAGTTCTCCACAGGCTTGAGGCCGACGCGGCGCATGGCGGCATCGAACGGATCGGGCGGGACAGGAGCGAAGTTCAGGCGGTCGCGGCCAAGTGCATGTTCGAGCGTGAGGACGTAGCCGGGCAGCGATTGGCGCGCGACGATGCCGCGCAGCTCGAAGGCGAACCGGCGCAGCGGCGAGAGCACGCCGGACTTCAGGTGAAGGTGCGGAACGTCGAAGCTCCAGCCGCCCTGCTGGCGCCCGCCATGCTTGCGCACGATACGGTAGAGCCAGCGTTCGAGGCCGCCGGTCAGGTCGAAGTAAGCGCGGTCGATGGTCAGCACGAGCGCGCGGTCGAGGACGCCGGCATAGAACCAGTCGGGAAGGATCAGCTCGATGCCGAGCGCGCGGCCATTGCCGTCCGCCAGCTCGCGCCACTCGTTGATCCACGAGAACCGATGGCGCCGGCGCTGGTGCTGCTGCCGGATCGAGGTGGCGACCGTAGTAGATTGCAGCCGGTCGAGCGCGGCCTTCAGCCGCTCGTAGCTCGCCTTGCCGGTGCCACGCCGGGTGAACGCCAGTATCTCGTGCGGCGTCGTCACCATCAGGCGCGAGGTCGGCCGCCCGGCGTCGCGCGCTTCGATGAGTTGGCTCGCCGCCCAGATCAGCACGTCGGCGTCCCAAATAGTCGCCATGCCATGCTCGGGCACGGCCTCGACCGAGATCCATGTCGCGCCCATGCGGAACTCGATCGGTGTGCCTCGCTTGCTCTTGGCGAGGCTGAAGAACGGCCAGGCCATCAAGTCCTGCGCGTCGCGCGGCGCGAGATCGCCGGGGACCGAGCGGAACAGCTCAAGCTGCGTGCGCTCGGCGCTGGACGTGCCGGAAAGGGAGCGGGCGTGGCGCATCGAAGTCAGCGGCGCACGCAATCGGTGGGCAGGCGCTTGGCGGGATGCACGACGCCGGTGCCGGGATCGGAGGTCGAACGGCGCGTGCCGAGCGCGGCCCAGGCGTCGAGGTCGTCGATCGCATAGACGATGCGGCCGCCGAGCCTGCGGAACACCGGGCCGGTGCCGAAGCAGCGATGCTTCTCCAGCGTGCGGGCCGACAGGCCGAGATGGATCGCCGCGTCCGGCGTCTTGAGATAGCGTGGCGTTGTGGCGGCTGCGGCCTCGACCATGATGATCCTCCTGGTGGCGGCCGGCCCCGAAAAGCGGCACCGGCGGACAGGAGGCGATGATGGCGAACCTGCGCACTTGCCGAGTAGGGGACATCGGTGGAGGGTCGGAAATGTCCCCCTCAGCCGCCGCGCAGCAGCCGGATGTAACCGCCGTCGCGCAATTCGACGGCTTCCTTCAGCCAGCGTCGGATGCACTTGCGCTCGGCGCTGTCGCTCCATTCGGTAGGATCGTAGCGGCGGACCTTCGGATGGATCAGCGAAGCGGCCAGCTCGCGCTGACTGGCGCCCGCGCGATGGCCGTCGAGAAGCTGGAGCAGCGTGAGGAGATGCTGGCGGCGAAACGGGGTTGGGCGCAGCGCCGATGGGCCAGCCGCCATGCCGAGCAGCCGGCGGCAGAAGCGTTCGGCCGATGCGAGGCCCGCGAAGGGATCGGCACCGATCGGCAGCATCATCGCTAGCGGCCGGTCGAGTCCGCCGGACACCCAGAGATGTTCGTCCCCTTCGCGGTCGGCGAGGATGAGATGCAGGAGGTTGCCGATCTTCATGCGGGCGCGGACAGCGCCCAGCATCTTCATGTCGAAGCGCTGCGTCACGCCCATGCCGTCCACAGGCGGCGCCAGGACAATGCTAGTTGGCGAGAGGTCGAGCCGCGCCACCGCGAGCTTGGGATCGAACGCCGATATCGGCGCCGCGTGAAAGCTGATGCCCCAGCGCCGGACCAAGCGGGCGGTGGCTTCGTCGGCGGAGATGACGCCGCGCTTCACGCGCCCGAGGGCGCGGCGGTAGTGGGCGCGATAACGGTCGTTGCGGCTGACGTAGCCGATGGCGATGTCTGAATATGCGAGCGCGTCGTCCCCGGCCTCATCCAGGGGCGCGCGCCAATCCTTCTCAGGCGGCATCGTAACCCTCCCAAGCATGGCTCTTTTTCGCGGAGTGCGTTGGAAGATGTTCTCAAGCCCGCCGGTACCGAGAAGCCCTGCCGAGCGGGCAGCCGCATAGCGGATTGAAGCCAGCGTTCTGGCAGGGGTTTACGGAGGGTCGCCCCGCCGGAAGGTATAGCTGCTAGGTGCCGGACGGGCGCAGATAGTGGCGATATCCGGTCTCGGACATCCACCGCGCGCGGGCGAGGTGGGTCTTGTAGACGAGGCGCGCACGGTCGGGCTCGGCGGCGGGGTCGATGCCGAAGATGATCCGCACGGCCTCGCGCCAATCGGCTTTCTCGGCAGCGGCATCGAGCAATCGCCAATAAGTGCGGTGATGGCGCTCGTCATAGTCGGTGACGTGTGGCGCGTCGGGAGCGCGATCCTCGAAAGCGCCTATCGCCATCGCCTCGCTCCGCCTTCAGCCATTGCCCCCTGCACGCGCTGATTCATGGAATATACACCATAATGGATCGAAGTAATCGCACCGTCTTTGCTATGGTGGCCGGACGATATGCGCATAGCCGAACGCGCCTTACCGCCCGTTACTTGCGCTGCTCGCGCCGCGAATTGCGCACCAGCAGCACGCCTTGGCCGCGATCCGAATCGAGAAAGACGATTCCCGCTGCTTCCAGCGCCTTCGCCACCTGATGCCGCGTATCTTCGCGCACAGGCAGTTCGTTCTCCGATTCCAGACGCTTGAGCGCCGTCAGAGCAACGAGGGCCTTGTCTGCAAGCATCTCCTGTGTCCAACCGAGAAGTGCACGTGCGGCCCGCACCTGGCGGGAAGTGATCATGCACGACCACGTCCACAAGCCGAGCGCTATACGCCATGAAAACGACTATTATAGTCGTCTTGGGGGAATTGAAATATCTGTATCGCGAGCCGGGCGAATGCCCGGCGAGCGAGCGTTTTTCGGCGGCCGCGCGGCCGTCGCCGATCTGCTGCAAGGATCGGCGCGAAATATTGAACCGCAGGGCCGGACTTCCGGCCCTGCGGCTGCGTCAGATCAGGCGGTTTTCAAGCGCTGCATGCCTTCGGCCAAGGTCCAAAGCGCGCGATTGAGCGTCACATTCTGGTCGATGCCGTTAATGGCGCGGGTCTGGCTGCGGCGGATACGGCCTTCGGCATTGCGCTTGCGGCCGTGGAGTCCGCCGCGAATGACGTTCTCCTGAATGACGTTGAAGGTGTTCCATAGGCTGTCGCCCATGTCCTCGCGGCGGCGCGGCTCGATGATCTGCTCCGGGCGCAGCGGGCTTTCGTCCTCGCCATAGCGCGCAACCAAGCTCACCTCGCCGAGCAACCGGCGCTCGTCCTCGGAAAGCCGGGTCGCCTTCATGCCCTCGCTGGCGTCGATCAACCGGGGGAAATCCTCGGCGACGGTATAAACGCCCTCGATGATGTCATGCTCGATATTGCCCTTGTGCGGCACGCGGACTTCCTCGAACCGCTCGCCCGCAATCATGGAATTGGTGCAGACGAAGCGCAGCATTCCCGCGAACATCTGATAGGCGCTCGTCCCGTCATGGCTGTTGACGATGATGACCTCGGCCGCCTCGGCCTTGCCGATGCCCTCGTCCCGGCGCAGGCGCAGCATGTGCTTGGCGTGGCCATGCCGCGAACCATCGCGCGGGACCGACTGGACGGCGAAGAACGGGAACCAGCCTTCGCGGCGCAGCCCTTCGACGATGTCGATGGTGGGCACATAGACGTAACGCTCCGACCGGCTGTCGTGCGCCTCGCGGGCGAAGATGGATGGGACGTGGCGATAGAGCGCCTCGTTGTCGAGCGGCTCCCGGCCGCTGATCTGATGGGCATTTCGGCCGAACCGGGTGGCGAGATGGTGGATGCTCATGGCTTTGCCTTCCTTGGGTCTGGGTTTCCGCGCAGCGGGAAGCGCCGCGCTGAAACCCTGCCCGTCGGCGAGACTGGGGTAGCAACGGACAAGGGCGACCGGGCCGGAGGGGGATCACCCGGCCTGCACGAATGCGCAGCGAAGGAAGGCTGGGGAGACCGGCCCGGACGGCGCAGCTTCCCTTGGCCGGCGCGAGGGCAACGCCCTTAGCGGCCGCACCGCGCACGCGGCGCCCCACATGCAACTCTGATCAAGCCCGCTTGATCGCCGCATTCCGATTGGCGATAGCTGCGATCGACTCGCAAATAGCAAAGACGCAAGAATGTGCGGATCCTGTGAAGCCGGAAGGATGAAGATGAACGACAGCGATCTCGCCGAACAACTTGCCGCCGCGCATGGCGTCTCGAAGGGCGATGCCAAGAAACTGGTCGACGCGGTCTTCGCCGCGATCGGCGACGCGGCCGCCAAGGGCGAGGAGGTGTCGCTCAATGGTTTCGGTAAGTTCAAGGTGAAGGACAGCCCCGCGCGCGAGGGCCGCAATCCGGCGACGGGCGAAGCGATGACGATCAAAGCATCGAAGAAACTCGCCTTCACCCCCGCCAAGGCGGTGAAAGACAAGCTGAACGGCTAAACGCAGCCGCCCAGCCATTCTTGGAAAGCAACGGAAACGGCGCCCTGCCGGTGAGGCAGGGCGCCGCGAGGATCAGCGCGACCAGATGAGCGCGTAGTCGCCGGCGGTGTCGGTCTCGGTGAGGGTGGCGTAGACCGGACCGACGAAGCTCGGGTCGTCCAGCTTGACCGAGACGTAATCGCGGCCTTCGCGACTGGTCTTCTTCCAGGCCGCGCCGATTTCCAGATCGGCGACGTGGACCCGGAAGTCGGGCGACTTGTCGTTGTCCTTTGCGACCGGGCGGAACAGCGCCTTCGCATTGATCGTCAGGGTCTTGATCGTGCCGGTGAACTCGCCCTTGGCGTTGGCGGTGAAGGTGCCGATGGTGGCCATGTCGTAATCTCCTATTCGTTCGGGCCACGCCCATCGCGGCCTCGATGGCGCGTCGTGGGCCGAGGCACGATCGTCCCCGCACCGCTGTCCGGAACGGGCTGGCGGCCGGAACGCATGTGGAGGGGGGCGGCGGGCGGTTTTTTGCTTCGCGATGCAAAGCGCGCTCGCGCGCGGCGGAAAAAGCCGTCCCGACGTCCTTGCGGGCAGACGATCGGCTTCGGCAAGACAGCCTGATGAGAGGCCGATTGGGCCTGGCTCGATAGCAAGGGATCGACCGGCTGCGTTGAGGGCGACGACGCCGACCGGAACGAGCGGCTCAATTCCGGTTCATCTCTGCCCGGCTATCCTAAGATCGCGCCGCGCCGGTTGCCGCGGCAACCCAGTCGCCCTTGCTGCTCTATGATGCCTCGGGCCAGACGGCCTTCATGCAAGCTCTGTCAGGCGGCGAACTGACCCGAGAGGGACACTGCTTCTATATGCGCAACGGTTCCCAGAAGACCTTGCTCGTCCTTCCGAGTCCGCAGGCGCGCTGGGACGAGACGCGCCGAACGATCAGGATCGGACAGCATGAGGTGCGCATAGGCCAGACGATAGCCATCGGCGGCGGTGAAGGCGCGCTGCGATCTGGGCCGTTGGCGGCGGAGGCCAGGCGGCGTGGATGCGATACCCGGCGTATCTGGTGGGGATCGCCAGAACTGGTTAGGCCGCCCACCCAGCGGCGGGCGCAGCCATAATCTGCCTTCTTGATCGCCACGCTAAGTCGGCCGCGCCCGCAGGCGCGGCCGAAATTTTTCCCGTCAAGATGGGCGGAATACCGGGACCGCTTGCGCGGCCCCGGCCGAGAGCCGCCTATTCGGCGGCGACCGAGTAGTACGCCTCGTCGTCCTGCGCTCCGGTATGGGGGGCCTCCGCTTCGGCCGACTGCTCGCCCTGCTCCGATTGATCGTTTTCGGATGTAGCGACTTCGGAAGCGTCCGTGCGCAGGATCGTGGGCAGCCATCCGGTTCCGGCAAGAAGCTGCTCGGCGGTCTGCGCCATGTCGGTCTTCTTCATGTCGGCGATCCGGCGGGCCGCATCCTCCGACACGCCATCGGCTACGGCGGCAAGGATATGCGCCTTGGTCACGCGGCCAAAGTAGCTCCCCACGGTCGGGGTCCAGTCCTTCGCCATGTCCAGCGCCAGCGCGCTCGCCAGCCTATCCGCCGTTTGCAGCGACCGGGGCTTGCGATCCCACGGCAGACGCAGGGCATTCACGGTCGATGCAGCGCAATGCGCGAGCAAGGCCAGCCTGTTGTCAGCGTCCAACATCACGACGAAGGTCCAGAGGTCAGACACATCGCGCGGCATCCGCTCGGCCCATGCGTCGTGCGCCGCACTCGCCTGCACCGCCAAGGGCGTATCCTCGATCCCCTCGGCGTGACTGCACAACGGGGTGACGGTCGGACGAACCTCAAGGCAACCGGCTTCCTGATAGGTGTAGAACAGCTGCGCGGTCAGCGTGTGGGTCAGCGCGATCAGCGCCATGTCGGACTGCTCGGCCAAGGCCACGCGCAGGGCGAGCGTGCGGTGCGCGGACAGGTCGCGGGTCAGGCTGTCGGAAATCGGCTTGCCCAGCTCCTCGTCTTCCTCGACCGGCTCGATGGCTTCGTCGCCATCTTCCTCGGTTTCGGGTTCGGAGGCGACCGGTTCGCCCGCATCGTCGGCATCGCTCTCCGGCTGCGCGAAGGCCAGCGCCTCGTCCTCAAGCCGGATGAAGCCACGCTCGATCCGTACCGCACCGTCATGGTTCAGCACGACGAAGGCCCCACCATGCCCCACGATCTGCGGATCATAGGCGGACCGCCTGGCGCTGATCGCATCGAGCTCGGCGTCCAGCGCCTCGACCTTCGCCGCCATGTCCTCGGGCATTTCCGCGAAATCGTCATAACCCTCGACTAGCTGGTCGTACTCGGCCGATGCCGCGTCAAGCCGGGCCTCGTCCTCGTCCGACAGCGCGACCGGCTGGGGATAGACACGCCGCATCCCATGGGCATGGGGGAAGTCGATATGCGCCTCGGCCCATTTCCAGCCCTCGGCCTGCACCGTGCCCGCCACCTCGCGCAGCTTCTCGATGGTGAGCATGTCGAGCAAGCCTGCATCCTCGAAGAAGCCGCCGCGATCCTCGCTGAACAGGTCGCGGATGACGCTGCCGCCCGCCTCGACATAGGCGTCGGCTCCGACGAACACCGCGCGCCGGTCGGTCGCGGGGACATTGGCGGCGGTCAGGTCGCGCCGGATGATCCACGGTTCGCGGTTGTGGTGCAGGTTCTCGAAAACCTGCTCCTGCCGGGCGTGGTCCTCGACGATGGCGAAGGCCATCAACTGGTCCAGTGTCAGGCCATCGTCGCGATAGACCTGCAACAGCTTGGGCGAAACTGCACCGAGACGCAGCCGCTGCTTGACGACATGCGCCGACACGCCGAACCGCGCGCCGATCTCTTCCGCGCCCCAGCCCCGACTTTCGGAAAGCTCCTGAAACCGCTCGAACTGGTCGGCGGGATGCATGGGGGTACGGGTGACGTTTTCGTCCAGACTGATTTCGGAAGGATCGTTCGCCGTATCCAGCCAGCAGCGCACGCCATGGCTTTTCTTCACCTGCTTGCGCTTGGCGCAGAGCAAGAGCGCCAGCCTGCGGCCTTCGCCAGCGGTGACAAGATAGTGACCGGTCGGCGTCCCGTCCTCGCGAACCTCGGGTTCGACGACAAGGTTCTGGATCAGCCCCTTATGCGCGATGGAAGCGGCCAGCGCCTCGATAGCGGCCTCGCCGTGCGGCACCTTGCGCGCGTTGCACGGGGACTTCTTGAGCTTTGCGAGCGGCAGGAAGATTTCGACGCCGGTCACGGGCTCGGCGGCGACGGTTTCGGTAACAGCGTTCATCACACTTCTCCTTGCAACACACGCACCCCGGAATGGGGTGGGCGGCGAAGAAGCGACTGGCAGGCCCGCCGAAGGAGCCGGACCGCACCCGCAGGGCCGAAACAGCGTGGAGGACGTGCAAAGCACGTTGCGGCCCGGCGCGGCGAGCCTAGAGGGAAGCGTCGCCCACCCCATCACGGGAGTGCCGACCTCAGCGCGATCGGGCCGGCGTCAGCCTTGGCCCGATCTCCGCACATGCGAAAAGCCACAAATCCGCCAATGCGGATTTACGGATCGGCGTGGATACGCCGCCCGCGCCAGCGGCACTGACCATATCGCACCCTTGCGGCGACCGGCCGGGACGGCGGCGTGCGCGCGGGCCTGTGGGCCAGCCGGCGCCGGCCCCTCCGGGCAGAGGAAGAGTGCTGCGCGGGAAAACAAAAGAGTGCGACCCCTGACCGGCGGCCCTGCCGCCGGCAGTGTGCGCTCATCGGCCGTCCGCGCTCATCTGTTGGGGCGTTGCGGGGTGTCCCCGCAGAAGGGGTAGCGCCAGACCGCGGACGGGCGCTCAGGGGAAGGCTTTCCCCCATCCGGTTACTCATGATGACCAAAAACGGTTCAGCCCCTTCCGCTCGACCCGGCGCGAAAAATGACAGACCGGCCTTTTCATGATGGCGCCGCCGCCGATGATCGCATATTGCCGACAAATGAGGTGCTGATTCTCAACAAACTTCCAGCGCCATTTAATTGACTTCCACGATCAATCCGACTAACTTCCGCAGCGAGGAAAAGGGGTCGCTGTGGAAGCAAACTGCTACGAATTCACCGCCATTCGAGGTGTTCAGGCCGGGTCGGCCTACTTCGTGATCATGGTGCCGTTGAAGCTGGTCCCGCGCATTTTTCGTTTCGATGACGAGGCAATTCCCGCGCCGCTCAGGGCGCAGCGAACGCTGAACCGCGCAAGGGTTCCAGCCATCGCGCGATACATCACGGAGCATCCTACCGAGTATATCCTGTCCTCGCTTTGCGCTTGCGTGGATGGCGAAATCGTCTTCGAGCCTGCCGGAGACGAAGGCTCCTTGAAATCGGTGGGCCGACTCAAGATCGGCATGTCGGCTACAATCCTGATCAACGACGGGCAGCATCGGCGCGCAGCGATCGAGGAAGCCATCAAGGATCGGCCACACATGGGCGACGAGACCATCTCGGTGGTCGTCTTTGCTGATGGCGGCCTTCAGCGCAGCCAGCAGATGTTCGCCGATCTGAACATGCATGCGGTGCGACCCACGGCTTCGATCCGCTTGCTTTACAATCATCGCGACGCCTTGGCGAAACTGTCGCGCACGGTCGTGGATGCTGTTCCGCTGTTTCGAGATTTCACCGATCTTGAGAAAACGAGCATCTCCAACCGATCGCTCAAGCTGTTCACGCTGAGTTCCATCCACCAGGCGACTGCAGAGCTGATCGGGAAAAGCCGAAGCGGGAAGATCGAGGCTGACGATGAAGCCCTGGCCATTCGCTTCTGGGGCGCGGTCATAACCAACATGCCTGATTGGCAGCGCGTCGCCTCACGCGATGTCGCCGCTGCGGAATTGCGTCGCGACTACATCCACGCCCATGGCGTTGCCGTCCAAGCGATCGCCAATGCGGGCAATCGGCTCGTCGCGGCACACCCGCGCGATTGGGAAAAGCGCCTCAAGGGGCTGCGCGAGGTGGATTGGTCTCGCGCCAATACGGCGCTTTGGGAAGGCCGTGCGCTCATTGGCGGCAAGGTCAACCGTGCAAAGAACAATGTCCTTCTCGTCAGCAACGTACTGTGTGAGGCGCTTGGGCTTACGCTGAGCGACGAAGGGGATGCGCTTGAGCGGGCAATACGCGGAGCGCCCGCGACGGCAAAGGTGAAGGTCGCATGAGGGGCGGCTTTGCATCGCAGCCGAACCGGCTCGAAACGCTGCTCGATGAAGTTCGCGAAATCTATCTGAGCGATCAACGTCCTTGGGTGATCGGTTACAGCGGTGGCAAGGATTCGACAGCAACCCTGCAACTGGTCTGGCTTGCATTGGCCGACCTTCCTGCCGACCAGCGATCCAAGCCCGTCTATGTGATCAGCTCAGACACGCTCGTCGAAACACCCGTCATCACGAACTATATCGAGAAATCGCTAGAAAACATTGAGACGGCGGCGCGGCGGCAAGGCCTGCCGATCTCGGCCCATAAGGTGACTCCGACGACAGAACGGACTTTCTGGGTCAATCTGATCGGCCGCGGCTATCCAGCCCCATCGCGTCGATTTCGTTGGTGTACCGAGCGGCTCAAAATCGAGCCCGCCAACGACTTTATCAAGAGCCGCGTCGCCGAATTTGGCGAAGTGGTCATGGTGCTTGGCGTGCGCTCGCAAGAGTCCGCCACACGGGCTCAGGTCATGTCGCTTCATAAGATCAAGGGCTCGAAGCTCTCGCGGCATTCGTCCCTGCTCAATGCGTTCGTCTATGCCCCGGTCAAAGATTTTTCGACCGATGACATCTGGGATTTCCTCCTCCAGGTCGAGAATCCCTGGGGCAACGATAACCGCGACCTCGTCGCGATGTATCGCAATGCCCAAGCCGGGGAATGTCCGCTCGTCGTCGACAAGAGTACGCCATCTTGCGGCAATTCGCGGTTCGGCTGCTGGGTCTGCACGGTGGTCGAGCGCGATCGCGCCATGGAGGCGATGATCGATTCCGGCGAAGACTGGCTGGAACCGCTGCTCGACTTCCGCGACATGCTCTCGGAGACGCAAGATCCCGCGCGCAAGCGCGAGTTTCGCGATTTCCGCCGAAAGAACGGTTCGGTCAGCTTCATCGGCGACACCGATCGGCCGATGCCGGGGCCGTATCTGCTCGACTTCTGCAAGACGCTGCTGCGCCGTCTGCTGGAGGTGCAGGTCCGCATCCAGAAGGAGGCGCCTTTCGGCGAGGCGCCCCTGCTCATCCTCGATAGCGAACTGCATGAAATTCGCCGGCTATGGCGGATGGAGCGCGGTGATTGGGAGGACTCGGTGCCGCGGATCGTGCGCGAAGTGCTCGGACGCGATCTTGACTGGGTTTTCGAGGATGCGGCCACGTTCACAATTGAAGATGGAGCATTGCTCGACCAAGTCTGCCGCGAGCATGACGTGCCGACCGAACTTGTCGTCAAGCTGGTCGATATCGAACGGGCAGCGCATGGCCTGAAGCGGCGTCACGCCGTCCACACCCGGATCGAGGACGCGCTGCGGCAAGAGTGGCGTGACGTCGATGTGCTCGTGGCCGAGCGGCGCAAGACGCTTGGCCTTACGGACGCAGTTGAAGAAGATCTGATGCTCGACCTCGAGCCCGCGGACGAGGACGAGCTATGATCCTTAGAACGATTTCACTGGAAGATTTCGGCCTCTACGCTGGACGACAGACGATCGACCTGGCGCCGCGACACGGCAAGTCGCGGCGACCGATTGTCCTGTTCGGCGGCAAGAATGGTGCGGGCAAAACCACGCTTCTGGAGGCGGTCCGACTAGCGCTTTATGGTCGGCGCGCGCTGGGAGCCCGAGTGGCCCAAACAGAATATGACGCCTATCTCGACGGGCATATCAATGCTCGGTCGCGGTCGATGGGCGCCGATTGCGCCGCAGTCGGACTCGAATTTGACTACGCCGAGGCCGGCGTCGTCCATCATTACCGGATTCGACGTGAATGGACGTCCAGGCGGGGGAAAGTCACCGAATCCCTGTCGCTCGACAAGGATGGTGCGCCCGTCACGTCGGTCCCGCGCGAGGAGTGGGCGCATTTTCTTCAGGAGCTGATTCCGCCCGGTGTGTCGCAGCTCTTCTTCTTCGACGGCGAGAAGATCGCCAGCATCGCCGAGGGCGATAAGGATGACGGCGTGGCAGCCGCCATGCGCAGCCTCCTCGGGATTGATTTGGTCGGCCGACTTCGTACTGACCTTGGACTATACCTCGCGCGCCACGGTCGAAGCGACGATGCGAACGTGGCTGCGGAGCTGGAATCAGTGCTTCGCGAAGTTGCCCAGAATGAGCGAGAGATGGGCGACCGCGTTGACGCCTTGGCGGATCTGCGGAGCCAGCGAGAAGGCCAGGCTCGCAGCGTCGATACGCTCAGGCGTCGCTTCTCTGCGGAAGGCGGCGAAGTTGCTCTCCGGCGGGACGCGATTGAGAAACGTCGCGAGGATGTTCGGCGTCAGATCGCGCGAGGCGAAACCGAACTCAAGGAACTCGCCAACGGTCTTCTGCCCTTTGCGGCCGCGCCAAAGCTCGTGGCACGCTTCAGGAAAATCCTGGCGTCGTCCAGCCAGTCACTTCCGGCTGCGGCTATCCTGTCTCTCGAAACCTCGTTGGCCGCATGGTTGAACGATCGATCCACGCAGGCCGCGCATTGGAGCGCCGACCACCTCACCGACCTCAAATCATTCTTTTCCGGAATTGTCGGCGTGGACGGCGAACATGAGGCTGTCCTGCGCGAGGTTGGCGATGTTGCCGGCGCGGACTCCAGGCTCGCCGAAGTCGAAAATCGTGTGAGGCCGCAAGTCCGGTCTTTGGCCCGCGAACTCGAAGTTCTGACGCAGGAACTGCGAGAAATCGATGAGAGCCTCGCACGCGCCAACGAGGATGTGACCACGCCCCTGCTAAAGGAGATCGAGGAGGCAAGCGGTCGATTGGGCGCGCTTGAGAACCGGCTTGCCACGGCTGATGAGGAACTGCGACAGCTTCGCATTCAGGCGGTCAATCTTGACCGTCAGCGGCGCCGATTGCTGGAAGCGCAGGCATCCACGGCGAGCAGCCGTGATCGTTCGGCCTTGGCCGCTCGGGTCGCCAATGCTCTTTCCGCATACGAAGCCCGGCTCTTGGCTCACAAGGTCGATCAGCTCTCACGAGAATTCCTCCGTTGCTTCCGGCATCTGCTGCGCAAGCCGGATTTCGTCTCAGACATTCGGATCGACGCGGCGACGTTCGAGACACACCTGATCGCGCGCGACGGCCGCGAGATTGCCAAGGCCGAACTGTCCGCTGGCGAGAAGCAAGTCTATGCAACCGCCATGCTTTGGGCGCTGGCGCGCACGAGCGGACGGGCGTTGCCAATGATCATCGACACGCCGCTCGGCCGTCTCGATCTTGAGCATCGCGCGAACCTGGTCGAACGCTATTTTCCCGCTGCGAGCCACCAAGTGATCATTCTCTCGACGGATAGCGAGATCGGCAGTGACCTTTACGCCGCGCTGAAGCCAAGCATCAGCCACTGCTACCGCCTAGAGTATGACGGCGAGGCAGGCGGGACGCATGTGCTCGACGGCTATTTCAATGATTCCGAAGGCGAGGAGCCGCAGCGTGCGCTTCAACAAGCTTAATCTGTCGGTCGATGCGACCAGTAAGCTGCGGTCGCTTCAACAGCGCACCGGGCTCACGCCGAACCTCCTGTGCCGGATTGCGGCGATGGTGTCGCTGGAAGATGGGCCGATCGGCGATGGCCCCATTCCCGATCAAGAGGGCAAAGAGCTGAATGCCTATACCTTGACCGGCGATTTCAATTCGCTCCTGGGCGCGCTGGTCCGCTTCGTCGAGACGCCGACGACCAGCGAGCCGCTGAACGACGATCAGCTTCTCGACCGTTTCCGCGCTCATATTCATCGTGGCGTCGGCACATTGTCCGTGCGCGCGCGAACACCCGCCGACCTGGCGCGCCTCGTTGCCGAAGCGGCATGACGACTTCTACCCTTGCGGCTGCTCAGCGTGCGGCCGCACCGATCTATCTCGATCACAACGCGACGACGCCGCTCGATCCCGCCGTGCTCGATGCCATGCTCCCCTATTTCACCGAGCGTTTCGGCAATCCGGCGTCCGTGGAACACGGCCACGGAAATGAGGCAGCGCAAGCGGTCGAGCGTGCCCGTGAACAGGTCGCGGCGCTTATCGGCGCACGCCCTGCCGAGATCATCTTTACGGGAAGCTGCACGGAATCGAACAATCTCGCCATTCTGGGTTTCGCTGAGGCGAATCCCGAAAGGCATCATTTGGTGACTAGCGCGATTGAGCATCCGGCGGTGCTTGAACCGGCACGCGCGCTCGCGAAACAAGGTTGGCAAGTCACCGTACTGCCGGTGGATGGCGATGGTCGCGTCGACCCAGGCCAGATCGAGGCCAGCCTGACGTCGGAAACGGGCTTGGTATCGATCATGGGCGCGAACAATGAGATCGGAACGCTGCAGCCGTTGCAGGAAATCGGCGGGCTCTGCGCCGAGCGCGGGATTCCTTTTCATAGCGACCTCGCCCAAGCGCTTGCGACTGGGACCGTCGATGTCGAGCGCGACAGTATCCACCTCGCCAGCCTATCGGCTCACAAACTCTATGGGCCGAAAGGGATTGGCGCGCTCTATGTTCGGTCCCGGCGGCCGCGGGTGCGTCTTTCCCCGTTGTTGCTCGGCGGCGGACAGGAGCGTGGGCTGCGTCCGGGCACGCTCAACGTTCCGCTGATCGTTGGCTTCGGCGAAGCTGCCGCCATTGCGAAGCGGACGGCGAACGCCGAGCAGAAGCGGTTGCGTGCGCTGTGTGACAGATTGCTCGATCGGCTTCGGATCGCGCTGGCCGGCGTCGAACTCAATGGGCATCCCGACCAGCGCCTGCCTATGCTTTCCCTGAGCATCGAAGGCGTCGAGCCATTGGCCCTGCTTCGCCGGCTGCGTGAGGTGGTGAGCCTGTCGGCTTCCAGCGCTTGCGCGACCGACAAGGTGGAAACCAGCCATGTGCTGATCGCACTTCACGGCGATACGGCACGGGCGCGACAGGCATTTCGGATCGCCCCGGGGCGGAGCACGACAACCGAGATGATCGATCTGGCCGCAGATGAGATTACAGAGGCTGCGAGCGCGTTGCAGGGCATGAGGCGTTCGGCATGAAAAAGGCGGCGCCGTCGCCGGCGCCGCCTTCTCAGACTGGCTTGAGGATCAGAGCTGGTTGGTCGCCTTGAGCTTGGCGATCAGATCCTCGTTCAGGGCACTTTCGAACAGCGTCTGAACGAGGGCGTAAGCACCCGTCGCCTTGCCAACCTTCGCCGGATCGTATCCCTGCCCCTGAATGATGGTCCAGTAGGTCCGCATCACCTTCTCCAGGTTGGCGTGGATGAAGGCCTCGGGATTGGTCTTCCAGACCAGCTCGCCATCCTTGAATTCCATCAGGGCCGACAGCGCGAACACGATCGGATAGATGAAGCCATCCGGATAGTCGTACTCGACCTCCTTCTGATAGAACTTGGTCGAGCTGGGCTTGGCGAGGTACTTCTTCTTGTTCTCCCGGTGCTTTTCCGCGCCGTTCCAGAGGCGGACGCAGCTCATGCCGCCGAAGCGCGAGCTGACCTTGTTGTAGGCCTCAGGAAGACGGGAATAGACGAGGTCATAGAGGCGCGGAATATCGCGCATCATCTTCAGCGCGCTCTTCACACCCGGGTGCGTGATTTCGACAATATCACCCTTGACCGACTCCGCGATGCCTTCGGCTTCCAGCAGATCATCAAACAGAGCGACACACTGGCCCTTCTGCGAGAAGATGATCGTGGGGTTCTTCCGAACGGCTGCCGTGGGAAGGTCGTCGGGCAGGACGGACAACGGGATCAACGACAGCGCGATCAGATCGCGTGCCTTGAGCCGACCGCCGGCGTTCGCCTTCCATTCGATGTCGGCTTCGATTTCGGGATCGAGGTTCGCCTTGATCTCGTCATACCCACCCCGCTTGTTGGTCTTCGTCTCCTCGGTGAGCTGGGCGTTGTTGTTGCGCGCCGCGTTGATCCGCAGGATTTTCTCTTGGAAGTATTCCTCCGCACCGTCGCCGGTGCCGGGGAAAATGACCTCGATCGGAATGCGCACGTCCGGAAGATCCTTCTTACGCTCTTCAATGACGTCGCGATGCTGATCCCACACCGCACGCAGATCGTCCCAGCGGCGGATCTTCTTGGCGATGGCCTCGCCGTCATCGAGCAGTGTGCGGACGATATAGCGCCCATTGGCGAAGGTGTTGTGGCCGCCATCCAGAATCCCCTCGAGCTGAGGGTCTTCGAAGGTGATGCGATAGCGGTCGCGCTCCAGCGCCTCGACCCGGCGTGCGCCGACGAGAACGCCCTTGGTCATGAAGTGAAAGATGTCGGCTTCGGTTTCGAGGCTTTCCTCGATGTCCTCGGTCACCGCGCTCTTCTTCGCCTGGCGCGGGTTTGCGTCCAAGTCTGCGATGGTGATGAGATCGACGAAGGCCGGGAGACCGACATTGCCCACGAGCTTGTTCAAGCCGTAGCTTTGCTGGCTCGCGTCATGGATACGAACGATAAGGGAATTGTCTTGCATTTTTCATCTCTCGTTTGGCCAACGAGAGACTGGCCAGGACGGCACAGGCACCACGGGCATGGCCCGCGGAAGTCGCTTTACCTACCAACCAGCCTCACCAGGCGGTTTCAACTGCGTCCCATCCGGGACTTGATCTCCATCCGGAGATCAGCCTTTAGCATGCACAACGGCAAGGCCGTGTCAATTAGAGCGGCATATCACTGAGATGATTGCGTTATTTGTGAGGGAAATAGTCTTCGCCGATTCGCTCCTCGATCTCTCGGCGGATAATCGTGCGACCTGATCCGGAGGCGTTGCGAAAGCGGTCCTCGGAGAAATCGGCATCCTTCGCGCGTTCGAGAATGGCGGTGAGACGATCGACGCTGGCATCGCCCTCGGTCATCACCTTTCCGGCTATATGACGAAGTACGTCGAACAGTGCCTGGACGCCTACGGTCCGGACGATGAAAGATCCCTTCGCGCGCTTTTCCCAAAACACGGCGTCACATGCGACCAGAAAATTCCGCGCAACGCGGTAGATCACGTCGTCTTGCGTGGCGGCGATATACAGCGAGCGAAGCGGTGATTTGTCGCGGCCGATCTCCAACAAACTGCGGTTTGGCCGAGAACCTGCCGCCATAGTGTTGCTGTCGCGCTTCGGGTTGGCTGAGAACAGTTTCAGCAAACCTTCGACGACAATTGCAGTCGAGACGCGCCAGTCGCCCTCTTCCGCAAGATTGCGCAATTCACGATCCTTTTCGGGCGCGATGAGAATGCGACCGCGCAGTGGCGATTCTGCATCCGTCCCGAGGAGACGTGTCATGTAGACCGCCAGCTTGTCGGGGGTCCACGCATCGCGGGGCTCTTCTTCTACGTTGTAGCCGAACAGTTCGTAGGTCAGGCTCTTGTCGACACGCTTCTGCGTCGAATTGACGGTGGCGAAGAGGCTGGCCTGATAAGGCTTTGGCAGGTCCATGTAGATCGAACACAGCAGGTCCATGCTGAGCGGATCGGACGTTTCATTCGAGACCCTGGCAAAGGCGAACAGGCGGTGCTGGCCGTCGATTACCGCGGCAAGCTTGCTGCGGGTCGGGATAGTCAGATCGTAACATCCATCGTCACGCTCGACGATCGTCCAGCGCCGGCTAGGCGGCGATGCTTCGGAAGTGTCGCCATTGTCATCATCGAGCTCCTCGTCCTCCTCAATCCGGCCGTCTTCTTGACGATAATTGGCGGCCAAGATGATGGAATTGGGGATGGCGGCATCACCGCGTTTCAAGAAGGCGGCGATCTCGTCGAGGCGTTTGTCCTGGCGGAAGCGTTGTGTCCCATCGATGTCGTAGCCTCGCCCATCGCTGCGCGCGTGAGCGCTGGTGAGGTCGGTGAACGCGACGTCGAGCAAGGCGCGAGCGGGCAGAACGGCGACAAAATAGACGCCAAGCGGCTGCACGACCCTGAGCGCGCGTGTGACCAGGAAAGGTTCTGAGTTGGGTTGAGCGTTCATAGTTTCACCGCCCCCATCGCTGTTTCGACAGGTGCATCGCCAGTGGGAAAGTCGGCAATGCGTTCGCTCTCAGGAGGTAGCGGACCGCCCGTTGCATTTGCTGGATCGACATCCTTGAGGCCTTCATCGAGCGCGTTTGCGGTCCACCAAAACAGAATCGCCGCTGAAATCCCGATCCCGGCGAGGCGGAAGGACAGGCTCTCACCTATGTTCGTTGCGGCCAGAATGCACACGGCTGCCATTATGAAGAAAACGGTGCTGACCAATTGCCCAAAGGATCGCATGTACGTTTGCGCGTCCTTGTTGAGCATGATCTGCATGGCAGTTGCGCCGATGATGGCCGGGTAGAAGGTGTGCATGGCAAGCAGGACGTTGCCGTTCCCTTCCTCGGCACCGAGCAGAAAGCGTCGAAGCACCTCTGTCCAAACACCAATGGCGCCATAGAAACACACGCCAATCAGCAAATGCGTCCAATAGGTGAAGTTCAGCAACGGCGTCGTGAGCCGATTCCACAGGTCGGCACCGAGCGCCGAAAAGCTGTTGGGAGCAATTGATTGCAATCGCCTACGCGCCGCCCGTCTTTGCATCCGGGTTAGCAGAAATCGCCATGGTGCGGAGATGAAACGCCAAATCGTCCGAATCATATATGCTGCCCCCAGACACCTCTTCTATTGAGTTCTTTGCCTGCCTTCAGTCAATTGAGGGCTGTGCCGATCAGGCGCTTGATCTGGCTGCATGACGGCGCAGCAGATAGACGCTCACAGCCGACGAGACGGTAACCACGAGTTCGGCGTCTTCGAAAGTGGGGTCGCGGCCTTCCTGGATATGGCGGCCCTGTTGAGATGCGAAGCCCCAAAGCTGGTGGAGCGCGCCGTCCAGTGGCGCGGGAACACCTAACCGCCCGATGATCTTGCCAAGCGTGTCCGAGCTGTTGTCGATTTCCCGCGCGACGCATTCGAGCGCGGCCATGGCGTGTTGGATCGCACCGGTGACATCCGCAGCAGGTCTGCGGGAAATGTCCTTGAGCGCTTCATGGACCTCGTTTGCCGCCGTTGGTTTCCCCGACTCCTGCATGATCGAGACCGCATCACGCGTCGCTAGGGCAAAGGCCTCCGATCCGCGAACGACTATGCGGCCATTGTCCATCTGCCAGCCTACGCCGAGTTCGCGGAATAGCTGGGTTAGGCGTCGAGCATAGTCCCCCTGCCGCGTGCCGGTGTAATCGTCCCGCCCGATCTCGGCGTAGATGCGCTCTGCGATGTCGTAAATCTTGTACCAAGGTGCATCGTCGAAGAGTCCGTTGACTTCGCGTTCGATATTGCCTGGCGACCAGTTGTTTTGATCTGGCCGTTTCAGCAAGACCTCGCAAACAAGGTCGCGCATGGTGCCGGGGCCAAGGCCTTCAGCGTAGCCAAGCATCAACACTGCTGCGCGCACCTCCTCGGGGGCGTCCTCGCGAATCGTGATTTCCGCTTCGCTCCCTTGGAAGCCGTGGCGTTCGGAAAATGTGCCTGATCCGTTCATGCGACGGCGTTAGCACAGCGGCGCGACCTGCGATACAAATCCTTGGTCATTGCTTATAAATACCGAGGAATTATATCATCAGCATGGAAACGGCGAGTCACAAGGAACGAGCGCTCGAAGTCGCCCGCCAGTGTGGGATCGCACGCGGCCGCGATTTCGATGCGGTGGGGGTCACGCGAGCGACGATCCAGCGTCTGCGCGACGAAGGCATCCTGCAGCAAGTGGGGCGCGGACTCTACAAGCTCGCGGATGCACCTACGGATGCCGGCACGAGCCTCGCGGAAGCTGTCCGCATTCAGCCGCGCGGCGTCATCTGCCTGCTCTCGGCACTGCAATTCCACGAGCTGACCACGCAAACACCACACGCGGTTTGGATGCTGCTGGGACAAAAGGATTGGGCGCCGGTCAATCCTTCGATCGCGCTCAAGATTGTGCGCGCGAGCGGCGAAGCGCTCACAGCCGGAATCGAAGCGCACAGCATCGACGGCGTGTCGGTACGTATCACCGATCCGGCGAAAACGGTCGCCGACTGCTTCAAGCATCGCAACAAGATCGGGATCGATGTCGCGATCGAGGCGCTGCGCGATTTCGTGAAGACGCGCCCGCGACCAGACCTAACTCGGATATATCGCTATGCCGAGATCGATCGGGTGCAGTCGGTGATACGCCCCTATCTGGAAGCAATGGCGTGAGCCGTGCGCCGAAGAACATTGCGATTTCGGTGCGCGACCGCCTCGTTTCCCGCGCGCGCGACCGGCGTGAGAACGCGCAGCTACTGATGACACGCTATGTGATCGAGCGGCTACTCTACCGGCTTGGCCGTTCGCCGCATCGCAATCGCTTCATCCTCAAGGGCGCGATGTTGTTCAGCCTGTGGGCGGATGCGCCTTACCGGGCGACCGGCGACCTCGACTTGCTCGGGGCCGGCGAAAACGCTCCTGAAAAGCTGATTTCCGTATTTCAGGAAATCCTAGCCATGGATGTCGAGGATGACGGCATCCTGATTCGGCCGGAGACCCTTAGAGCCGAGGCCGCGCGAGCCGAAGACGAATATGCGGGCGTGCGGATCGATTTTCTCGCCGAACTCGCCGGCGCTCGCCTGCCGATGCATGTCGACATTGGATACGGCGATGCGGTGACGCCGGCACCAGTCGCGATAGAATATCCTTCACTGCTCGATCAGCCGATGGCGCAGCTACTCGCCTATCCGCCCGAGACGGTGGTCGCCGAGAAATTTCAGGCGATGGTGGCGCTCGATATGATCAACACGCGCCTCAAAGACTTCTACGACCTTTGGGCGATCGCCGGCACCTTCACCTTCGACGGGGCGACTTTGGCGCGTGCGATCGCAGCTACGTTCGAGCGGCGCCAGACCGCTCTGCCAGGAGTAACACCCGCGGCGCTGACGGTGGCCTATGCCGCAGAGAAGCAAGCTCAGTGGGCGGCGTTCCTCAATCGCACGGAAATCGCGCTCGCACCCGAGCCGTTTCCGGACATCCAGGCCCAAATCGAACGGTTCGTCATGCCGCCGGTGGCAGCCATCGTCCAAGACACGGCTTTCACCGCACGCTGGCTTCCCGGCGGACCATGGGAACGCTGACATGGCCGGCGCGACATGCATCAAAGCCGCATCATTGGCCGATGACCATTGTCTCCAGATTCAGACCGCTTGTCTCCAGCCAGCGGAGGGCACTGTCTCCAGTATCGGGGCTTAGGCGGAATGGCAGAAAAGCACTCACGCTAGGGTCTGGATCGGACCGATCTACGCCACTCTACGCCAGAATAGGCCGTTTCTTGGGGATTTTCTGGAGACATTGTGGAGACAGCAGCAATTCCATGGCCCGTGTCTCCAACAAAAAAGCGGCCCGAAGGCCGCTAAAATACTGATTTTTCTTTGAAATTCTGGAGCGGGCGAAGGGATTCGAACCCTCGACCCCAACCTTGGCAAGGTTGTGCTCTACCCCTGAGCTACGCCCGCTCTGGCGGCTGGAAACCGGTCGGTTCCAGCGGGTGAGGCGGGCGATTAGCACCGGCTTTTGGACTCGGCAAGCCCTGTTTGCGCATTTTCTCCGAAGGGTTGGCATATCGCCCCAAATTCCCACATAAGCGGGGCAAGCGTCCTTGCCGCATCGGCGGGAAGGACGGGAAATCAGGAACAGGAGCATCTTTCGTGGCCACTCTCGGTCTGAATCCGCAGGAAAAGGAAGCCGTCGAAGCATTCCGCCGCGATGTCGTCGAGCCGTCGATGACCAGCCTCGTCATCCTCGATTTCTGGGCCGAATGGTGCGGACCGTGCAAGCAATTGGGTCCGGTGCTCGAAAAGGTCGCCGAGGATTATGCCGACAAGGGGGTCGTGCTGGTCAAGGTCGATGTCGATGCGAATCGCTTCATCGCCGGGCAGTTCCAGGTCCAGTCGATTCCCACCGTCTATGCGATCTTCCAGGGGCAACCGGTCGCCAACCTGACCAATGCGCGCACCGAAAGCCAGCTGAAGGCGATTCTCGACCAGCTGCTCGCGCAATTGCCGATCGAGAGCGAGGCCAGCGCGCGCGCGATCGAGATCGCGCCGCTGATCGAGATGGGCGAGGCCGTGCTGGCCGAAGGCGATGGCGCGCGTGCGGCGAGCATCTTTGCGCAGATTCTCGAAATGGCGCCGGACAATGCTGCGGCGCACGGCGGACTGGTTCGCGCGCTGGTGCTGGCCGGGGATATCGACGGCGCACAGGCCGCGCTGGCCATGATCCCCGCCGAAATCGCCGAAGACCCCGCGATTGCGCAGGCGCGAAGCGCGCTGGCGCTGGCCGCCGATGCCCCCGATTCGGGCGAGCTGGCCGCGTTCGAAGCCGCCGTCGCGGCGAATCCCGGCGACCATCAGGCGCGCTACGACCTCGCCAGCGCGCAGATCGGCGCGGGGCAACGCGATGCCGCCGCCGACAATCTGCTCCACATCGTTGCGACCGATCGCGAATGGAACGAAGGCGCCGCGCGCGCCAAATTGCTGTCGTTGTTCGAAGCCGTCGGCCTTGAAGACGCGTGGGTCGCGGCACAGCGCCGCCGCCTGTCGCTGATCCTGTTCGGTTAGCGAGACCGATGGGCGAAACCGCGCCTTTGACTGTCCAGCGGATCGCGATTTTCCCGCTTACCGGCGCGGTGCTGTTCCCCGGGCTGCACCTGCCGCTCCATATCTTCGAGCCGCGCTATTCGGCGATGGTGCAGGAGGTGCTGGCGCGCGATCGCCAGATCGGCATGATCCAGCCGCGCCAGCTTCCGGGCGAAGAGGATCGCGAACCGCCGGCGCTCTATGATGTCGGTTGTGTCGGGCGCATCATCGATGTCGAGGCGCTCGACGAAGGCCGCTTCAACCTCGTCCTCGAAGGTGTTGCGCGCTTTCGTGTGCGCCGCGAGCTCGATGTCACGACGCCCTTCCGGCAGGTCGAGGCCGAAATCGAAGTCGAAAGCGACGAACGGGCCGTGCTTGCGAGCATCGAGCGGGCCAGCCTCGAGCGCGAAGCGAAGCGCTTCGCGGCGCGGCAGGGCTATGTCGTTGACTGGGATTCGGTCGGCCAGCTCGACGATGCGACGCTCGTCAACGGCATCGCGCAGGTCGCGCCGTTCGACGCCGCCGCGAAGCAGGCGCTGCTCGAAGCATCGCCGATCGATATGCGCGCCGAGCTGGTCGTCCAGATGATGCAGTTTTTCGGCCGTTTCGACAGCGACGACGGACGCGCGACGCTGCAATAGGGCTCAGTTCGGCTTCGCCGTTCCGGTGTGGCGAACCATGTCGGCGATCGCGCGGCGGACGACATGCCGGTCGCTCTCGCGCAATCGCTCGACCGCGTCGATCCTCATCAGCTGGCCCCGCACCAACGCCTGCTCGGCTGCAACACGTGCTTCGACGCGGCTGTCGTCGCGCGATGCGCGCGCCAGCCCGGCGCGCCGCCGCGCCGCCCAGTCTCCTACCAGCCGGTCGGCGACGAGATCGGCAAGCCCGTCGGCCGCCCCCCGTTCGGTCGCTTCCTCGGCGGTCTGGTCGACCAGCCACATGTCGTCGCCGTCGTCCTGCAAGGCGTCGAGCGACACCATTGCGGCGACCTGCCTGCGGCCGGCGCAGCGCTGGTCGCCGTGGAGCCGATGACGCAGCGCCTGCAATTCGGCGCGGAGCTGCCAATTGACATAGGTGGTGAAGCGCGCCCGCGCCGGGTCGTAACGCTCGGCGGCGCGGTGGAGGGCAATCGCGCAGACTTGCGCTGCATCTTCGGCGACGTCGGAGAGGCCATAGGCGCGGGTGAAATAGCGGATGCGCGGTGCCGCCAGCGCCGCCACCCGCGCGAACATGCGGTCGGCGAGCGCGCTGGTACGTCCGCCCGGGGTGCTTTCGAGCGCGGTCCGCGCCTGGATATAATCGGTTACCGCTCGTTCGAGGGCATCGCTTTTTGCCGACATGGTCCTGTCCCATCCTGCCGCGGCCCGGTGCCGCAGGATCGGGATAGGGGGACATGCTTAGCGCGGCGCTGCCGCAACCCTAGGTAATATTACCTAGGGTCAGGGACTAGACTTCGGCGCCCGCGAGCAGCCGTGGCAGGTCGCCCGCCTCGCCGCGCGCTTCGTCCATGAAGAAGCGCTTGAGCATCGGCATCCGCTGGACTGCACCGAGTCCGGTGCGGCGCACCGCGGCGGCGGTCCGCCCGGGAATGCCGAACAGGCGGGTGAGGCCGTCGGTCGCGAGACTGACCATCATATTGTCGAGCCCGCGCCAGCGCTGGTACCGTGCGAGCAGCGCGGCATCGCCGAGATCGAGCCCGAGCCGCGCGCCCTCGACGAGCACTTCGGTCAGCGCCGCGACGTCGCGCAGGCCCAGATTGAGGCCCTGCCCGGCAATCGGGTGGATGCCGTGTGCGGCATCGCCGACGAGCGCGATGCGGTTCGCGACGATCGACGCGCTGTGGTGGAAGCCGAGCGGGTAGGTCATCCGCGGCGCAACCAGTTCCATCGCACCGAGGACACCGCCCGCGCGTTTCTGCAACTCGGCGACGAAACCGCGTTCCCCGAGCTTGGCGAACCCCGGTCCGTCCTTTTCGGATACCGTCCAGACGAAGGCAGAGCGGTGCCGCCCCTGCGGATCGTCGACGAGCGGCAGCAGGGCGAATGGGCCCGACGGATAGAAGATTTCGTGCGCAACATTGCCGTGCGGCTTTTCATGCGCGACCGCGCCGATCATCGCATGATGGTGGTACGACCAGTTCGCGATGCTGAAACCCGCCGCATCGCGCGTCGGCGACCGGCGCCCCTCGGCAACGATCAGGAGCGGGGCTGCCAGCCTTGTCCCGTCGGCAAGCGTCAGCGTTACGCCATGCGCATCGATATCGCGCGACGCGACGACCGCGGGCATCGTCAGGCGAACGAGCGGCGCGTCGGCGAGCGCCGCGGCGAGCGCGAGGCGCAGTTGGCGGTTTTCGACCATCGTGCCCAGCGGCGGGTCGCCGTCGGCGGTGACGAAATCGAGTTCGCCGCCGTGCCCGCTGTCGGGGGCGCCGTCGCCGACGCGGATCGCGCGGATCGGGCAGCCATGGCCGGCGAGGCGATCGGCGATGCCCAGCACGTCGAACATCTGCCAGGTCGCGCTCGCGATCGCCGATGCGCGGCCGTCGAAGCCCGGCGCGATTGTCGTAACCGGGTCGGCGGGGTCGACGACCTGTACCGACAGTCCGTGGTGGGCGAGGGCAAGGGCGAGCGTCTGGCCGACGAGGCCGCCACCCGAAATCAGGACATCGCTGCGCAGCGTTTCGCTCATGCTGATGCCCTAGCGTGCGGCAGGACGGTTGGAAAGGCCGTGGTCAGGTACAGGGCTCGCTTGACGGCGACTCCGCCCCATGCGCATATCGCCGTGGTTAACTGACAGGGACCCGAAAAGAGCATGGCAAGCCGCAAGGCCGCACCCGGAAAGGCCGATTGGCGCACCGTTTTCCGCCAGAGCATCGCGCGATCGCTGGTGATCGCGGCGGCGGCTTTGCTCGGACTCTTCACGCTGTTCCTGACGCTCGCGTTCCTCACCTATGACGCGACCGATTCCGCCTTCAACACCGCAGCGGGCGGGAGCCCGACCAATTTGATGGGCAGTGCCGGTGCGCGTTTTGCCGACATGGGGCTGTTCGTCGGCGGCGCGCCGATCGTCCTCATCGTCCCGCTGCTCGGCATCTTTGCCTGGCGGCTGTGGACGGCGGCGCCGCAGCCCTATTGGCTGCGCCAGCTGATCTATGCCTTTATCGGCATCCTGCTCGTCGGGCTGGGTGCGCAGCTGCTGATGCAGGACAGCAATGCCCAGTTGCCGGCCGGATGGGGCGGTATCATCGCGTTGATCGTCGGCGGTGTCATCGACCCGCCGCTGACGCGCATCGGCGATCCGGCGGCTGCGCTGATCCGCATCGCCGCGATCCTGCTGCTCGCCGGGATCGGGCTCTGGCTCGCCTATCGCGCGCTGCGGCTCGAAAAAGGCTGGACCGCGCGCCTCAAGCTGCCATCGGCCGAAGGCGCGAACCGCGTCGTCGAGCCCGCACGGCCGGCAACCGAGGAGCCCAAGGCGCCGAACCTGATGGAGCGCGTCGTGCGGCCGCGCGCGGTAGCCGAGCCGAGCGACCGCGCCCCGCCCGAAATCGCCGATCCCGCCGAGCGCACCGCGCCGTCGAAGCCCAAAGCCAAGCCGCAGACCGAGCTGTTCACCAATTACCAGCTGCCGTCGATCGACCTTCTCGCGCCGCCGCCGCCGGGGCCGACCGGACAGATCGACAAGGCGGGCCTCGAACGCAACGCGCGCCTTCTCGAATCGGTGCTCGAGGATTTCCAGGTCAAAGGCGTCGTCACCGCGGTTCGCCCCGGCCCGGTCGTCACGATGTACGAACTCGAGCCGGCGCCGGGAACCAAGGCGAGCCGCGTGTCGAACCTTGCCGACGATATCGCGCGCAACATGTCGGCGCTGTCGGCACGTATCGCGCCGATCCCCGGGCGCACCGTGATCGGCATCGAGCTGCCCAATGCGCACCGCGAGTCGGTCGTGCTGCACGAGATTATCGGCAGCGCACTGTTCCAGGACCAGACCGGCGCGCTCCCGATCATCCTCGGCAAGAATATCAGCGGCGATGCGGTGATCGCCGACCTCGCCCCGATGCCCCACCTCTTGATCGCGGGTACGACGGGTTCGGGTAAGTCGGTCGGTTTGAACGCGATGATCCTGTCGCTGCTCTATCGCCTCGGTCCCGATCAGGTGAAGATGATCATGATCGATCCGAAGATGCTGGAACTCAGCGTCTATGACGACATCCCGCACCTGCTCGCCCCCGTCGTGACCGAGCCCAAGAAGGCGATCCGCGCCCTCAAGTGGGCGGTCGAGCAGATGGAAGACCGCTACCGGATGATGTCGTCGCTGTCGGTGCGCAACCTGGCATCCTATAACGACAAGGTCCGCGGCGCGCTTGCCAAGGGCAAATCGCTCGGCCGCCGCGTCCAGACGGGGTATGACCCCGACACCGGCCAGCCGGTCTATGAGGAAGAGACGCTCGACTATGCGCCGCTGCCGCAGATCGTGGTGGTGGTCGATGAGCTCGCCGACCTGATGATGACCGCGGGCAAGGAAGTCGAATTCCTCATTCAGCGGCTCGCGCAAAAGGCGCGCGCGGCGGGCATCCACCTGATCCTTGCGACGCAGCGCCCGTCGGTCGACGTCATCACCGGCGTCATCAAGGCGAACCTTCCGACGCGCATCAGCTTCAACGTCACATCGAAGATCGACAGCCGGACGATCCTTGGCGAGGCTGGCGCCGAGCAACTGCTCGGCAAGGGCGATATGCTCTATGTACCCGGCGGCAAGCAGATCACACGTATCCACGGCCCGTTCGTGTCCGACGACGAGGTGCGCGCGGTCGCCGATCACTGGAAGGGACAGGGTCGCCCCGACTATATCGAAAGCGTCACCGAAGACCCCGAGGATGGCGGCTTCGCGATGGAAGGCGCCCCGGCGGGCGGTGACAGCGCCGAGGACCGGATGTACGCCAAAGCCTGCCAGATCGTCGTCGAAAGCCAGAAGGCATCGACCAGCTGGCTCCAGCGCCAGCTTCGTATCGGTTACAACAGCGCGGCGCGCCTGATCGAACGGATGGAAGATGAAGGGCTGGTCAGCCCGCCCAACCATGTCGGCCGCCGCGACGTGCTCACCGACCAATATGGCCAGCAGCGCTGACAAGGAACCTTTCCCGCCCTTGCGGCTTGAACAGCATCTAACCGCCGGGTTCAGCGCGGGTTCAATGCCTGCCTGCAACAAACGGGGCCGATCAATCAAAAGAATGAGAGCCAGATGACCCTGAAGACACAAATCACGCGCCTTGCCGCCTGGACGCTCGCTCCGGTGGCGGCTGCCGGCCTCGCGTTCGGCGCGCCCGCGATCGCCCAGTCGTCGAGCACGCTCGCATCGGTGCAGTCGCATCTGAAATCGACCAGTTCGATGACCGCGAATTTCGTGCAGACCGACCGCAATGGCCAGCGGCTCAATGGCCAGCTGACCCTGAAACGCCCCGGCAAGATCCGCTTTCAGTATCAGAAGGGCGTGCCGCTGCTGATCGTCGGAGACGGCAGCTCGCTGACGATGATCGATTATGAAGTGAAGCAGGTCCAGCGCTGGCCGGTGAAAAATTCGCCCCTCGGTGCACTGCTGGACCCCGATCGCGACCTGTCGAAATATGCGAAGGTCCTGCCTACCGGAAACGACGATGTGCTGAGCGTCGAGGTGAAGGACCCCAAGCGTCCCGAATATGGGACGATCACCATGGTGTTCGTCCGCGATGGGGCGGCGCCGGGCGGGCTGCGCCTGCGCGGCTGGGTCGCGCTCGATTCGCAGAACAACCGCACGCGCATCGACCTCAGCAACCAGAAGTTCAACGTCGCGGTGGCCGATTCGGCGTTCAAATGGACCGATCCGCGTCCGAAGCAGCGCGGCCGCGCCGGCTGACGCCGCCGCCCGTTGCGGCCCGAACAACGCGCCGAATTCCCGGAAGGGGGTTCGGCGCTTTTTTTCCAGACCAACGGACGTCTCGCATCGACGAACTGCCAGAACAGCGCCATTGCGCGCATTCCGTTCAGCTTGGCGACAGGGAAGAGCGTCTATTTCAACTCTCGAAGGCGCCGACACGGCCCCGGGATTTGGGTTTCCCCCTGTTGCCCCAACCGGACAGCCAGGCACCTTCATTCAAGAGCGTGACGAACGCTGACCTTGAACCCCCGTTCCACCGCCCCTGGGACGGGGGTTTAATTTGTCCGGTTGCGGCCGGGGCAGGGCGCACATCGCCGCAAAGATTCGCTGTCGCAACGTTGCGCGCCTTCACGTGCGCCGATAGAGCCACCCCATGACTCGCACCAGCATTGCATCGTGGAACATCAACAGCGTCCGCGCCCGCATCGGCATCGTCGAAAAATTCCTGCGCGAAGAAGCTCCCGACATCCTGTGCCTTCAGGAAACGAAAGTTGAATGCGGGCTGTTCCCCGCCGACATGTTCAAGGGGCTCGGTTATGTCCATATCGCGACGCACGGCCAGCGCATGCACCATGGCGTCGCGATCATCAGCAAGCAGCCGCTCGCCGACATCCGCAAATATGACTGGCAGGCGAATGGCGAAGCGCGCCATGTCGGCGTGACCTTGCCGTCGGGCGTGCGGCTCGACAATGTCTATATCCCGGCCGGCGGCGACATCCCCGACCGCGATCTCAATCCTAAATTCGGACAGAAGCTCGATTTCTTCGCACGCATGACCGAATGGTCGGGCGCGCTTGCCGATACACCGACCGTGCTGACCGGCGACTTCAACGTCGCGCCGCTCGAAAGCGATGTCTGGAATCACAAGGCGCTGCTCGATGTCGTCAGCCATACCCCGATCGAGGTCGAAACGCTCGGCAGGTTGCAGGCGGCGTCGAACTGGGTCGATCTCGGCCGCCATTTCATCGCGGCGCCGGCGCCGCTCTATACCTGGTGGAGTTACCGCGCAAAGGATTGGGAGGCGTCGAACCGCGGCCGCCGGCTCGATCATATGTGGATCACGCCCGACCTGATGCCCAAGGCCCTGTCGCACCGCATCGTTCAGCCGGCGCGCAGCTGGGAGCGGCCGTCGGATCATATTCCGCTGATCACCGAGTTCGACTTTTGACCCATTTTGGTGCCCGGCAGGCAGCGCGTGCGATCGATGCGCTTCGCCGCGGCTGGCCGTTCCGTGTCGAGGGCAAGGACGGGGCACTCGACCTGATCGCGGTCGAAAGCGCGCGCGACGAGACGCTGGCCGAATTCGCCAGCCGCGATGTCCTGCTGTCGGGCGAGCGCGCGGTTACGCTCAAGCTGACGAACCAGCGTGTCGCGGCAACGCCCGGCCCGGTCCGGCTTGCGAATGCCGCCGACACCGTGGCGGCCGCGCTTGCGATCGCAGATCCGGCGCTCGATCTCGCTCACCCGCTCAAGGGGCCGTTCCGCACGATCGCGACCGGCGGGGAAAGCGCGGCCGCCGCAGCGATGACGATGGCGCGCCATGCCGGCCTGCTTCCGGCCTTCTTTGTCCGTGAAGCCCTGGGCGATGCAGAAACCGGCTGCACCGTCGGCGACGTCGCGGCGCTGCTCGATCCCGGACGGCTCGAAGTTGCGGCGCGTGCGCGGCTTCCGGTCGAAGCGAGCGAAAGTGCCGAGATCATCGCCTTCCGTTCCCCTGAAGAAGCCTCGGACCATGTCGCGCTGGTTATCGGCAAGCGCGACGGCAATCCGCCGGTCGTGCGGCTGCACAGCGAATGCCTGACCGGCGACGTGCTCGGCAGCCTCAAATGCGATTGCGGGCCGCAGCTTCATGCGGCGCTCCACGCGATGGCCGATGCGCCATGGGGGGTGTTGCTGTATTTGCGGCAGGAAGGGCGTGGCATCGGCCTCGTCAACAAGCTGCGCGCCTATGCGTTGCAGGATCAGGGTTATGACACGGTCGACGCCAACCTGCGCCTCGGCTTTCCGGTCGAGGCGCGCGATTTCGCTATTGCCGGGCGGATGCTCGAATTGCTGAGCATTTCTCGCATCCGCTTGATGACGAACAACCCCGAAAAGGTTGCGCGGCTCGAGAAGGAGGGCGTCGAGGTGGTCGAGCGCTTGCCGCTCGCGTTGCCGACGAACAAATATAACGAGCAATATCTCGCGACAAAGCGCGACCGGACAGGGCACCAGCTTTAATTTGTCTGTTTCCGCATAGCGGAAACAGAGCGGCACCGGCCCGCTCCCCCGCCCGGCCTCCCAACAGGGTATCCTGAAATAGGAGGCCGGGCGGGGGAGCGGGCCGGTGCTGTCGCTGCCGTCAGGCCGCGAAAATCAATGCACGAAGCGCGCGACGACGTCGCGATAGCTTCGACTGACCTTAACCTGCGCGCCCGATCCGAGCACGAGGAAGCATTCGCCGTTGGTGTGCGGCTTGACCTGCTTGACCTGGCTGAGGTTCACGATCGTCGAGCGGTGGACGCGCTGGAAGTTGCGGGGATCGAGCCGCTTTTCCAGATCCTTCATCGTCTCGCGCAGGATCAGGCTGTTGTCGGCGGTATAGATGCACATATAATCGCCCGCGGCGTCGATGCGTTCGATGCTGTCGACGTCGACGCGGAAGATTTGTCCGCGATCCTTGATGTTGATCATCTTTTCGTAGCGATCGGCGGCATGCGCGTCGGGGGTGACCTCCGCGTCATAATCCTCGACTGCTTCGGGCGCGACTTCGGCGAGCACGGTCTTCAGCCGTTCGACTTCGGCCGCACCGCGCTTTTCGGCGAGGCGCTGGCGGACGCGATCGAGCGCATCGGCAAGCCGCTCGGGCTCGACCGGCTTGACCAGATAGTCGACCGCCTGCGCTTCGAACGCGCGGATCGCATGATCCGAATAGGCGGTGACGAACACCACCAGCGGCGGTTCGACCTCCATCAATCCCTGAATCACCGAAAAGCCGTCGAACCCCGGCATCTGGATGTCGAGGAAAACGAGGTCGGGTTTGTGGGTCTTGATCTTGCGTATGGCCTCGCGGCCGTTCTGGGCGGTGTCGACGATTTCGACATCGGCGTGCGGTTCCAGCCGCAGTTGCAGGCCTTGGGTGGCCAATTTCTCATCATCCACCAGGATGGTTCTGATCGTCATATTCTTTCGGTTCCAATCGTCATTTGCCCATCGGGCTGAAACGGAAACTCGATAACCACCGTGAACCCGCCCTCAGCGCCCACCTGGACGTCGAACCGGTGCTGGTCGCCAAAAGCCTGCGCCAACCGGTCCCTGATGTTGGCTAAACCCACACCGGTCGATTCCGTTGCAAAGCCAGTGGTGGGGTCCGTCGTTTCCGCTGACAATCCCGCGCCGGTGTCGGACACGGTGATGCGAACATTTTGACCGGCCAGTTGTGCCGAGATCGTGATATCGGCACCGTCCTCCTGCGGCGTCACCGCATATTTGATGGCATTTTCGATCAGGGGCTGGAGCAAAAGCGAGGGCAGCCGCGCGCGCGAAACCGCGGGGTCGATCGCGAAATGCGGCCGCAGCCGTTCTTCGAAGCGCATCTTTTCGATGTCGAGATAGAGTTTCAGCGTCTCGATCTCCTGCGCCAGCGTCACCTGCGCGGTGGGCTCGTTGGCGAGCGTGTAGCGAAGGAAGGCCGACAGCCGCGACAGCATCGCATTGGCGGGCTCGGCCTGTTTCAGCAGCACGAGGGTTGAAATGCTGTTCAGCGTGTTGAACAGGAAGTGCGGGTTGAGCTGGTATCGCAGCATCGCGAGCTGCGCCGACGCCGCCTGCGCCTCGAGCCGCAGCACGCGATCATTCTGTTCCTCGAGCTGGAGGAAATAGTTGATCGCGAAATAAAGTGCCGACCAGGCTGCGAGCGAGGTTGCATCGATATACATGGCGCCCAGCAGCAGGCTGGTGAAGCCCGCCTCGCTGGCGGGGTTCTGGATTTGCGCGACCCACGCATCGATAAAGGCCCAGAGCGCAGTCGCGACCCCCGCCAGTCCGAAGCTGACGCCCCACATCAGCAGCGGACGGCGATTGATCAGCGCACGATAGCAAGCCGACAGGATCAGCGTCAGCGAAAAGCCGGTGATGGCCGAAATCGTCTGGGGGATCAGGAAGGTGAAAGGTTGGCCGTTCGCGAGCCCCGATACCCCGCGCAAGCCGAGCCACGCGGCCCAGCCCAGGATTTGCAGATTCCAGAAAGCCCGGACCTTGTTATCGAAAAAGGGCCCGGGCGAAGACAGTCGAAACAGCGGCATGGCAGTCCGTATTATGCGAGGATCAGCGGCCGCGCGCGGCGGAAACCGGCGCGACCGGTCATTCCGCTGCGATCGGCGCCATCGCGCCTTCGCCGCGGACTCGCGCTTGGCCGAGCGGCTGCAATTCGGCGCGATGCTTCCACAGCAATTCCTTGTAACCGATCACCCGGCCGTCGTGCGCGGTCAGCGTCACGGGCCCGATCGGCTGCTCGTCGCGGGCGTCGACCAGCACCGGGGTCGACGGGACGCCGGCCCCCCATTTTTCGCCCCATTGGCGCAGCGCGATCATCGCGGGAAGCAGTTCGATCCCTTTTTCGGTGAGCTGGTAGCGAACCTTGCGCCGGTCTTCGGCCATCACTTCGCGCGCCATGATGCCATGATCGACCAGCCGCGACAGCCGGTTCGACAGGATGTTGCGGGCGATGTTCAGCTCCTGCTGAAATTCCTCGAAATGATGGACGCCGTTGAACGCCGCGCGCAGGATCATGAACGACCACCGCTCACCCATCGCTTCCAGTGCCAGAGGCAGGGCGCAATTGCCCCCGTTCATGTCGTTCAAGACTTCGCGTAATTTTCCCATGACCCATGCCCTAACGTAAAATCACCCTATGCGCCAAAAAAATATAGGACCTCCGTTGCATTTCGCAACCCAAACGCTAGGTGGCGTTTCGCAACCTTTTGGTCGCGCAAAAACAGGAGGTCCAGATGGCCGCATATGAATTTTCTCCCCTCTTTCGTTCGCTTTCATTCGCCGGCGCCGCGGCGGTCGGTAGCCTGGCCTTCGGGTCGGTCGCGGCGACGGCCGCGGGAGGCACCTTTTATCGTGCCGAGCTTGCCAGCCCGGCTCCGGAAGCGCGTTTTGTCGCGCGCGATGTCGTCTGGGCGTGCAAGGGTACAAGCTGCATCGCGGGGCAGGGGACGAGCCGTCCGCTGGTGATGTGTTCGTCGCTTGTCAAGGCGGCCGGACCGGTGACGAGCTTCGCGGCGGGCGGCAAGGCACTCGATGCCGAAGAACTCGCGCGCTGCAACGCCGCGAAGTGATCCGGCCGGCGCGTCGGGTCCAGCGCGTACAGGCCGCCGCAGCTCTTCGGAGATGCGGCGGCTTTTTATCGCGAGTCTCAGCCGGTGAGGCGGTTGCGGGCGACGACGAGTGACCAGCGCGCCAGCGCCGGCAATTGTGTCGTGACATAGCGGGGGTCGGCGCGGAAAGCGCGGCCCACCAGGTCGAAGCGCCAACTGCGGCTGCTGCGAAGTGCCAGACCCAGCAGGATTTCGCTCCGGCTGCGCGCCGGCAAATTGTCGGGCAAGGCGCGTTCCACGATTTCGGCGGTCAGCGCCTGGATCTGCGTCGCGCGCTGGCTGGTCAGGCTGCCGCCATGTTTGCGATAGATATAGAGGTCTTCGTGCAGCGCGACGAACCGGAATTGCAGCGCGGCGCGAAGCCAGAAGTCATAATCCTCGACACCAAACAGCTTCGTATCATAGCCGCCAAGCGCTTCGGTCACGCCGGCCCGGTAAAGGAAGCAGGCGCCGACATTATTGCCATAGAGCAGCCGTTCAACCGGCCCGACGCGCGATCGGCCGAGTTCGACGCCTTCGTCGTCGATCAGGGTGAAATCGGCATGGACGATGTCCGCTTCGGGCTGCGCATCGAGCACCGCGACGAGGCGCGTCAGCATCTGAGGCCGCAGCAGATTGTCGTCGGAGGTCCAGCTGTGCAGGGCGCCGCGCGCCGCGGCAAAGCCGTGGTTGAGCGCCGCGGGAAGGCCGACATTGGTCTCGAGCCGGAACAGCCGCACGCGGGGATCGCGCGCCGCCGCCTCGCCCATGATGGTGGGTGACGCATCGCGCGACGCATCGTCGACGAGGATCAGCTCGAAATTGGTAAAATCCTGCGCCAGCACCGAATCAATGGCGTCGGCCAGCCAGCGCGCACCATTGTGCACGGGCATCACCATCGACACCCGCGGCAGCGCTGTCGAATCAAGAGTTTCGGTCCCCATCAAAAACCTGTCCTAACCTCGGAGACCGATGCTTCCAATCGCCTTTACCAAAGTTGCTAACGCATTGGTGTCGGGCGCAATCAAATTTCGCATTGCAATATATGCATCATGAACGACATTGGGACGGATGCTGAGGCAATATGAACTTGTCGAGCGCGTGCGCGCTTATGATCCCGACGTCGACGAGGCGCTGCTCAATCGCGCCTATGTGTTTACCGTGCAGAAGCACGGCAGCCAGAAACGCGCCTCGGGCGATCCCTATTTCAGCCATCCGGTCGAAGTCGCCGGGATTTTGACCGACCTGCACCTCGACAGCGAGACGATCGTCACCGCGCTGCTGCACGACACGCTCGAGGACACGCTGACGACGCCCGAGGAGATCGAGCGGCTGTTCGGCAGCGACGTCGGCCGGCTCGTCGATGGCGTGACCAAGCTCAGCAAGATCGAGGCGCAGACTGAGAATGAGCGCGCCGCCGAAAATCTGCGCAAATTCCTTCTCGCCATGTCGGACGACATCCGCGTGCTGCTCGTCAAGCTCGCCGACCGGCTGCACAATATGCGGACGCTGCATTTCATCAAGAATCCCGAAAAGCGCCGCCGCATCGCCAAGGAGACGATGGACATCTATGCGCCGCTCGCCGAGCGGATCGGCATGTACGAATATATGCGCGAGATGCAGTTGCTCGCGTTCAGCGAGCTCGAGCCCGAAGCCTATGCGACGATCACCGGGCGCCTCGCCAAGCTGAGTGCCGGCGGCAAGGACAAGGTCGCCGCGATCAGCCGCGAGTTCAAGGAATTGCTCGCGAAGAACGGGATCGAGGCCGATGTATCGGGGCGCGAGAAGCATCCCTATTCGATCTGGCGCAAGATGCAGGAGCGCCACGTCAGTTTCGAACAGGTCACCGACATCATCGCGTTTCGCATCATCACGCCGACCGACGCCGATTGCTATGCTGCGCTCGGCATCCTTCACCGCAAGTGGAAGATGGTTCCCGGCCGGTTCAAGGATTATATCTCGACGCCCAAGCGCAACGGCTACAAGTCGCTGCACACGACGATCATGCACCAGCAGAATATGCGCATCGAAATCCAGATCCGCAGCCTGGGCATGCACCAGCAGTCCGAATTCGGCCTCGCCGCGCATTGGGCGTATAAACAAGGCGGCAGCGCGCCCGACGGGCAGGCGGGCTGGATTCGCGACCTGATCGAAATCCTCGAACAGACGCACGATCCCGAGGAGTTCCTCGAAAATACGCGCATCGCGATGTATCAGGACCGCATCTTCGCCTTCACGCCGAAGGGCAGCTTGCACCAGTTGCCGAAGGGCGCGACCCCGGTCGATTTCGCCTATGCGGTTCACACCGGGCTCGGCGACCGCACCGTCGGCGCCAAGGTCAACGGGCGACTGGTCCCGCTGCGCACCCAGCTGAGCAACGGCGACACGGTCGAGATATTGTCGTCCGACAAGCAGACCCCGCAACCGGCCTGGCTGGGCTTTGCTGTCACCGGCAAGGCGCGCGCGGCGATCCGCCGCCATGTGCGCTCGAAAGAAAAGGTCGAACTCGCCGCGCTCGGCCGCAAGATGTACGACGAAATCGCGCTGCGTCTGCCGAACAAGGTCGGCGACAAGGCGCGCATCGCGGCGCGCGAACGGCTGAAGCTCGACGACGATACCGCGCTTTACGTCGCGATCGCCAAGCAGCGGATCACCGACAATGCGCTGCTCGAGGCGCTTGTCCCCGGCATCACCGCCGAAATGAAGACCAAACCCGGCAAGCTCGTGCAAGGCGCAGCGGTGTCGATCGCGGGACTGACACCGGGCGTCGCTTATCAGCTCGCCGACTGCTGTCACCCGGTTCCCGGCGACCGCATCGTCGGCCTGTCGCGGCCGGGCGAAGGGATCGAGGTGCACGTCATCGACTGTCCGCGGCTCGCCGACGGCATCGATGCCGACTGGATCGACCTTCGCTGGCAGGAAGACAGCGAGGGCGGCAACGCCCGGCTGTGCATCGTCATCCTCAACGAACCGGGGACGCTCGCCGAAATGTCGGGAATCCTCGCCGCCAATTCGGCGAACATCACCAATTTGCGCCTGTCGAACCGCGAAGGCGGCTTCCACACCTACGACGTCGTCGTCGAGGTGCGCGACGTCCAGCATGTGATGCGCATATTATCGGCGCTGCGCGCGTCCGACACGGTGGTGCAGGCCGAGCGGCAGTAAGGAGCGCCGGCTTCGTCCATTTGGTGTGGAGAGATGCCGTTCAATCCCCGCTCTCGTCACCCCGGACTTGATCCGGGGTCCATGACGATGAGAGATAAGGCAGCTTCCGGTCGGAACCGGCCTGAGATCTAGTCCGCGTAAAGCAGCGGCGGTCGCCAGGCGTTCTGGTCGACTTCGTCGCGGACCTTGTAGACGACGCCCTTGCTGTTGAGGAACAACCTCTCCATTTCGGGGCGGGTGAAGGGCCGCGAGCCGACGCGGCCGAACACCGCCATCTGGCCGCCGGTTTCGTCGACTGCCCGGTCGCGGTCGAGCCCCTTCGACAGCGCGAGCGCGGGCGACGGCGTCTTTGCCCATGCGATCAGCTCGGGGGTCGGCTTCGGCGAGAAGCCGTAGAGGCCCGGATTGTCGGGGCTGGTGAGCTGGAGCACCTTGATGCCGTTCCGTCCGTCGGCGACATAGCCGAACAGCGACGCGTTGGTCGATGCGACGATCACATCCTCGGCGTCGTTGAGCATTCCGCCGAAGGTCAGCCCCGGCCAGACGATCGGCGCCGCCGGTTTTGTCACATCGACGATCACCAGCCCGTCCTGCTTTGCCGCGACATACATATAGGTGCGCGCGAGATAGATTTTCCGGGCATTGGCCAGGCGAACCGTGCCCGACGGCACCGCGACCGGCTGCGCGAGATTGGTGACGTCGAACAGCTTCACGCCCTCGGCATCGGTGACCCAGAGGTAGCGGAACTGCACCGCGCTCGCGCGCGCATCGGTCAGCGGCAGTTGCGCCGTGACCTTGGGCTGGAGCGGCGTCGACAGGTCGAGCACCACCAGCCCCGCATCGGTGGTGATATAGGCCATGCTGCCCGCGAGCGTGATGTGCCGCGCCCCCGCCAGTATATTGCCCTCGTTCCACGTCAGCGCGCGCTTGAACTTGTTGTTGCGGAATTCGCCGTCGGCCAGCGTGTCGATGTCGACGAGGACAAGCCCTTCGACGCTGTCGGTGATCACCGCGTAGCGGTAGATGTCGTGCATCACCTGTTCGTGGTTCTCGGGGAAATTCTTCACGATATTCTCGTTACGCGACACGCTGATCGGCTGCGTCGTCGCGATCGCCATGCAGGTCGCATTCTTCGTCTTCACATGCGTATCGTGGCCAAGTGCCGAGAAGGGCGCGCGGACGATGCGTTCGGAGAAGCCCTTGTTGCCGATCGACGCGACGTCATAGACGCGGAAGCCGCCCTTGCCCTCCGCCACGAACATATATTCGCCGCGCTGTTGCAGACAGTTCACGCGGCCGCTCGTCCCCTGCACGATATTGGCAAACTCCTCGAGCGCATGCGTTTCGCCCGACAGCTTCTTGTCGAAGGTCTTGCCGCGCACCCAATTCTTGAGCTCGCGGCCATTCTGTTCGACGTGCAGTTTCCAATAGTCGGGATAGGCATATTTCTGGAGATAGCTGCCGATCACCGCCTGCGGCTCGTCCCATTCGGTGACGCGCGTCGCCTGGAAGCTGTTTTCCTGGCCCGACCAGACGTTGAGACCGACGAAGTTGACGAAATTGGTGCCGAGCAGGTTGAGCTGCGCCATGATCGCATTGTTGTCGTCGGCGGCCGACAGGTGGCAGTCGCTGCACTGCTTGGTTTCGGAACGCCGCACCGTGTGCGGGAAGTGCGGCGCAAAAGCCTGGCTCGAATAGCCCGCGGACGAGACCGGCGGCTGCTGCACATAGATGCGCTCGCGGTTGATGTTCGTCGACGATAGCACCAGCGCCGAGGTCGAGCGGACGGGCGTGATGATGCCGCGCGCTTCGCCGTTCGGACCGGGTTCGCCGGGCTTGGTGAGCTGGTGCCGGCCGAGCTGGAACATTTCGTCGCGCGCCACCTGCGGGTTGTAGGTCGCGAAGTTGCGCGTCTCCTCACCCTCGAAATGGTGCATCTTGGTCTTCCAGTTCGCCTCGATCGGCAAATGGCAGCCGCCGCAACTCGTCGTCCACGACAGGTGACAGGTGAAACAGGTCATCTTGTCGTCGCCGTGCGCGCGTTCTTCCTTCGCGACGCCCGGCCCCCATTCATATTTGCCGTCCTCGGCGCCCGCGCGGGCCATCAGCTTGGCGCGCGCCGCCTTGGCGTTGAAATGCGGCCCCGGGGTCACCGCCTGCTTGACGAGGCTGACCTGCCATTCGAGCTTGGGATCGACGATCGACCGCTGGATCAGCCCGATCACTTCGGCATCGTCATTATACTGGAACTCGAAGCGGCGGCGCCCGTCGGGATTGCGCAGCAGCGCAAGGTTGGTGCCCTGCGGCCGCGCCGCGACGTTAGAGGTCAGGAGGTTCGGGAAGGCGTCGGCGGTGCCGTGGCAATCCTTGCAGCTGATCTCGACCGCGTTCGCAACTTCGCCCTGAATATAGCCATTGCCATGGCTGTCCTGCGCGAAGTGGCAGTCGGCGCACTGCATGCCCTTTTCGGCATGGATATCCATCATATGGACGGCCTTGCCGGGGTTGAGGCCCGGCGGCACGAACTTGCCTTCGACGCCCGGTCGTCCGGGATCGGCGCTGGCGAGGCAGAGTTCGCGCTGCTTTTCGTCGCTGTAGCTGGCGCAGCTCTTGCGCCATTTTTCGGGATCCTTCGGATCGATGATGTTCGCGGTGTCGGTGCCATAGGTCGACATATTGCCGTCGGCGGTGAGCAGGTTGCCATTGCGGTCGCGCTTGAAGATGCCGCGGAAGTTCCAGCCATGACCGTGATAGTCGGCGAACTGGGTGTCCTTGTTGCTGTCGTTGACGTCATAGACGTCGCGCAGGAATTCGACGTCGGCCCATAGTCCGCGCGCTGCCGCCGCTTCGGGGTTGCGTTCGAGCACCTGATGCACTTCGGCGGCGGTCGGATAACGCTGTTGCTTGTATTTCTTCTGATAGTCCTCGTCGCTCATCCCCGGCGGGCGCGGTGCGGTGTTGTCCGGCCCCGGCCACATCTGCGGCGCGTCCGATTCATAATCCCACATCGTGTAGCCGAGATAGGAATTCAGGAAGATGTTCGGCTGGTGCATGTGGCACGACATGCACTGCGAGGTCGGGATCGCGCGGGTGAACGCGTGGCTGATCGGGTGGCCCGATTCGCCGCGCGCCGGCGATGCGGGGCGCGCCGGAACGTCGGGATCGGCAGGGTCGATCAACGCACCGTGGCCGCCACCGGCATGCCCATCCTCGGTGCCATGGCCATCGCCGCCATGCCCGCCCTCGGGTTTCCACTTCTTTTCCGCGATCGTCGGGTCGACCGTCGCCGTTTCGCCGTCGCGACCATATTTGGCGTAGGTCAGGCTGTGCCGCGGCTCGCGGTCGTTGGCGTAGACGACGTGGCAACCCGAACAGCCCGAATGGCGATAGTCGCCGGGTTGGTCGTTCGTACCCATGAACCACGATAGCGGGTCGTTGAGACGCGTCTTGTGGATGTTGAGCACGGGGATCGAGACGCGCAGCCCGGTACCGGGGCCGCGGTTCGATTGCTTGAGGTCGGGGCGCCCCGGCTCCTCGAGCCGCTGGATGCTGCCCGTCGGGTTCGGCAGGCCGATTTCGGGGAATTGCGTGTTGATGTTGCGCCCGCCGCGCTCGAACACGCGGAACACGTCGCCGGGCGGCAGCACGCTCCAGCGCGGTAGCGGATACATTTTCGCGAGCGCGCCGCGCTTCTTTTCCTCGTCGGTCAATATCTTGTCGAAACCGAAGCTCGGCTTGCACGCTTCCTTATATTCCTCGGCGGTCAGCCGTGACGAGGGCGAGAGGATGCACGCGGGTTCGCCGGTGCGCGTATAGGCTTCGCCGAAAATGTAATTCTTATAGGGGACGATGCCGTTGTTATACGCCGCGCCGCCCCACAGCATCGCGCCGGTCGACATCATCGACCGCTCGGTCGCCTCGATCACCTCGAGGTGGCATGCCCCGCACGCCTCGCGCGCGACGCGATAGTCGCTGGGGTTCACGAAGCGGATGAATTCGGGCGATTCCTTGTTGAGCAACGTATAGCTGCGCTGCGGGTTCGCCGAGCTGTCGTGCCAGGCGCCGGGCAGCGTCGGCTGCGGGTGCGCGAGCTTCATCACCGCCTTGTTGGTCGGATGCTTGTAGCCGAGGCTTGGCGTGCCGCGCTGGCTCGCGTCGCCGCCGTGGCAGTCGGTGCAGCCGAGCTTCACCGCCGGCGTCGCGTGCATCGACGGCTGGTCGGTGCGCGTATGACAGCTGTAGCAGCCTTCCGACTTGGCGCTGACGTCGGCGTCGCTCTGCTCGCGCGGCGCGGGCGGGGTGAAGCGATATTCGATCTTGAGCGGTTTCTCTTCTTCCGCCGCGCGCACGACGCTCGCGCCAAAGGCGGCGCACATCGTCACGAAAGCGAACAGGGCGAAGAGTTTGCGCAGCAGCATCAGAAGCTCAGAATCACATTGGCGAGGATGGAGACATAGGCGTCGTTCTTTTTCTTGTTGTCGAACAAATCCTTGAACCCCTTGCCGGGCAGCAGCACGGCCGCGCTGAGGCGTCCGACGATGTTTTGGGTCGCTTTCGGCCGCCAGATCGTCGCGACCGACAGGTCGAAACCGATATCCTTGGGTATCGAACCTTCCATGCGGAGCGCCTGCAGCGACGAGGTGTTTTCGAACCAGAGATGGTTGAAATTGGTGCTGACGCGAAATTCGGGGGTCAGATCGAAATCGGCCCCGGCGCCGACGAAAACGGTGCCTGGGTTATTGAAGTTCGACTGCCCCTCTTCCTTTGACGAGCGCAGCGAGTTCAATATGCCGTTGCGGCCGTTGATCGAAATGACGCGGCCGCCGCCGGCGAAGGGGATCGTCTGGCGGATCCAGTAGCTGGTATCGGCGCCGCCGAAGATCGGATTTTCGAAGATCGCGTCGAACCCGCCCTCGGTGTTGTTATAGGGATTGCCGTCGCCGGTCGCATAGAGGCCCGACAGGCGGAAACGCATCCAGTCATGGTCGTAACTGAGTTCGACCGCGCCGAAGCCCGCACGGATTTCGGCTGGCTTGCTGGTGAAAAAGCTGTTCCGGTCTTCGCCCAGCGCGGCATAAAAGCTTGCGGTCAGGTTGATGCGGCCGATGCGGCCGTCGGCGCTGTAGCCCAGATAAACGACGTCATATTCGCGTCCGCGCAAATCGCCGAGCAGCGCCGGACGCACAGGAAAGCCATTATGGTCGACCTGCACGTCGTTCTTTTCGCGGTTCATGTTGTAGGTGACGCTGATCTGGCTGGTCAGCCCGACGACCGGGAAGTCCTGACGATAGAGATTGCCGGTGAAGACGAAATCGCTGCGCGGCGTCTGGGTGATGTCGTTGAGACCGCTGTTGGTGTCCTTTTCGAGCCGCCAGAAGGCCGCGAGATTATATTGGAAGCGGTTGTTGTCGCGGTTGCCGAACAGGCGGATACCGAGCTGGCTGTCGTTGAACAGGAAACCGCGGAAATCGCTCTGGAACGGCTGGATGCCAAGCCGGATCGAATAAAAGTCGTAGCGATCCGACGTGTTGCCGAGATGCTTGTCGACGAACAATTCCTGCACGCCGAGGAAGCTGTCGTAACGATGGCTCGCCTTCGACGGACGCACGTCGAGCACGCGCCGTTCGGGCACGTCGACATAATTGGCCTGCCAGGCGAGCGTGACGCGATATTCGATATCGGGCGGCTTGAACGCGGTCGATCCCTTGATCAGCGCGGCGCCGGCGATGAAGGTCTGCGCAAAGACGAAGCTGCGATCCTTGCCGAACACGTCGAGGCTGCCCGGCCGCTCGGTCGTCTGGACGCCGACGGGGATCGGGAAGGTGCGCGGTTCGAATACCGTATCGGACACGGCATTGGCGACGAAGAACCAGTCGTCGCCCTTGATCGGCAGCCATTTGACCTTGCTGCGGTCGATCGCGCGGTCACCCTTGTAGGTATTCTGGTGATAGGGGTCGAACCAGCGTTCCTTGACCACGCCGAGCGTCTCGATCAGGCGCCAGCGGTCGGGCACCGGCAGCTGATCCTCCATTCCGGGAAAGGCCTGCGGCGGAGGCGGGCGCAGCGCGCCGACATTGTCCTGCGTCAGCGCATCGGGAAGGTCGGGGCGATAGCCGGGACGGCGGCGCCCCTCGATGATGTCGGTGACGAGGTCGTCCTTGACCATCTCCTGCCAGTCGACCGGCGGCGGTGGCGGAATCAGCTCTTCGGCCGGCTGTTCGGCCGGCGCAGCGTCACTCGCGACGGGTGGGCCTTCGGGCGCGGGCGACGGCGGCAACGCCTCCGCCCCCGGCGCACCCTGCGCCGCGAGTGTCGCGATCACCGGCCAAAGGCTGCCGCCCGTCATCACCGCTTACAGCCCGTCGCAGACATTTTGCTGCGCCGTGTCGAGGAACGGAGCGAAGGGACAGCTGATATAACGCAGGCGAACCCCGGCCCCGACGCCCACGACGATGGTGTCGGCGCGAATAGCCTTGGGCGCATTGCCGATGCCGCCGATGCGCGCACCGCCATTGTGGGCGCCCAAAAAGCTGATCATATCGTCCTGGTCGATGCCGTCGCCCGATACGCCGATCGCGCCGACAAGCTGGCTGCCGCGATAGATGGGGACCGATCCGGGGAAGATCTGGATGCCGTTCTGCAGCCGGTTCTGCCCCGGCGCAACGTCGGGCAAGGTCGTGCAACGCGCCGGCGTATCGGTCGGGCTCGCGCCCGAGACGAAGCCCAGATGCGCGCCGAGATTGCCGATGATCAGCGCCGATTGCAGCCCGGTCGAGAAGGGATTGAATTGCTGGATCGGGCGCGACAGCGGACCGTGCGGGCGCCCGACTTCGCCATCGGGGAAATAGGGGCGCGACAGATTGCCGCCCGACCGGTCGGCAAAGGCGATCGTGCCGGTCAGGGCGGCGGGGTCGTTCAGGAAGGTTCGCACGGCGGGCACGAATTGGCGAACGTCGGCGCTCGCATTGGCGCTGAGTTCGGCGCCCGCCTGCGCGCCCGAGAAGAAGGCCGCGGTGCGTGCCTTTTGCAGGGACACGTCGGTGCCGAAGATCGGGGCGTCGGGCGAGCGGACGATGCCGAGCACCGACCCGTGCGTGTCGACGATGCTGATCGTCACTTGCGCGCGGCTGTCGAGCGGACGGCGGATTTGCGCGCGCGCCCGGCTCATCACGGTGAAAGCTTCCTCGAGCACCGCACGCGCTTCGGCCTGTGTCAGCGGCGCGCTGTTCGTTGCGCCGTCGGTGCCCGCACGCAGCGGATAGCGGTTCGTCCCGCTGCCGTCGGTCAGCACGAAGGCGTCACGGTTGGAAAATTCGGCGGCGGTCGAGGCGCGGATGCCCGATGCTTCGGTGCCATAGGCGATTCCCGCCGTCACCGCGGCATTGGCGTAGCCGATGACCGCGACGAGATTGCCGGCGGTGCCGTTGAGGCTCGCAAAGCTGGCGCTGCCGCTCGACATCACCCCGGCGAAGGTCGCGTCCGAAAAGCGCAGGCTCGTTCCGTCGACGGTGATCTTGTCGGCGGTGATCGTGCTCGGCGCCTCGAACCCGCGCGTGCCCGCGAGCGCGATGAATTCTTCGGCGTCATTGTCGATGTCGAGGATGTTGGGATCGCTGCCATAGACGCCGTCGCCCATCACGCCGATGCCACCGACAAGCACGCCATTCTTGTAGAGCGGCAGCCCGCCGGGGTCGGCGGCGAGGCCGAGCGGCGAGCGCTTGGGTCCGATCAGCGCCGCCGTGCCGGGCGCGCCGAAGCGCGCCGACAGGTCGCTGCACGGCAGCTGGCTGAACTGCACGCCGAACAGGGGGCCGCTTTCGAGGCCGACGGTCGTCGGCGCGGGCGGGAAATGTTCCTGGACTATCTGGCTTGCGGTGCGGGTCGAGAAGGCGTTGCCGCCGCTCGAGAGGTAAGCGCCGGTCACCGCTTTCGCGATCGCGCCGCCCTCGGCCGGGAAGGTGACATTTTGCGCGTCGATATTCATGCCGTTCGGTGCGGATGATGTCGTGGCGGTCGCGCGCGCGCCGTTCATGCGGAACACGCCGAGCACATTGCCGACGCGGTCGGTCACCGCGATCACCGACGGCAGGCTGCGCGCCTGCGCTTCGGATACGGCCTGCGCCAGCACGCGCTCGACGTCGGCCGTGGTCAGCGCTTCGGCGGCGGGGGGCGTATAGACTGTCGTCGGCGTGGGGGTCGGCGTCGGGGTAGGCGTCGGCGTCGGAGTGCTGCCGCCACCGCCACCGCCACCGCCGCAGGAGGTGAGCAGCAGCGCCCCCATCGCAGCAAAGGCGGCCGAGCGGAAAAGATGGGTCTTGTTTTGCATGATCTTACCGCAGCGCCCCGATCGCGCGCACCGCGCTGCCGAACGAGGCCTGGAATTCCGAAGGCTTGTACGCGTTGGGGTCCTTCACCGACGCATAAGCGCGGTCGATGTCGCCGCGGATACCCGCGGCTGCGCCGACGGTGATGCGGCCCGACGACACCATCGCGTTGAGCAAGGTGTCGACGCCCATCACCGCCTGCTGCGATCCCGAATAATCGGTGTAGCGATCGCTGATCGCCTTGGCCGAAATCGCGTCGACCATCGCAAAGGCGTCGGCGCCCGAGAAGCTGCGCGACGCGAACGCGCTCTTGAGCGCCGCGACGGTCTGCGACAGCTGCGCCGCGGCGGCGACCGCGCTCTGGCGGTCGGTTGCTATCGCCTTGTGGAAGGCGGCCGTGCGCGCGGCGAGCTGGTCGGCGAGCGCGGGGGCGGCAAGCCGCGCGGCGGCGGCGAGCATGATCAGATTTTCGTCATTATAGGCCGGCATGCCCTCGGGCAGGTTGCGGCCCGGATTGTCGAGCCCGGTGCGCACGGGCTTCGCCTGATCGAAGATCCGGCGATGGCAGCTGTGGCAATCGAGGAAGTAGAATTCGGGGAACATCCCTTCGGTCCCGCGGCGCGTCTGGAACAGCGCGAGGCTGCGCTCGATCGCGGTCGCCTGTCCGACCGCCCACATCTGGACGTGGTCGGTGCGGCGGTTCGCGGCGCCGAACTTGCGGAAGCCGTAATCGGCATCTTCCTGATGATGCGCCTGCAGCGAAGAAAAAAGGTCGAGCTCGAACGAAATGCGCGGATGGCCCGCCGCCATGATGCGGTGGGTGACGAACTGGCCGTCGGCGGCCGAACCGAAGTGGCAGTCGACGCACACCCCGGCGCGGACGACCGGGTCCTCAAGCTTCTTCAGCCCCGCCGACAGGTTGGCGAGGTGCTTGTCGTGCATTTCGCGGTCGGGGTCGGCGTTCGTCCCTACACCGGCATAATGGCTCGCGAGCCAGCCGCCGGCGGGGCCATGGCAGGATTCGCATCCGACGCCATCTTCGGCAGGCACTGCGCGTGCCGTCCCCGCCGTACTGTGGCAGCCGAGGCACATCTGCGCCTTCGACGGATCGCCGATCCCCAGATTTCGCGCGATAAACTGGCTGCGGTTATTATTGAGCACCGCCCAGGCGCGGCTGTGCGCGCCGCCGGGGGTCGAGGGTTCCTGCCATTTCATCAGCTCGTCCTGGCGGACGACGACCCCGTCGCCCTCCATCCGCCCATGGCAGGTCGAGCCCGCGCATGAGGCAACGCCGGTATAGCGTGCGCCGCCTTCGCCTTGCGAGCGGGCAGGGGGAGCGAAGACGAACGCCGCAATGGCGAGCACCAGCAGCATCGCGCCCAGGACGGCGAATGCCGTCCAAGGCCGACCGGCGCGCTCCTTTCCAGCGTGCATCGTCATCCGCAGAACCCCTTTACCCCAACCCGGCGCTTTTACGCCTTGGGCCGATTTACACTACCCCGAATGCCAACATCGCGTCGGCAACCTTTTTGAAACCGGCGATGTTTGCGCCCCGCACATAATCGATATAGCCGTCGCCCCGGTCGCCATAGGTCAGGCAGCTTTTGTGGATGCCGTCCATGATGTCCTTGAGCATCTGCTGCAACTCGGCTTCGTTCCAGCTGCGACGACCGCTATTCTGGCTCATTTCGAGGCCCGAAACGGCAACGCCGCCGGCATTGGCGGCCTTGCCGGGGGCGAACATGATCTTCGCATCCTTGAAGACATGCACGCCCTCGAGGTTGGTCGGCATGTTCGCGCCCTCGCTGACCGCGATGCAGCCATTTGCAACCAGCGCCTTGGCATCGTCGCCGAGCAATTCATTCTGCGTTGCACAAGGCAGTGCGACGTCGCATTTGACGCCCCACGGCGTCTTGCCCGCAGTGAAGCTCGCCGATTTGAACTCCTCGCAATATTCCTCGATCCGGCCGCGGCGATGCGTCTTGTGCGCTTTCACCCAGTCGATCTTTTCCTGCGTGATGCCGTCGGGGTCATGGATGAAGCCGCCCGAATCGGACAGCGTCAACACCTTGCCGCCCAGCTGGACGATCTTCTCGGCCGCGTGGGTCGCGACATTGCCCGAACCCGAAATGACGGCAGTCTTGCCGACAAGGTCCTGCCCCTTGGCGGCGAGCATATTTGCGAGGAAATAGACCGCGCCATAACCCGTGGCTTCGGTGCGGATCAACGAGCCGCCCCATTCAAGGCCCTTGCCGGTGAGCACCCCGGTAAATTCGTTGGTGATCCGCTTATACTGGCCGAACATGAAGCCGATCTCGCGCCCGCCGACGCCGATGTCGCCCGCCGGCACGTCGATGTCGGCGCCGATGTGGCGATAGAGTTCGGTCATGAAGCTCTGGCAGAAGCGCATGATCTCGCGCACGCTCTTGCCCTTGGGATTGAAATTCGACCCGCCCTTGCCGCCGCCCATCGGCAGCCCGGTCAGCGCATTCTTGAACGTCTGTTCGAACGCCAGGAACTTGAGCACGCTTTCGGTGACGCTCGGGTGGAAACGGATGCCGCCCTTGTACGGGCCGATGGCATTGTTGTTCTGGACACGCCAGCCACGCTGGACGCGGATATTGCCGTTGTCGTCTTCCCAGCAGACGCGGAAAGATACGACCCGGTCGGGTTCGGCGATGCGCCGCAGAATCTGCTGCGCATGATATTCTTCCTTGTCGGCGATGAAATCGAAGATGTCTTCGGACACCTCCTGCACCGCCTGCACGAACTCGGGCTGACCCGGGTTGCGCTTTTTTACGCCTTCCATGAACGTCGAAAAGTCGACGTGATCCGATACTGCCATGCACCCCTCCCCTGATGACTGGGAAAGCCGGTGCGACCCCTGACGATTTTATCGTTGACCGACCTTGTATGCCAAAGGCTACACCATCGCGAAGCAAAGGCAATATGACAGCGCGCACAGACGGCATTTTTTCGTGCAGCGCACAAGAGGGGCAAAAATGAGCGAGAGCAACAAGATGACGAGCGGCATGACGCGCGCCAACGTGGCGATCCTGATCGCGGCCTTCGTCCTGCTGGCTGGTGCCATCGGCTATGCGATCTGGCGCGATTCCTCGTCTTCGGCCGTCGATCCGATGCCTCAGGGCGCTGCCGGTCCAGCCGACCAGCTCGCCGAGCTGGAGGCGCGGACGCGGCGCGAACCGAACAGCGCCGAGGCCTGGACCGCGCTCGGCGCGGCGCGATTCGACCTTTCCGATTTTGCGGGTGCCGCCGCCGCTTATGAAAAAGCTGTCGCGCTTTCGCCCGATTCGGCGGGCCTCTGGTCGGCGCTCGGCGAGGCGCGGGTGATGGGCGGCGGCAGCGACCCGATGCCGGCGCAGGCCTTGCAGGCATTCGACAAGGCGATCGCGCTCGACGCGAAAGATCCGCGCGCACGCTACTTTCTGGCGGTGAAAAAGGATATCGGCGGCGACCACAAGGGCGCGATCGAGGACTGGTTCGCGCTGCTTGCCGACACGCCGCAGGGCGCGCCGTGGGAGGCCGACCTTCGCCGCACGATCGAACAGGTTGGGCAGATCCACAAGATCGACGTGGCCGCGCGGCTCGCCGCGACGCAGGCGCGCCCGCTGACGCCCGATGAAATGCCGGTGGCGGCGCGCGCGATCCCGGGCCCGAGCCGCGCCGACATGGAGGCGGCGTCGCAACTGCCCAAGGGGCAGCAGGACCAGATGATCGAGGGCATGGTGAGCGCGCTCGAAGCCAAGCTCAAGGCCAATCCCGCCGACGTCGACCGCTGGATCATGCTGATGCGCAGCCGGATGACGCTCGGTGAAACGGCGAAAGCCGCGCAGGCGCTGAAGGACGGGGTGGCGGCGAATCCCAACGCGGCGGCGCGACTGAAAGCGCAGGGGCAATTATTGGGCGTGCCGGGGGCATGATGTACAAAAGGGGGGAAATGATATGAAAATGATGCGTGCCACAGCGGCGGCGATGTTCGCGGCAGGCTTGGCGGCGTTGCCGGGGGGCGCTCAGGCCGCCGATCCGCTGTCGATCCGTGTTGGCGATGTGCCGGTCACGGGTGCGATCCCCGACGGCTATTGCCTGCCGACCGGCGCCGACAAGGCGGGCGCCGACCTGCTCGCCAAGGGTGACCCCGATAACCAGACGCTCGCGATGCTGATCCGCTGCGACCAGCAGAACAAGCCCGGTGGCACCAAATATGATTATTATCTGATCAAATCGCCCCATGCCCAGCCGCCCGCGATGAAGCGTGCGGAGTTCATCGCGATGATGACCGAAGAGCTCAAGCTGCCCGCCTATCAGACCGGCGAGGCGACCCGGCCCGAGATCGGCAAGGCCGGCGACAATCTGTCGACCGCGCTCGGCACGAAGGTCGACCTGAGCGGCGAAATCAGGCCGCGAGGCGCCGATACGGTCTGCATCTATATGGGCGGCGCATTCGAGGTTCGCAGCGCCGTCTCATCCTATCCGATCGCGGCTGGCGGGTGCGGGACGATCGTCGCGGGCCGGATCCTGTTCATCTATGCCTATGACGACCCGGCAAAGCCGAACAGCGGCGCGGTCCTGTTGCAACGGACGCGGTGGATCGCCGAGCGGCTCAAAGCGACCGATGGCCGGGCCAACTAGCACGGAAATCCTTGGCACATCGCCGGGCAAAGGATATGCTGACGCCGCTGCGGGGGGTACCAGAACATAAGGTCGCCGCGGCAAAACGCCGCGAGTCGCTTTCGGACGTATTGCCCGGGACAGCCGTCCACTCTGTATCGGGCCTCGTGGTCGACCGGATTGGCCGGCGCGGGCCACCGACCCGCGCCCCTTCTTCTTCGTGGCGACTGCGCTAGCCCGCCATCAATGCGGCATTGCCGCCGGCCGCGGTGATGTCGGTGCTGATCGACTTTTCTTCGGCAAAACGATGCAGATAATGCGGGCCGCCCGCTTTCGGACCGGTGCCCGACAAGCCCCGTCCGCCAAAGGGTTGCGATCCGACGATCGCGCCGATCTGGTTGCGGTTGACATAGACGTTCCCGACCTGCGCGCGCGCCGCGATATGGGCGGCCACGCCGTCGATACGCGTATGGACGCCCAGTGTCAGGCCGTAGCCCGAGGAATTGATCGCATCGATAAGCCGGTCGAGTTCGCCGCCCTTCCACGTCGCGACGTGGAGCACCGGCCCGAAGATCTCGCGCTTCAAATCGGTGACATGATCGAGCCGAATCAGGGCCGGCGGGACGAAATGGCCATCGGCGGGCAGGGTCGTGCGGCCCGCTTCGGCGATGACGCGACCCGCGGCGCGCGCTTCGGCGACATAGGCGGCGATGTTCGCCTGCGCCTCGTCGTCGATGATCGGACCGACGTCGGTGGCGAGGATCGACGGATCGCCGACATTGAGTTCGGCCATCGCGCCCGCGACCATCTCGATCATCGTGTCGGCGACATCTTCCTGGACGCAGAGCAGGCGCAGCGCCGAACAGCGCTGCCCCGCCGACTGGAAGGCCGAAGCGACCGCGTCGCGCGCGACCTGTTCGGGCAGCGCGGTCGAATCGACGATCATCGCATTCGCGCCGCCGGTTTCGGCGATCAGCGTCGCGATCGGGCCATCGCGCCCGGCAAGGCTGCGGTTGATCATCCGCGCGACCTCGGTCGATCCGGTGAAGGCGACGCCGATGATGTCTTCATGGCTCGTCAGTGCTGCACCGACAGTCTCGCCGCGTCCGGGGAGAAACGCCAGCACGTCGCCCGGGATGCCGGCTTCGAGCAGCAGCTCGACCGCGGCGTGGGCAATGAGCGGGGTCTGCTCGGCGGGTTTCGCGAGCACACCGTTGCCCGCGGCGAGCGCCGCCGACACCTGTCCGAGGAAGATCGCGAGCGGGAAGTTCCACGGGCTGATGCACACGAACACGCCCTTGCCCTCGAGCATCAGTTCGTTGCGTTCGCCGGTCGGGCCGGGAAGCGCGACGGGGTAGGTGAAATCGGCACGCGCCTGCGCCGCATAATAGCGGAGGAAATCGACCGCCTCGCGCACTTCGGCGACCGCATCGACCAGCGTCTTGCCGGCTTCGTCGATCGCGAGGCCAAGGAACAGCGCGTCGCGTTCTTCGAGCAGGTCGGCAGCGCGTTCGAGCCGTTCGGCGCGAAAGGCCCCGCCCGCGAGGCTCCAGTCGTCCTGTGCCTTGCCCGCGGCGGCAACGGCATCGGCGACGGTCGCTGCATCGGCTTCGATCACCTGCCCGACGACTGCGCCCGTAGCCGGATTGCGCACGGGTTCGGCCTTGCCCGTTCGTGCCACGCCGCCGACGATCGGTGCTGCAACGAGATCGCCGCGCCGCGCGGCGCCGATTGCAGAAACCAGCGCTTCGGGCACGCCGGGGTCGCCGAGGTCGTAACCGCGCGAATTGCGCCGCACCGGATCGAACAGGCCAAGGCCCGTTGCAATGGTCGACGATGCCGCGCTCGCGACGCTGCGCGGGTCGACCGCGAGCTGTTCGGCGGTGACGCCGGGATCGGAGAATTGGTGCACGAAGCTGGAGTTCGCGCCATTTTCGAGCAGGCGGCGGACGAGGTAGGCGAGCAGGTCGCGGTGCGTGCCGACGGGCGCATAAACGCGCACCGGGCGCGGCGGCGGGAAGAGTGCGACCAGTGCGTCGTGCGCGCCCTCGCCCATGCCGTGCAGCCGCTGCAGTTCGTAATCGGCGCCCGCGAACAGCTCGGACACGAAGGCGAGCGTCATCGCATTGTGGCTGGCGAACGCTGGATAGATGCAATCCTGGCAATCGCGGAGCAATTGCGCGCAGCGCATATAGTTGAGGTCGGTGTGCAGCTTCGCGGTGAACACCGGGAAGTCGCTTAAGCCCATCGTCTGCGCGCGCTTTATCTCGGTATCCCAATAGGCGCCCTTGACGAGCCGCATCGACAGCTTGACCCCGCGCGTCCGCGCGCGGTTCGCGAGCCAGTCGATCACCGCCGGCGCGCGCTTCTGATACGCCTGGATCACGATGCCGAGCCCGGTCCAGCCGTCGGCGATCCCGGCGTCGATCAGCGCCGCGAAGACGTCCATATGCGGTTCCAGCCGGTCGCTTTCCTCGGCGTCGATCATCAGCGGGATATTCACCGCGCGCGCCGCCCTGGCGAGTTCGACGACATGCGGGACCAACTCGTCACGCACGCGCGCCGCCTGCAGATATTCGTAGCGCGGGTGGAGCGCCGACAGCTTGATCGAAATGCCGTGATTGGCGTGCGGGTCGCCGGACTTCGCATCCTTGCCGATCCGCGCGATCGCGTCGGCATAGCTCTCGTAATAGCGCTGCGCATCCTCGGCGGTGCGCGCCGCCTCGCCGAGCATGTCGAAGCTTGCGAGCTCGGACTTCTCCTTGTTGGCGCGCTTGACCGCGGCATCGATTGTCTCGCCCATCACGAATTGCTGGCCGAGCATCTTCATCGCCGCGAGTGCGGCCTGGCGAATCACCGGCTCGCCCGAGCGGCGGACCATCGATTTGATCAGGGTGAGCGGGTTCGCCTTGCTGCCCATCGCGTCGAGCATCAGCGTCGCCGAGCCGAGCGACAGCCCGCGCGACGACAGCGCGACGATCAGCGGGCTGTCCTCGTCCTCGCCATCCTTCCAGTGACGCCCGGCGATCTTGTCGCGGATCAGCGCATTGGCGGTCGCATTGTCGGGGACGCGCAGCAGGGCTTCGGCGAGGCACATCAGCACCACGCCTTCTTCGGTCGACAGGCGATAGCGGTTCATCAGCTGCGCGACGAGCGTCTCGCGCTCGCCCTCGGCCTTCGCCTTGCGGATCAGTTCGAGCCCGCGCCGCGTCACGGCTTCGACGCTCGCCGAAGAGGTGGCAAGGGCGCTACGCAGGCCGGCGACGATGTCGGCTTCGCTGCGGCGGGCGAGGGCGCGGATCGGCGCGCGGTCGGGGCTTTGGGTCATGGGGCCTGATAGCATATCGCCTTCGGTCGATCCGACTTGTTTTGTGAAAAATCCTATATGTATTGACCAAGTTTTCGAATAATCTTAGTCGATTTATATGAAAAATAGCTCATCGACAGTCGAACTGGATGATTTCGATCGCAGGATCCTCGCGATTCTGGGGCGCGACGGGCGGATCACCTTTACCGAACTCGCGTTACAGGTCGGCCTCTCCAAAACGCCGTGCCAGCAACGCGTGAAGCGCCTCGTCGACAGCGGGCTGATCACCGGCTTCCGTGCGATCGTCGATCCGGCAAAGGTCGGGCTCGATCATGTCGCCTTCACCGAAGTGAAGCTCTCCGACACGCGCGAAGACGCGCTCAAGCAGTTCAACCATGCGGTTCGCCAGATTCCCGAGGTCGAGGAATGCCACATGATCGCGAGCAGCTTCGACTATCTGCTCAAGGTCCGCACGCCCGACATTCGTCGCTATCGCATCGTGCTCGGCGAGAAGATCTCGAGCCTGCCGCACGTCGCAAGCACCTCGACCTTCGTCGCGATGGAAACGATCTGCGAGACGGCGCGCTGATGCCGGGAGATTGACCGCGCCGCGCGCCTGTGCCAATCGCGCTTCCGATGCGGGTGTAGCTCAATGGTAGAGCAGAAGCTTCCCAAGCTTACGACGAGGGTTCGATTCCCTTCACCCGCTCCACTTCCTCCAGTTTGATAACCTGTCCTTCGCGCGTCGCGGGGCATTCCCGGCTGCCTTTTGGCCGCGCCCATTTACATCAAAATTGTGAATGACATCGATAACAATAGCGGTTATGCGTCACCCCATAAAGGGAGAGCCAAATGGATTCGATACAGGGCAACGGCCCTATGGCAGGGGAGGCGGACGGTGGGCGCGCCGGTCCGGACCGGCTCGGCGTCGGCGTATCGGGCCTCTATTTCGCGCTTTATGTCCACTATGGCTTCTTCGCCTTCCTGCCCCTGTGGCTGAAGTCGACGGGGGCGTCGGCCGAGGAAATCGGCGTGCTGCTGGCGATCCCACTGATCCTGCGGCTGCTGACGGTGGCGCCCTTTTCGGCGTTCGTCGGCCGGCGCGGCTGGGTCCGCAATGCGATCGGCTGGACCTCGCTGGCGTCGGCGGCGATCGTCCTGCTCTTGCTGGGCGAGCCCGATCATGCCGGGCGCATCGCGATCGTCATCCTCTTTTCGATCATGTGGGACCAGATCCCGGTTCTGACCGACGCCTATGCCGTGATGGCGGTGCGCAGCCGGTCGCTCGATTTCGGGCGGTTGCGCGTCTGGGGATCGATCGCGGTCGTCGTCTCGAACGCCGCGGCGGGCTGGGCGATCGGCGTCGCGGGGATCAAGATGCTGCCGCTGATGGTCGCGACGCTGTTGCTCGCGCCCGCGATCATGGTGCTTGTCCTGCCCGCCGATCGCAAGCTCGCCGCCGCGGGCGACACGGAGGGCGGGCGCTGGCGTGACCTGATCGGCGACCGGGGTCTGATCCTCGCGATGATGGCGGCTTCGCTCGTCATGGGCAGCCACGGCGTGCTGACCAGTTTCGGGGCGATCCAGTGGGAAGCGCAGGGCATTTCAACGACGGTGATCGGCCTGTTGCAGGCGCTTGCGGTCGCCGCCGAGATCGGGGCCTTCTGGTTCGGTGCAAAGCTGCTCGGTGCGCGCGACCCGCGCCTGCTGATCGTCGCGGGGGCGGTGGCGGCGGCGCTGCGCTGGACGATCATGGCGACGAGTCCGGGGTTGGCGGTCCTGGTTGTGGGGCAGTTACTGAACGGGATCACGGCGACGGGGACGATCCTTGGCATCATGCTGGTGATCGCGCAGCGCGTGCCGACGCATCTCAGCGCGACGGCGCAGGGGATGAATGCGGTGCTGCTGGGCCTTGTCCTCGCGGTCGCGACGGCCGGGTCGGGCCAGCTCTGGTCGCACGGCCTTGCGACGGCCTATCTGGCGATGGCGGCGCTGGCGCTGCTCGGCGCGCTCTGCGCCTGGCCGCGTAACAGCCTGGACAAATCAAGGATCAACACGGACGGCCTGTCCGCATCGGGAGCCGAATCATGACGCGTTACAGGATGATCTTTCTCGCCGCGCTGCTGTCGGCCGCGGCCCCGACTCTCGCCACCGCGCAGAGCGGATCGCCGACGCTCGGCCTGCAGAACTGGCCGCTCCCCGATACGCTGAGCGCCGAAGGCAAGGCGGCCGCGGCGGCGGCAGCCGCGCAGGCAATGCCCGATCCCCTGCCGCCGATCGCCGACATCCGCAGCTTCATCGGTGCGATGCAGGCGAATATGGGGGCAGCGCTCCAGAAGCGCTACGCGGTGCGCGTCGAAGAAACGTCGATCGCCGGCGTGCCGGTGCGCATCGTCTATCCGAAGGGCGTGACCGAACTCGGCAAGGGGCCGGTGCTGCTCAATCTTCATGGCGGCGGCTTCGCGATCGATTCGGGATCGCTGACCGAGACGATCCCCGTCGCGGCGCGTTCGGGCATCCCCGTCGTCGCGGTGCTCTATCGCCTGTCGCCCGAAAATCCCTATCCCGCCGCGCTCGACGACGCACTTGCCGTCTATCGGGCGCTCGAAAAGGACCGGACGGCAAGCCGGATCGCGGTGTTCGGCACCTCGGCGGGTGCGTGCCTGTCGGCGCAGCTCGTCGCCAAGCTGGCGAGCATGGGCCGCCCGATGCCCGCCGCGCTCGGCTTCCTTTCGGGCAGCGCCGACCTTGCTGTGCGCGGCGATTCGGAAAGCTGGATGCCGGGACCGGGGTTCGACTGGGTTACCGCCTATGCCGGCAAGACGGCGATGACCGATCCCACCCTTTCGCCGATCCGCGGCGACGTGTCGCGCTTTCCGCCGACCTTGCTGCTGACGAGCACGCGCGATTTCCTGCTCAGCCCGACCGCGATCTTTTCGCGCGCGCTGACCGAAAAGGGCGTCGACGCGCGGCTCGTCGTGTTCGACGGGCTGCCGCACGCCTTCTGGGCCTATATGGCCGCGCCCGAGAGCGATCAGGCGAACGAGCTGGTCGCGCGCTTTCTGAAGGAAAAGCTGACCGGAAAGTAAGGCGCGGCGTTACGGCTGCTTAGGGGTGGAAACCTGCTGTCTCCTTGGTTATCCTTGAGCATGCAGCCCAAGCGACTCCACATTTTGAGAATGAAGGCTATCGCAGAACCCGCGATGGATTTGGCGTTGGAAAGCGCTGGCGTGCCCAAAGTCGGTCTATTCGTTATGATGCACCCGAAAGCTATTGAGACCGAGGGAAAGGGTATATTCGAGTATGCGATTCACGAGAGCGGTTCCGAAGTGCCGTCCGTGAAAGCGCGCGCATCAGTCGACATTTTCAGCGGTGACGTTCACGCAGAAGCATCAGCAGTCGGCTGGGTTCCTTGGTCGCCTGCAGACCAATGACAGTTAACGCTCGCTATCAGCCGTTCGCGAGATGGTCGCGATAGCGGTCGCGCAGCGCTTTCTTGTCGATCTTGCCCGTCGCGGTGAGCGGGACGGTGTCGAACAATATATCGTCGGGCATCCACCAGCGCACGACGCGCGTTTCGAGATGCGCGCGGATGGCGTCGGCGGCGACGGCCTCGCCCGCATGCGCCTCGATGATCAGCAGCGGCCGCTCCTCCCATTTGGGATGGTGGACGCCGATCACCGCGGCGATGCGGACGCCGGGGCAACCGACCGCGGCATTTTCGAGGTCGATCGAGCTGATCCATTCGCCGCCCGACTTGATCACATCCTTCGCGCGGTCGGTCAGCCGCAGGAAACCGAAGCGGTCGATCGTGCCGATATCGCCGGTGTCGAACCAGCCGTCGCTGTCCGCGGCGGGAAGGTCGGGGTAATAGCGCGCGACCACCCACGGCCCGCGCACCTGCAGCTTGCCTGCCTGTTCGCCGTCCCACGGCAAGGGGGCGCCTTCGTCATCGACGATGCGCAGCTCGATCCCGAACTGCATCCGGCCCTGCCGCGTCAGGATGGTCTCGGTCGCAAAATCCTCGCCCTCGGCCATCAGCAAGGGCGTGGGGGTCGATATGACGCCGAGCGGGTTGGTTTCGGTCATGCCCCAGATCTGGAGCACGGTGACGCCATAGGTCTCGCGAAACGTCTCGGCCATCGCGCGCGGCACTGCCGATCCGCCGATGACGAGGCGTTTGAGGTCGCCGACGCCCCCGCCGCTGTTTTCGAGATGCGCGAGATACATGGTCCAGATCGTCGGCACGCCGCCCGAAAAGGTGACGCCTTCGCTCGTGATCAGCTCGGCAAGGCTCGCGCCGTCCATCTTGTCGCACGGCAGGACCAGCTTGCAGCCGTTGATCGCGGCGGTGAAGGGCAAGCCCCACGCGGTCGCATGATACATCGACGAACAGGGCATGATGCTGTCGAAGGCGCTGAACCCGAACGCGCTGCTGAGGCCGGCGGCCATGCCGTGCAGAACGATCGAACGATGGCTGTAAAGCACGCCCTTGGGGTCGCCCGTCGTTCCCGACGTGTAACAGAGGAAGGCGGCGGTATTTTCGTCGAAGCGCGGCCAGTCGAACGCGCCGTCCTCGGCGGCGATCCGTTCCTCATAAGGTCCGGCGAGCAGGATGAAATGCTCGATCGCGGGCAGCAGCGGTTTCAGCCGTTCGACAAGCTCGGCCAGATTGGCTTCGAAAAAGAGGGCACGGCTGCCCGCATGATTGATCGTGAAGGCGATCTGTTCGTCGCTGAGCCGCGGGTTCGCGGTGTGCAGCACCGCGCCGATACCGGGGACGGCGTAGAAAAGTTCGAGGTGGCGGTGGGTGTTCCACGCGAGCGACGAGACGCGGTCGCCGCCGCCGATACCCAGCCGGCCGAGCACCTGCGCCGCCTGCCGCGACCGCCGTTCGCAGCCCGCCCAGTCATAGCGCCACAGCGGTTCGCCGACGAGCTTCGAGACGATCTCGCGCTCGCCATGCGCGCGGGCGGCATGGGTCAGGATGGAACTGATCTGCAGGGGTGCGTCCTGCATCAAGCCGAGCAACATCGTCTCCCCCTTATCGTGTGTGTCACCAGAATCCTGACCCTATATCCGTCAGCGCGATTGCCGGAAGGGCTTGCCTTCCTGCAGCCATTGCAGCCGTTCGTCGCGCAGCGACGAGCGGCGCACCTTGCCGGCGTCGCTGCGCAGCGCCTCGCCGACGATCTCGTAGCTTTCGGGGCATTTATATCGCGCGAGCCGGGTCTGGACGAACGCATCGACCGCGTCGAGCGGCAGGCCCTCCTCGCCCTGGACGATCGCATGGACGCGCTGCCCCAGATCGTCGCACGGCAGGCCGACGACCACCGCGTCGGCGATCGCGGGATGCTCGCTCAGCGCCGCCTCGACCTCGGCCGCATAGATGTTCGCGCCGCCGCGGATGATCATGTCGGTGCGGCGGTCGGACAGGAAGAGATAGCCGTCAGCGTCGATATAGCCGAGATCGCCGAGCGACAGCCGCCCCGCACCGTCGAGCTTCGCGTCGGCGCCGATATAATGGAAGCGCGTCCCCGCATCGCCGCCGAAGAAAATCTCCCCGACCTCGCCGGGGGCGCAGGGCGCGCCATCCTCGCCGACGATCGAGACGAGTTCGGGCGGCGCCTTGCCGACCGAGCCGGGCTTTTGCAGCCATTCCTCGCCGGTGATGAACAGCGCCGCGCCTTCGGTCCCGGCATAGACTTCGAAGATGCGCTCGGGGCCTAGCCAGTCGATCCACGCCCGTTTGAGCCAGGGCGGACAGGCGGCCGCCATATGGACGACGCATTGCAGCGACGAGAGGTCGTAGCGGTCCCGCACCGCTTCGGGCAGGTTCCAGATGCGCTGCATCATCGTCGGCACCATGCAGACCCATTGCACGCGTTCGCGTTCGATCAGGCGCAGCGCCTCTTCGGCGTCGAAGCGGTGCATGCCGACCACGCGCGACCCGGCGAGCAGCGCAAGGCCGGTGAAGAGGAAGGGGGCGTTGTGATAGAGCGGCCCCGGATTGAGGATCACGCCGTCCCGCGGCATGCGGACCAGGTCGACCAGCCCCTGCAACCGCGCGTCGAAGCGCGCCGGGACATGATCGACGATCAGCTTGGGACGTCCGGTCGAACCGCCGCTGGTGACGGCCTTCCAATGCGCGGCGGCGAGCCCCGGAGCAATCGCGGTGCTTCCGTCGCCATCGTCGCCCGGGGCAAGGCGGGTCACGCCGTCCGGCACCTCGCCGTCGCGGATCAGGACGCGCGGCTCGGCAAGTTCGACGATCTGCGCGAGTTCGTGACCGGGAAGCTTCGTCGGCAGGATGCAGGGGGTCGCGCCCGCCCGCCAGGCGGCAAAGCTGCTGACATGATGCTCGATCCCGTTCGCCAGCGCGATCGCGACAAGATCGTCGGCGACGACGCCCAGCGACGCAAGGCGGCCGGCCCGCGCGGCGCTCCGCGCGTCGAGTTCCGCCCAGCTCAACCGTTCGCCGGGGTAGGCGATCGCGATCTCGCCGGCCATCGGCCCCGAACCGCGCGCCGCCAGAATCGCGCCGAAACTGTCATCCGTCATACAGGCTCCGCCAAGGGCAACAGGTCATAAAGGTCGATGAAATCGACGGTCACGCCATTTGTCCAGCCGAAACCGGTCTGCAGCTCATATTCGCCGCCGCCGCCGACCGTCGCGGTCTCGACGTCATATTTCTCGAACAACAGGCCGGTGCGGTCGAACATCGCGCCGACCGTGTCGATCCAGCGCCGCGCGATGTCGCGCGCCAGCGCCGCATGGCCATAGCGTTCGAGCCCGGCGGCCGCGATCCATTGCAGCGGCGCCCAGCCGTTCGGGCGATCCCATTGCTCGCCCGTCGCGACGAGCGTCGTACGCAGCCCGCCGGGCGCCAGCAGCGCGCGTTGGGTGACATCGGCCGTGCTGTCGGCCTGCGCCTGCGTCGCTGCGCCGACGAGCAGGGGCGCGAGTGCTGCCGCGGTAAGCGCCGGGCGGGTCGCGCCGCGTTCGATATCATAGTCGCAGAAATGCCCGCCCTGCGGGGACCATAGAAGCCGTTGCATGGCCTCGCGGCGCTGCGCGGCGCGCGCCGCATAGGATGCGGCATCGGCGCTGTCGCTGGCCGCGATCGCCGATTCGAGACCGAAAAGGAAGGCGTTGAGGTCGACGGGCACAATTGCAGTCGTGCGGATCGATGCGAGGCCCGCGCCGCCCAGCCAGCGCGACGAGAAATCCCAGCCGCTCTCCGCCCCGGCGCGCAGGTCGCGATAGACATCGCCCGGCGCCCGGCCGCTCGCTGCCGCGGTCGCAACATCCTCGCGCCAGCTTTCGTCGCGCGGCGTGTTGCGCGGGTCCCAATAGCGGTTGAGCAAACTGCCGTCGGCAAGCCGCACCGCGCGCGCCGAACAATGGCCGGGCTCGAGCGCATCGGCGCCCGCCATCCACCAGGCATGTTCGCGTTTCATCGCCGACAGGCGGCGTGCGGCAATGTCCGGCCGGTCTTCGCCAAGCAGCGCGACCATCATATGATAGAGCGGCGGCTGCGACCGCCCGAGATAATAGGTGCGCGTGCCGTTGGGGATATGGCCGTGCGCTTCGATCAGGTCGGTCATCGCGTCGACGATACCGGTCGCCAGTTCGCTCTCGCCGTCGCGGACAAGGCCCAGCATCGTGAAGAAGCTGTCCCAGTAATAGATTTCGCGAAACCGGCCGCCGGGGACGACATGATGGTGGCGGACCGCGAGTGCCGATCCTTTTGCCGCGCGATGCGGCGCGCGGGCCAGATCCTTCCACAGGGCGCGGATGTGCGCACGCAGCGGCAGCACCGCGGGTTTGGCATCCTCGCCCGCCTTGGGCAGGTCGAAATTGGCGGCGACGAACGATCGCAGCGCCTCGTCGTCCGCCGGAAGCCGCGCGAAGTCGCGCATGATCTCCGCGACGGGCCGCAGCGGCAGCGCATCGACGAAGGTCTTGCCGTCGGCAAGGATCGCCTGCTCCTGCACCCTCGCGAGCAGTGGGCCGTAAAGATCGGCGGGGCTGGGGGCGGCGCGCATCGCGGATCCGGCCATGATCAGCCGGCGAGGTGGCGGCTGAAGAAATCGGCCTGCGCCGCGAGCGCGACGTCGGTTTCGGGGCATTCGATCCACGCCCAGAAGGCGTGCGCCATGCCTTCATAGACGCGCAGGTCGACGTCGACCCCCGCCTTGCGCAGCGCGAGGTCGGCGAGCACGGTGTGGCTGAGCAGCTGATCGCGCGTGCTGGTCATGAGCAGCATCGGCGGCAACCCCGACAGGTCGCCAAAGGCGGGCGAGAAGAGGGGATCGGTGCGGTCGGCAGCGCCGCAATATTCGTCCATCGTCTCGGCGGCGGTGCGCGCCCCCATGATCGGCGGCAGATAGGCCTCGCAATCGCCGACGATGGTGAAGTCGCCAGCGCCCGAGAAAAAGCCCGCCGCCGCCGGCATCGTCAGCCCCTCGGCCTTGATCCGCGCGAGCAGTTGCAGCGTCAGGCAGGCGCCCGCCGACGTGCCATAGATGCCGATCGCGGTCGCCGGCCGATGCGCGAGGGCGTCGGCATAGACCGCAAGCGCGTCGTCGACCGCCGCGGGATAGGGATGTTCGGGTGCCATGCGATACAGCACGGTGGTGACCGGGATGCCGGTCAGCCCGGCGATCGGGATCGTCTCGGTCAGCGACCCCGCATCGAGCATGAAGCCGCCGCCGTGGAAATTGATCAGCAAGCGTTGGTCGCTCGCGTCGCTGTCGCGCCGGCGCACATGCTTCACTGGCACTCCGGCGACCTTGCCCTTTTCGACTTCGACCCCAAAGCGCTTCGCACGGCCCTTGTTCAGCGGCTTCAGGTGATTGGCCGCCGCCGCGCGAACCGCCGCGCGGGTGATCGGGTTCCGCAGCAGCGTCGCGGTGACCTCCGGCGCGCTGCCGCCCTTCAGCATCGGTTCCATGACCGCGCGCGCTTCGGCGCTGACGGTCAGGGCAAAGGGCGGCTGCGCCGGGCCGTCGCTCATCTCTTATCCCCCGAACCGGTAGCCGATCCGGACGCCGTACATCCGCGGTTCGGTATAGGTCAGGCTGACGGTCCCCGAGCTTCCGGCATATTGGTCGAGCACGCCGACAGGCTTCGCCTCATTGGTGATATTGTTCGCGAACAGGCTGATATCCATCGGCTGGCCGCCGATGTCTTTCAGCCCGATGCTGGCGTTGAGCAGGCCGTAGGCGGGCAGGAAATTGTAGAAGCTGCTGTTCGTCTGCGCGGTCGAAACCCGGGTCTGGCGCACATAATTGACCGCCAGCGCGAGGTCGCCCGCGTCGCCCAATGCCGTCTCGTACGAGCCGCCGATCGAGAATTTATGCTTCGGCGTGTAGGGGAAGGGCGCGCCGTTCAGGATCGCGCCCGCGCTCGGGTCGGCGACCTTGGTATAGCGCGCGTCGATATAGGAATAGCTGCCGTTCAGCGTCAGCCCGCGCACCGGCACGACCGCGAGGTTCAGCTCGACGCCCTCGATCTTGCCCTTTGCGGCGCTCCGCGTGACGTTGAGCAGGACGGGGCCGCTCGGGGTGTCGACGGGTTCGACCGTCGTGCGCTGGATATCGTCGTAGATGCCGCGATAGGCTGCGACATTCGCGCGGACGTCGACATTGCCGATCGAGAATTGCGACTTCAGCCCGACCTCGATGTCCGACAGGCGCTCGGGCGCATAGGTGCGATATTGCGATCCGACGGGGACCGGCCCGTTCACGCCGCCCGATTTATAGGCGTCGCGCGCGGTGACATAGACATGGACGCCCGGCGTCACATCATAGTCGAGCGTCGCGGTATAGCTGGGATAATCGCTGTCGACCGAACCCGACACTTCGGGCGGGCCGCCGATGGTCTGCGCGGTGAAGCTATGCTCCCAGGTGTAGCGTAGCCCGCCGGTGACGCTGAGTCCGGTGAGCGCAGGAGCGAGTTTGCCGAGGTCGACCGTCGCCTGCCCGAACAGCGCCTCGCTCTTGTTCGTCTGCGTAAAAAAGCCCGAGATCGGCGGGATCAGCGTGCCGATCGGGAAGAAAGTATATTGCTCGATCCCCGCGGGGTCGGACCAGCTCTGGCGATCGAGATAGCCGCCGACCGAGAAATCGACCGCATCGTCGAACAAGGTGCCCTGAAGCTGCAGTTCCTCGGTGAAGAAATTGGGCGCGATCGTCGGAATGCGTCCGCGCTGACCCGCGAGCGGATAGATCGTCGCATCATAATCATAGCCGTAGATGGTGCGCAGCTCGGAATAGCTGATGATGTTGCGCAGCTTGATATTGTCGGTCAGCTGGACCGAGGCCTGGTTGATCGCCTGCCAATATTTCGTCTCGGAAAACTGGTCGAGGTCATAGGCGACGCGGCGCGGCCCGCGCGCTGCCTGTTCGGCGACGGCGGTCGCGGCGCCGGGATAGAAGGCGAGCACCGGGATGAAGCCGAAGGGCGGGCCAAGGTCGGCGCCCGCGGCGGGGTTGAACGCCGACAGCACGGTGCCGCCGCCATTATTGTCCGAATGATAATAGCGCAGCATCGTATAAAGTTCGATGTCGTCGGTCGGGCGGAGCGTCAGGCCGAAGCGGAAGCTTTCGTAGGACAGATTGTCATAATCCTTGCCCGCGAAATTCGGGCCTACATCCTTCGTATAGCCGTCGCGCCGCCCGACTTCGCCCGCGATGCGGAGCATCACGCGGCCGGGAACGATCGGCGTGTTGAGCGCGCCCTCGATCCGGCGGTCGTCATAATTGCCGAGCTGGACGCGGACATAGCCTTCGAATTCGTCCTTCGGCTTGACCGGTTCGAACAGGATGTTGCCGCCGGTCGCATTCTTGCCGAAGAGCGTGCCCTGCGGCCCTGCGAGCACCTGGATATTGGCCATGTCGAAATAGGTGCCGACGCGGCCGTCGATATTCACGCTGTTCGGCACTTCGGCGAAATAATTGACGACGCCCGGGGTCGAGCCGAAGGCCGGCCCTTGCCCGCGCAGCGCGAAATAGGCGAACTCGCGCGGATAACCGCCGCTGATCGTGAACAGTGAGGGTGTGTTGTCGGCGAGCGAGGTGCGGTCGGTGACGCCCCTTTGCTCCAGCGCTTCGTCGGTGAAGGCGGTGACCGAGATCGGGACGCTCTGCAGATTTTCTTCGCGGCGGCGCGCGGTGACGATGATGTCGCCAAAGCCGCTGTCGCTTTCGACCCCGGTTTCTTCGGACGGCGCCGCCGCGGTTTGTGCAAAGGCGGCTGCCGGCAGCAAGCTCGCGCTGCTCGCAAGGGCCAGCAGAAAGACGGAACGCATCGAAATCATCACTTCCCTCCCAAAGGACAGCCGGATTCGTCCGGTCGAACGGGGATTTGACGCAAAATGTTATCGATGTCAATAGCGCTTGCCTATCAAGAAAAGGCGGCTATGCTACGACTTTGCAAAATATCTGCTATCGATAACAGGAAATTGGGAAATGGCTGACGCGGGGCGTTTTGGGGAATGGGTCAGCGAAGAGGCGAGGGCGCTTTTTGGCGAATATGCAAAGGCGCCGGTGCCGCCCACCGACCTTGCCGAGCTGCGCGCTTTCTATGACGCCTATAATCGGCGGCTGCTGGCGAAGGCGCTCGATCGCTATCCGGTGACGATCGTCGAGCGCGAGCTCGCGGGGGTCGCCGTGCACGATGTGACGCCGGCGGGCGGCGCAACCTCGCCGGCGACCTTGCTATGCCTTCATGGCGGCGGGTTCATGTGGGGCGACGGCGCGGGCGCGCTGCTCGAGGCGGTACCGGTCGCGGCGACCGCGGGCATGCGCGTGCTTGCGGTCGATTACCGGATGGCCCCCGAACATATCTACCCCGCTGCGGTCGACGATATCGTGGCGGTTTACGACGCGCTTCGAACCACGCTGGACCCCGCCAAGATCGGCATTTTCGGTTGCTCGGCGGGCGCGATGCTCACCGCGCAAGCGGTCGTGCGGATCGTGCACGACGCCAAGCCGGCCCCCGGCGCGATCGCGATGTTCCACGGCGCCGGCCTGCCGTTCGACGGCGATTCGGCGGTCGCCGCGCAGCTGCTCGATCCCAAGCTCGTCGCGCAGGAAGGCAGCCTGCCTAAGATGGAGGATTTCCCCTATTTTTCGGGAGCCGACGCCAACGACCCGCTCGTCCTCCCCGGCCAGCATGCCGATTGCCTTGCCCATTTTCCGCCGAGCCTGCTCGTCACCGCGACGCGCGATTTCGCCGCCAGCGCGGTATCGGTGATGCATCGCCGGCTTCTGGCGGCGGGCGTCGATGCGCACTTCGTCTTGTTCGACGGGCTCTGGCACGCGCATCATATGGAGGTCGACCTGCCCGAATCGCAGGAAACCTTCGACGTCGTCGCCCGCTTCTTCGGCAAATATCTCGGCTGAGCGCCTCAGCTCGTTTCGCGCACGACCAGTTCGACGGGAAGCGCGGCGGCGGCTTCGCCCGGGCGGCCTTCGACCATGTCGACGATCGCCGCGCCCAGCGCATGCCCCGCCATCGCACCGTCCTGCCGGATCGTCGTGATCGACGGGCGGTGCACGCTCGCGACGGGCGCATCGTCGAATCCGACGATCGACACCGCGCCGGGAACCGCGATGTCGCGTTCGATCAGCGCATCGCACGCCCCCGCCGCGATGAAGTCGCTCGCCGCGAAGATCCCGTCGAACTGCTTGCCCTCGTCGAGCGCCGCACGCACGGCATCGGCCGCGCCCGCGGGGGTGAAGGGGCAGGGAAGCGCCCCCACGAGCATCGCCTCGCTCGACGCCAGCGCCTCGCGGAAACCCGCGAGCCGCGCCGCGACTTCGGGATGTTTGGTGTCGCCGAGGAACAGCAGGCGCGACCGGCCGCGTGCGATGAGATGCTCGGCGGCGATTTTTCCGCCCATCTGGTTGTCGCTGCCGATGACTTTCACATTCACGCCGGGCACGGGTTCGCCCCACGCGACGATCGGCAGGTTCAACGCCGCGACCTGCCGCAGCCGATGCGCATTTTCGCCCTGGCCGACGATGATCGCACCGTCGGCACCGACCGCGCTCGACGCGAGGAAATGTTCGTGCGTCGTCAGCAGCGTCGAATAATTGGCGGGGGTCAGCGTTTCGAGCAGGCCGCCGATCAGCACGAGCAGCAACGGGTCGGCATGCGACTGATTTTCATGCGCGAACTGATCGATGACCACCGCGATGGTGCGCGATTCGCGCGTGCGCAGGCTGCGCGCCGCGACATTCATGCGATAGCCGACCTGGTTGGCGATCTGGCCGATCCGTTCGCGCACTTCGGGGCGAACGAGCTCGCTACCGCGCAGCGCGCGCGACACGGTGATCGTCGAGACGCCGGCCAGCGTCGCGACCATCTCCATGGTCGGCCGTTCGCCCTTGCCTGTTCTGCTCATCCTTTGTGCCCCCGAAAGTCGATCGCTATGCGTTCGCGAAGTAGCGGCGAACCAGCCCGCCTATCAAGTCATTGGCGGCGGCGACGGCTGGAATGGTGATCGGCAGGAACTGGAAGCCGTGCGGCAGGCCGGGCAGGCGGCACGCCAGCGTCTCGACACCTGCGCGAACGAGTGCCGCGGCATAATATTCCCCATCGTCGCGCAGCGGATCTTCCGATGCGGTGAGGATAATCGCGCGCGCCAGCCCGTCGTGCCGTCCGGCACGGAGCGGCGAGGCGAGCGGATCGGAAGCGGGTACGTCGCCAAGGTAAAATTCGCGGCACGCGTCGAGATAGGTTTTCGACAGGCCGGGCGCACCGACCTCGGCGAACGACGGCAAGGAGAAGCTCATGTCGGTGGCGGGATGGATCAGCAGCTGGAACAAGGGCTGCGGCTTGCCTTCGTCGCGCAGCCGGAGCGTCGCCGCGGCGGTCAGGTTGCCGCCCGCGCTCTCGCCGCCGAGCGCGATGCGCGCGGCGTCGCAGCCGAGCGCGGCGGCCGAACGGCGCGCCCAGTCGAGCGCGGTCATCGTGTCGTCGAGCCCCGCCGGAAATTTATGCTCGGGCGCGAGGCGATATCCGACCCCCAGCACCGCGCAGCCGCTCGCCGCGGCAAGGTGGCGCGTCATCGCGTCATGCGTTTCGAGGTCGCCGAACATCCAGCCGCCGCCGTGAAGAAAGACGAGCAACGGCAACGGCGCGTCCGATGCCGGGCGATACAGGCGGACCGGAACGCCGTCGGCGTCGAAATCCTCGACATGATCGATGTCGGCGCCCGGCATGGCGGCCGCCATCATCGCCATATTGGTGCGCAGCAGCGGGACCAGTTCGGGCGTCAGCGGCGGCATTTCGGCCGGCGGACCCATATGCGCGGCGATATCGGGGTCGAGCATCGATCCTCTCCTATTGATGACATCGATATCAACGAGGATTTGCGCGACTTCAAGGATTTTCTCGCGGACCGGTTCCACGAGGAGAAGCAGGCGACGCTTCGACATTATGTTCCACGAGGCAGTAATAAAAAGCGGCCGGGCGATTGCGCCGGCCGCAGCGGTGCGCAACAAGCGGCCATTCGATCAGGAGAATGTCATGCGTCTTGCCCTTGCCCTGTTGCTGACTTCGGTCATGCCGCTCACCGTTCCGGTCCCCGCGATCGCGCAGGCAGCGCCCGCCAATGTGCAGGACGCGGCCTTGCTCGCGTTTCTCGATCAGGCCTTCGATGCACGGGTCAGCCTGCAGCCCGAGGCGCTGACGCAGCTCGGCTTCAAGACGAGCTATGACCGGCTCGACGATTATACCGACGCCGCCGAGGTGCGCGAGCAGGCGCTTGTCGAACGCCAGCTCAAGGAGATGCGCGCGCGCTTCAAGCCCGAACAGCTGAGCGAAAGCGCGCGCGTCAGCTATCGCCTGTTCGAATATGATGCCGCGCGTCGCCGCGAGGCCTTCGCCTTTCGCAAGCTCCGCTTTCCCGTGACCACCAACGGCAGCCCCGCGGGCGCGATCCCGGTGCTGCTGATCAACAACCACAAGATCGACACCGTCGCCGACGCCGAGGCCTATATCGCGCGCCTGCGCGACACCGACCGCGTGATGCGCGAGGTTGCGGCGACGATGCGTGATCAGGCGGCGGCGGGGGTCGTTCCGAACAAGGTCAATTTCGCCCCGGCGCGCGCCGATGCAAGGAAAGTGCTCGTCGGCGCGCCGTTCGACGATGGCGCCGATTCGACGCTGATGGCCGATTTTCGCAAGAAAGTCGGCGCGCTCGACGCGCTCGCCGCGACGAAGGACAAGCTGCTCGCCGACGCGCGCGCGGCGCTGACGGGGCCGTTCCGGGGCGGCTATGATGTGCTGATCGCCGCGATCGACGAGATCGAGCCCAAATCAAAGGGCAATTTCGGCGTCTGGAACCTGCCCGATGGCGCAGCCTATTATGCCGACCGGTTGAAAGCGTCGACGACCACCGACCTGACCGCCGACCAGATCCACGATCTCGGCCTGGAACAGGTGGCGGCGATCCGGCAGGAGATGGAAGCGATCAAGCGCGAGGTCGGTTTCGACGGGACACTCGAGCAGTTTTTCGACCATATCCGCACTGACCCCACGCTCAAATATCCCAATAGCGAAGCGGGGCGCGAGGAGTATCTGAAGGATGCGCGCGCGGTGATCGCCGCCGCGATGGCGGCGGCACCGCGCTATTTCAGCGTTTTGCCCAAGGCGGCACTCGAAGTGCGCGCGGTCGAAAAATGGCGCGAGGCGACGGCGTCGACCGCCTTCTATAACCCGCCCTCGGCCGACGGGACGCGGCCCGGCATCTATTATGTCAATCTGGTCGACATGAACCAGACGCAGAAGGTGCAGGTCGCCGGGATCGCGGCGCACGAAGGCGCGCCGGGCCATCATTTCCAGATCGCCCGCCAGCAGGAACTCACCGGCATCCCGAAATTCCGCAAATTCGGCGGCTATGGCGCCTATATGGAGGGCTGGGGGCTCTATTCGGAGCGGCTGGCGAACGAGATGGGGGTCTACAAGACCCCCTATGACCGGTTCGGCATGCTGTCGTTGCAGGTGTGGCGCGCGATCCGGCTGGTGCTCGACACCGGCATCCATTCGAAGCGCTGGACGCGCGAGCAGGCGATTGCCTATTTCAAGGCGAACAGCTCGGTCTCCGACACCGATATCGCGCGCGAGGTCGACCGCTATTTCAACTGGCCGGGGCAGGCGACGAGCTACATGGTCGGGCAGCTCAAGATCGCCGAGCTGCGCGCCAAGGCAGAGCGCGAGCTGGGGCCGAAGTTCGACATCCGCGAATTCCATGAGGCGGTGCTGAGCGAAGGCGCGCTGCCGCTCGATGTACTGGTCGAACAGGTCGATCGCTATATTGCGGCGAAAAAGGCCGGCTAAAGCCCCGCGGGGCGGATGGCCTGGTCAGCGCTTGCGAAAAGTCCGTCGAGGCCCGGCCACATGCCTTGCTCGACGAGCCGATATTCTTCGGCGATCTGCGCAAGCGCGGACAGCGCGAGCGTCGCCGGATCGCGCGTCGCCGGAATCAGCCCGACCGTCGTGCGGAGCCGTTCGCGATGCGCAGCCGGAACGCCCGCATGCTCCAGCGCGGCGAGTCGTCGCTGCTGCGTCCGCCGGCTTCCGATCGCGCCGACATAGAAGCCGGGCGCGCCGAGCGCGTGGGGCAGGAGATATTCCTCCCAGTCGCGGTCATGGAAGAGGAACAGGATTGCGGTCCATCGGTCGCTGGCGAGCGGCGGCAATCGGGTGCGCGTGTGAAGGAGGGCGGTATCGAACCCATCGGCCGCGAGCGCCGCGAGGCTCGCCGCATGGGGCGTCATCGCGGTGATGCCCGCGCCATAGGCGGCCGCGAGCCGCGCGAAGGCGGTCAATTCCTCGCCCTGCCCCAGCGCGACGATATGCAGCGCGGGTGCATAGGCGACATGGAAATCGTCGCCCTGCCACCCGGTCGCGTGTGGCGCATTGCCGGCGACGGCTTCGATTCCGGCGAGCGAGAAGCGCAGGCCGGCCGCTTGCCGCCGCGCATGGTGCGCCAGAAGCGCCGCGATCGCGCCGCGCCCGGCGACGGGATTGAAGAGCAGGTCGATGCCGCCGCCGCACGGCAGGCGGATGTCGAGATAGGGCGATCCGGCGCCGAAGCGGACGAGCCGGGGATGGCCGTCGGCAAGCGCCGCGACCGCTTCGGCGATCACCGCGGCCTCGATGCAGCCGCCCGAAAAGGAACCGAGATGGCGTCCGTCGGCGGCGACTGCCATCTGGGCGCCGATCGCGCGCGGCGACGATCCCTCGATCCCGGTCAGCGTGACGATGACAGCGCCGATGCCTTCGTCGACGCGCGCCAGCGCAAAGCCCAAAATATCGATGGGCGTCGCCGCGATCATGGTAACAGGCGGCTCATGGCGGCGGAAACCGGGGAAGCAGGGACGATGATCGAGGCGCGGGATGTTTGCGCGATACTGCTGGCGGCGGGCGGTTCGCGCCGTTTCGGCGACGCGGACAAGCTGCTCGCACCGCTGGCGGGGATGCCGATGGTCGTCCACGCGGCCGCGCGGATCGCCGATCTGGCACCGGGACGCCGGATCGCTGTCTGTCCGTCTGCCGATGGCCTGCTCGCGCGCCATCTCGCGCCGCTTGGTTTCGAGATCGCCGTCAATACCGACGAAGCCGCCGGATTGTCGCGCTCGCTCGCGCTCGGCATTGCCGAAGCGGCGCGTGGGCCTGCCGCGGCGGCGCTCGTCATGCTGGCCGACATGCCCTTCGTCACCACCGCCCACCTGCAGGCGTTGCGGGCGCGTTTCGATCCCGCAGACGCGCCCGTCGTCGCGTCGAGCGACGGGCACACCGCCATGCCGCCGGCGCTGTTCGCGCGGTCGCTGTTCGACCGGTTGCAGGCGGGCACCGGCGACCGCGGCGGCAAGGCGCTGCTCGCGAAGGCCGCGCTGGTCGGTGCGTCGCCCGCCGAGCTTGCCGATATCGACCGGCCCGGGGATATGGCGGGGCGGTGAACGCCGGCCGCGCTCATGCCATGTCCGGCAGCTTGTCGAGCAGCTTGTCGAGCGTGATCGGATAATTGCGCACGCGGACGCCGGTCGCATTATAGACCGCGTTGGCGACCGCCGCCGCGACGCCGCAAATGCCGAGTTCGCCGACGCCCTTCGCTTTCATCGGCGACGTGGTCGGATCGGCCTCGTCGAGGAAGATCACCTCCTGGTGCGGGATGTCGGCGTGGACGGGGACTTCGTAACCGGCGAGGTCGTGGTTGACGAAAAAGCCGAAGCGTTTGTCGACCGCCAGCTCCTCCATCAGCGCCGCCCCCGCGCCCATCGTCATCGCGCCGATCACCTGGCTGCGCGCCGCTTTCGGGTTGAGGATACGCCCCGCCGCGCACACCGCGAGCATGCGCCGGATACGGATCTCGCCCGTCGCCGCGTCGACGCCGACTTCGGCGAAATGCGCGCCGAAGGTCGATTGCTGATATTTGTCGGCGAGGTCGCCATATTCCATATTGTCCTCGGCGACGAGTTCGCCGTCCGCCGCCGCATCGCCCAGCGCGGCGCGCCGCCGCCCGGCCTTGACTTGGCCGTCGGCAAAGACCGCGTCGGCGGCATTCATGCCCAGTTTCTGCGCGACCGCTTCGCGCAGCTTCACGCACGCGGCATAGACCCCTGCGGTCGAGCTGTTGGCGCCCCATTGGCCGCCCGAGCCCGCCGACACCGGAAAGGCCGAATCGCCCAATTTCACCACGACCTTGTCGAGCGGCACGCCCATCATTTCGGCGGCGGTCTGCGCGACGATCGTATAGGTGCCGGTGCCGATGTCGGTCATGTCGGTCTCGACCGTCACGACGCCCGACCGGGCAAGGCGGACGCGCGCCGCCGATGGCCCGTTGAGGTTGTTGCGAAAGGCGGCGGCGACGCCCATGCCGACCAGCCAGCGCCCGTCGCGGGTCGTGCCCGGCTTCGCACTGCGTTTCGCCCAGCCGAATTTCTCGGCGCCGGTCTCGAGGCATTTGTTGAGCTGGCGCTGCGAAAAGGGGCGGCTCGGCTTTTCGGGGTCGACCTGCGTATCGTTCAGCACGCGCACCGCAACCGGGTCCATGCCCAGCTTTTCGGCCAGTTCGTCGACCGCGATTTCGAGCGCCATCAGGCCCGGGGCTTCGCCCGGCGCGCGCATCGCATTGCCTTCGGGCAGGTCGAGCACGGCAAGCCGCATCGCGGTCATCCGGTTTTCGCCGGCATAGAGCAGGCGCGTCTGCGCGACCGCCGTTTCGGGGCCGCCGCCGGGAAGGTCGCCCGACCAGCTTTCATGCCCGATCGCGGTCAGCTTGCCGTCCGCCGTCGCGCCGAGCCGGACGCGCTGGATCGTCGCCGGGCGGTGCGTCGTATTGTTGATCATCAGCGGCCGCGACAGCGCCACCTTGACCGGCCGCTTCGCGATTCTCGCGCCGAGCGCGGCGAGCAGGACATCGGCGCGGTTGAACAATTTTCCGCCGAAGCCGCCGCCGATATAGGGCGAATCGAAGCGGATATTTTCCTTGGGAATGCCCAGCGTCTTGGCCATGTCGCCGACCGACCAGGCGATCATCTGGTTCGACGTCCACACGGTCAGCTTGTCGCCCTCCCACGCCGCGATCGTCGCATGCGGTTCCATCATCGCATGGCTATGGTCGGGGGTGGTGTAGCGCGCGTCGACCTGCACCGGCGCGGCGGCGAAGGCGGCGGCGAAATTCCCGACGGCGCTGTCGGGCTCGGTCCCGAAGGACGCCTTCGGCTTGATCGCGGTGTCGACCGCAGCGGCAAGGTCGAACGCCCCCTTTTCGCGCGCATATTCGACGCGCACGAGCGCTGCGGCGGCGCGCGCCTGTTCGAACGTTTCGGCAACGATGAGCGCGATCGCCTGATGATAATGTTCGATTCCGGGCCCGCCGAGCAGCCTTGCGGTGTTGAAATCGCCCTTGCCCAGCGTGCCGGCATTGTCCGCCGTCACGATCGCGATCACGCCCGGCGCAGCTTTCGCGGCGTCGAGGGTCATCGATGCGATGCGGCCCTTGGCGATCGCGGCGCCGACGACGTAACCATAGGCCTGGTTGGCGGCGACGTCGTGGCGTTCATAGGCGTATGGCGCGGTGCCGGTGGTCTTGAGCGGACCGTCGATGCGGTTGGTGGGCTTGCCGACGACCTTCATCTGGTCGATCGGATTGGTCGTGGCGGGCGTGTCGAACTTCATGGCTCAACCTTTCGCTTGCGCGAGCACCCCGGCGAGCGTGCGCTCGACAAGGGGCAGCTTATAGGCATTTTCGTGGGTCGTCTTCGCGCCTGCCAGCAGGCCGGCGGCGACCGCCTTGGCGCCGCGCGGCAGGTCGGCTTCGGCCGCCTCGACGCGCCAGGGTTTGTAGCCGACCCCGCCCAGCGCGATGCGGCCCGTCCCGTCGGGCTGGACGATCGCACCGACAGAGATCAGCGCAAAGGCATAGGAGGCCCGGTCGCGGACCTTGTGATAGATATGCGTGCCGCCGACAGGTTTCGGCAGCGTGACCGCGGTGATCAGTTCGCCCGGCGCGAGCACGGTTTCGAGGTGCGGCGTCGTGCCCGGCGCGCGATAGAAATCGGCGAGGCGGATGCTGCGCGCCTTGCCGGCGGCATCGACCGTCTCGACCGCGGCGTCGAGCGCGCGCATCGCTACCGCCATGTCGCTGGGGTGGGTGGCGATACAGGCTTCGCTCGCGCCGACGACGGCGTGCAGGCGATTGAAGCCGCCGATCGCGGCGCAGCCGCTCCCCGCCTTGCGCTTGTTGCACGGCTGGTTGGTGTCGTAAAAATAGGGACAGCGCGTGCGCTGGAGCAGGTTGCCCGCGGTTGTCGCCTTGTTGCGAAGCTGGCCCGAGGCGCCCGCGACGAGCGCGCGCGACAGCAGGCCATAATCCTTCCGCACCCGCGCATCGCTGGCGAGGTCGGTGTTGCGCACCATCGCGCCGATGCGCAGCCCGCCTTCGGCCGTCGCCTCGATCTTGTCGAGCGCCAGCCGGCTGACGTCGATCAGGTGCGCGGGCGTCTCGATCTCGAGCTTCATCAGGTCGAGCAAATTGGTGCCGCCGGCGATGAATCGCGCGCCGGGGGTGCGGGCGAAGGCCGCCGTCGCGGCCGCAGGCGTTTCGACGCGTTCGTAGGTGAAGCTTCTCATGCCTTCGCTCCCGCCACATCGGTGATCGCGTCGATGATGTTCGAATAGGCGCCGCAGCGGCAGATATTGCCGCTCATCCGTTCGCGCAGCTCGGGCGCGCTGATCTGTGGCGCCGCGCCCAGATCGGCGGTCACATGGCTCGGCACGCCGGCCCTGATTTCGTCGAGGACGGCGACCGCCGAACAGATCTGGCCCGGCGTGCAATAGCCGCACTGATAGCCGTCATGCTCGATGAAGGCCGCCTGCATCGGATGCAGCTTGTCGGGCAGGCCGAGCCCCTCGATCGTGGTGATCCGGTCGCCCTCGTGCATCACCGCCAGCGTCAGGCAGCTGTTGATCCGGCGTCCGTCGACGATGACGGTGCACGCACCGCACTGGCCGTGGTCGCATCCCTTTTTGGTGCCCGTCAGCTGCAAATGCTCGCGCAGCGCGTCGAGCAGCGACGTGCGCGTATCGAGTTCGAGCTCGCGCGCGGTGCCGTTGACGTCGAAACGGACCTTTGCGGTCGGCGGCGACGCGGGTGTCGCAGCCGGCGCTGCGTCGGCACCGCCGGCCGGAACGATCGTCGCCGCGGCGACCGATGCCGCGCCGCCGACGAGCACGCCGCGCCGCGACAGGTCGAAGTCTCCGGGAGTCTGCATGTCATGCCTCCGATTTCTTACTGGTTGCCGGCGGGCGCAGACCCCGCGGGAAAGTCAGGCAGTCGATGCCGCACGGCTTTGTTGCCGCGTCGGCCAAGAATTTTCGGATTCTTGGGGCCTTGCTATCATATCGCCGGGCGGTCGAACAGCGCCCCCTACGCGGTTTCGCTAGCGGTCTTGCGCCGTGCGCCGGTTTTCCTTGAGCATGAGCGGAAGCCCGGCGGTGATCAGCACGACCTCGTCCACCGCGGCGGCGACCGACTGGTTCAGCAGCCCCGCCGCGTCGCGAAATCGCCGCGCCAGCGCATTGTCGGGCACGATGCCAAGGCCCACCTCGTTGGCGACGAGGATCAGCGTGCCGTCGAAGCGCGCGATCGCATCGCACAATCGCCGGCCGGCGCGCGCGGTATCGGCGTCGGCGAGCAGCAGGTTCGATACCCAGAGCGTCAGGCAATCGACGAGGAGGACCGCGCCCTTGCCCTCGTGGCCGGCGATAGCGTCGGGCAATTCGTGCGGCGCCTCGACCGTGGTCCAGCGCACATCGCGGTCGGCGCGGTGGCGCGCGATCCTCTCGCGCATCTCGTCGTCGAACGCTTCGGCGGTCGCGATGAAAAATGGCGCGCCGCCCGCCGCCTCGGCGCGCGCCTGTGCATAGCGGCTCTTGCCCGACCGCGCGCCGCCCAGCACGAACAGCGACGATCCGCTCATGCACCACCTCCCGCGATCCGCAGCATCGCGTCGATATCGGCGTGGCGGGCGAATTCGGCGGCGATGTCGTCGAGCGCGGCATCGACATCGGCGGCATAGTCGCGGCCGCTTCCCACGACGTCGATCCGCGCGAGTAGCGCGCGGCGCAGGTCGGGCGATGCGAACAGGCCGTGGAGATAGGATCCGATGACATTGCCGTCGGCGTTGATGGCGCCGTCGCGCGCGGTGCCGCCGAGCAGGGCAAAGGGAGTTTCGGTGCCCGGCCCGCGCGTTTCGCCCATATGCATCTCATAGCCTCCGACCGTCGCGCCCAGCGCATATCCCTCGACATGGTGCAGCCGCTTCGCCGGCGACAGGATCGTTTCGACGTCGAGCAGGTCGAGCCCTTCGACCTCGCCCGGCGCCCCCTCGATCCCCAGCGGATCGGCGATCCGGCGCCCGAGCATCTGGTAACCGCCGCACAGCCCGACAATCAGCCCGCCGCGCCGGTGATGCGCCAGGATGTCGATGTCCCAGCCTTCGGCGCGCAGCGCGGCGAGGTCGGCGATCGTCGCTTTCGATCCGGGCAGCACGATCATCGCCGCTTCGGCGGGGATCGGACGCCCCGGCGGGATCATCACGACTTCGACCCCCGGTTCGAGCTTGAGCGGGTCGAGGTCGTCGAAGTTCGAAATGCGCGGCAGGATGGGGCAGGCGATCATCCGCCGTCCCTCGTGCGGATCGGCCGCGCGTTCGAGGATCACCGCATCCTCGCTCGGCAGGCGCGCCGCCGCCTTCAGCCACGGGATGACGCCGAGCCCCTGCCAGCCGCTGCGCTTTTCGATTTCGCGATAGCCATCCTCGAACAGCGCCGGATCGCCGCGAAACTTGTTGATCAGGAAGCCGCGGATCATCGCGGCATCGTCGGTATCGATCACCGCGCGCGTGCCGACGAGCGAGGCGATCACCCCGCCGCGATCGATGTCGCCGATCAGCACCACGGGCACGTTCGCGGCGCGGGCGAAGCCCATGTTCGCGATATCGCCCGCGCGCAGGTTGATCTCGGCGGGCGACCCCGCGCCTTCGACGACGACGATATTGCACTGACGGCGGAGGCGTTCATAGCTTTCGAGCACTTCGGTCATCAGCGCGCCGCGCGCTTCGCGGAAATTGCCGCTGCCCAGCGTCCCGCGCACGCGGCCATGGACGATGAGTTGCGAGGTGCGGTCGGCCTGCGGTTTGAGCAGCACCGGGTTCATGTCGCTGTGCGGTTCGACCCGGCATGCGATGGCCTGCAACGCCTGCGCGCGCCCGATCTCGCCGCCGTCGACGGTGACGGCAGCATTGTTCGACATATTCTGCGGTTTGAACGGCCGGACGCGAAGCCCGCGGTGGAGGAGCGCGCGGCAGAGCGCGGCGACGAGTACCGACTTGCCGACGTCGGACCCGGTACCCTGCAACATCAGGGCAGCCATGTCGCACCTCCGGCAATGATCCACAGCAGCAGGCAGGCGCGCAGATAGACGGCGAGCGCGCGGTCGATCTCTTCGCCGCCCGCGTCGCTGTTGCCGTCACCGATCCATGGCTTGTCGTGCATGACCCCGTCATAGGCGACCGGCCCCGCGATCCGAAGCCCCAGTGCGCCCGCCATCGCCGCTTCGGTCCAGCCGGCGTTGGGCGAGGCATGTTTGCGCGCGTCGCGCCGCAGGACGCGCCATCCGCCGCCGCCTGCGAGGCAGATCAGCCCGCCAGCCAGCCGCGCGGGAATCCAGTTGGCGAGATCGTCGGTCCGCGCCGCCGCCCAGCCGAAGGCGCGCCAGCGTTCCTCGCGGTGGCCGATCAGGCTGTCGGCGGTGTTGATCGCCTTATACGCCCACACGCCGGGCAGGCCGAGCAGGAGCAGCCAGAACAGCGGCGCGGCGATGCCGTCGCAGAAGCTTTCGGCGAGGCTTTCGATCGCGGCGCGCGCGACCCCGGCTTCGTCGAGCGCAGCGGTATCGCGCCCGACGATCAGGCCGACGGCGGCGCGCGCGCCGGGCAGGTCGCCGGCATCGATCCGGTCGCCGACCGCGCGGACATGGTCGAACAGGCTGCGCTGCGCGAGCGCGGGCCAGGCGAGGACCGCGGCCCCGATCCAGCTCCAGTGGCCGAAGATGTGGCGCAGGGCCTGCTGCGCCGCCCAAGCGAGGCCGCCCGCGACGAGCAGCAGGAGGAGCAAAGTCAGCGCGCCATAGGCGCGCCGCGCGGCAAAGCTGCTCGCGCTCCGGTTCCAGCGCGCCTCGCACGCATCGATGATGCGCGCGAACAGCCCGACGGGGTGACCGATGCGACGGAAGAGCGCCTGCGGCCAGCCGAGTGCGGCGTCGAGCGCCAACGCGGCGAGCGCGACCGGATCAGCCATTGGCGAGCGCCGCGCCCAGCCGGGCGAGCGTGTCGGCATCGGCGGGCAGCCCGATGCGCAGCCAGCGTGGCTCGTCGCCGAAAGGGCGGGTCAGGATGGCGCGCCGGGCGAGGCGATCGAACAGCGCGTGCGCGTCGCCGGTTTCGATCAGGCGGAACAGCGGACAGGCGCCGATGGGCCGAAAGCCCCGCCGCATGAGCAGGGCGTCGAGCGTCGCTGCGGTTTCGGGCAGGCGCCGCCGCGTGTCTGCGATCCAGTCGGCGTCGGCATAGGCGGCGGTGCCGATCGCGATTGCCGCTGCGGACAGCGGCCACGCGCCGATCCGTTCGCGCAGCATCGCGGCAATGGCCTGCGGGCCGATGACGAAGCCGAGTCGAACACCCGCGAGCCCGAAGAATTTGCCGAACGAACGAAAGACGATCAGCTTTCGCCTGTCATCGACCGACGCCGCGATGCTGAGCGCCGGATCGGCGTCGGCAAAGGCCTCGTCGACCAGCAGCCAGCCGTCGCGGCGCGCCAGCAGGTCGCGCATCGCGTCGGCGGGAACCGCGCGGCCGTCGGGGTTATTGGGGTTGGCGAGGATCAGGGTGCCCGTCGCGCGCTGCGCTTCGTGCCAGTCGACCGGATCGCTGCCGGCGACCATCGCGCCATGCGTGCGATATCCGGGGGCGACATGCTGCGCGCGCCCGTCGATGAGCGTACCGATGAGCCGCAGCCCGATCTCGGTCCCCGGCACCGCGCAGACGAAGCGTGGATCGACCCCGAAAAAGGCCGCAGCGACGGCTTCGAGCCGCGCGAGCGCCTGCGGATCGGGCAGCCGCTGCCAGTCGACAGCCATGTCCGCGGCGACGGGCCATGGGTGCGGGTTGATGCCCGTCGACAGGTCGATCCAGTCGCCGTCTCCGAAATATTGCCGTGCGGCCTCGATGTCGCCGCCGTGCCAGGTCCATGCGTCGGTCATGCGGCGTGCGCCAGCAGCAGCGCGGCGGCGAGCAGCAGGCTTTCGCTGACCTCGATCCCCGCTCCATGCCCGTCGCCCGAAATGCCCCCGATCCGCCGCATCAGCCACCATCCCCAGAACAGGAAGACCAGCGGCGCGATCAGCAGCGACGGCGACGCCCATGCGGCTGCGATCAGCAGCGCGCCGCAGATCAGGAAATCGACCGGGCGCACCGCGCCCCGGAAGCGCGATCCCAGCCCCGCATGCAGGTCGGGCAGCGCGCGCGACCAGAGCAGCGGACCGATCCGCGCCGCGAAGGGAACCAGCGCGATCGCGACGAACATCCCGTGATCGATCGCAGCGTGCAGCAGCACCAGCTTGGCGATCAACTGCAGCGCGATGGCGACCACGGCGAAGCTGCCCGCATGGGGGTCGCCGAGCACCGCGAGCAGCCGGTCGCGGTCCTTATGCGCCGCGCCGCTCGCATCGGCGATGTCGCCCAGCCCGTCGAGGTGCAGCGCGCCGGTCACGGCGACCCAGAGGAGGAGCGCACACAGCGCGCCCGTCCACGGGTCGATCCGCGCCCCGGCCCAGCCGCCCGCCGCGACCATCGCGCCGATGATCAGCCCGACCGCGGGGAACCAGCGCATCGATGCTGCGAACTCGTCGCCCGACACCGTAATACGCGGGGTCGGCAGCCGCGTCAGGAACTGGATCGCGACGATCAGCCCTTTCATCGCGCAAGGCCGGTGATCTGCGCGGCGGGGGCTTCGCCCGGCCAGATGCGGAGCGACAGGCGCGCGGCACAGGGCAGGTCGAACGCCCAGAGCTGGCGCTGGTCGAACCCGCACAGGATATGGAGCGCCGCGCGCATCGCGCCGCCATGCGTGACGACGAGCGTCGGTACCGGCGCGAGGTCGGCGATCGCGGCGGCAATGCGCGCCACGAGCACCGACCAGCGCTCGCCCCCGGGGGGCGGGTTTGCGTCGGGGTCGTCGTGGAAACGGTGCAGCGCCCCGGCATCGACGGCGCTCGCCGGCTGGCCGTCCCAGTCACCGAAATCGAGTTCGCGCCAGCGCGGATCGACAAAAAGCGTCAGGCCGGTCGCTGCGGCGATCGCGTCGCCCGCGGCGCGGCAGCGGTGAAGGTCCGATGCGATCAGGCGTTCGATACCAAGATTCCAGGCCTGCGCTGTGCAGGCGGCGACGCCTTCGGCGGTGGGCGCCCCGTCGGTGCGCCCCATCAGCAGGCCCGGCGTTTCGGGCGCGCCGTGACGCAGCAGGTGAAGCGCGAAGCCGGTCACAGCGATTCCGATACCGCTGCCTCGGCAAAGGTCGCCATCCGGTCGTGCGCGGCGAGCGCGCTGCGGACGATATTGGCGGCGACCGCCGCGCCGCTGCCCTCGCCCAGCCGCATGTCGAGCGACAGCAGCGGATCGAGCCCGAGCAGAGCGAGCAGGCGGCGGTGCCCCGGTTCGGCCGAGCAATGGCCGGCGATGCAATGGTCGACGATCGCCGGATTCTCGGCCGCGAGCGGCGCGATCGCCGAGGTGCAGATGAAACCGTCGAGCAGCACGGGCACCCCCGATTGGCGTGCGCGCAAGATCGCGCCCGCGAGTGCCGCAATCTCGCGCCCGCCGACGCGGCGGAGCGTCTCGAACGCCGATCGCGGCGCGTCGCGGTGGAAGGCGAGTGCGCGTTCGATCACCGCGACCTTGCGCGCGACACCATGCCCGTCGACCCCGGTTCCGGGGCCCGCCCAACCGGCCACGCTCCCCGCGAAGCTGCGCGCGCAAAGCGCGGCGGCGGCGGTCGAATTGCCGATGCCCATTTCGCCGAGGATGATCAGGTCGAGGCCGGCGTCGACCACCGCCGCGCCGCGGTTCAGCGCGTCGAGACACTCGGCCTCGCTCATCGCGGCCCCGACCATGAAGTCGGCGGTCGGCCGGTCGAGGTCGAGCGCGACGACGGCGAGTTCGAGCCCCGCTGCGTCGGCCAGCGCGTTGATCGCCGCGCCGCCGGCCGCGAAATTGGCGACCATCTGCGCGGTGACGCCGGGCGGAAAGGCGCTGACGCCGTGGACGGTCACACCGTGATTGCCCGCGAAGATCGCGGCGCGCGCGCGGTCGATCCGCGGACGTGGCTTGCCCCGCCAGCCCGCGAAGAAGACCGCGATCTCCTCGAGCCGGCCGAGCGACCCCGCCGGCTTGGTGAGCTCGCCCTGCCGCACGCGCGCATCGGCGGCCGCGCCGGCATCGGGTTTGCGAAGATCGGCGAGCGCGGCCTCGAAGGCCTGGACGGAAGCAAAGCAGGTCATTCGGCGACAAATCCTGGTGGCGGGGTGCGGGTGATGAAATGGCCTTTGACCCCGTCGGGCCACAGCGACCAGGCGACGCGGCCATGCTCGCTCGCGGCGTAATGCACCGCATAGTCGAGGATCGCGCGCGCGGACTCCTCATCGCCCTGAAAACGGCCGAGCACATAGCCGACCTTGTCGGGCGCGCGCAGGTGGACGGTGCAATGGTCCTGGCATGCGAAGAGGCACGCCATTTCCTGCACCGCGATGCCGGCGTAGCGCGGTTCACTCTGCTGGAGCTGCTTCATTTCCTCGGCCAGCCGCGCGCCGCCGCGCACGCCGTCGGCGTCGACCTGCGCCGTGCGGCTGTGGCGGCAGGTGTTGCACACCACGACTGCAGGGCCCGGGTCGACGCGCGTTAGCATCAGGCGGTCGCCGCCTGCGGCGGCGCGGGAACGCCGACCGCGACGAGCGCGCGATAGAGCGCGTAAAGCCCGATCAGGATCGCGGCATTGCGCAGGAACTGCTCGGCAAGCAGATCGGGCGCCATCACCGCATGCAATCCGCCGAGCACCAGCGCCCAGCAGAGGATGATAGCCTTGAACGCGGTGAAGCCCGCAGCATAGGCGAGGCCGAGCCGCGCCGCGACCGAACGGTAACGGAGCGCGCCGAGCGCGGCATAGCTTGCCAGCGCCGATCCGACCGCAGCCGTCGCCAGCCCGGCGCCCCATGCCAAAGTGCTGCCATCGCGCGGATAGCCGAGCAGGACGAAACCGACGAGCTGGCTCGCCGCCCACGCTATGACCATCAGCGCCAGCCCGTCGCGGCGGCGCATATGCACCGCCGCGAGCGCCGCGAGCGAAGGGAAGGGCGTCGCGCAGCCGAGTGCGAGCGTCGTCACGCTGCTCGCGGCGGTGAGCAGCGTCACCCACAGCGCCGAGGCGCTCCGCCCGGACAGCGCCGCCATCAGAAGCGACCCCGGATGCCGGCGTAGAGGCTGCGCCCGATCGAGCCATAGCGGAACGCGGTCATATATTGCTCGTCGAAGACATTTTCGGCGCGCGCGAACAGCTTGACCGCGTCGGAGAGCGCAAATTCGGCGCGCAGGTCGACGAGCGTATAATCGTCGAGCTGCGTCGCGTTGCTCGCATTGTCATAGCTCTTGCCCGACCAGCGCAGCGCGGCGCCGAGTTCGAGCCCGAAGCCGAAGGCATAGCTCGCCGACGCATTGGCGGTGTTGCGCGGCCGGCGCGGCAGCCATTTGCCGAAATTATTACCGGGCGACCGGTCCTCGGCGACGATCCAGCTATAGTTACCGCCGATCGTCAGTCCGCCGAGGCTCAGCGCCGCGGCCGCCTCGATGCCATGCGCTTCGCTGCGCGCAACGTTGAGATAATAGCCAAAGCGCGGGGTCGGCGGGCTGCTGCCAGGGACAAAGCACATCGGATCGGTCGAGGGCGACGAACAGCCGTTATAGACGATCTGGTTCTTCGTCGTGCGGTCGAACCAGCTCGCGCCGACCACGAGCCTCCGATCGAACAGATGCTGTTCGATGCCGGCTTCCCATCCATGTGCTTCCTCGGGGTCGAGCCCGACATTCCCATATTCGCTGAACAGCTGGTACAGCGACGGCGCCTTGAAGCCTTCGCCATAGCTAGCGCGCAGCACGGTGCCGGTCGAAAGCCGCCACGCGCCGCCCGCCGCGAACAAGGTCTGTCCGCCATAACGGTCATGATCGTCATAGCGCACCCCGCCGTTCAGCGTCAGCCCGTCGAGCGGTTCGACGCTGAGCTGGCCATAGACGCTGGTCAGCTCGGCCTTGCCGCGCGCAAAGGCCGGCACCGGCGTTGCCAGCGACGCCGAAGGCGAGCGGCTGCGGAAGGTCGAGCGCTCATTCTCGACCCCGAAAATCGCGGTGATGCGGTCGGTCAAGTCGAAGCTGCCCTGATATTCCCAGCGCTTGTTCTTGCCGTCGGCTTCGAAACTGCGCGGTCGCGCGCGATCGGGGTTGAAATTGTCGCGATTGGTGTCGGTATAGGCATAGGCGACGCGGTTGCGGAAGCGCCCGCCGACGAGGTCGAAATTGAGCCCCGCATAGCCGACGAACTCCTTGTTCAGCCCATAATCCTTGCTGTCGGTGTTGAACCCGTCGAATTCGACGCGGCCGCTCGAATAATAGCCGCGCACTTCGGCGCTGATATTGTCGGCGAGCGCGAGTTCGGCGCGGCCCGCGACGCTGTGGTTGCGATAGCCGTCGCGCTCGACCCCGCCGAATGCCTTGGCGTGCGATGAAATGCCGTCGGTCGTGAAACGCTGGCCGCCGATGCGCCAGGCGAGGGGGCCGGTGCGGCCGCCGATCGCGGCGCGCGCGCTGACCGTCTCGCGCGATCCCGCTTCGACGTCGAAGCTGCCCTCGATCGATTTTTCGGGCGATGCGGTCACGACATTGACCACGCCGCCGATCGCCTGACTGCCCCAAAGGATCGATTGCGGGCCGCGCAGTACCTCGATCCGCGAAATGTCGCCGGCGAGCAGGTTGGTGAAGTTGAAGCCGCCGCCGGTCGACGATGGATCGTTGAGCTTCACGCCGTCGATCACGACGACCGTATGTTCGGATTCGGCGCCGCGAATGCGCAGCGAGGTCGAGGTGCCGTAACCGCCGTTGCGCGAAATGCTGATCCCCGGTGTGCGGAGCAGCAATTCGGTCACGCCGATATCCTGTGCGCGGTCGATCGCCGCCTTGTCGAGCACGGCGACCGACGACGGGATTTCGTCGAGCGTCAGCGGCGCGCGCGTCGCGGTGACGATGATGCTGTCGCCATCGGCGGCGACGGCGTGCGCGGCCGCCTCGTCGGCTGACGCGGCGGAGGATGCCGCGACGGCGGCAAGGCAGATCGAACTTCGGAAAATGGTCTTGAACATCGGGTACCCCATCGACAAGGCCGCTCATATGCGCGGTCGATGGGGCGTCCTTCGGGGACGCACGACATCGCCCGCGCGCATGCGCAGCCGGCTTTGTCGTCATGCGGGTTCACCCCCGTCCGCCCGGCACACCCTGTCCGCGCGAAAGACGACGGCGACGGGCAGGTCTCCTGGCTTGCGGGTCAGCGCCGCTCGGCCGCCTTCTCGGGACCGAAATCCCAATGGCAATTGGCCGATGGCTCGCCGCGTACAGTTGCAGGGGCAGCCGGGGTTTTCCCGTTCCCTATTAATCCCCGTCGCCGGGGAACCTGTCGCTTGCCGCGGCCGTTAGCCGCATTTCGCGGCCGCGGTCAATCGTGCTGATAGGACAGGGGCTCAGAACAGGCCGGGCAATTCGCGCTGCGCCGCGCTTGGCCGCTCGGGCATCAGCATCTGCGGTGCGGACGGCGCCGCCGCGCTGCTCCGCCGTGCCGCCGCGCCAGCGCTCGCATCGGCGATCCGCGTCGTGCAGCTGCGGCCCGCCAGAAAATCGATCGCGGCGCGGATCGACGGTTCGCGCGGGTCGCCCAGCGGGAAGTTCGGGTCGTCGCCGGCGGCGCAGCTGTTCGTAATCTTCGACGCCAGCCCGTCATAATAATCGCTCTGGCCGGATGCATTGCCGGTGGCAAAGGCGACCACGCGCATCCGGTCGTCGCATTCGGCCTTGTCGAGCGCGATCTGGCCGACGGGTTTGCCATAGGTGTTGTTGCCGACCAGCGTCATGTTGGTGCCAAGATAAGGCAGCATCGAATTGATCACGAGTTCGCTCGCCGATGCGGTCGATCCGGTACCGATGAAGGCGATGCGCGTCGGCGCGATCGATTCGGGCTGGGCCGCGAAATAATGCACATCGTCATTGCCCGCCGCTTTCGACGGCCGGAACCGGGTTTGCGAGAATATCTCGCTCGAATTGCGGTTGCGGCCGAGCAGGTCGCCCATCAGTTCGGCGGTCGAAACCAGCCCGCCGCCATTGTAGCGGAAATCGATGACGATGTCGGTTACGCCCTGGTTGCGGAAATTCAGGAAGGCGGCGCGCAGCTGCGGGTTGGCCGACGAGATGAAGGTGCGCAGGTTGATATAGCCATAGTTGCGCCCACCCTCGGTGATGATCTTGGCGCCATAGCGGCCCGAGATCGGGTCGAGGTTGTAGTCGGCCTTTACGACCGTGAGGTCGCGCGGGGTACCGCTGGGGTCGGTGACCCTCAGCACGCGCGACACGCCGGGATCGTTCGGTCCCAGCGCATTGGTGATCCCGGCGGTGCCTTCGGACGCGACGATGTTCGCGATCGTGCGCAAATTGCCGCTGCTGGTTCCGATCGCGACGATCGCCCAGCCGCGATCGATCCCCGCGTTCAACGCCGGCGCGCCTTCATAGGCTTCGGCGACGATCACGCGCTGGTTGACCGCATCATAGGCCATGCGGATGCCGAATCCGGCGCTCGATCCGCTCGAAAAGAAGGCGTTCTCCTCGGCGATCGAGGTGATATAGGTGAAATAACGGTCTTTTCCGAGCGCGCGGGCGGGGGCGACCAGTGCGTCGATATAGGTTTCGACGTTGCTATAGCTTGCCGCGTTGACGCCGGTCGCGACGTCGGCGGGGAACAGATACCATTCGTCGATCACCCCTTTGGCAAAGACCTGCCGCGCCGAAAGGCCGCAACTGGCTGTCGGGGTCGGCGTGGGTGTCGGGGTGACGGTGACCGGGCCGCCTCCGCCGCTCGAACCGCCTCCGCCGCCGCACGACGCCAGCATCAGCGCGGCCAGCGTTACCGCCGTCACCGATTGTTTCGACCGACCCATCATCTTCTCCCCGGTTCTGCCTATCGACTATTCCGTATCGCCATCTCCACGCTCGCGGCGACCCTTGAAACCCTGCGCGATCACATAAAGCTCGGGCGATCCCTTGCGGCTCGCCGGTGGCTTGGCGTGCTTCACCGTCGTAAAATTCTGCTTGAGGACGGTCAGCAGCTCGCGGTCGGCGCCGCCGGCAAACACCTTGGCAACGAACGCGCCGCCGGGCTGCAAATTCTGCACCGCGAAGTCGGCGGCGGTTTCGGCGAGGCCGATGGTGCGGAGGTGATCGGTCTGCGGATGGCCTACGGTGTTCGCCGCCATGTCCGAAATGACGAGGTCGGGCGCGCTGCCCAGCGCCTCGATCAGCGCATCGGGGGCGGCGTCGTCCATGAAATCCATCTCGAGGATTTCGACGCCCTCGATCGGTTCGCAATGGAGCAGGTCGATCCCCGCGACGCGCGCGCGCGGGTTCGCCTTGCGCACCACCTGCGACCAGCCGCCCGGCGTGATGCCCAGGTCGACGACTGCGCGGGATTTTTTGAGGAAACCGAATTTCTCGTCGAGTTCGATCAGCTTGTACGCGGCGCGCGAGCGATAGCCTTCGGCCTGCGCGCGGCGCACATAGGGATCGTTCAATTGCCGCTGCAGCCAGCGCGTCGACGACACGCTGCGCTTGCGCGCGGTCTTGACCCGCACGTGCAGGCCGCCGCGACCCGAGCCGCCGCCCTTTCCGCCGGCCGCACTCATTTGCGATACTCGCGGCGGGTGACGGGAATGTCGCGGCCCTGCATCGCCAGCGTGCGCAATATGCCCTCGCGGATGCCGCGGTCGGCGACGCCGACGCGTACGGCGGGCCACAGGTCGATGATGCTTTCGAGGATCGCGCAGCCGGCGACGACCAGGTCGGCGCGTTCGCGGCCGATGCACGCGATTTCGGCGCGGTCGGCGATGCTGGCATCGGCCAGCCGGCGGCTGATGTCGCGCATTGCGTCGCACGGCACGACCAGCCCGTCGACCGCGCGGCGATCGTATCGCGGCAGGTCGAGGAAGACGCTGGCGAGCGTCGTCACGGTGCCGCTGGTGCCGAGCAGGCGGAGCGGCTGTCCGGCAAAACGTTCGGCGCGCGCGGCAAAGGCGGCAAAGGCGTCGCGCGTCACGTCGCGCATGTGCGTATAGGCGGCCTGCCGCCCGGCGAGGCTGTCTTCGGGCAGCGGCGCATGTTCGGTGAGCGAGACGACGCCCCACGGCACGCTGATCCAGTCGTGGATCTTCACGTCATGATCGGTAACGTCGACGTGCATCAGCTCGGTCGATCCGCCGCCGATGTCGAAGATCAGCGCCGGGCCTTCGCCGGGCTCCATCAGATTGTGGCAGCCGAGAACCGCAAGCTTCGCTTCTTCGGCTGCCGAGATGATGTCGAGCACGATGCCCGTCTCGCGCCGGACGCGTTCGGCGAGTTCGCGGCCGTTGCTGGCGCGGCGGCACGCTTCGGTCGCAACCGCGCGCGACAGCGACACATGGCGGCGGCGCAACTTGTCGGCGCAGATCGACAGCGCCGCGACGGTCCGGTCCATCGCCGCCTGGCTGATCTTGCCGGTGCCGTGCAGCCCTTCGCCAAGGCGCACGATACGCGAAAAGGCGTCGATGACGACCAGTTCGCCATTCTGCGGCCGTGCGATCAGCAGTCTGCAATTATTGGTGCCGAGATCGATCGCGGCATAGCTGCGCGGCCGGATGATCGGCATCGGGCGCGCGTCGCCGCCTGCCCTGTTTCGTCCTTTCGCCGCCGGCCCCGTCCTTGAATCCGGTCGCGGCGGTCGCCCTGATGGCGCTGCCATTTGCCGCATGGCTTGTATTACCTGTTCTGCTCACGCGTCCGCAAAACCGCGAACGTGCACTTGGGGGCGAGATTAGGCCTCCGGCGCGGTATTGGCAAGCGCCGCCTCCGGCACAAAGAACACCCCGCCCGGCGCAGGCCGGACGGGGCAAAAGGGGAGAGGAAATTATTGGGGGTCGGGACAGCCTCTTAACGGCAGCCGTCATTCCCCTTGTCGATCGCGCGGCCAGCGAGGGCACCGACGGCGCCGCCGATGATGGTGCCGACCGTACGGTCGCCACGACCGGCAATTTCGTGACCGGCAAGGCCGCCTGCGATCGCACCGATCACGGTACCGCCCGTGCCCTTGTCGCACTGGCGATAGCTGCGGCGGTCGCCACGATAGTAACGACGGTCGTTGCGGTAATCGCGGCGGTTGTCGCGGCGATAGTCGCGGCGGTCGTAGCGACGGTCATCGCGGTCATAGCCGCTGTAATAGCTCGAATAGCCGTCACGGTCGTAATAACCGTTCTGCGCTGCGGCGGGGGCCGCCATGCCCAGAGTCGCGGTGGACATCAGGGCGGCGATCGAGAGGGTCACCATCTTTTTCATCGTCGTTCTCCTTCTTTCGTCGTTGGGCCCTTCTGGGCGTTGTCGATGAAGCCCTTATGGGTGATTCGCATTGAGCGAAGCCTGAACATCATTGTTGGCTGGCGTTCAGCTTCGGGGCCCGAAATGCTTCCCTTTCATGGCGGGCGCCCTTAACCCACGGGCGATGCGCCGCCTGTTCTTCGCTGCCCTGATCTTCCTTGCCCTCGGTCCGGTGCCGGGGACCACGCTCCGCTTTCCCGAGCCCGACCTGACCCAGCGGGCGGCCGCACGCGTGCTGCTTTTCGCGCCGCAGGATGCGGGCATGCTGCGCTTCGTCCGCGGCTGGCGCCTCATCAGCCCGCACAGCCGTTTCGGCGGCTTTTCGGCGATCGCACGGACCGGGCCCGATGCGTTCCTGCTGGTCGGCGACAATGGCTATCGGACCCGGCTGCGGATCGACGCCGCCGGCCGCGTGTCCGATATGCGGATCGACGCGCTGCCGACCCCCGACGGGCGCCCGCCGCGCAAGACGATGGTCGATTCGGAGGCGCTTGCGCTCGATCCCGCTAGCGGCCGCGCATGGATCGCGCTCGAGGGGATCAACCAGATCTGGCGGCTCGACCCCGACCTTTCGACGATCGAGGCGCGCCGCAAGCTGCCCGGGCCGCGCTGGCCGGCGAATCGCGGCCCCGAAGCGATGGCGCGGCTCGCCGACGGGCGGACGGTCGTTTTTTCGGAGGACGCCGACGCCGATCCGCGCGGGCGTGCGGCGTTGCTCTTCACCGGCGATCCCGCCGAGCCGGGCGCGGAGCCGATTCGATTCTTCTACGCGTCGGACGGGCGCGGGCTGGTCAGCGACGCCGCGCCGCTTCCCGACGGGCGCATCCTGCTCATCCACCGGCGGCTGGGGTTCGATCCCGTGTTCACCACGATCATCGCGATCGTCGACCCCGCCGACATCGCCAAGGATGCCGTGGTTCGTGCGCGGACGATCGGCCGCGTCCCCGTGCCGCTCGCCGAAAACTACGAAGGCGCGGCGGTGTCGGTCGAGCAGGGGCGCACCTGGCTATGGATCGTCGCCGACAATAATTTCAACGTCTGGCAGCGCAGCCTGCTGCTGCAATTCGAACTCGTCGACCTGCCGCCGCGAAAGGCGCCGGACAGCAAAAAGGCCGCGCGGAAACCGGCGGCCTGATTGCGTTAGCGATTTGAAAGCGCTTAAGCGGCCTTTTCGGCCAGCTTCTTCGCGACTTCCTTCTTCACCTTGCGGGCGTTTGCCGACAGCTGGTCGTCGCCGGCCTTCAGCAGCCAATTGTCGAGGCCGCCATTATGTTCGACCGAACGCAGGCCGTGGGTCGACACGCGCAGCTTGACGCCCTTGCCGAGCGCGTCCGACAGCAACGTCACATTCTGCAGATTGGGCAGGAAGGTGCGCTTGGTCTTGTTGTTGGCGTGGCTGACATTGTGGCCAACCTGGCGGCCCTTGCCGGTCAGTTCGCAGATGCGCGACATCGTCTTCGTCCTCGTCAAAAAAATTTCGGATCGGCGTCCGGGCACTCCCCGCAAAACGGGCAGAACAGGACCGGAGTGAGCCGGGAAAGGCGCGCGCTTATCGGCTTGCCGGAGATTCGTCAAGCGAATAGGGCGCTTTTATGCCCTCGTTTCCGCTCCCCGAACCCATGCGCCGCGCGCTCGATCTTGCGCGTATCGCCGCCGAATGGGGCGAAGTGCCCGTCGGCGCGGTGATCGTCAAGGACGGGGCGATCATCGCCGAGGGCCACAACCGCCCGCGCGAATCGCACGATCCGACCGCGCATGCCGAAATCGTCGCGATTCGGGCGGCGGCGGCGAAGCTCGGCAACGAACGGCTCGACGGCTGCGACCTCTATGTGACGCTCGAACCCTGCGCGATGTGCGCCGGGGCGATCGCCCATGCGCGAATCGCACGCCTCTATTATGGCGCCGACGATCCCAAAGGTGGCGCGGTCGTCCACGGCCCGCGCATCTTCGCGCAGCCGACGATCCACCATCGGCCCGACGTCTATGACGGGATCGGCGAGAATGAAGCGGCGGCATTGTTGAGGGATTTTTTCGCCGCGCGGCGGTGACGACGGCGGTCCGTTTCGGGGTGGTGAGCGGACGTTGAGATTGTGAACTGATTTCCCTTCCCGCTTGCGGGAGGGGCAGCGAGGCTTGCGAGCTTGCTTGCTAGCCGCAGCGGGGTGGGCTGATCGCGGTGTTGCTGCCCACCCCCGACCCCTCCCGCAAGCGGGAGGGGAGAATGAGCGTCCGCAACCGGTCGTTACCTGTCGCTACTCCCTAAAACCTCATTCACCCACGCGGGCACCAGCGCCGTCGCCGGGCCGTGCCGCGCCTCGTCGAACCAGTAGCTGCCCTGGCTCGGCTCCATATTGAGTTCGAGCGTCCGTGCGCCCGACGCGCGTGCCTCGCGCACAAACCCCGCGGCGGGATAAACCGCGCCCGACGTCCCGATCGACACGAACAGGTCGGCGCGGTTCAGCGCGTGATAAATCTCCTCCATCCGGTACGGCATCTCGCCGAACCAGACGATGTCGGGCCGCAGATATCCGGCCATACCGCACGCGCTGCACGTCGGGCGGTCCAGCAGCGGCCCCGTCCAGGGCACGCGGTTGTCGCACGCGGTGCACCAGGCGTTCAGATGCTCGCCGTGCATATGGATCAGCCGCTTCGCCCCCGCGCGTTCGTGGAGATCGTCGACATTCTGCGTGACGATCAGCAATTCGCCCCGCCATTCGGCATCGAGCCGCGCGAGCGCCTCATGCGCGGCGTTCGGCGCCTTCGTCTGGATCGCTTCGCGGCGCATGTCGTAAAATCGCAGCACGAGATCGGGGTCGCGCGCAAAGGCTTCGGGCGTCGCGACATCCTCGACGCGATGCTGTTCCCACAGGCCGCCGCCGTCGCGAAACGTGTCGATGCCGCTTTCGGCGGACACGCCGGCGCCGGTCAGGATGACGATATTCTGGATCGAGGACATGTCTGCTCCGTTCGTCCTGAGCTTGTCGAAGGACCGCTCTTCCTCTTATGGCGTGATGGAACAAGGACGGCCCTTCGACAAGCTCGGGGCGAACGGGGATTTGCATCATGACCAGTATCGGCATCATCGGCAGCGAAGGGCGGATGGGCGTCGCGCTCGCCGCCGCGATCGCCCAGGCGGGACAACAGGGCGGCGGCGTCGATCGCGGCGGCAATGTGCTGAAACTCGCCAGCGAAAGCGACGTGCTCGTCGATTTCTCGTCGCCCGCGGCGCTCGAAGCGACGCTCGACGCGTGCGTGGCGGCGCAAAAGCCGATCGTGATCGGGACGACCGGGCTCGAGGAGCGCCATCATTACCTGATCGACGACGCCGCAAAGGATATTGCGGTGCTCCAGACGGGCAACACCTCGCTCGGCGTCACCCTGCTCGCGCATCTGGTGCGCGAGGCGGCGACGCGGCTCGACGCCGGCTGGGATATCGAGGTGGTCGAGATGCACCACCGGATGAAGGTCGATGCGCCGAGCGGCACCGCGCTGCTGCTCGGGCAGGCGGCCGCCGAAGGGCGCAGGATCAGTCTCGAAACGGGCGCCGAACGCGGCCGCGACGGCATGACCGGTGCGCGCGGACGCGGCAACATCGGCTTCGCGTCCTTGCGCGGCGGCACCGTCGCGGGCGACCATGACGTGATTTTCGCGGGCGACGAGGAAATGATCACCCTGTCGCACCGCGCCGAAAACCGCATGATCTTCGCGCGCGGCGCGGTGCGTGCGGCGCTGTGGCTGTTGAACCAGAAGCCCGACCGCTACACTATGCCGCAGGTGCTCGGGCTGAACTGACCGTCATGAAAAAGGCCGACATCTTCGAATTCTACCGCCGCCTCGCCGAGCTCAATCCGAGCCCAGAGACCGAGCTCGAGTTCGGCAACACCTATCAGTTGCTCGTCGCGGTCGTGCTGTCGGCGCAGGCGACCGACGTCGGGGTGAACAAGGCGACGCGGCTTCTTTTCCAGCAAGTGAAGACGCCGCAGCAGATGGCAGACCTCGGCGAAGAGGGGTTGAAGCAGCACATCAAGACGATCGGACTGTTCAACGCGAAGGCGAAAAACGTCATCGCGCTTTCCGAAATCCTAGTTCGCGATTTCGGCGGCGCGGTGCCCGCCGACCGCGACACGCTTGTCGAGCTGCCCGGCGTCGGGCGCAAGACCGCCAATGTCGTGATGAACTGCGCCTTCGGGGCGGAGACCTTCGCGGTCGACACGCATATCTTCCGCGTCGGCAACCGCACCGGCCTCGCGCCGGGCAAGACGGTGCTTGCGGTCGAAAAGAAGCTCGAGAAGGAAACGCCGGCGCCGTTCCGCGTCGGCGCTCACCACTGGCTGATCCTGCACGGCCGTTACATCTGCAAGGCGCGCACGCCTGAATGCTGGCGCTGCCCCGTCGACGACCTCTGCCGCTACAAGCCCAAGACCCCGGCGCCGAAAGCAAAAAAGGCGGCGTGACGTGAGGCGCGGCGTGGGATGGTGAGCCCGCCGCGCGGTCAGACCAGCGACTTCAGCCGGTCGATCCCCGTCGCCTCGCGAACGATGCGCGCCGCGAGCGCACTTCCGTTCGCGGCATTGGTGAAGATGACGATCGCACGCCCGTTCCGGGCGTCGCCGACCCCCAGCGTCTTGAAGATCCCGTAGTTGCTGCCGCTGTGCTGGAACAGTGGACCCACAGGGGATTGTTCGATTTCCCAGCCCGGCGAGCGCGCGATGTCGCGGCCGCGCACGTCGATCCGGGGGGTGAGCATCGCCTGCCGCGCCGCCTCGCCGATCTCCCACGCCGCGCGGTCGCGCCGGTCCATCATCAACGCCATGAACTTCGCATAGTCGGACGCGGTCGTCAGCAGCCCGCCCGCCGAATTGACCAGCAGGTCGCGCGTCGACGGCGGCGTGGCGGGATCGGTCTCGCGCATCGCCGCGACGCTGTCCTCGAAGGTCCAGGATGCGATCGGCTTGCGCCGCCGCGATGCGACCGGCAGCAATCGGTCGCCCCATTCGCGCGTGGGCTGGCGCGGAAGCGCGCGCTCGCCTTCGGGCGGTTCGGAATGACCGAAGACGAGTGACCGCGCGATCGCTTCGTCCCAGCCGAAGCTGCTGCGCGCCATGCCGGCCGGGCCGAACAGCTTGGCCTGCATCACGCTGCCGAGGCCCGCTCCCATGATCGTCTCGACCACCAGCTGGAGCCAGATGAAGGCCTCGCCCGAATAGCTGTAGCGCGATCCCGGCGCGCTGCTCGTGACGAGCGGTGCGGAGACCCAGTTGGGCAGGCCGGTCGAATGTTCGAGGACATGCCGGGCGGTGATGCGCGCGAGATTCGGATCGTCGCCCAAATTCGCCGGGCGCCGATAGGCAATAAGCGGCGTGTCGAGATCGAGGCGCTTCTCGTCGGCCAGCCGCATCGCGACATAGGCGAAGGCCGGCTTGGTCATCGACGCCGCTTCGAACAATGTATCCTCGCCCACCGGATCGCAGGTCAGGATGTTCTTGACGCCGAAGCTGCCGCTCCACGCCGGCGTCCCGCGATCGACGACCGCAATCGCGACGCCGGGCACCCCGGCGATCCGCATCAGGCGCGGAAGCGCTTCGATCAGGTCATCGGGCGGGATCCAGCTCGGCTTGCCGTTCGCGTCCGGGGCAGATGCTTGCGCGCGGGCGGGCATCGCGCTGCCGGCGATCAGCGCCGCGAATCCGCCCATCAGGGTCCGTCGCCCGGGCATCGTCATCGGGTTCCCCTTCCCATCGGTCGTCCGGCCTTCGCCGGGCGGGTTCGGCTATCGGGCTGTTGCTAGCCAACGGAATCGCCGCTGCAAAGGGGCCTTCCGCATGGCGGAGCCGTCGCGCGCGCGCTTCATCGATATGGAAAACCGCCGCGCCCGGGCCGTTCGCAGCGCTCGATCCCGGTCCCGCGATTTTGGCGCTTGCCGTCCGTATACGATACGGCTTACGCATCGCCCCATGCGCACACCCATCGCCCCGCTCACCCTCGCCGCCGCCCTGCTGGCTGCCGCGCCCGCCCACGCCAAGCCCGCCGATACCGACGCGGCGAAAAAGATCCTCAAGGACAGTATCGCGATCCCGACCGTGATGGGGCGCGGCAAGGTGCCCGAGCTGGCGGCCTATTATGCGAGCGTGCTCAAGGCCGCGGGCTATGGCGATGCCGATATCGAGATCACCCCGATGGGCGAGACCGCGACCTTCGCCGCGACGCTGCACGGCACGACAAAGCAAAAGCCGATCGTGCTGCTCGGCCATATGGATGTCGTCGAGGCCGATCCGAAGGACTGGACGCGCGATCCCTTCGTGCCGGTCGAGGAGAATGGCTATATTTTCGGCCGGGGGTCGGAGGATAACAAGTTCGACGTGTCGATGATGGTTGCGACGATGGCGCAATTGAAGAAGGACGGTTTCAAGCCGAAGCGTTCGATCATCCTCTTGCTATCGGGCGACGAGGAAACGCAGATGGCGACGACACGCGCGCTCGCGGCGAAATATAAGGGCGCCGAATTTGCATTGAACGGCGACGGCGGCGGCGGGACGATCGGCGAGGACGGCAAGCCCAAATATTACGGGCTGCAGGCGGGCGAAAAAACCTATGCCGACTTCACGCTCGAAGTGACCAATCCCGGCGGCCACAGCTCGCGCCCGTCGGACACCAATGCGATCGTCCAGCTGTCGAACGCGCTCGCCAAGGTCGGCGCCTATCGCTTCACGCCGCAGCAGAACGAGCTGACCAAGGTCGGCATGCCGATCGTCGCCGATCAGGTCGGCGGCGATATCGGTGCGGCTTTGAAGGCGTTCGCCGCCAACCCGGCCGATGCGAAAGCCATCGCGGCGATCCGCGCCGACCCCGAATATATCGGCCAGATCGGTACCACCTGCGTGCCCACCATGACCAAGGGCGGCCATGCCGAAAATGCGCTGCCCCAGCGCGCGACCGCGAACATCAACTGCCGCATCTTCCCCGGCGTGCCCGTCGAAACGGTGCGCGCCGAGCTCGAAAAGGTGATCGGCGATCCCGCGGTCAAGGTGAACACCGATCCCGACGCGAGCGCCAGCGACGCTTCGCCGCTGCGCCCCGACGTGGTCGCGGCGGTGACGAAGGCGGTGCATGCGCGCGCACCCGGCCTGCCGATCATCCCGTCGATGAGCGCGGGGGCGACCGACAGCTATCATTTCCGCATCCAGGGCGTGCCGAGCTATGGCGTCGCGGGCCTCTTCTCGAAGGCGAGCGACAGCTATGCGCACGGTCTCAACGAGCGCGTCCCCGTCGACGCGATCGCGCCCGCGCTGGCGCATTGGGACAGCCTGCTGCGCGACCTGTCGAAATAGGAAGCGGCGTTACGCCGACAATCCGAACTCCGGCGCCGCGCGCAACCGCGCGGCGTCGCGGAGCGGGGGCAGGCCGAAGGTGCGGCTGTAATCGCGGTTGAACTGCGACGGGCTTTCATAGCCGACGTGGAAACCCGCGCTCGCCGCGTCCATCGCGTCCGATACCATCAGTCGCCGCGCCTCGAGCAGGCGCAGCCGGGTGCGATATTGCAACGGGCTGAAGCGCGTGACGCTCTTGAAATGCTCATGGAAGGACGACGGGCTCATCCCCGCCAGCCCCGCCAGATGATCGACGCTGAAAGTGCCGGCATAATGGTCCTTGATCCACGCCACCGCGCGGCTGATCTGGTGCAATCGCGTGTCGGCGGTCGCGATATGGCGCAGCATCGCGCCCTGCGGTCCGGTTAGCAGCCGGTACAATATCTCGCGTTCGACGAGCGGCGCCAGCGCGGGGATATCGTCCGGCGTGTCGAGCAGGCGCAGCAGGCGGAGGGCGGCGTCGAGCAAGCCGGGGTCGGTGTCGCCGACCGCGATCGACGGGGCATGGTCGCTGCGCGGCACGCGCGCATCGTGCGCGAGCAGCAATTCGCTCAGCACCGCGACGTCGAGGTCGAGCTTCAGGCACAGGTAAGGATCGTCGGCGCTGGCGTCGACCACCATGCCGCTCACCGGCAGGTCGACCGACACCACCAGAAACTGCGCGCTGTCATAGATGAAACTCGCATCGCCCAGCAGCACCCGCTTGCGGCCGCTGATCGCGAGGCACAGCGAGGGCTCGTACACGACGGGCATCGGGTCGCTTGGCTCGGAGCTACGGACAAGCGACACGCGTGGCAGCGCGCAGGGATGGATCCCGTCGGTCGGCCGGTGCCGGAGAAACAATGACTGCATTTCTTGTAGTATCGTCATGGCGTTGGTCTTGCAGCCCTGCCGCGCTCGGACAAGCGGAAAGCGCTTCTCTCGGAGGATCGTACAATCATTGCGGAGGCCCGTTCTACCGCTTGGCGCCCGCACAGCTCCAAAAGCGGGTCAACGGACGGCACAGGGCCGCCCGGCTTTGATGGAGACGATCATGACCACCACCACCGACAAAGTCATCCTGATCACCGGCGCGAGCAGCGGCATCGGCGCCGCGACGGCGCGCGAACTCGCCGCCACCGGCGCGAAGCTGCTCCTCGGCGCCCGCCGCACCGACCGGCTCGAAGCCCTTGCCGCCGAAATCGTTGCCGCGGGCGGTACCGCCGAATTTCGCGCGCTCGACGTCACCAGCCGCGCCGATATGCAGGCGTTCGTCGATCATGCCGTCCAGCGCTTCGGCCGCGTCGATGTGCTGGTCAACAACGCCGGTATCATGCCGCTGTCGCCGCTCGCTGCGCTCGAAACGGCCAATTGGGATGCGATGATCGATGTCAATATCCGCGGCGTCCTCAACGGCATCGCGGCCGCGCTTCCGGGCTTCACCGCGCAGGGCTCGGGCCATTTCGTCAACGTCGCCTCGCTCGGCGCGCATTATGTCGTGCCGACCGGCGCGGTCTATTGCGCGACCAAATTCGCGGTCTGGGCGATTACCGACGGCATCCGGCAGGAGCATAGCGACGTTCGCGCGACGATCATCTCGCCCGGCGTTGTCGAGTCCGAACTCGGTCACGACATCACCGACCCCGATAGCGCCGCCGCCATGGCCGAGTTCCGCAGCATCGCGATCACGCCCGACGCGATCGCCCGCGCGATCCGTTTCGCGGTCGAGCAGCCCGACGACGTCGATGTCAGCGAAATCATCGTGCGCCCGGCGAAAGGCAGTTTCTGACGGTTTCGCTCCCTTCCCCGCGCCCCGGGGAAGGGAGCGAAAGCCCGTTGCCGCCGGCCCTTTTGCGAATCGTTCGCATTTGGTAAGGCGGCGCGGGGAGATGGACATGCAGATAATGCTGCGCCGTGCGGCGGTCAGGATGGTGACGGGACTGACACATATGGTGCGTTGGGCCAGCGGCCGTCGCGGCTTGCCGTCGCAGCCCTTGTTCCACAGCTTCGGTCTCTATCGCGGCATCTATATCGGCGGGATCGCGATGAAGGAGAGCACGGGGTGGGAAATGCGCCCCGACGGCGATGAGGTCCTCACGCTCCTCTCCGGCCAGTTCGACGTCATCCTCGAGGAGGGCGGCACCGAACGAACGATCTCGCTGATGCCCGGACAGGTGGCAGTCGTCCCGCAGGGCGTGTGGCACCGCATGGTCATCAACACGCCCGGCGAGCTGCTTTTCCTGACCCTAGGCGATACCACCGAGCATCGGCCGCTCTAGGCTGGCAGCAGCGCCTCGATCGCGCGCTCGACCATCGCCACCGCGGCTTCGGCGCCGAAGCTTTGGGCGTCGAGCGACAGTTCGAGCCACAGCCCGTCGACCATCGCGGTCAGCATGATCGCCAGCCGTTCGGCGTCGGTCGCGCCGCACGCGACCAGCAATTCGCAAAGCCGGGCGCGATAGCCCGCGTAACTTGTCGCATGGATTGCCGCCATGCGCGCGTCGCTGCGGGCAAGCGCCCAGAAGGCGGTCCAGGCGCCGAGCAGTTCGGGATCGGTGACCGGCGGGCGGAAGCTGGCGGTGAGATAGGCGGTCAGCCGCGCGCGCGGATCGGGGCCTGCGCCCGCAACCGAACTCGCGAAGGTCGCGTCCATGCGGTCGCTCGTCGCTTCGTAGGTCGCGGCGACCAGATCGTCGATGCCGCCGAAATAGTGACGCAGCAGCCCCGGCGACACCCCCGCCTTCGCGCAGATCGCGCGAACGTTTGTTCCTGCCAATCCCTGCTCGGCGAGCACCGCCGCCGTCGCCTCGATCAGGTCCGCCCGGCGGGCGTCGGCGCTTTCGCGCGTAAAGGCTTGGCGAGCGGCGGTCATCTTGTTATACGTTCGTACAACAAGGAAGAAGCCATGGCAACTGCACCCCTTCGCGATTCGCATATCGATCCTCTTGATGGCTGGTCGCTGCCCGCCTGGACGTACAGCGATCCCGATTTCTACGCGGCGGAAATGGACCGGATTTTCCGCCCGAGCTGGCAGGTCGTCTGCCACGACAGCGACATCCCGAACGTCGGCGACTGGCACAGCATCGACTATTGCGGCGAAAGCGTGATCCTCGTGCGCGGCACCGACCGCAATGTGCGTGCCTTCACCAATGTCTGCCGCCATCGCGGGTCGCGTCTTGTCGACGGCGCCGTGGGCTGCGCGAAGAAGCTCGTCTGCCCCTATCACGCCTGGACCTATGAACTCGACGGCCGGCTGACCGGCGTACCCGATAGCGCGAGCTATCCGACGCTCGACAAGGGCAAGGCCGGGCTCGTTCCCGTCGGGCTCGAACAATGGCGCGGTTTCTGGTTCGTGCGGCTCGAGGATGACGGCGGCCCGTCGGTCGCCTCGATGATGGCGCCCTATGAGGCGCAGGTCGCCCCCTATCGCTTCGAGGAACTCGGCGCGCTCGGCCGCGTGACGCTCCGCCCGCGCGAGGTGAACTGGAAGAATGTCGGCGACAATTATTCCGACGGCCTCCACATCCCCGTCGCGCACCCCGGCCTCACGCGGCTGTTCGGCAAAAGCTATGGTGTCGAGGCGGAGGATAATGTCGACCGCATGTGGGGCGACCTCATCGACCGGCCATCGGTCAACTGGTCCGAACGCATGTATCAGCGGCTGCTGCCGCCGGTGCCGCATCTGCCGCAGGCGAACCAGCGCCACTGGCTCTATTTCAAGCTGTGGCCCAATGTCGCCTTCGACATCTATCCCGATCAGGTCGATTTCATGCAGTGGCTGCCGACCGGCCCGACGACGTGCCTGATCCGCGAAATCTCCTACGTCCTTCCCGACGAGCGCCGCGAGATGAAGGCTGCGCGCTACCTCAACTGGCGCATCAACCGTCAGGTCAATGCCGAGGACACCGAACTGATCACGCGCGTCCAGCAGGGGATGCAGTCGAAAAGTTTCACCATGGGGCCGCTCAGCGACAAGGAAGTCTGCCTCAAGCATTTCTGTTCGCGGATGCGCGACCTGATCCCCGAGGCGCGGCTGGAGCGGGCGCCGAAGGCGGGATGGAGCCGCGCTTGAACGAAAGCACGCCCGTGGTGATCGTCGGTGGTGGCCCCGCCGGTATGGTCGCGGGCCTGCTCTTTGCGCGCGCCGGCATTCGTGTCACGATCCTCGAAAAGCACGCCGATTTCCTCCGCGATTTCCGCGGCGACACGGTGCATCCCTCGACGCTCGAACTGTTCAACGAGATCGGCTTGCTCGAAGAATTGCTGAAAGAGCCGCACGCCGCGATCGACACGATGACGCTCAACCTGCTGGGCGAACAATATACGATCGCGACGATGAAGCATCTGCCCGTCGCGGCGCGCTTCGTCGCGATGATGCCGCAATGGGATCTGCTCGATTTCATCGCGGGGCAGGGCAGGCGCTACCCGACCTTCGACCTGCGCATGTCGACCGAAGCGACCGGGCTGACCTATGACGCCGCGGGGCGCGTCAGCGGGGTGACGCTCGCGAGCGGCGAGACCTTGGCTGCGCGGCTCGTCATCGCCGCCGACGGACGGCGTTCGTTGCTCCGCGACGCCGCCGAACTGCCGCTCGAAGACCTTGGTGCGCCGATGGACGTGCTGTGGTTCCGTATCCCCGTGCCCGCGGGCATGGACATGTCCGAGGTCGCGCTCGGCACGATCGACAAGGGCGGCATGGTCGTCGCCATCCCGCGCGGCGATTATTGGCAATGCGCGCAGATCATCGAAAAGGGCGGCTTTGCGCCGGTCGAGGCGCAGGGGATCGCGGCCTTTCGGAACAAGGTCGTCGAGATCGCGCCGGGCCTCGCCGCCGGGATCGACGCGATCGAGAGCTTCGACGATGTGAAATTGCTCTCGGTCGCGCTCGACCGGTTGACGCGCTGGTCGCGCCCCGGCCTGCTCGCGATCGGCGATGCGGCGCACGCGATGTCGCCCGTCGGCGGCGTCGGGATCAATCTTGCGGTGCAGGATGCGGTCGCGGCCGCGAACATTCTCGCCGCCCCGCTCGCTGCGGGCGCCGATCCCGACCCGTTGCTGGTCAAGGTGCAGGAGCGCCGGTGGAAACCGACGACGCGCATGCAGGCGATCCAGCGTTTCGCGCACCGGCGCGTCATCGAACCGATGCTGCTGGGACAGATCACGCGCGTGCCGCTCGCGGTGCGCCTGCTCGATTCGATGCCGCTGCTGCGCCGCATCCCCGGCCGTATCCTCGGCCTCGGCTTCGGCCGCCAGCATGTCCAATCCCCGCTTGCGAAAGAGTTTTCATGACCAAAGCCTATGACGCCCTGATTATCGGCGCCGGCCACAACGGCCTCGTCTGTGCCTTCTATCTCGCCAAGGCGGGGCTGAAGGTCCGCATCGTCGAGGCGCGCGACGTCGTCGGCGGCGCTGCGGTGACCGAGGAATTTGCGCCGGGCTTTCGCAATTCGGTCGCGAGTTACACGGTCAGCCTGCTCCAGCCGAAGGTCATCGCCGACATGAAGCTCGCCGATCACGGCTATCGCGTGATCGAGCGCCCGATCAGCAATTTCCTGCCGCAGGAGGATGGCGGCTATCTGAAGCTCGGCGGCGGGCTCGAACGCACGCAGGCCGAGTTTCGCAAATTCTCGAACCACGACGCCGATGTGCTGCCGCACTATTATGATGCGCTCGAAAATGTCGCCGAACTGCTCCGCGACCTCGCGCTCCGCGTCCCGCCGAACGTCGGCGAGGGGATGCGTACCTTGCTCGACGGCGCGCGGCAGGGGCGGCGCTTCGCCACCCTCAGCCTCGAACAGCAGCGCGACGTGCTCGACCTCTTCACCAAATCGGCGCGCACGATGCTCGACAGCTGGTTCGAGAGCGAGGCGGTCAAGGCCGCCTTCGGCTTCGACGCCGTGGTCGGCAATTACGCCAGCCCCGACACGCCGGGCAGCGCCTATGTCCTCCTCCACCACGTCTTCGGCGAGGTGAACGGCAAGAAGGGCGCGTGGGGTCACAGCGTCGGCGGGATGGGCAAGATCACCGAGATCATGGCGAAGGTCTGCCGCGACATGGGCGTCGAGATCAGCCTCGAAAGCCCCGTTGCCAAGGTGCTCGTCGACGGCGGCAAGGCGGTCGGCGTCAAGCTCGCCGGCGGCGAGGAAATCGCGGCGGCGCGCGTGATCGCCAATGTCGGGCCGAAACTGCTCTACGAACGGATGATGGACGCGAGCGACCTGCCCGCAGGCTACGAGCGCCGGATCAAGGGTTTCAAGGCGGGCAGCGGCACCTTCCGCATGAATGTCGCATTGAGCGAGCTCCCCAAATTCACCTGCCTTCCGGAACCCGGCGAGCATCACCAGTCGGGGATCATCCTCGCGCCGACGCTCGACTATATGGACCGCGCCTTCCTCGACGCGAAACAGCATGGCTGGTCGAAGGCGCCGATCGTCGAGATGCTCATTCCCTCGACCGTCGACGACAGCCTCGCGCCTCCGGGACAACATGTCGCGAGCCTGTTTTGCCAGCAATTCGCGCCCGAACTGCCGGACGGACGCGATTGGGACAAGGAGGAAGAAGCGGCCGCCGATGCGATCATCGACACGGTCGAAAAACATGCGCCGGGCTTCCGCGCCAGCATCGTCGCCCAGACGCGCCTGTCGCCCAAGGGCCTCGAACGCAAGTTCGGGCTTGTCGGCGGCGACATCATGCACGGCAATATGAGCCTCGACCAGCTCTGGGCCGCGCGCCCGGTGCTCGGCAACGGCGGCTATCGCGGGGCGATCAAGGGCCTCTATATCTGCGGCGCGGGCACGCACCCCGGCGGCGGCGTCACCGGCGCGCCGGGGCACAATGCCGCGCAGGTGATCCTGCGCGACCGGGGCCTATTCGCGCCGCGCTGGCGCTAAGGCGGGCGCCGACCCGAAGCCGATCGCCTGCGGCATCGCCGGGCGCGCCGCCTGCTCGCGCCGCAGCCGTTCGACCAGCATCGCGTCGTCCTGCGCTTCGAGAAACCGCAGCTGGCGCGCGACGACGGCAAAGTCGCCGAGCGTCAGCCCGCCGACCCGGTCGAGCAGGACGGGAGCCTCGCGCCCGAAGAAATGGCCGAACGCGCGCCGCGCGCGCGCCGCGTCGAGCGGGCGCATCTCGACCTTGAAGACGAAACGCCGCGCCGATGCAGGGTCGAGCTTCGCCGCATGGTTCGTGGCCGCGGCAAAGGGCAGGGGATGCTCCTCCATCCAGGTCAGCAGTTCGTTGACCTGACTGACCTCCCAGCTTGCCAATGCGCCCTGCCGGTCGGCGAGCAGCGAATCGACCTCATCGAAGAAGAGCATTGCCCCCTGCCGCTTCGCCTCGGCAAAGGCGCCTGCGATCCGCTTCTCGGTCTCGCCGACCCATTTCGACATGAGGTCCGACGCGCGCTTCACATGGAGCGGCCGCCCCAGCCGCCGCGCCAGCGCCTGCACCGCCTCGGTCTTGCCGGTCCCCGGCGGCCCGGTGAGCAGCAGCGAAAAATCGGCAGGTGCCCCCGCACGCGTTATCTGTGCGAACAGCGCCGGCAGGTCGGCGTCGGCGGTGAGCAGGCTTTCGTCGAAGGCGCGCGGTGCGTGCGGTTCGATGTCGTGCCCGTGCATCGCGCCGAGCACCGACCCCGCAAAGCGGCTCGCGCTCGCCGGGTCGCCGGCCAGCCCCGCCGCGCGCGCGGCGACGCGGAACAGCGACGCCGCCTCGGGCGCGCGCGCCGCCAGTGCCTGCAGCGCGGGGTCGACCGCGACCGCCTCTTCGGCGCTCACCCGCTCCAGCATCGCCGGACTGTGCGCGGCGCCGGGGAAATCCATGCGGATCGACAGGCTGAACCGGCGCAGGATCGCGGGATCGACATCGACGATCGCGTTGGACGTCCAGATGACGGGCACGACATTTTCCTCGAGCAGGCGGTTGACGAACAGCTTCGACCCCGACCGGTTGCGGATACGGCCGTCCTGTTCGACCTGCGCGTTGCCGAGCAAATCCTCCATCTCGTCGAACAGCAACAGGGCCCGCCCGCGCTTTTCCAGCGTGCGCAGCGCCAGCCGCAAGGCGGCAACGCGGTCGAACCGGCTCGGCTCGTCGCCGTCGCTGTCAGCCTCGCCGACCGCGTGCAGCGGCTCGCCGAGCGCGGCGGCGAGCGTCCGCGCGAGTTCGGTCTTGCCCGTCCCCGGCGGCCCGTGGATCAGGATGTTGATCCCGCGCGCGCCGCCGTCCAGCGCCCCGCGCAGCAGCGCGAGCGCGAGGTCGGCTTCGCGGCGCTGCGCGGGAAAGTCGGCGAGCGCATGGCGCGCGGCCTGCCGCCGGCCGAGCAGGCCGTCGATCAGGCTTTCATGCTGCCCGGATTTGGCATCGAGCAGGCGCTCGAACGACCAGCAGAGGCCGAACTCGACCTTGCCCTCCTTGCTCGTCCAGCGCCCGACGAGGTCGAGCCGGACCACTTCGGCGGTGCGGATGGCATGTGGAGCCAGCTTCGTCAGCATTCCGACCAAGGCTTCCATGTCGAGCGCCTCGGTATCGGCGAGTTTGGCGAGGCTGCGCGTCAGCGGCCCGCGTTCCATCGCGGTGACGAGCAGCAGCAGCGCACGCTCTTCGGCGGCGAGGTCGAGCGCGTCGGCCAGCCGGTTCGCCTGCAACAGGCTTTCATCTTCGCGCGCATCAGGCGCCGGGGTCGGATCCCCGAGCAGCGCCGCGCGCGCGATCGTCTTGTCGTCGAACCCGAGCGCGGCGCTTCGCGCGCGGGCCCAGCCGAGCAAAGCCCGGCCGGTCTTGGTCTTGCCCGGATGATCCGTGGCGATGGCGCGAGCGATCGCGCGCGCCCAATGGCTGTCGTGCAACATAATACCTGCCTGCGGCCGGCGGGCGCAGGACGCCCGGCGGCAGAAGTAATGATGGGCGGGTTGGAAATTGCGGCAGCGCCCGGGCGCACCGCGTCAGGAAGAACGCGCTACGACAGCGGGCGGATGCCGCAGGGTTTCAAACCCTGGATGTTCCGGCGGTCCGACACGTCACGTCTCCGAAAAAAGCCCGATCCCGGGCAAGTGGAAGGCGGCCGATAGGCCATTTTGTGCCATTTCGCAAGGCGTCAGGCAGCAACCGTGCGGCGTTGCCGCATCAACAGGTAGATCGGCAGCCCCGCCGCGGTCATCAGCAGGCTCCACAGGCTCGCCTCGAGCCCCGCGCCATAGAAGGCCCAGCAGCTGTAGACGAAGCCGATAATCGTTGCCGCCGCGAAGGCGCGCGAGACCTTGATCGTGCCCTGCCGTTCGAGGATCAGCGCCGACGCCGCGCCGACGATATAGAGGATGATCGCGGTCGAGGTCGTCACCTTGACCATGAAGGCGAACAGGTCGGCGAGCCCGCGCGAATAATTGGCATAGACGATCATGCTGGCGAGCCCGCTCGACACGAGCTGGGTGATCCACGGCGACGCGAATTTATTGTCGTGCGCAAAGGCGGCGGGCAGCAGGCGGCGGTGCGCAAGGTCGCGCGGGATGTCGCCCTGCAGCAGCACGAAGCCGTTGAGCGCGCCGAGCGCCGCGATCGCCGCGAACAGCGCGACGATGTCGCCGGCCGCCGGGCTGACGAGGCGGCCGAAGAAGGTCGCATAGGCGGCGTTCGACTGGTGCAGGACGTCGAGCGGCACCATCAGCGTCACCGTCGTGCACGACAAGAGGTAGAGCAGGCCGACCGCGGCGGCGGCGATCACGGTCGCGCGCGGGACGGTGCGTTCGGGGTCCTTGACGCGGTCGCTGACGACGCAGGCGCTTTCGAAGCCGAGCAGCGCGAACAGGGTCAGCGTCGCGGCCGAGCTGACCCCCGACAGGCTGACCGGCTCGGTCCCCGCCATCGTCGGCGGCGGCGCGGCGCCGCTGCCGAGTGCCCAGACGCCGACGATCACCGCGCCGATCACAGGAATCAGCTTGAGCCCGAGGGTCAGGAGCTGGGCGCCGCCGGCACGGCGAACGCCGAACAGGTTGACGAGGGTGAAGAACCAGATGCAGCCGATCGCGATCCACGCCGGCGCTGCCCCCTGTTCGCCGAGCCATGGCATCAGGATCGACATGTTGCTGATCGCCGCGACCGCGAGCGTTGCGACCACCGTCCAGCAACTGATCCAGTAACTCCACGCGACGATGAAGCCCGTACCGGGGCCGAAGGCCGCGGCGCCGTATGTGAAGGCCGCACAGCCTTCGGGCAGCCGCTTCGCCAGCCGCGCGAAGACGACGGCAAGGCACAGGGTTCCCGCGATCGACACGCCCCAGCCGATGACGGCATTCCAGCCAAGCGGGGCAAGGTCGCGCGGGAGAAGGAACACCCCCGACCCGATCATATTGCCCATGCCGAGTGCGACGCACATCAAAAGGCCGAGCTTTTGGCCCGGCCTTTCGCTGCTGGTTGTCAAATCGGTCACCCGGTCAGAAATCCTTGCTGACCTTGATCCCGATCAGGCGCGGACGGATGACATTGTCGTAAAAGACGCCGCCGTTCGCCGTGTCGTCGAAGGCGTCGCCGCAGATCGTTTCGCCGCACTGGACCGCGCTGTTGATGACGCCGCGGCTGTTGAACAAATTGGTGGCGAACAGTTCGGCATTCCAGTCTTCGCCCTTGATGCCGAAGCTGAGGTCGACGGTGGTATAGGCCTTGTAGTTGCCGACGATGTCGTTTTCGAAGGTGCGCAAGTCCGACCGTCGCTTGCCGATATGATTGACCGCAAACTGGAAGTGGCCATCGTTGCCGACCAACGGGAACTCATAGCGCGCGACGGCATTGCCCTTGAACTTCGCGGTGACCGGCAAGCGCGATCCCGACGGCGCGAGCTCGGCGTTGCCGGGCGTCGTGCAATCGAAGGCCGCATTGGCGATCGCGCAGAAGTCGCGGCGGATCGTCGCATCATTATAGCTGCCGCCAAAGCTCAGCGTCAGGCCGCCGGCCCGATAGTTGAGGTCGGCCTCGATCCCGCGAATGCGCGCGATGCCCGCGTTGCGGACCTCGCTCAGCCCGTTCGCGCCGAGAAAGGACAGCTGGATATTGTTCCAGTCCTCCTGATAGATCGCGCCGTTGAAGCGGACATCGCCGAAGCTGGTTTTCCACCCCGCCTCATAATTGTCGAGCCTGTCGGACCCGTAGGGCGGCAGCGAACCGCGCCGGTTGATCCCGCCCGGGCGGAAACCGCGCGACCAGGTCGCATAGACCATCACATCGTCGGTGAATTTATAGGTCAGGTTCAGCTTGTGGATGAAGTCGGTCTTCTTCGTCCGCTTGTCGAGGTTGGTGCAGGGCGAGCCCGCGACGACCGCCGGTCCCTGGCACGCATAGACCGGATTGCTGCTGAAACCGGGGTTGTTGTAACCGAAGAATCCGACCAAGCTGTTGTCGAACTTGTACACGCGGCCGCCGCCGGTCAGCGTCAGCTTGTCGGTGATGTCGAAGCTGAGTTCGCCGAACGCGGCATAGTCGCGGTCGACGCGCAGCTGCTTGGTCAGCCAGATATTGTCGTCGGTGCCGGGCACCTGAATATCGTCCGAAATATCGTCGATGATATAATGTTGTTCGATATTGTGCGACTGGCGCTGCCAGAACAGCCCGCCGATGAAGCGGATGCGCGCATCGGCGGGTGAGGCGACGCGAATTTCGCCGAAGCTGCGCTTATAGCGATCGATGCCCTGAATATATTGGTTCGGGCTGACGAGGTCGCCGTCATTGTCGTAGAAATAGGCGCCCGACCCGTTGATCGCGTCATAAAAATAGGCGTAGTCCGAATAGTCGCTGTCGGTCAGCGTCTTGCGGCGCAGGTGGCCGCCGGTGACCGTCAGGTCCCAGTTGCCGATCTTGCCCTCGATCGTGAGCGCCGCCTGGATCCATTTATCGTCGCTGCGTTCGGGGTTGTACTGCACCGTCTGCAGGCTGCGGCTGACCGCGGCCGACCGTTCCTGCGCAAAGCTGCCATTGGCTTTCTGGATCTGGCCCATCAGCGTCGGGCGGATCGTCCAGTCGTCGTCGAGTTCGATGCCGAGCGCGAGGCGCGCGCCATAGGTGTCGACGTCGTTGTAATCCTTTTCGACGAAGGGCGCATTATTCTGCGTGATGCCGCTGGTCGGATAGGTGCGGCTGCCCGCGATATTGTCGATATAGCCGGCGTCGTGCCGGTACCAGGCCACAAGGCGCAGCGCCGCGCGTTCGCTCAGCGCCGCGTTGATAAAGCCTTCGGCGACGCCGCCGATGCCGCCGCTCGAAACGGTGTTGAGTTCGAGGCCGGCCGATCCATAGGTCCCGCTGGTGTCGGGCTTGTTGGTGACCAGCTTGATCGTCCCCGCCATCGAACTGGCGCCGTACAGCGTGCCCTGCGGGCCGGCGAGCGCCTCGACGCGCGCGAGGTCATAGGCATGGATGTCGAGCGCGCCCTGAATGGTCGTGATCGGCATTTCGTCGAGATAGGTGCCGACGGTCGGCAGCGAGGTCGAGTGGTTGGCGTTCTCGCCCGATGCGACGCCGCGGAAATAGACCTGACTGAACCCCGGCGCGAGCGTCTGGATCGTCACCGACGGCAGGAATTTGACGACGTCCTGAAATTCCTTGACCTGCAATTCGCTCAGCCGCTCGGTCCCGATCGCAGTGATCGCCAGCGGCACATCCTGCAGATTTTCTTCACGTTTCGAAGCGGTAACGACGATGTCCCGATCGTCGTCGGTGTTGGCTTGCTGCGCGAACGCGGTGCCCGACGTGCACAATATCGTGCTGCCGAGCAGGAGCGCGCCGCCTTTGGTAAGCACTGCCGATAGTTTCCGCATGGAATCCCCCTCAAATGACAGTCGTGTGACGGAGAATGACGCGGCGCGGCGCAAGCGCAAGCATTGTTGTGCAGCGCAGCGGTTGTTGGTCGAAAATGTCGCCTGCTGTTGCCCAAAGGCAACGTTTTGTCGTCGCGCCGGTCAGCCGAATTCGGCAGGCGCGGCGGGATAGGCGCCGAGGACGGGGCCGAGCGCTTGCCGGAGCGGCCCCAGCCATTGGTCGTAGGGCCGCCACTGATCGACGCCGTCGCGGTTGATCGGCCGGCGCACCTGTTCACTCGACGCCGTGCGCACCGCGCGGGCATTGCTGTGAAAGGAAAGGCAGGCCTCTTCGAACGGCTGGTCCAGGAACGCGAGCAGCGCGCGCACTTCGGCCTCGGGCTCGTCGAGCAGTGCCTCGTGGATCACGCGGTGGACCCGTCCCGACTGGACCGCGTCGATATGCGCCATCAGGCGGACATAGTCGCGATAATAGCCGCCGACATCGGCGAGGCCGTAGCTGAAGGACTGCCCCTTGGCATAATGCTGGCGAAAATTGGAGAAGCAGCAATCGAGCGGATGCCGCCGCGCGTCGATGATCTTCGCATTCGGCAGGACGACGCGGATGAAGGCGGTGTAGAGCCAGTTGTTCGGCAGCTTGTCGATATAGAAGGGCTTGCCGGTCTTGCGCTGGACCGCGGTGCGCTGGAGGAAGGCCGTGCCCATTTCAGCAAGCGTTTTGGGCGGCGCTTCGACCAGCGCGTCGATCCAGCGCCGGCCATCGTCATATTTCTCGCGGCCAAGCCCGAGCGCGAGCGCGGGAATGTCGGGCAGCTCCATCGTGCCTTCGATCGCCGAATGGCTGCTAAGGATCTGCTCGATCAGCGTCGATCCGGCGCGCGGCATGCCGAGGATGAAGACCGGGTCGGGCGCGGGAGCACCGGCATCGGTGCGTGCGGCGAAGAATTCAGGCGTGCAGGCGGCGATGATCGCATCGACCGCCGCGCTCGTCTCGGCGGCGCGATAGCCGAGCTGGGCGGAGCGGATCGCGTTGCCCGCGGCATAATGGCGGAACGCCGGTTCATGCTCGGCGGCATCGTCATACGCCTTGCCGAGCGCGAAATGCAGGTGCAGCCGGTCGTCGGCGCGCGCATCGCTGTCGGTCCCGCTGCCGATGTCGTCGAGTGCGTTTTCCATCGCGCTACGGTCGTCGGCGCCAAAGCGGATCGTCTTGAGATTGGCGAGGCTCCACCAGATTTCGCCGAGCCCTGGATCGGCGGCGAGCGCGCGGCGATAGGCGGCGATGCTGGCGTCCTGCCGTCCCACCGTCTTCAGCATATGGCCGTAGCTCATCCACAGCTTGGCATGCGCGGGAAAGCGGCGGGTCAGTTCTTCGTAGAGCGCGAGCGCTTCGTCATAGCCGCCGATCCGGCCCAGCGCGGCGGCGCGCAAATTGGCGTGCGCGGGATTGTCGGGATCGCCCGCGAGCACCGCATCGAGCGTTTCGGCGGCCTCGGCAAAGCGGTTTTGCTTGTAATAGACCGTCGCCAGATTGGCGCGCGCCGCCCCAAACCCCGGCGCAAGTTGCAGCGCGCGCGACAGCAATTTTTCGGCGTCCTCATAGCGTCCGATCCGCCCCGCGACCTCGGCGAGCATGCGGATCGCGGCGACGTCGGTCGCATCCTCGCGCAGTCGCTGGCGCAGCGCGCTCTCGGCATCGGGCAGCCGGTCCTCGGCGAGCGCGAGCGCGGCATCGACCATCGTCTCGTCGTGGATCGTCGCGCCGACGGCATCGAGCGATGCGGCCTGCGCCGCTTCCGCGCGGCCCAGCGCGCGCAGGGCATGGGCGGCGAGGCGATGCGCCGCCGCCGATGTCGGGACGGCGTCGATGATCGCCTGCGCCTGCGCGAGCGCGGCGGCCGGCTCTGCAGTCAGCAGGCGGCGGGCGTTGGCGAGCGCTTCATCGTGCGAGACCGTCGCCATGCCCGCGTCGCTCAGCTTTTCGCCGTGCGGGCCTTTGCGACCGCCTGCTTCAACGCATCATAACCGATCTGGCCCTGGAACAGCTGGTCGCCGACGATCCAGGTCGGGGTGGCGTTGAGCTGGAGCTGCGTCGCGATTGCGAGGTTGCTGTCGAGCTCGCGCTGGAAGAGCGCCTCGTTCGCGGTTGCGTCGGCGCTGCCGTCGGTGACGACCCCGACCTTTTCCGCCGCGGCGGCGATCGCCGCCTTGTCGAGCGAACCCGCGGCGAACATCGCATGATGGAATGCGTCATATTTGCCCTGCCGCGCGGCGGCGAGCGCCATGATCGCGGCGTCGCGGCTTTGCGGCGCGATGATCGGCAGTTCGCGGAACACGACCTTCAGGCGCTTGTCCTCGCGGATCAGCCGGTCGACGTCGGGCACGCTGGCGCGGCAGAAGCCGCAGGCATAGTCGGTGAACACGACCAACGTGACGTCGCCGTCGGCATTGCCCGCCCACGCGCCGGCATAGGGCTTCTCGAGCGCGGGACGAATCTGGTCGATCGCCTTGGCGATTTCCTGCCTGCGTTGCGCCTCGAGCGCTTCGGGAATGATCTGCGGGTTCGCCTTGATATAGTCGGCGACTACGCTCTCGACCTCGCTCTTGCTCATCCCGCCGCCGAAACGCCCGCCGAGCCAGAAAACGACGGCGAGCAGGAGGATCCCGCCGGCCGCGATGACCCATGGGCGCGTTGAAACGCCATCCATTCCCGTCCCCCTCACTTCCGGCAGCCGCTGTGCCGACATCGCTTTGGTCCCCGCGGCCTTTTTCGCCGGCTGTGCGATCGGCGAGCGGTCGTCGCCTTCCATCGGCACGGCCGGGCTCGCCGACGCGGGTTTCGCCATCGCCGGGATCGCCGCGTCGCCGGCGAACAGCGGCAGGTCGGGCGCGGCGGGCGCGTCCGCCTTGGCCGCTGCGGCCTCCTCGCGTGCGAGCAATTGTTCGAGCCCAGAGGGCGGCGGTGCCGGCTCCTCGCGCGGCGCCGGGCGCAACTTGCTGGCGGCATCGCCGATGCCGTCGCGGATGCTTTCGCCGCTTGCGCGGGCGATGTCGACGACGCCGGCCCTGGTCTTGCCCGCGACCTCGCCAAGTCCGCGTCCGGCCTCGCTCGACAGCTTCCGCGCCTTGTCGCCGAGCGCCATCTTGTCCCACGCCTCGCCGCTGGCCCTGGCGGCCGCACGGCCAGCCTGCGCCGAACCGCGGCCTGCGGCGCGCGCGGCGCGCGCAGTCAGCGCCCCGGTCTTTGCGGCCAGTTCGCGCGATCGGCGCGGAATTTCCATCGCCTCGACGCGTGCGGGGATGTCGGCGCGGTCGCCGACGCGGATCGTCCAGTCGGCGAATGCCTCGGCGCCGTTCTGGATGCGATCCCACAGATTCGCTGCGCTCGCCTTGATCGCCTCGGGCTTCACCAGCGGATCGCGGGGTTTTTCGGGTGCGTTATAGCGCGTCAGGTCGATGCCGACCGGGGGTTCGTCTTTCGGCTTCGCCAGCCCTTCGTCGGGTCGCGGCGCGCCCATGCCCGGCGTCGGCGCGGGGTCGCGCAGCCAAGGCTGGTAATAATCGTCTTTTTTGTCAGTCACTTGTTGCCCTTGCGCATCGGTATTGGCGATGCAGTTCCCGCATTGTTCCGGTGAATCTAGCGCCGTTTGCGCTCGCGTTCCACCTCGGCGCGAGCGACCAGCGAAATATCCTGTGCACGGATCCAGTCGGGCGACCCCTGGGGCAGCCCCTGCATCGCCGTTTCGGCATTACGCAGCGCCAGCCCCGCCTGTCCACCCTCGAGGCTGTACCGTTCCGCCGAGGCGAGCGCGGCGCGCGCCTGATCGCCCTTGTTCGCATAGACGATGCCGAGCTGGTACCAGGCAAAGGGATTCTGGTTGTCGAGCGCGACCGCGGTCTTGAGCACTTCCTCGGCCTCGACGAAATTGGCGGGGTCCTCGGTCGCGATCAGCGCATGGCCCAGCGTCGCGCTGATCAGCGGCTGCGACCGCGATCGCGCAACCGCCTTGCGCAGCGCCGGGATCGCCTCCTTGGGGCGGCCCGATTCGAGCAGGACCTGTCCTTCGAGTTCGAGGAAATAGGGGTCGTCGGGGTTGGTGGCGAGCAGGCCCTCGACCTCGGCGAGCGCTTTTTGCGGGTAAGCGCTCTTGTGCCAGGCATAAGCGCGGGCATAGCGCGCCGGGATGCTGCTGTTGCTTTCGGGGAACTGGCGGAGCGTCCGGTCGGGGTCGGACATATAGCCCGACAGCTTGGCCTTGATCCGCTGGAACCGCTTTTCGATCGCCGGGTCGGCGGGCTTGTTCCACGCCGGATCGACCACATAGACTTCGCGCAGCGTCTGGATACGATCGCCCGACATCGGGTGGGTCCGGCCATAGGCCTGATCGTCGTCCTGCTTCACCGCATAGCGAAATTCGAGATTCTGGAGCTTCTTGAAGAAAGCCAGGCTGCCGCGGCCGCTGATCCCCGCCTTCGACAGATATTGCGCGCCGGCGGCGTCGGCGGTCGATTCCTGGACGCGGCTGAACGCGAGAAACTTGCCGAGCGCGGCCTGCTGGCCCGCCATCATGATCCCCATTCCCGCCTCGCCGCCGCCCGCCGCGATCGCCGCCGCGCCGAGCAGCAGGCTGAGCAGCGAGATGTTCGTCGCCGCCTTGGCGCCGTCGTTCACGCGGATCGCGTGGCCGCCCATCACATGGCCGAGTTCGTGCGCGAGCACGCCCTGCACCTCTTCGGCGCTGTCGGCGGCTTCGATCAGCCCGCTGAAAACATAGATGTCCTGGCTGCCCGCGACGAAGGCGTTGATGCTGCGGTCGCCAAGCAGGTGGACGCGGACCTGTCCGGGCTGCAGCCCCGCCGCGACGAGCAACGGGTCCATCATGTCCTGGAACAGGGCCTCGGTTTCGGCATCGCGCAGGATCGACTGCGCGGCTGCCGGGCGCATCGCTATGGCGAACATCGCCAGCAAGGTGAGGACGATACGGAAAATGGTGCGCGGCCTTGGCGCGCCGAACAGGGTCTGCGGCGGGAAAGCGGTCATCCCCGCGTCTCTTGCGCCGCGCGCCTGAACCCCAAGTGAAGCCATGGGGGCTTATTGGGGGTCGGGTCGCGCGGACGCAAGATCAGCTTGCGATTTCTGCGATCAATTGCCGCGGTTCAATTGCCAAACGTGCGCTGCCACCAGCCGCGGCGCGGTTCGCCGTCGGGGCCTTCGCCCTCGGCCGCCACCGGTTCGGCTTCGCCGGCGGTCGCGGGTTCGGCTGCCGCTTCGGCAGCGACCGCCTTTTTCGCGCGGCTCGCACGCTTCTTGGGCGCGGGCTTGGCGGGTTCGGGCTCGGCTTCCGCCGCTTCGGGCGCGGGCGCTTCGAGGGCCGGGGCTTCGGCGGTTTCCGTAGCTTCGGCTTCGGCGGCCGCAGCGGCCTTCGTCTTGCGCGGGGCGCGTTTGCGCTTCGGCTTTTCCTCGGCAACCGGGGCTTCTTCGGCAACCGGCTCGGCCGCTTCCACAACCTCTGCGGGTGCTTCGGCTTCGGCCGCGACCTCGTCGGCAGTCTCTACCGCATCGGCCTTCTTGCGACCGCGTCCGCCACGGCGACGACGCGGCTTCGCATCGGCCTCTTCGGCCTCCGCTTCGACAGCGTCTTCGGCTGGAGCGGCGACGACATCGTCGGCTTCGCCCGCTTCGCTTTCGCCTTCCTCGCCGTCTTCGACGACATCGCCGGCTTCGCTGCCCTCCTCGTCACGGCGGCCGCGGCGGCCACGGCGGCGGCGGCGGCGGCGCTTGCGGCCCTCGCCGTCGCCTTCGCCATCGGCCTCTTCGCGGTCACGCGAACGGGCGGGGCGCTCTTCGGCCGCCTCTTCTTCGGCGTCTTCTTCCTCATCCTCGGGGAAGTCGTCGTCCTCATCATCCTCGATCGGCGCGATGGGGGCAAAGCTGCGGCGCGCGATCGGCGGCGGGCCGCTGACCTCGACCGCCATCCGCGCACCCTCGGTTTCGCCGTCGGGCAGGATTTCGACCGAAACGCCGTAAAGCTCCTCGATCTCGCGCAGTTCGCGGCGCTTTTCGTTGAGCAGGTAGAAGGTCGCTTCCTGGCTCGCGCGCAGGGTGATCTTGTTGCCCTTGCCGCGCGCGGCTTCTTCTTCGATCAGGCGCAGCGCGCTGAGCCCTGCCGACGATGCGGTGCGGACAAGGCCGGTGCCTTCGCAATGCGGGCACGGGCGCGTCGATGCTTCGAGCACGCCGGTACGCAGGCGCTGGCGGCTCATCTCCATCAGGCCAAAGCCCGAGATGCGGCCGACCTGGATGCGCGCGCGATCATTCTTCAGCGCGTCCTTCATCGCGCGTTCGACCTTGCGGACGTTCGAGCCATGATCCATGTCGATGAAGTCGATCACGACGAGGCCCGCCATGTCGCGCAGGCGGAGCTGGCGGGCGATCTCGGCCGCGGCCTCGAGGTTGGTGCTGAGCGCGGTCTGCTCGATATTATGCTCGCGCGTCGAGCGGCCCGAGTTGATGTCGATCGACACCAAAGCCTCGGTCGGGTTGATCACCAGATAACCGCCCGATTTCAGCTGGACGACGGGATTGAGCATCCCGGCGAGCTGGTCCTCGACGCCGTAGCGCTGATAGAGCGATACCGGGTCGGCATATTGCTTCACGCGCCGCGCGTGGCTCGGCATCAGCAGTTTCATGAACTGCTTCGCCGCCTTATAGCCCTCATCGCCCTCGACGAGCACTTCCTCGATATCCTTGTGATAGATATCGCGGATCGCGCGTTTGACGAGGTCGCTGTCCGAATGAATCAGCGCCGGGGCGCTCGAGCCCAGCGTATTCTCGCGAATCTCGTCCCACAGGCGGGCGAGATAGTCGAAGTCGCGCTTGATCTCGACCTTGGTGCGGCTCATCCCCGCGGTGCGGACGATGCAGCCCATCGTCGGCGGCAGGTTGAGCTCGTCGATCATCGCCTTCAGCTTGCGGCGATCGGCACCGTTCGAAATCTTGCGGCTGATCCCGCCGCCGTGCATCGTATTGGGCATCAGCACGCAATAACGGCCGGCGAGCGACAGATAGGTGGTGAGCGCGGCGCCCTTGTTGCCGCGCTCTTCCTTGACGACCTGCACCAGCATCACCTGGCGGCGACGGATGACGTCCTGGATCTTGTAGCGGCGGCGCAGCGACATGCGGCTTTCGCCGTCCTCCTCGTCGCCCCGGCGGCTGCGCCCGCGGCCCCGGCCGCCCTTGCGGCCGTCCCGCCCGCGGCGCTTGCGGTCGCTGCGGCCATCCTTGCCCTCTTCGGCGCCCTCTTCGCCTTCGCCGTCTTCGGCATCGCCATTCTCGGCGCCGTCTTCCTCGTCGCCCTCGGCGTCTTCGCCGATGGTTTCGGGGGCGGGGGCGTCGCCATTTTCGTCGTCGTGGTATTCGACGTCGGCGACATCGCCTTCGAGCTCGTCGAGGTCTTCCTCGGCGCGCTGGGCAGCGGCGGCGGCGTGCTCGGCCTCTTCGCGCAGCAGCGCGTCGCGGTCTTCCTTCGGAATCTGGTAATAGTCGGGGTGGATTTCGCTAAAGGCGAGGAAGCCGTGGCGATTGCCGCCATATTCGACGAACGCCGCCTGCAGCGACGGTTCGACGCGGGTTACCTTGGCCAGATAGATATTGCCCTTGAGCTGCTTGTGCTCGGCGGACTCGAAATCAAACTCCTCGATGCGGTTTCCCTTGGTGACGGCGACCCGGGTTTCTTCCCGGTGCCGCGCGTCGATCAACATGCGCGTGGTCATTAGTTACACTCCAAGCGCGCCTCGGCGCGCCATCAAAAAATCCCGCGAACAGCCCCGAAGGGTTGCTGCGGCGGATATGGGTGAAAAGGAAAAAGACGTTATTGCCGCGGGGGGCCTGCGTCCGGTCGTGGACGCGCATGCGGTCTTCATATCCGGCGACGACCGGGGCGAAAGCGCCCGCGTCGCGAATAGAAGAGGGCATGGCAAGCCTCATGCGGCATCAACCTGTTACGGGATGAGCGGGCGGGCAGGGCGGGCGTCATGCGAACGCCCCGACTGTCCGGTCAACCGGGTGGACTGGCGGCAGGTCGTCCTTCCCCGCATGTCCGGCGCCAAGGCGGCCATGTTCCGCATATTTGCGGAGCAGGCCTTCCCCTCAAAAGGCCGGACGGCACCGGGAACGACACCGTCAGTGAGGGCGTGCTAGCATCGGCATGTCCCGACGGCAACCACAACCAAGGCACAAAGATAGGATCGCCGCGTGGTGTTGCAATTATGCCGATCCGTCGGATCATGCTGAATCGCCGGTTAACCCTGCCGATTGACCGGGGTTTGACACCCGATGGCTAATGTCCGGTTCACGACATCCTGCCGCCGGGGGCCTCATGTTTTCGAATAAGCACTGGACCATCGCCGCGCGCTGGCGGCATAGAAGCGTCATGGGCCCGCTCTTCGTCCTGATGGCCATGATGGCGAATCCCGCGGCGGCGCTGGCGGGGCAAATCGGCGCGGTCGAAATCGGCGATTCGGAAATCACGCTGCGCTTCGACGATGTTGTCGCGGGGGCCTCATCCTTCCTTCTGGCAGGCCCGGACCGCATCGCGCTCGACATCGCGGGCGCGCAGGTCGGCCGGTCGGCGGCGGGCGGCGGCCTCGTTCGTGCGGTGCGGCAGGGACAGACGGCGCCCGATACGGCGCGGATCGTCCTCGACCTCGCGCGGCCGGCGGTTGTGTCGGGCGGGCGTTTCGCGGCCGACGGGCGCAGCCTGACCTTCCAGCTCCGCCCCGTGTCGGCGGGCGAATTCGAACGCGCCTCGCGCAGTCCGCGCACCATCTTGCAGCCACCCGCCGGTTTTCGCGCCAAGCCGCCTGAAAAACGATACAGCGTGACGGTGCCGATCGGCAAACCCAAGCCCGCGGTCGCGCTTCCGCGCATCGAGGGGCCGGACAATGATCGCCTGCCGCTCGTCGTGATCGACGCGGGGCACGGCGGGCATGATCCCGGCGCGATCAGCCCGCACAGCGGCAAGCGCGAAAAGGACATCACCCTCGCGCTCGCCCGCGCGATCCGCGACGACCTGCTCGCTTCGGGGCGCGTGCGCGTCGCATTGACGCGTGCCGATGACCGTTTTCTGGTGCTCGAGGAACGTTTCGGCATCGCGCGGCGGCTCAAGGCCGACCTGTTCATCTCGGTCCACGCCGATGCCGCCGAGAATCAGCAGGCGAGCGGCGCATCGATCTATACGCTGTCCGAGGTCGCGTCCGATCGCGAGGCCGCGCGGCTCGCGGCGCGCGAGAACAAGGCCAATGTGATCAACGGCGTCGACCTTGGCGCGCACAGCGGCGACGTATCGGCGATCCTGCTAGACCTCACCCAGCGCGAGACGATGAACGTTGCATCCGATTTCGCCCGGCTGCTCCAGCGCGAGGCGTCGGACGGTGTCAAATTCCGCACGAGCGCGCACCGCTTCGCCTCGTTCATCGTGCTCAAGGCACCCGATACGCCCTCGGTCCTGTTCGAAACCGGCTTCATTTCGAACAAGGATGATGCCGAATTCCTCGCGTCGGCAGCGGGCCAGAAAAAGGTCGCGCGCGGTGTTCGCGACGCGGTGCAAATTCATTTCGCACGGCAGATCGCGGCGCGCTGAGGCGCCCTCTCCGGCAATAATATAGTCTTGACTAACTTTTCTTTCGCGAACAGCGTTGCGGCGCTGGTTTCGGGAGAAGAGGCATGGCGTGGAGCAACTGGTCGGGCAGCGTGACGGCGGCCGCGCAAATCGCACGCCCGCAAAGCGAGGACGAACTCGCGATGCTCATACGCAGCGCGCACCGGCTGCGCGTCGCGGGGGCGGGGCACAGTTTCATGCCGCTGTGTGAATCGGACGAACTGATCGTCAGCCTCGACGATCTGGCGGGCGCGATCCATGTCGCCGCCGATCGGCAGAGCGCGCGTATCCCGGCGGGCTGGAGCATTCGCCGACTGACCGCGGCGCTGTGGGAGGAAGGGCTGGCGCTCGCCAACCAGGGCGACGTCAATCCGCAGTCGCTCGCGGGCGCGATGGCGACGGGCACGCACGGCACCGGAACCGACCTCGGTTCGCTGTCGACCTTCGCGCGCGGCTTCCGGCTGGTCGGGGCCAATGGCGAGGCGCATTGGTGCGACGCCGACACCAACGCCGACCTGTACCAGGCGCAGCGCCTGTCGCTCGGCCTGTTCGGTATCGCGACCGAGATCGAGGTCGCGGTCGTTCCCGCCTTCCACCTCGCCGAACGGATCGAAAAGCGCCGCTGGTCCGAAATCCGCGAGAGCTATGACGAACTCGCGCAGCAGCACCGTCATATCGAATTCTGGTTTTTCCCGCACAGCGACCATGTGATCGTGAAAACACTCGACCTTTGCGATCCGTGCGACCCGCCGCCGAGCACGACCGATATGGACGAGGCGACCTTCCGGCGCATTCTCGATATTGCCGCCCGGCTGCCGTTCCTCACGCCCTTCTTGCAACGGGCGATGATGAAAAGCGGCATTGCGGGCCGCCGTCGCGGCCCCGCGTACAGCATCTTCCCCTCCGACCGGACGCTGCGGTTCGAGGAAATGGAATATGAAATGCCGCGCGCCGCCGGGCTCGACGCGCTCGACGAAGTCGTCGGCTGGATACGGCGGAAACGGTTGCCCGTCACCTTTCCCTTCGAATATCGCGTCGTCGCCGCCGACGATATCTGGATGAGCCCGATGAACGCGGGTCCCGTCGCGGCGATCTCGATGCACCAATATGCGAAAATGCCTTGGGCCGGCCTGTTTGCCGGCGCCGAAACCATCTTTCGCGGCGCCGGCGGCCGGCCGCACTGGGCGAAGCGTCACACATTGAACCGCGCCGACGTCGCGGCGCTTTACCCGATGGCGGGGCGCTATACCGCGGTGCGCCGCGCGGCCGACCCGGCCGGCAAATTTCTCAATCCGCATCTGGAGGCCTTGTTCGCATGACGACCGACCGTGAATTGCACGACCATCTGATCGGCCGGCAGGGCTCGCGCGCCGACCTCAACACCCCGGCGCTCATCCTCGATATCGATGCGCTCGACCGCAATATCGCGGCGATGGCGACGCTCGCCGCTAGCCATGGCGTCGCGCTGCGCCCGCACGCCAAGACGCACAAGAGCGTCGATATCGCGTTGCGCCAGATCGCCGCGGGCGCGGTAGGCGTGTGCTGCGCGAAGATCGGCGAGGCCGAGGTGCTGGCCGCTGGCGGGGTGCCGGGCATCCTCATCACCTCGCCCGTCGCGGCGCCCGCCGCGATCGACCGCCTCGCGAAACTGGCAAAGACCGCGGACCGCCTGATGGTGGTGGTCGATCATCCCGCGGTCGCGGGGCGGATCGATGCAGCGCTGGCGGCGGCGGGAGCGAAACTCGACGTCATCATCGATATCGACCCCGGCATCGCGCGCACCGGCGTCGCGTCGGCCGAAGCAGCGGTGGCGCTTGCGCAGGCAATCGCCGCCGCACCGAACCTTACCTGTCGCGGGGTGCAATTTTATTGCGGCTCGCAGCAGCATATCGAAAATTATGCCGAACGCCGCGCCGCGATCGCCGAGCGCACCGATTATCTGCAGGGCATCGTCGCGGCGCTGACCGACGCCGGTTTCGCGCCCGGCATCGTCACCGGCTCGGGCACCGGCACGCACCGCATCGACCTCGACCTCGGCGTTTTCACCGAATTGCAGGCGGGCAGCTATGTCTTCATGGACAAGCAATATCTCGACTGTGACCTGACCGGCGATGGTGCGGCGCCGTTCGAGGTGTCGCTCGGCGTCGACGCGCGCGTGGTCAGCGCGAACCACAGCGGCCTCGTCACCATCGACGCCGGATTCAAGTCGCTCTCGACCGACGGCGGCGTCGCGGTCGTCCGGCGCGGCGCCCCCGAAACCGCCTTTTTCGCTTTCATGGGTGACGAGCATGCCGCCTTGATCGCACCCGATATCGGCACGCAGCTCGAACCCGGCGATCCGGTCAGCCTGACGGTGCCGCACTGCGACCCGACCGTGAATCTCTATGACAGCTACCATGTCGTCGCGGGCGACACGCTGATCGACATCTGGCCGGTCGGCGCGCGCGGCCGCGCCCGGTGACGCTCGCCGTTCGCCAGCCGCCGCAACAGGATCGCGCGCGGCACACGCGCGAACGGCTGCTCGACGTCGCGGGGGCGCTGCTTGCCGAGGTCGGGGTCGACCGCATCTCGACGAACATGATCGCCGCGCGCGCGGGGCTGACCCCGCCTGCGCTCTATCGCTATTTCGACGACAAATATGCGGTGCTGGAGGCGCTGGGGCGGCGGCTGATGGATCGCCAGAATGCGGTGCTCGAACGCTGGATCGCCCGCCACGCGCCCGGCGGGCTCGCCGGCATGGCCGAACATATCGGCGACCTGCTGGCCGAAAATGCCGCGGTGACGCGTGCCGAACCGGGCGCGGTGTGGATCCTGCGCGCGCTGCACGCCTCGCCGCAGCTCGTGCATGTCCGGCTCGAATCGCATCGCCATGTGACCGACCGGCTGACCGATGCCTGCGCGCCGCAGCTTCCCGGCACCGAGCGCAAAATCCTCTGGTCGCGGCTGCGGCTCGCGGTCGAACTCGGCTTCGCCGCCGACGAAATGCTGTATGAGGAAGACCGGGTTTCCGTCGAAACGGTGCTGGCGCAGGTGGCCGCGACGCTGCGCTCCGTGCTGCTCGACCCGACGGACGGGGGCTAGTCGCGCGCCTCGCCGCAAGCATGCTTCCCTTTCGGCGACTCAGGCTTTAGAGGCGGGGACATATGGCCGCTGACAGTCCGCCCGATTTCCGCCTGCGCCTGCGCCTGCGCCGCGACAGCAATGCCGTCATCGCGTGGTTCCGCGATATGTGGACGCGGCGCTGGTTTCGCTGGCTGGGCTATCTTGCCCTCGCTGGCGCACTCTGCATCGCCCTGATCTGGGTGGTTTTCGCGCGCGACCTTCCGTCGGTCGACCAGCTACGCGACTATGAACCGGCACTGCCGACGATGGTCCGCGACGGCGAAGGCAAGCCAGTGCATGCCTATGCCCGCGACCGGCGCGTCCAGCTCGAATATAGCGAATATCCGCAGCTCCTGGTGCGATCCTTCCTCGCGGCCGAGGACAAGACCTTCTTCAGCCATGGCGGCATCGACTATCCGGGCATTGCGACCGCGATCGTCACCAACCTGACCAGCAGCGGGCGCCCCGTCGGCGCCTCGACGATCACCCAGCAGGTCGCGAAGAACCTGCTGCTGACCAACGAACTCAGCTATCGTCGCAAGGTGCGCGAAGCGATCCTCGCGATGCGCATCGAGGATGCGCTGACCAAGGAACAGATTCTCGAGCTTTATCTGAACGAAATCCCGCTCGGTCGGCGCAGCTTCGGGGTACAGGCCGCGAGCCGCGCCTATTTCGACAAGGATGTCGACCAGCTCCAGCTGCACGAGATGGCGTTCCTCGCGATCCTGCCCAAGGCGCCCGAAAAATACGGGCGCGCCCGTTTCGAGCGCGAGGCGCTGGCGCGCCGGAACTTCGTGCTGGGATCGATGGAAAGCAATGGCTGGATCACCGCCGCGCAGCGCGACGCCGCCCGCGCGATGCCGCTCGGTCTGACCAACAGCGGTAACACCGCGATCGCGCAGGTCGGCGGCTATTACATGGAAGAGGTGCGGCGCCAGCTGATTGCCCAGTTCGGCGAAACAGCCGAAAACGGTCCGCACAGCGTTTACGCTGGCGGTCTTTGGGTACGCACGCCCTATGACGGCAAGATGCAGCAGGGCGCGACGATGGCACTGCGTAAGGGGCTTCAGCGCTACGATGCGGGCAAGGGCTGGTCGGGCCCGATCGCGACGATCGAGGCCGACGACCAGTGGCAGAGCCGCCTTGCGTCGAGCTTCATCGGCATCGACTACGACAATTGGCGGGTTGCCGCCGTGCTGTCGAAATCGGCGGCGGGTGCGCGTATCGGCTTTGCCAATGGCGACACGGGCACGCTTCCCGCCAGTGCCGCGACAATGGGCTATCGCAAGACCGGCGGCAGCGCTTTTTCGGCGATGCGCCCGGGCGACCTGATCGTCGTCAAGTCCACCGGCGGCAGCGGCTACGCGCTGCGTAACATCCCGGAAGTGTCGGGCGGCATGGTCGTCGAAAGTCCACATTCGGGCCGCATCTATGCGATGCAAGGCGGCTTCGACGTCCGCCTGTCGCCCTTCAACCGCGCGACGCAAGCCGAACGCCAGCCCGGCTCGACGATCAAGCCCTTCGTCTACGCCGCCGCGCTCGACAATGGCATGACCCCGGCGACGATGATCGTCGACGGGCCTTTCTGCGTCTATCAGGGGGCGCGTTTCGGCAACAAATGCTTCCGCAACTTCGGTGGCGCGGGCGGCTCGGGCGAACATACGATGCGCTGGGGCCTCGAACAGTCGCGTAACCTGATGACGGTGCGTGCGGCGAGCCAGGTCGGCATGGAGCCGGTGGTCGAAATGATCGGCACGATGGGTATCGGCAAGCACGAGCCCTATCTTTCGACCGCGCTCGGCGCGGGTTCGACCACGGTCGAGAAGATCACCAATGCCTATGCGATGCTCGCCAATCACGGTCGCGCGCTGAAACCGCGCGTCATCGATTATGCGCAGGACCGCCGTGGCAAGGTCATCTTCCCCGCGAACTGGAAACCGTGCGAGGGTTGCAACAAGAAGGATTGGGACGGCCGGCCGATGCCGCGCTTTGCCAAGTCGGGCAAGCAGCTGATGGACCCGATCACCGCCTATCAGGTCGTCCACATGCTCGAAGGCGTCGTCCAGCGCGGCACTGCGGTGCGGCTGCGCGACCTCGGCGTGCCGCTGTTCGGCAAGACGGGGACGACCTCGGGCCCCAACGACGTCTGGTTCGTCGGCGGCACGCCCGACGTGATCGCGGGCATGTATATCGGCTTCGACCAGCCGCGCAGCATGGGCGGCTATGCGCAGGGCGGCAGCTATGCGGCGCCGATCTTCAAGGATTTCGCGCTCGCCGCGCTCGCCGATCGCCAGCCGGTTCCCTTTACCGCGCCCAAGGGCGTGCGCATGGTGCGTATCGATCGCCAGTCGGGCCGTCGCGTCTATGGCAGCTGGCCGGGCACCGATCCCAAGGCCTCGATCATCTGGGAGGCGTTCAAGCCCGAAAGCGAACCGCGCCGGACGATCCGCGAAGAGGAAATCAAGCCGATCAAGGCACCGAAGCGCTCCAGCGGCCCCGCGCAAAAGGGCACGACGGGCCGCACCGACAGCGATTTCCTCGACGACCGCGGCGGCATCATCTGACGTCGCGCACCGCCTTCCCCTGCGGCCTTTGAGGCCGTAAGGGCGGGACCAACATATTTCAGGAGCAAGGACATGCGCGCCGAAGCGCAGGATCATATCGACAAGATTGGCGCCGCGCTGGCGCTGCTGCGCCGCTTCCTCGACTGGGACCGCGCGGTGCGGCGGCTCGACGAATTGAATGCGAAGGTCGAGGACCCGACGCTGTGGAACGACGCCAAGGCCGCGCAGGAAGTGATGCGCGAACGCCGCCGGCTCGACGAGGCGATCACCGCGACGCGCGCGATCGAGACCGAATGCGCCGACACCGCCGAACTGATCGAACTCGCCGAAATGGAAGGCGACGAGGCGATGGTCGATGAGGCCGTGGCGTCGCTGGCGACGCTCGCCGAGCGCGCCGAGGAAGACAAGATCAAGGCGCTGCTCGCCGGCGAGGCCGACGCGAACGACTGTTATATCGAAGTCCATGCGGGCGCCGGCGGCACCGAAAGCCAGGACTGGGCCGAGATGCTCCAGCGCATGTACAGCCGCTGGGCCGAAAAGCGCCGCATGAAGGTCGAACTGGTCGAATATCAGGCGGGCGACCAGGCAGGTATCAAGTCGGCGACGATGCTCGTGAAGGGCGAAAACGCCTATGGCTATGCCAAGACCGAGAGCGGCGTCCACCGCCTCGTCCGCATCTCGCCATACGACAGTTCGGCGCGGCGCCACACCAGCTTCTCGTCGGTCTGGGTCTATCCGGTGATCGACGACAATATCGAGATCGAAATCAACGAGGGCGACCTCAAGATCGACACCTATCGCGCCTCGGGCGCGGGCGGGCAGCACGTCAACACCACCGATTCGGCGGTCCGCATCACCCACATCCCCACGGGTATCGTCGTCGCTAGCCAGAACGACCGCTCGCAGCACAAGAACCGAGCGACCGCGATGGGGATGCTGAAGGCGCGGATGTACGAGGCCGAGCTGCAAAAGCGCGAGGCCGCGGCGTCGGGCGAATATCAGGCCAAGACCGAAATCGGCTGGGGCCACCAGATTCGCTCCTATGTCCTCCAGCCCTATCAGCTCGTGAAGGACCTCCGGACCGGTGTCACCTCGACCGCGCCGTCCGACGTGCTCGACGGTGCGCTCGATCCCTTCATGGCGGCAGCGCTGTCGCAGAAGGTGACCGGCGAAAAGGTCGAGGTGGAGGATATCGACTGATGCGCCGCGCGGTTCTTTTGGCCGCGCTTGCGACCATGCCGCTGCTCGGCGGCTGCGATGCGCCATGGGGCGACGATGGCGACCGCGCGACCAGCGCGCGCGAGTTTCCGCCTGCCGACCGGCCGGTGGCGGCGACCGTGTCGACCAAATGGTCGACCGAAGAGGCGCGCGACCGCGTGAACGAGGCCGAGGACGTCATGGATTCGGCCGACGTCCGCCCGGGCATGACCGTCGCCGACATCGGCGCGGGCGATGGCTATTATACCGTCCGCCTTGCACAGCGTGTCGGCACGAACGGCCGCGTGCTCGCACAGGACATCATCCCCGAAGTGATCGAACGGCTCGCCGACCGCGTCGCGCGCGAACGGCTCGACAATGTCTCGCTGAAACTCGGCGCGGTCGACGACCCGCGGCTGCCCGCGGCGAGCTTCGACCGCGTCTTCATGGTCCATATGTATCATGAGATCGGCGAACCCTATGCCTTCCTCTGGCGGCTGCGCCCCGCGCTGCGCAAGGGCGGGCAGGTGCTCGTCGTCGACGGCGATCGTCCGATCGCACAGCATGGCACGCCGTTCCGCCTGCTCGTCTGCGAGTTCGAGGCGGTCGGCTACAAGCTTGTCTCCTACGACGACAAGCAGCACGCCGGCGGCTATCTCGCGCGCTTCGAGCCCGAGGGGAAACGCCCCGCGCCGGACGCGATCAAGGTCTGCAAAAACCCCTAATAGACGAGCAACTGGTCGCCCGGTCCTGCCTCGGCGAGGAAGCTGACGAGGCCGCCGCTGCGTACCTGCGGCACCAGCTCGCTCGCGGTCATTGCGGCGAGCGCCATGCCCGACTGGCACACGATCAGCCGCACATCCATCGCCATCGCTTCGGCGATCAGCGACACGAGGTCGGGCTGCCCGGCCGCGCGGCGCGCGGCGTCGCCGTCGAAGGCGACGGGGGTGCGCAGCAGGGCGGCCGCTTCGCCCTGCAGGAAAATCCGCGCCGGACGCCCGAGCGCCGCCGCCGCCGCCGCGGTCTCGAGCGCGGCATAGAAACGCTGGCCGTCGGCCGATGCGACGATGATGTTCAACCCCGGCATATCGGGCACTCCGGATCCTTGGCGACCGCAACCTCGCGCCAGCGCCGGTCGAGCATGTCGACGATCGCCAGCCTGCCGCCCAGCGTTTGGCCCCAGCCGCTGAGCGCGCGTACCGCCTCGAGCGCCGCCATCGTCCCGATCATGCCCGCGAGCGCGCCCATCACGCCCTGTTCGGCGCAATTGATGCCGGGGCGGTCGGGGTCGTCGCCGACCAGACAGGCGTAACAGGGGGCGTCAGCGCGCCAGCCCTCGTACAGCGCGACCTGCCCCTCGAACGCGCCGATCGCGGCCGAGAGCAGCGGGATTTCGAGCGCTACCGCGGCGAGATTGACCGCAAGCCGCGTTTCGAAATTGTCGCAACCGTCGAGGATCAGGCTCGCGCCTGCGAGCAGCGTCCCGGCATTGTCCGCGTCGATCAGTGCGGCGAGGGCGACGGCATCGACATGCGGATTGATCCGCCGCGCGGCATCGGCGGCGACGACGGCCTTCGGCGCCCCGATATCGGCATCGGTGAACAGCGGCTGGCGCTGCAGGTTGCTGAGTTCGACATGATCATGGTCGACGATCGTCAGCTTGCCGACGCCCGCCGCCGCCAGATAGGTGATCGCCGGACACCCGATCCCGCCCGCACCAATCACCGCGACATGCGCCGCCTTCAGCTTCGTCTGGCCGGCCCCGCCAAAGGCGGGCAGGATGATCTGGCGGGCATAGCGGTCGAGTTCGGCATCGCTGAGCAACGCCTATTCGCCCGGCTGCCGTATCTTCACCGCCGACAGCGACCCGACATTGGCGGGGACGACATCGTCGTCGGGCGCCTCTTCGTCGTTCGCACTCGCGATGCCGGTCGATCCGAAGCCGCCCGCGCCGCGTGCGGTCGCGTCGAGCGTCTCGACTTCGGCAAAGGCGGCGCGCTGGACCGGCGCCGGCACCAGCTGCGCGATGCGGTCGCCACGTTTGATCTCGAAATTATCCTCGCCCAGATTGGCCAGGATCACCTTCACTTCGCCGCGATAGTCGCTGTCGATCGTGCCCGGCGTGTTGAGGCAGGTGATGCCATGTTTGAGCGCAAGGCCCGAGCGCGGGCGCACCTGCACCTCATAGCCCGCCGGGATCGCCATCGCGAAGCCGGTTGCGACCGCGTGGCGCGTACCGGGGCGCAGCGTCAGCGTCTCGGCCGCGACGACGTCCATCCCCGCCGCGCCGTCCGAGGCATAGGCGGGCAGGGGCAGCCCGCCGCCGTTCGGCAGGCGCTGGATGGCAATTTCAATCTCTTTCAGCGGGTGCGCGGATTGCGAGTTCATCGGCGATCTTTTCCATCAATTTGCGGGCGACGGCGTTCTTGGGCAGGCGATCCCAGCTGTCTACCCCGTCTTTGCTAACGATATGCACCCGGTTCGTCTCGCCGCCCATCGGATCGGCGGCGACGTCGTTGGCGACGATCCAGTCGCATCCCTTGCGCGCAAGCTTTGCTTCGGCGTGCGCGATGACGTCGTTCGTCTCGGCGGCGAAACCGATCAGCAGCGGCGGACGCTGCGCGCTTTTCGCGACGCTCGCGAGGATGTCGGGATTTTCGGCGAGCGCGAGCGGCGGGACCTGTCCGCTGCCGTCCTTCTTGATCTTTTGCGGCGCGGTGTCGGCGGCGCGCCAGTCCGCGACCGCGGCGACCATGATCGCGGCGTCGACGGGCAGCCCGGCTTCGACTTCGGTGGCCATTTCGCGCGCGGTTTCGACATCGACGCGGATCACGCCGGGCGGGGTCGGCAACGGGACGGGGCCGGCGATCAGCAGCACCTCGGCGCCCGCTTCGGCGGCGGCGGCGGCGATCGCGAAGCCCTGCTTCCCGCTCGACCGGTTGGCGATATAGCGCACGGGGTCGATCGGCTCGTGCGTCGGCCCCGCGGTGATCAGGATACGGCGGCCGAACAGCGGGCGATGGTTGGCGGGCGCGAAATCGGGCTGGCCGGTCAGCGGCACGGCCGCGGGCGCGCTGGCGAGCGCGGCGTCGATCGCATCCTTGATCGCCAGCGGTTCGGGCAGGCGGCCGGGGCCATATTCGCCGCACGCCATCTCGCCCTCGTCGGGCTCCATCACCGTCACGCCGTCGCCGCGCAGCGTGGCGACATTGCGCTGCGTCGCGGCGTGGAGCCACATGCGCACATTCATCGCGGGCGCGGCGAGCACCGGCTTGTCGGTCGCGAGCAGCAAGGTGGTGGCGAGGTCGTCGGCGATGCCGGCCGCCATCTTCGCCAGCAAATCGGCGGTCGCGGGCGCGACGACGACCAGATCGGCTTCGCGGCTCAGCTGGATATGCCCCATTTCGACCTCGTCCTTGAGGTCGAAGAGGCTGGTATAGACCTTGTTTTCGCTGAGCGCGGCGAGCGTCAGCGGGGTGACGAACTGTTCGCCCGCGCGCGTGATGACGCAGCGCACGACATAGCCCGCCTTGCGAAGCAGCCGAACGAGCTCGATACTCTTGTAGGCGGCGATGCCGCCGCCGATGATGAGCAGGATGCGCGGAGCGGTCATCGATATTCGCCCGTCCGGAAATGCTGGCGCAGAATCATCGCCTTCTCCTTCGTCATCCAGTTATGCCTTCGCCGGCGCGGGTTCAAGGCATGCCCCGCGCGACGAGCCAGCGGAAGAACAACCCCGCGAATATGCCGCAGCCGCCGCCGAAAACCAGCATGTCGCGCAGTCTTTCCCAGTTCGCCGGATCGGGATCGCTGATCACATCGTCGATCGTGCCGCCGAGCAAGGCGACAAGCCCGCCCGCTGCGATGGCGCCGACGCCGGCCCAGACGGCCGCGTGGCGGCAGGCGGGCCAGCGCTGGCCCGCCGTCTGCAACGCCCAGCCGAACAGCGAAATGGGAAGCCAGCCGATGATGACGGCGAAGATCGTCGCCATGATCGAACCAACGGTCAGCAGCGTCGCCAGCGCATTCAACAGCGCCAGCGGATCGTCCAATATTTCCGAAGGGTCGCCTGCGATCATCACGATAATGAGCAGCAGCATCGCAAAGGGGCCGGTCGCGACTGCGGTCAATAATCCCCAGCCCAGCGCCCCGGCGATGCTCGGCCGGGCGGGTGCCGCGTCGCCCGTCGCTATCCCCACCACATCGCGCCCAGCGCGCCCGCGACGCCGGCGGCGATCGCGGTCAGCGCATAGCGCCACCAGACGCGCTTCTCGCCCTTGTCCCACATCAGCGCGATGTCAGGCAGCGGCGGGGCAGGGGGCGCGGCGCCCTTGCGCGGCAATTGTGCGTCGAGCCGGCGGATGATGTCGGGAATCAGAGCCAGCGTCTTGCCCTGTTCGCGCAGGCCATCGGCGAGCGCGGCCTCGGGGCCCAGCTCGTCGCGGATCCACTCGCTGACGAAGGGGCCCGACACGTCCCACATGTTGATCTTGGGATCGAGCATCGTCGCGACACCCTCGACCATCACCATCGTCTTCTGGAGGAGGAGCAGGTGCGGCTGCGTCTGCATGTCGAAATCGCGCGTGATCGCGAACAGGCCGTCGAGCATCTGCCCGACGCTGAGTTCGCTCACCGGCTTGCCGCGCATCGGCTCGCCCACTGCGCGCAGCGCCGTCGCGAATTCCTCGACATTATGATAGTCGGGGACATATTGCGCCTCGAAATGGATTTCGGCGACGCGGCGGTAATTGCCCGTGGTCAGGCCATAGAGAATCTCGGCGAGCCAGTAGCGCGCCTGCCGGTTGATCCGCCCCATGATGCCGAAATCGACTGCGGCGATCGTGCCGTCGGCTTTCACGAACAAATTGCCCTGATGCATGTCGGCGTGAAAGAATCCCTCGGCGATCGCCTGCCGCAGGAAGGCGGTGACGAGGTTCGCCGACAATGTCTCCATATCGTGTCCGGCGGCGATGAGCTGGTCGCGGCGCGAAATCTTGATGCCGTCGATCCAGTCGAGCGTCATCACGCGGCTGGCGGTGCGGTCCCAGTCGATCGCGGGCACCTCGTATGTCGGCACGCCGACCATCGCGTCGCGCAGTTCGGAGGCGGAGGCGGCTTCGCGGCGAAGGTCTAGTTCGCGCAGCGTCCAGCGACGGAAGTTCGCGATCACTTCGCGCGGGCGCAGCCGCGTCGCTTCGCCGCCGAGTGCCTCGAGATGCGCGGCGGCCCATTCATAGGTGTCGATGTCGCGCGCGAACTGCTTGTCGATACCGGGGCGGCGGACCTTGACCGCGACCGTGCGGCCGTCGGTGGTCACCGCGCGGTGGACCTGCGCGATCGACGCCGATCCGACGGGTTCGGGGTCGAATTCGCTGTAGAGGCTTTCGAGTGGGACTTCGAAGACCGCCTCGATCTCTTGCCGGATGCGATCGAAGGCGACGGGGGCGAGTGCGTCCTGCAGCGTCAGCAGATTGTGCGCGGCTTCCTCGCCGACGAGGTCGGGCCGCGTCGCGAGCGTCTGGCCGAGCTTGACCGCCGCGGGGCCGATCGCCTGGAACGCCGCGGCATAGTCGGGCACCTTCGGCTGGACTGTGCCGAACCGCGCGATGCGGCACAGGCGCTTGACCCCCGGCGGCGTTTGCGGCGCGCTTTCGATCCCGCGCAGCGCGCCGTGGCGCGCAAGGATGCGCCCCCACTTCAGCAGGCGGACGATATGGGTGACGGGTCGGGTCAAGCTTTCCACCCGCTGTGGATCGCGACGAGCCCGCCGAGGATCGGTTCGACCTTCACCGCGGTGAAGCCCGCGTCGCGGATCATTGCCGCGAATTTGGGCATCGGCGGGAAACGGCGGATCGATTCGATCAGGTAGCGATAGCTGTCCTCGTCGTCGGCGATCAGCTTGCCGAGCTTGGGGACGAGGTGATGCGAATAGGCGTCATAGGCCTGCGCGAAGCCCGGCCATTCGTTGGTCGAAAATTCGAGGCAGAAGAAACGCCCGCCATAGCGCAGCACGCGATGGGCTTCCGTGAGCGCTGCCGGAATGTCGGTGACGTTGCGGATCCCGAAGGCAATCGTATAGGCGTCGAAAAACTGGTCGGGAAACGACAGCTTCTCGGCATTTTGTTCGGACCAGACGAGGCTGTCGATCCCCCGTTCGGCCGCGCGCTCCATACCGACGCCGAGCATGTCGGGGTTGATGTCGGCGACGGTGATGCTCGCGCCGAAACGCTCCATGCGAAAGGCGATGTCGCCGGTGCCGCCTGCCATGTCGAGGATCGTCTCGCCCTCGCGCGGCTTCACGCGGCGCACGAAGCGGTCTTTCCACAGGCGGTGCATGCCCCCCGACATCGCGTCGTTCATGATGTCGTACTTGCGCGCGACGCGGCTGAACACTTCGCCGACCATTGCGGTCTTCTCGCCCGCGGGGACCTGTTCATAGCCGAAGCTGACGGTGTCGAGAGTGGCCATGGAGTGCGCGCCTTTTGCGGGGAGATGGTGTGTTGCGACGGCCTTTAGCCGGGCCTTGCCGTGCAGGCAAATGGCGCGTAGCCCGAGAGGCGATATGCCAGAATTGCCCGAAGTCGAAACCACCGTGCGCGGCCTGACCCCCTTCCTCGAAGGCCAGCGACTGACGGCGGTCACCACCTTCCGTCCCGACCTGCGGCGTCCCTTTCCTGCCGATCTGGCGCAGCGACTGACCGGCGCGACGGTCACGGGGCTTTCGCGCCGCGCCAAATATGGCGTCATCTCGACCGACCGCGACGATCATATGATCTTCCACCTCGGCATGTCGGGGCGGTGGCGGACCGAAGGCGGCGAAGCGGGCAAGCACGACCATCTGCTGCTCGAAACCGGGGCGGGACATCGGCTGTTCCTGCACGATCCGCGGCGATTCGGCTCGGTTGACCTCGTCAGCGGCGATCCGCTGACGATCTTTCCCGCCTTCGTGACGCTCGGGCCGGAGCCTTTGTCCGATGCGTTCGATGCCGCCTATCTGGCGCGAGCGCTCGCCGGGCGGCGCGCGCCGATCAAGGCGATGCTGCTCGACCAGACGATCGTGGCAGGGCTGGGCAATATCTATGTCTGCGAGGCGCTCAACATGGCGCATATTTCGCCGGTGAAGCCTGCCGCCGACATATCGAAGGCGAAGCTCGCCCTGCTCGTGCCCGCGATCAAGGCGGTGCTGATCGCCGCCATCGCGGCGGGCGGGTCGACCTTGCGCGACTTCCTCAGCCCCGAAGGCGACCTCGGCTATTTCGCGAAGGACTGGCGTGTCTATGGCCGCGAAGGCGAGGCGTGCGAGTGCGGCGGAACGATCGTACGGATCGTCCAGAGCGGCCGGTCGACCTTCTATTGCCCGAAATGCCAACGATAATGCGGGTAATTGCCCGCAAAGCCATTGACCAAATCGCCCGTCGCCGCTATGCGCGCACCCTTCGAGCAGGGTCCGGTCGTCCGGAACCGGCCGCATCCGGACATTGATTCGCTGCAACTTGCGCGATTCGGCTGCTCCGCTGAGGCTGTGCTCCGACCATGTAGACCGTTTGAAAGACTAGAGGAATTTATGGCCAATACGCCGCAGGCAAAGAAGCGCATCCGCCGCAACACCGCGCGCACCATCGTGAACAAGAATCGCGTTTCGCGCATTCGTACGCTGGTGAAGAAGGTCGAAGCCGCCGTCGCGGCCGGCGACAAGGATGCCGCTGCAACCGCGCTGAAGGCCGCCCAGCCCGAAATGGCGCGCGGCGTTGCCAAGGGCGTGCTCCACAAGAACACCGTGGCCCGCAAGTTTTCGCGCCTGACCAAGAGCGTGAACGCGATCGCCTGATCGATTTGTCCCGAAAGGGAACAAAAAGGACCCGCCGGCTTCTTGCCCGCGGGTCCTTTTTTGTATCCGATATTGTGACAACGCGATGGCAATAGTGTTGCAGCGCGGTAAGTGACGGAATTACGGCGATTCGTTGATCTGTCGCCGGATTGTCACAAATAAACTACTGAAAAATATAAGAAAAACACGCTTTTCGCGCGATTCCGGGACCCCCGGTGAGTCAAGATTTTTATTTCAGTATTTTTACATGGCGAGCCCTTGATCGACTCGCCGACCCCTGACTAGACAGGGTGCGTCGTCGGCCTTCGCCGGCGGCCGCCACATCGACATGATTCGCGACTTTTCGGGCTGCGTGCGCCGGAGAGGAAACCTGTGCCTGCGCACGGGCGACGATTCGGCGTGTGGTCGGCTGCCCGGGATCCGCGACGAGGGGACCTGGGGGGCGTTAGAGCGTGACAGAGAGTGGCAATCGGCATGGCAATAACGCAAAGGGTGGAGCAATGAGCGGCGATGCCGCGACGCTCTGGCCGCGCGTTGCCGAAGGGCTGCGCCGCGACCTTGGCGTGCGCACCTTCGACCATTGGTTGAAGCCCGTTCGTTTCGCCGACTATTGCACGCTGTCGGGCGTCGTGACGCTCGAAACCGCGAGCCGCTTCTCGGCCAACTGGATCAACGAGCGCTTCGGCGACCGGCTCGAACTCGCATGGCGCCAGCATCTGCCCGCGGTGCGCAGCGTGATGGTACGTGGCGGCGCGGCGGCGAGCGAGCGCGCAACGGCGTTGTCGGCGCAGCCGCTTCCCGCGTTCGAGGCGCCGCAGCCTGTGCAGGCGAACCCGGCGCTGCTGACGTTCGATCCGCGCCTGTCGTTCGACCGCTTTGTCGTCGCGCGCAGCAATATCCTCGCCGCCAACGCCGCACGCCGCATGGCGATGGTCGAGGCGCCGCAGTTCAATCCGCTCTACCTCTGTTCGGGCACCGGGCAGGGCAAGACGCACCTGCTCCAGGCAATCGCGCAGGATTATGCCGCGGCGCATCCGACCGCGAACATCATCCTGATGTCGGCCGAAAAATTCATGCTCGAATTCGTCGGCGCGATGCGCGGCGGCGACATGATGGCGTTCAAGGCCCGGCTGCGCGCCGCCGACCTGCTGCTGCTCGACGACCTCCAGTTCGTGATCGGCAAGAATTCGACGCAGGAAGAGCTGCTCCACACGATCGACGACCTGATGACCGCGGGCAAGCGCCTCGTCGTCACCGCCGACCGTCCGCCCGCGATGCTCGACGGGGTCGAGGCGCGCCTGCTGTCGCGCCTGTCGGGCGGGCTCGTCGCCGATATCGAGGCGCCCGAGGATGATTTGCGCGAACGCATCATCCGCCAGCGGCTCGCCGCGATGCCGATGGTCGAGGTGCCCGACAATGTCGTCGCCTATCTGGTCAAGCATTTCACCCGCAACATCCGCGAGCTCGAGGGCGCGCTCAACAAATTGCTCGCCTATGCCGCGCTCACCGGCACGACGGTCGACCTGACGCTTGCCGAAGACCGGCTCGCCGAAAATGTCCGCAGTGCGCGCCCGCGCATCACGATCGACGAAATCCAGCGCGCGGTCTGCGCCCACTATCGCCTCGACAAGAGCGAAATGGCGTCGAAGCGCCGCGTTCGCGCGGTCGCACGTCCGCGCCAGGTCGCGATGTATCTCGCGAAGGAACTGACACCGCGCTCCTATCCCGAGATTGGCCGCCGTTTCGGCGGGCGCGATCATTCGACGGTGATCCACGCCGTACGCACGGTCGAGGCGCTGCGCGTCGCCGACAGCGAACTCGACGCCGAAATCGCGGCGATCCGGCGCAGTCTCAACAGCTGATCCACAGACTTGTACCGGGCTTATCCCCGGACTTGTCCACATCATCCGCAGAATGACGGCCTTAGGGGTGGCGAGCGGACGTTTGCTCCCTCTCACGTCCGTCATCCCGGGCGTGACCCGGGACCCGCCTTTCTTTTGGCTGACGGTGAAAGGAAAGGCAGGCCCCGGCTCAAGCCCGCGGTGACGATGATGGAGAGGTCAGCTTCCGGTCGTTAGCGGACGGTCCTTACTCCACCTTGGCGCCTTCCGGTCGCTACCCGCCACCTGCTGCCGCAAAAAAAGGCCCGCCCTCCTTGCCGGAGGGCGGGCTTTTTGTTTGGGCTAAAACGGCGCGTCAGCCCTTTTCGGGCGGTGCCACCGTGATCCGCACCCGTTCGCCCGAATTGCCGGGGAAGCCGGTGAACATCGCCTCGACGAGGTTCGGGACGATCGTCTGGAGGTTGTTGTCGCGCGACTGCGCCTCGGCATGGCCTTCGAACAGGCGCGATCCGTCCGACGCGCGGTTGATCTGGAGGTTCAGCCCGCTCGTGTAGACGGTGTAGCTGCTGACGTCGTTATAGCCGCCCCAGCCGGGACCGAAACCGCCCCACAGGAAGGGGTCGCGATAGCCATAGACATAGCGGCGCCCGCCGCGGCCGCTGACGATCACCGGGCGATAGAAGCCGCGGCCGTAATAGCCGCCGTAACCGCCATACCAGGGATCGCCGAAGCCCGGGCTCGACACGACGCGTTCGCGGCCCTTGTCGACGCCATAATCCATGCGGACGACCAGGTCGGCGCGTTCGCCGTTCGCGGCCGGGCGATAGCCGAAACGCGTCAGCTCGCCCGCGACCAGATTGGCATACTGGCCGAACTCGATGCCGCCCTGCAGCGCGGGATTGCTCGCCTCGACGGTGAAGCTCTGCCCCTGCGGCGCGGGAAGCTGCGACTGAAAGCGCGCGACATCGGCCTTGAACGGCGTTGCGCAGCCGGCCAGCGCGAGCGCCGCGCCGGTCATGGCGGCCAGGCCCAGTCGCCGGAAATTGATCTTGCTCATCGTCTTGGCTCCGTGATTCGGGTGCGCGTTTTTGCCGCGCTCTCATACCATAGACTACGCCGACGCGACTTAACCTTGGTTGAACCCGGTTCGTCGCACCTTCGTTCCATCGGGAATATGGCGAGCGGCCGCCGATAAGCAAGGGCTTCTAATATATTAGCGGCAGAGCCCCAGCGCGGCATAGGCCGCATCGAGCGTCGGCTTCGCCAGCGCCGATGCGCGCGCGGCGCCATCTTCCAGCGCGGCGTCGATCGCCGCCGGATCGGCCTTGAGCTCGGTCAGCCGCGTCGCGATCGGGCGCAGCGTTTCGACGAGCAACTCGCCGAGCGCGGGCTTGAACGCGCCGAAACCCTGTCCGGCAAAGCGCGCAAGCACCTGATCGACGCTTTCGTCGGCCATCGCGGCATAGATCGACACGAGGTTTTTGGCCTCGGGCCGGCCTTCGAGGCCCGCGGCGTCGGCCGGCAGCGGTTCGGGATCGGTCTTCGCCTTGCGGATCTTCGCCATGATCGTGTCGGGATCGTCGACGAGATTGATGCGGCTCGCGTCGCTCGGGTCCGATTTCGACATTTTCGCCGACCCGTCGCGCAGGCTCATGATCCGCGCCGCGGCGGGCGGGATCGTCGGTTCGGGCAGGGTGAAGGTCTCGGTCCCCGTGTCGAGGTTGAACTTGGTCGCGATATCGCGCGCCAGTTCCAGATGCTGCTTCTGGTCGTCGCCGACCGGGACGTGCGTCGTCTGGTACAGCAGCACGTCGGCCGCCTGCAGCACCGGATAGGCATAAAGGCCGACGCTGGCACCTTCGCGGTTCTTGCCCGATTTTTCCTTGAACTGCGTCATGCGGTTGAGCCAGCCGATGCGCGCGGTGCAGAAGAGCAGCCAGGCGAGCTCGGCATGCGCGGGGACGCGCGCCTGGTTGAACAGGATCGCCTTGGCGGGATCGATGCCCGCGGCCATCAGCGCCGCTGCCATCTCGCGCGTGTTCGCGGTCAGGTCGGCGGGGTCGTTATAGACGGTGATCGCGTGCAGGTCGGCAAGGAAATAGAGCTTCTCGCCCGGCATCTCGTCCTGCATGCGCACCCAGTTGCGGATCGCGCCCAGATAATTGCCGAGGTGCAAATTTCCGGTGGGCTGGATGCCCGATAGCGTCCGCATGTCTTACTCCTGAGTTCCGGCAGGCTTGCCGCGCCGCCGCGTGAGCATGCGGACCAGATCCTTGTCAAGCGCGCCCACGACGAACGCCACGGCAAAGAACATCGCCCCGCCCGCGGCGACGAGCGCGGCGAGCGACCAGATGCGCTCGAAAACGCTGCCGCCATAATAGGGCTGCATCATCGGCATCATCCACCAGAGCAGCGCCGACATCGCGGCGACCGCGACCAGCTGGCGCGCGATCCGTCCGGCGAGCTTCGCGGTGAAATGAAACCAGCCGCGGCGGTGGAGCATCGTATAGAGCAGCAGGCAGTTGAGCGACGCCGACGCCGCCGTCGCGCCGGCCAGCCCGACGATGCCATAGCGTTCGACGACATAGAGGTTGATCGCGATATTGACGATCAGCGCGACGAGCGCGGTCCACACCGGGGTGCGCATATCCTCGCGCGCGAAAAAGCCCGGGTTCAATATCTTGACGATGACATAGGCGGGCAGGCCCGCGACGAGCGCCGCGACGATATTCGCCATGATCGTGCCGTCGGCATCGGTGAACTTGCCGCCGACGAAGAAGGCGGTGACGAACGCCGGCGCGCAGATCGCGAGCGCGGCGGCGGCGGGCAGCGTGAGCAGCGTCGCGATTTCGAACGCATTGCCCTGCAGCCGCTGCGCCTCGGCGGCGTCGCCGCTGTGGATGTGGCGCGACAGCATCGGCAGGATCGCGGTGCCGAGCGCGATGCCGACGATGCCGAGCGGCATCTGGTTCAGCCGGTCGGCGAGCTTCAAAAGCGTCAGCGAACCCTGCGGCAGCGACGTCGCGAAGAAGGTGTCGACGAACTGGCTGATCTGGTAGATTCCGGCGCCGAAGGTCGCGGGCAGGATCAGCAGGCCGAGCTTCTTCACCTCGGGGGTGAATTTGGGCAGGCGCCAGTGGAGGCGGAGGCCGGCGCGGCGCACCGCCCAGATCAGATAGGCGAGCTGCGCGACGCCCGCGAGGCTGACCGAAATCGCCAGGGCCACCGCGACGATGCGGTCGTTGCCGCTGTCGCCGCGCAGCCACCAGCCGGCGGTGATCCCCGCTATCAGAACGATGTTGAGCAGCACGGGCGCGAAGGCGCCCGGTGCGAAGCGCGAGCGCGCGTTGAGCAGGCCCGACAGCATCGCGACGAGGCTGATCAGCCCGAGATAGGGAAAGGTCAGCCGGCTGAGGAAGACCGCGAGGTCGAACTTGCCCGGCACCTCCTGGAAATCGCGTGCGAGCAGCCAGACGATCGCGGGCATCGCGATCATCATCACCGCCGAAAAGGCGAGCAGCACCCAGAGAAAGACCGACAGGACATCGTCGGCGAATTTCGCCGCCGCCTCTTCGCCGCCGCCCTCATCGCCGGCACCGTGCAGTGCGCGGCTGTACATGGGGACGAAGGCGACCGAGAAAGCCCCTTCGGCGAACAGGCGCCGAAAGGTGTTGGGCAGCGTGAAGGCGAGCTGGAAGGCGTCGGCGGCAAGGCCGGCGCCCAGCACGCGGGCGAGCAGCATGTCGCGGGCGAAACCGAAAATGCGGCTGACCATCGTCAGCCCGCCGATCGTCCCGACATTCTTGATCAGGCTGCTCATCGCGCGAGGTCAGCCAGACGGCGAGGGGTCAGGCTTCGCCGACCGGCGCGGGGATTTCGCCCTGGCCTTCGTCCTGCGCCGCCTGAACCTGCTGCATGAACAGGCCGTGGAAATCGATCGGCTCGAGCAGCAGCGGGGCAAAGCCGCCGTCGCGAACGGCATCGGCGATCACGCGGCGCGCGAAGGGGAAGAGGATGCGCGGCGCTTCGGCGAGGAAGAAGGGCTGCAGCTGGTCGTCGGGGACGTTGCGCACGCCGAACAGGCCGGCATATTTGAGGTCGATCACAAAGCTCGTGCCCTGGTCGGTCTTCGAGGTGACGTCGATCTTCAGCGACACTTCGAACAGATTGTCGCCGACGCCTTCGGCCGCAATGTTGAACTGGACGTCGACCTGCGGGGCATCCTGCCACTGATAGACCGCGGGCGCGTTCGGGTTTTCGAACGACAGATCCTTCACATATTGCGAAATCAGGCCGATCGCGGGGCTCGTGTCCTCGCCGTTCGGCTGCAGGGCGGGATTGTTGATGTCGGCGCTGGTCTCGTCGGCCATGATCAGATGCTTTCGCTGAAAAGATGGAAACAATATCCGCATCCGCAGACCGTGCAGGGGCTGCGGCGGACGGTTGTCGCGGCGCTTAGCAGTGCCCGGCGGCCAGCACAATGGCCGCCCGTCCCGTCCTATAGTTAAGGGTGAATCGTTGACCCTTCGCGCGCCAGCGGCCATGGTCATTTGAAACTAGGGCGCGTATCGCCTATGTATCGACCAGTTTGTTTCCGCCCTTCCGCATTGGACTATTGCCCGTGACCGCTTTCTCGATCGTCCTGCTCGCCATGATTGCCGCCTTCCTCGGCATGCGGCTCTACTCGGTGCTCGGCAAGCGCACCGGGCACGAACAGGAACCCGTTCTGCCGCGCCGCGACGAACGTGCGGCGCCGTCGCCGGTTCGCCTCGACGATGGCGAAACGCCGCCGTCGACGCTTGCATCGGCGCCCGACGCGTCGGGTCTGGTCTATGAACCCGCCGCCGAAGCCGGGTTGCGCCAGCTTCTCGCGACCGACCGCAATTTCGATGCCGGCCGGTTCATGGAAGGCGCCGAGGCCGCCTATCGCATGATTTCGGAGGCTTATTGGTCGGGAGACCGCGAAACGCTGCGCGATCTTTGCGACACGGACAGCTACGAAGCCTTTGTCGAGGCGATCGCGGCGCGCGAAGCCCGCGGCGAAAAGCTCGACAACCGCCTGATCGGCATCGATTCGGCCAAGATCACCGCGGTCGATCTCGATCGCAGCGAAGCGCGCATCACCGTGCGTTACCGCGCCGACATCAGCGCGATCACGCGCGATGCCGAGGGCAAGCTGATCGCGGGGTCGATGAGCGACGCGTCGCAGACCGACGACCTCTGGACCTTCCGCCGCCAGATCGGCAGCAGCGATCCCAACTGGCTGCTCGACGAAATCGAAGCTGCCTGATCCCGATGCCGGCGGACCTGACGCCCGGGGCGCGCCGGGCGCGCGCTTTCGGATTCGCCCTCTGCGCCGCGCTGCCGCTATTGTCGGGCTGCGCGTCGGTCATTCCCGATACGGGCGGGCCTCGCCCCGGCGCCACCGCGCCCGCTCCGACGCCGTCGCCGCGACCGACCGGCGCCCCCCGCCCGTACCAGCCGCGGCCATCGGAACGGCCGGGTGCTGCGGCCAAGCCGATCCCGGCAACGCCGCGTGCGCCGCTTCCGGCCGCCGCCGTTCCCGTCGCCGCGACGACCGCCGCGACCAGCGGGGTGATCGCCGGGCCCGATTTTTCGACGCTCGGCGTGACGGCCGGGCAGGCGTCCGCTGCGCTCGCCGCCTTCCGCATCAGCTGTCCGTCGGTCCAGCGCCGCACCGATGCGAGCGGGCTGACGCAGGGCGCCGACTGGACCGAAAGCTGCAACGCTGCGAAAAACTGGAAGGACAGCGACGCCGCGGCCTTCTTCACCCGCTATTTCGGCACGGTGCAGATCGGCGCGGGCACTGCTTTCGTCACCGGCTATTATGAACCCGAAATCGCCGCCTCGCGTACGAAGCGGCCGGGTTACGACGTTCCCATCTATCGCCGCCCCGCCGACCTCGTCGAAGTCGACCTCGGCCAGTTCGCCGACGACCTCAAGGGGCGGAAAATTCGCGGCCGCGCAGACGGTCCCAATTTCGTGCGCTATTACGACCGCGCGGCGATCGAGGGCGGCGCGCTCGACGGGCGCGGGCTTGAACTCGCTTATGCCACCGACGCCGCCGAATTCTTCTTCCTCCAGGTGCAGGGCTCGGGGCGCCTCCGCCTCCCCGACGGCGGCATCATGCGCATTGGCTACGACAGCCAGAACGGCCGCGACTATGTCGGCATCGGCAAGCTGCTGCTCGACCGCGGCGAGCTTCCGCGCGGTCAGGCGTCGATGCAGGGCATCCTCGACTATCTTCGCGCCGATCCCGTCCGCGGTGCCGCGGTGATGAACGAAAATCCCAGCTGGGTCTTCTTTCGCGAACTCACCGGCCCCGGTCCGCTCGGCGCGCTCGGTCTGCCGGTCACCGGTCGCGCGAGCGTCGCCGCCGATCCCAAATATGTGCCCCTCGGCGCCCCCGTCTTCCTCTCTCTCGACCGCGCCGAACCCAATGGGCTGTGGGTCGCGCAGGACACCGGCGGCGCGATCAAGGGCGCCAACCGCTTCGACAGCTTCTGGGGCGCGGGCGACGATGCGCGCGCGATCGCCGGCGGCATGTCGGCGCGCGGCTCGGCACTGCTCCTGCTCCCGCGCGCCAGCGTTGCGCGGCTGATCCCGGCGCGTTGAGGTGCCGCGGCGCCTTGCCCCGGAGGAAAGCGCGCTGTGGAAAAAGGTCGCAGCGACCGTAAAGCCGCTGCCCAAAGCGAAGGCGCCGCTCGCGCCTACCGCCCCGCCGACCATCCGCCCGCCGAAACCGTCCCCGCGCAGTACCGCCGCGCCCGCCGCCGCTCCGCCGCGCGCGCCCGCGAAACTGCCGCCGCCGCGCCGGACGCATCAGACCGCGACGCTCGACGGCCATTGGGACCGCCGCTTGCGCAAGGGCCTCGTGCGCCCCGATCTCAGCATCGACCTCCACGGGCACACGCTCGCCTCGGCGCAGGCCTTGCTCGACGACGCGATCGGGCGGGCGCTGATGCGCGGCGCGCGCGTGCTGCTCGTCGTCGCGGGACGGCTGCGCCCCGGCGCCGACCGCCTGCCGCAGATGCATGGCGACCCGCGCCCGCGCGGCGCGATCCGCGCCTCGCTCCCCGACTGGCTCGCTTACTCACCCTACGCCGACCAGATCGTCGCGCTTCGTCCCGCGCATATCAGCCATGGCGGTGCGGGCGCGGTCTATGTCATCCTGCGCAGATCGCGCGAGGACTAGAGGAAAGCGCGCATCAATATGCCGCGATAGATGGCGGTCAGCGTGCGCAGGTCTTCCACGGCAACCGCCTCGTCGAGCTTGTGCATCGTCGCATTGGTCAGCCCGAATTCGACCACGGGGCACAGCGCGTGGAGGAAGCGCGCGTCCGACGTGCCGCCGGTTGTCGACATTTCGGGCCGCAGATCGGTCTCGGCATGGATCGCCTCGGCGACCAGCTCGGACAGCGCGCCCGGCGGGGTGAGGAACGCCTCGCCCGAAATCTTGCCCAGCACCTTGGCGTTGGGTTCGACCTCGTGCGCGATCCGCTCGACCATCGCGACAAGGTCGGCGCCCTTATGCTGATCGTTGAAGCGGATCGACAGCCGCGCGCGCGCCGAGGCGGGGATGACGTTGGTTGCGCCATTGCCGACCTCGATATCGGTGAATTCGATGTTCGACGGCTGGAACCAGTCGTTGCCCTCATCGAGCGCCACCGCGTCGATCGCCGCCATGATGCGCACCAGCTTGGGGATCGGATTGTCGGCGAGGTGGGGGTAAGCGACGTGCCCCTGCGTTCCCGGCACGTCGATCCAGATATTGACCGACCCGCGCCGCCCGATCTTCACCATGTCGCCGAGCCGGTTCACCGATGTCGGTTCGCCGACGACGATCATGTCGGGTTTCACCCCGCGCGCGTCCATATGCTCCATCAGCGCGCGCGTGCCGAAGATCGCGGGGCCTTCCTCGTCGCCGGTGATGATCAGGCTGATCGTGCCCGCCTCATGCGGCGTTGCGGCGGCGGCGGCGGCAAAGGCCGCGATCGAACCCTTCATGTCGACCGCGCCGCGGCCATAGAGCAGGTCGCCGCGAACCTCGGGCGCGAACGCATCGCTTGTCCAGCCGACGCCCGGCGGCACGACGTCGAGATGCCCGGCAAAGCCGAAATGCGTCGGCCCCTTGCCCGCGCGCACCGCGAGCAGGTTTTCGACCGGCCCGTCGGGCTCGATCCCGTCGATGAAGCGCTCCACCGTAAAGCCGAGTGGCGTCAGCGCCGCCTCCAGCGTGTCGAACACGGCGCCCATGGCGGGGGTGACGCTCGGCGCGGCGATCAGCGCCTTGGCCAATTCTACGGGGTCAACTTGATGGGTCATGCTCGCCCTTTACGCCTTCGCGCGGCGCGAAGTCGAGGCTTTGCATCGCACCGTCTTTGTGCGAAACAAAGATAGAACAAACTCCACGAGGACTGCCATGCCGAAGCTCGATCTCGACACGATCCCGCAAACCAACGCCACCGGCTATCCCGCGCCCTACAACCAGCCCGTGCAGGGCCGCTGGTACCGCCGCCTCGCGCCCGCCACCGGGCTCAGCGATTTCGCCGCGAGCCATGTCGTGCTCAAACCCGGCGCCTGGTCGTCGCAGCGCCACTGGCACGACGGCGAGGACGAGATGCTGGTGATGATATCGGGCGAGGCGGTGCTGGTCGAGGACGACGGGCGCCACGCCATGCGGCCGGGCGATATCGCGGTCTGGCCCAAGGGCAGCACCAACGGCCATCACCTGATCAACGAATCGGACGCCGACTGTGTCTTCGTCGCGCTCGGCGGCGGCAAGAAATATGACACCGGCGGCGGCTATTCGGACATCGACATGCTGTTCACGCCCGACGGCTATTTCCACAAGGACGGCACGCCCTATCCGACGGCGCGCATCCCCTAGTTTCGCTAGACGATCCGGAAACTCAGCAAGGTGAAGCGCGCCGGCGCGGTGGCGAAGACGCCGTGGCCACGCCCGTCGCCGAGCGCGCCGAAGGTCAGCCCGACGCGGTCGGCATCGTCGACCGCCGCCTGCATCGCGCCGGGCAGCGATCCCGACGTCTTGGCCTTCACCGAAATCCAGTCGGGATCGTCCAGCCGGACGCTGATTTCATGCACCCCGGGCGCGATCACCCGCACGCTCGCGGCGGGCGAATACCAGCGATAATCTTCGTAGCGCCCGCGGCCGGTCCAATTGTCGCCGCGCCGCTGGAGGTAGAGCGAGATGGCGGCGGGCAGCTTGGGGATTTCCTGCGGCACGAAGCGCGTCCCCGGCGCCGCATCGATGCGGTATCGCACGATCATGCGCGACTTGCCCGCCAGCGAGCCGGGGCGGAAGGTGACATAATGGACATGCCCTGCCGCGGCGTCGGGTGCCGGGAAGTCGAAGGTGAAGCCGCCGCTCGTCGGGCGCGGGGCAGGCGGCATGCCGGGCGAATAATTCTTGCCGCGGATGACCGGCCCGATCTCCCAGCCGTCGCCGCCCTGCGCAGCCGCGATCGCGGCGGGCGCGGCAAGGATCGAAAGGCAGGCGATGGCGAGAAGCGAGCGTCTTTTCATCGCACCACCCTAGCAGGCCGAACGCATCGCGCCCTGAACGGCCGGTTCATCGGCGCGCCAGCTTGGGCCCGTCCATTGCCGATCAGCCTTCGACCGGACCCTCGAACTTCTCGATCACCCAGTCCTCGGCCTGCGCGCCGCCGATCCATTCCTGCATGCACGGATGGCTGATCACTGCCTGGCAGTAGGCGGCGGCAAAGCGCGGCAGCGGGATCGAGTAAGTGACGAAGCGCGTGACGACGGGCGCAAACATGATGTCGGCGGCCGACCAGTCGCCGAACAGATAATCGCCCTCGCCGCCGAAACGTGCGCGCGCTTCGGCCCAGATCTGGAAAATGCGCACGACATCGGCCTGCACCTCGGGCAGCAGCTCGGCGGACGGATAGATGCGCCGGATGTTCATGCTGTGATTGCGGCGCAGCGCCGCAAAGCTCGAGTGCATTTCGGCCGCCATCGAGCGCGCCATTGCGCGCGCCGCCATGTCGCCCGGCCAAAAGCCCTTCGTCCCGCCGGTCTTTTCGTTGAGATAATCGATGATCGCGAGGCTGTCCCACACGACGATATCGTCGCCGTCCCACAGGATCGGCACCTTGCCGCCCGACGGCGCGAACTCGTCGCCCTCGCGCCGCTGGCTCCATTCCTCGTCGTAAAGCGGGACGGTGACTTCCTCGAACGGCAGCCCGCTATGCTTGACCGCGAGCCAGCCGCGCAGGCTCCAGCTCGAATAGGCCTTGTTGCCGAGAAACAGTTTCATGCGATCTCCTTGGCCCCACCCTCAGGGGGAGGGAGGAAAAGGTCAACTCTCGACCGCCTCCAGCACCGCGGTGCGCAGCTCGGCGATGCCCATGCCTTTCTCGCTGCTCGTTGCGATGACCTCGGGGTGCGCGGCGGGGTGCTTGCGCGCTTCGGCTTCGGTCGCGGCCTGCACCGCCTCGAGTTCGCTCGCCTTGATCTTGTCGGTCTTGGTGAGGACGAGGCGATAGCTCACCGCCGCGACGTCGAGCATCTCCAGCACCTCGCGGTCGACATCCTTGATCCCGTGGCGGCTGTCGATCAGCACAAGCGTGCGCTTCAGCACCTGCCGCCCGCGGAGATAATCGTTCACGAGGAAGCGCCATTTCTTGACGACATCCTTCGGCGCCTTGGCAAAGCCATAGCCGGGCATGTCGACGAGGCGAAAGATCAACGGATTCTCGCCCACGTCGAAATAGTTGAGTTCCTGCGTGCGCCCCGGCGTCACCGACGTGCGCGCCAGACCGTTGCGGTTCGTCAGCGCGTTGAGCAGCGACGATTTGCCGACGTTCGACCGGCCCGCAAAGGCGATCTCGGGAACGCTCGGGCTCGGCAGGTGCTGGAGTGCGGGCGCCGATTTCAGGAAGGCGATCGGACCCGCAAACAGCTTGCGTGCCCGTTCGGCCCTGTCTTCCGCGCCCGGATCGATCGCGCTCACGTCGCCGGCGCCGCCTTCAGCGCCGGGAACTTGCGGTACATCCACTGCTGCTGCCCGATCGACAGGATATTGTTGGTAATCCAGTAGAGCAGCAGGCCCGCCGCGAACGGCGCCATGATGAACATGAACAGCCAGGGCATGATCTTGAACACCTGCTGCTGCACGGGGTCGGTCGCCTGCGGGTTGAGGCGGAACTGCAGCCACATGGTGATGCCGAGGATCACCGCGAGCACGCCGATCGCGAGGATCGAGGGCGGGGTGAAGGGCAAGAGGCCGAACAGGTTCAGGATGTGCAGCGGATCGGGCGCCGACAGATCCTTGATCCACAGGATGAACGGCTGGTGCCGCATTTCGATCGTCAGCATCAGCACCTTGTACAGCGCATAGAAGATCGGGATCTGGATCAGGATAGGAAGGCAGCCGGCGAGCGGATTGATCTTCTCGTCCTTGTAGAGCTTCATCAGCTCCTGCTGCATCTTCGGCTTGTCGTCCTTGTAGCGTTCCTGCAGCGCCTTCATCTTCGGCTGGACGAGGCGCATCTGCGCCATCGACGAGAATTGCCGGTTGGCGATCGGGAACATCAGCAGGCGGATGATCAGCGTCAGCGCCATGATCGCAACGCCGAAATTGCCGACCTGCTTGAACAGCCAGTCGAGCAGCTTGAAGATCGGCACCTCGAAAAATTCGAACCAGCCCCAGTCGATCGCGTTCGACAGGCGCGTGATGCCCTGGTCATTCTCGTAGCGCTGGAGCGTGTAGACCTCCTTGGCGCCGGCAAAGATGCGGCTGGTCGTCGTGACCTGCTTACCCGGCGCGACCTGCGTAAAGTCGCGCGCGAACAAGGTCTGGTAATTGTTCGTGGCGGGCGAGCTGATCGCCGCGGTGATGCGCTCGCCTTTGGCGGGGACGATCGCCGCGAGCCAATATTTGTCGCTGAAACCGAGCCATGCGCCCGAATTGTAGCGGACGCTGCGGTTCGGGGCTTCCTCGACATCGTCATAATCGGTGTCGATGATCGTCTTGCCGCCCAGATATCCGGTCGGGCCGACGTGGATCGTATAGCTGTCCTGTTCGTGCGGGTCGGTCGGCTTGCCGAGGCGGTCGATCAGCGCAAAGCTGCTCGCGCTCACCGGCGCAGCGCCCGTGTTGGCGATCGTCTGCTTCGCGGTGATCAGGTAATTGGCGTCGATGCTATATTCGATGCGGAACGTCTGGCCCGTCGTGTTGGCCCAGCTGAGCGTCACCGGCGTCGTAGGGGTCAGCTTGCTGCCGGTCGCGGTCCACACCGTATTGGCATTCGGCACCTGAATGCCCTGCGCCGACCAGCCGAGGCTCGCGAAATAGGCGGCCGACGTCCCGCCCGGCGCGAACAGGCGCACCGCGGGCGAATCCTTCTTGATCGTCTGGCGATATTTGTTGAGCGTGATGTCGTCGACGCGCGCGCCAACAAGGTTGATCGACCCGTTGATCGCGGGGGTTTCGATCGGAATGCGGTTGCCTTCGGCCAGCACCGTTTCGACCGGGCGGATCGTCTGCACCGCAGGCGCGGCGGGGGCTCCCGGGGTCGGCAGCGCGCTCGGCTGCCCCTGCGCCGCGGTCGGCGTCGCGCCCGGCGTGCCGGCGACCGTCTTGGTCACATCGGGCTTCGGCGGGGTCGGGAAAAATTTCTCCGAAACGAAGTTCCAGCCGATCAGGATGGCCACCGACAGCAAAATTGCCGCGATCATGTTCCGCTTGTCGTCCACGCTCTTCGGTCTCTCTTCGTTTCAAAAATGTCGGGAAGTGCCGCGCCTATGGCACGGGGTCGTAGCCATGACCGCCCCAAGGATGGCAGCGCAATAGCCGCTTTGTCGCCAGCCAGCCACCCTTGATCGCACCATATTTCCGGAGCGCGTCGATCGCATAGGCGCTGCACGACGGGGCATAGCGACAGGTTGGCGGCAGGATGCGCGATGGACCGAGCTGCCAGCCGCGCGCGATCAGGATGAGCAGGCGGGCAATCATGCGGGAAGCCCGGAAATCTGCCGAACTTCACGTGCGATCGGCGTTTCTTCCTCTTCGTCACCCCGGACTTGATCCGGGGTCCCGCTTGTCACCGCTGCTGAGCGGGGCCCCGGATCAAGTCCGGGGTGACGGCGAAGGGGAGGGGGCGTAGTCACGACGTCTTTGCCGCCAGCTTCTTCGCCGCGCGCTTCAGCGCCGATGTGAGCTGCTCGCCCAGCTCGGCAAAATCGATCTCGTTCGCGCCGGGGCGGCCGATCAGCACATGGTCGGCGCCGGCGATTCCCGATTCGGGGAGCGCGGCGCGCGCGAGTTCGCGAAAGCGGCGTTTCATCCGGTTGCGCGTGACGGCGTTGCCGACTTTCTTGCTGACCGTATAGCCGATGCCCAGCGCATCCTCATCGTCACCGCGGGGGCGGACGAGCAGGACAAAGCCAGGCATGGGAAAGCGAAGGCCGCGGTTCGCGGCCAGGAATTCGCTACGTTTTGAAAGCGTTCGCACCAGCAAGACTGGCGCAGAAGCGTCAGCGATCAGGCCGACAGCTTCTTGCGGCCCTGGGCGCGGCGGTTGGCGAGAACCTTGCGGCCGCCGACGGTTGCCTTGCGGGCGCGGAAGCCGTGACGGCGCTTGCGCACGAGGCGGCTCGGTTGATATGTGCGCTTCATCGCGGTTTTCCCTAGATCTCGTCAAATACTGCAACAGAAAAGGGCCGCCAAGCGTGGGCGGCCACTGTTGAGGGCGCGGATAAGCAAGAGTCGGGGGAAAGTCAATCGCCATCTGGCGATTCCAGCGCCGCTCGCGCGCGCCGCCGCGCCGCGCTGACGCGGCGCATGATCCGGTCGGCCCACGCTCCGTATCTGGGGTGTCGCCATTTGAAGCGGACATAGACGCGCTTTGCCCAGGCGCTGTTCTGGAGGCACAGCATCAGCCCGACCGGAAAGACGATCAGGAAACCCGGCCCGGGCAGCGGCCCGATCGCGACGCCGGTGATCATCAGCAGGATGCCGAGCGCGAACAGCGCGGTGCGCATCTGCGCGTTCGACCGCATTCGCTGGTAGAGGCTCCGCTTTGCCATGGTGGCCGATGTGGGGGACGGGGCGGCGTGTTACAAGGCTAAAGCAGCTTGACGTGCGAGGGGCGATGATCGCGAGCGGTGGTTTTGGAGCGCCGCGCCTGACATGTTAAGGGCATCCCATGCTCCCCATGAACGGCCGCGGCGGCACCGTCCAAATCGATGGTGTCAAATATGACTGGGAACTCCTGAGCGAGCCCCAACTGTCCTCTTCCGATGGCTGGAGGGGCATGACGGTCTCTTTGCGCCAGCGAGATATGCCGCGCGAAGCCGTGCTGGAATTCCCGACGCCAAAGCGCCTGTTGAAAGGATTGCCGAAAGGGCGTTCGCACATCAACGACGCGATAGCCGCGCGAGGGGTGCGCGCGGCACTGTCGGCTGGATGGGACCCGGGTTCTCGCGGCAAGCCGACGGTCTTCATGGTTGATGCCAACGGCGACTGAGCGCGATCGTCCTGCAGCGCGGCAATTCGTGCTTTGGGAGAAGGGGGCGATGGGGTCTGTTTTAATCGCCCAGCCAATCGGTGGTGATCTCTCCTTTGTGCCCCTCCGGCGCCAGCGCCGCGCGCAGGGCTCCCAGCAGCGGCGGCAGCGCCTGCGTGAAGGCATAGGGCGGGTTGACGATAAAAAGCCCCGCGCCGTTATAGATGTCGGGCTGGTCGCTATCGTACAACCAATGCTCCACCACCAGAAACTTCGGGATGCCGAGCTTCCGTAGCTGCGCCTTCCACCGCACATGCGTTGCGCGGTCTTTCAGCGGATACCAGACCACCGTCACGCCATGCCCCCATTTGCGGTGGGCGGCGGCAAGGGTGGCGGTGATACGTTCGCGCTCATCGGTCTGCTCGTACGGCGGGTCGACCACCACCACGCCGCGCGCTGTGCGGGGCGGCAGCATCGCCAGCCAAAGCTCGTAGGCATCGCGTTGATGCACGGCGGCGGACGTGTTGCGCATCGCGCCGCGCAGGACATAGACGTCTTCGGGATGTTTCTCGTTCAGGATCAGAAAATCCTGCGGGCGCAGAAGCTGCGCCAGAAATCGCGGCGATCCGGGGTAGAGGCGTGGCTCGGCCCCGGCATTCACCGCCTGTACGGCGGCGCGATAGTCGTCCAGCAAGGGGTTCGGGTCGGCAAAGGCGCGCGCCACGCCCTGCGCGGCCTCACCGGTGCGCTGGGCCTCTTCGCCGCCAAGGTCGTACAGCCCGCAACCGGCATGGGTATCGATCAGGGTCAGCGCGCCCGGTTTTTGCTGCAAGGCCCGCACGAGGGCGATCAGCAGGCTGTGCTTTACGACATCGGCGCTGTTGCCGGCATGAAAGCTGTGGCGATAATTCATCGTAATTCTAAATCCCGGCGATCTCCTTCACGCGAACGGCCGGGCGCGGAAGCCGGGCGCAAGGCGATGGAGGCAAATAATCCGGTGCCCGTATAGAATCGGGCGGAAACCTTCAAAGCATTCTGCGCAAGGCCTGCGGCTCGCGGCCCGCATGGGAATGTTCGATCATCGAGGGGCCGATGCGATTGGCATTGCCGCGAAGCGCCCGGCCGCCTGATGGCGACCGAACGTTCATATAGCGCCGCATTATCGGAACTGCGGCGCTTCGACGCTCGCGTCTGTCAGTAACGGACCTGCGCCCGCCCAATGTCGGATGACCCGGATCGGCCGAGAACGCGGCCCACCGAACGCCCGCCAAAGCTATTCAGTTGAGCGCCACGAAACGCGCCATATCGTCGCGCGTCAGGTAACGGACGTCGTCGAACGGCGTCGCATTGGTCAGCGCGTAAAATTCACGCGCCCTGGCGGCATCCAGCCCCATTTCGCGATAATAGCCCAGATATTCGGCATGGACCGGGTCGTTCGCGGGATCATCCTTCGCCTCGCGGCCATATTCGTCGGCCCAGCTATGCACGCCGAATTCGGCGTCCGGTGCCGCGCGGCGCGTCGTACCGGCGAGCCACAGCTCGACCGCGCCCGACCGGATCGATCCGCCCGCGGGGACGATCGTTTCCATTCCCTGCCGCCGGATCGCGCGGGCGAGGATCAGGTTTGCTTCCTCGTCGAGGCTGCCCGGGCAGTCGACCATCTCGAGCCGCTTCAGCCCCGGATGGGCCGCGAGCATCGCAGCGAACTGGCGCGGGGTTGCCGAGGTCACGTCGCCCGCCATGCGGACGGTGGTGCCGTCGATCACCGAAAAGGGGCCGAACTTCGCTTTGGCCTGACCGAGCGTCGCGAGCGTCGGTGCGGGCGCGTAGCGTCGCGCCGCCGCAAATTCGGCGTCCTCGGCCAGTGCCTCGTCGTCCAGCAGCGCGGCATCCTCGTCGATATAGTCCGCGCCGTCTTCATCGCCGACATCGTCCCCGATATCGTCCCACGTCCAGGTCACCGTCGTGGTGGTGATCGTCACGACCTGCTGCGCATGCGCCGGCGCGAACGCCAGCACCGCCGCCAGCGCGGCGACGATCAGCGTACGGACAAGGGCGGAGACCGAAATCATGCCTCCGCTTTCGCGCGCGCGGGCTTGTCAAATCGCAAAGCGGCAGCGTCAGCGCGGCGTTAACCCCGATTTGGACCAATTTCCCTTACTTGTCGCCCGATTCGCGCTGGAGTATATCCAAATAAGAGGGCGTTAAATCGGGAGTATTGCATAGCGGGGGGTGTAGATGAGATTGCCTAATCTATTTGCCGTTTCGGCAATTGTCCTGTCTCTTTCGGGCTGCACGGCGCCGATATTTGGAAGCACGTTCGAAGGCGCGAACGACTTCAGGATCATTCCGGTGTTTACGGGAGGGGTGCCGCCGGCGGACACGAAGCCGGCGAACGGAACGACAATGGTGGCAACCGGAAAGGAGCAGCCCGGTGCCGTGACGGCCGACACACGCAATACGATATGCGACAAGCGTGCGGGGTTGGGATCGACGGACGTCAGCGTGTCCATCCCGCAAGCCGGCACGCCCCGGACGTTATACAGCCTCAAATGTTATTCGCGCTTCCAGTTTCACCAGAGCGCGCGGTCTTTCGAGACAGGCGACTATGTCTCGATCTCGATCAAGACCTTCCTTGTGAAGGATTTTGAAGAAACCGCCCAGTTCGTCATCAACAAGTTGACCGGCCAGCCGACGAAGGGCGAAATTGCCGTTGTCGCAAACGTCACACAGGGGCCGCGATCGCCGGGCGGGGTGGGCGCAACCGGCCAACTCGAAGGCAAGATCGTCTATTATGGCAACGATATATATCGTGGCCAGCTAGCGAACGAATTCAATATTCCAATCTATGGCCCCGCGCCGCTTCAACCGAAGCCGTTGACGATCGACCTTTGGGTATTGGAACTCGACCAGGCCAAGAGCGCGCAATTCGGACCGATCCTCAAGACATTGTCGGGAATCGCCACCAAGGGGTTCGGTTTGGGAGTCGGCGAGAGCCAGATACTCGACAGGGTCGGTGCGGCCTTCCTCAACGGAAACAAGGACGATGTGATCGGCCATTTTACGGTCACTCTGGTGCCACGGGACGGTCGAACCCTGATGACTGATCCGATTCTGCAGGAATCGGACATCATCGTTTCGCGCAGCGAACAGCGGCATATTCCGATACCGTTCGACAGCTGCTTCTACGATCCGCTTCAGGGCGAAATATATTGTGACGGGCTCGACAAGCGGATCGACAAGAACACCATGGTCGTGTCGATCAGGAAATCCACGGCGAGCGCCCCCATGGTTTCCGACGTCAGCCTTGCCGAATTGAATGAACGGTTGTCGAAATCGTCGGATCTGACGGCGGTTGCGGAGGCCGTCGAAGGAATCGCCGACGCTGCGGTCACCTCGTCGCTAGCGCAGGAGGCGCTGCGAACGGTCGAGCAGATCGTCGCAACGCCCGGTGGAACGAGCGCTCAGCAGCTGAAGGCCTATCAACTCGCGACCCTGCTACAATGCAGCCTCATCGCCAACAAGATGAAGCACGAAGGCTTGGCATCGCAGGCTCATTTTGGCCAATATTGCTTGCCGGGTTTCGAACGTCGGGCGCTATCGATCGACGATTTCGCACGGGTGACGCGGGCGGTCCTCGCCGGTTTGAATGTCGTTCCCACCGGCCTTTCTACCGACAGCCTGATCGGTGCCGCGGCGACCGGCGACGAGCTGAAGCAGAAGCGTGATGCGCTTGTCCCGCTTCTCGTCGCCAAGGCGCCTGCGTCGTCCTGACCGCCTTTGAATGAGGCTCAATCGCGGTCGGGCGCGCCGAGCGGGAAATAGGCGCGGTACGGCCGTGCATCGTCGACGCAGCGCGCAACCGTGGGATGGGCGAGCAGCCGCGCGCGATACGCGCGCAGATTCTCATATTGTTCCGGGATCCGATAGACCCAGTCGGCATAGAAGAGCGATGGCGCCGCGGCGCAATCGGCGAGGGTGAAGCCATGGGGCGTCGCCCAGCCGCCGCCCGCCAGCTCCTTGTCGAGCCAGCCGTAGATCGTCTCGAGCGCCGCCTTCGACTGGTCGACGATCATCGGCACATGATTGTCGGGGCCGCGGATCGCGTCGGCGACGACCGCCTGCATCCGGCCCATGACATGATTGTCGAAGATGCGGTCGAACAGCCGGACCTTCAGCGCCGCGTCGAAATCCTCGGGGATCAGGCGCGGTTCGGGGACGAGCCGGTCGAGATATTCGATGATGATCGACGATTCGAAATACGGGACCCCGTCGTGGACGAGCAGCGGGAACTGCCCGACCGGCCAGTGCGCCCTGAGTTCGGGCATATGATCGGGAAACGCCGGATCGACCGAGCGATAGTCGAATTCGATCCCCTTCTCGTACAGCGCGATCAGCACCTTCCATGTGTAGGAGGAAAAGGGGTGGCCGTAATAGATCAGCATCAATTGCTATCCTTGCGCGTCAGCCAGGCGAGCGGCCAGCCGACGAAGAAAATATGCGGAAAGAGCGCAATCGCGCCCTTGACGAGGTCGGTCGGCGGGAAGGGCGACCCGAAGCGGAGCGGCAGCACGATCCCGTTCATGATGACATAGAGCAGCAGCCCGTAGAGCGTGCCGGTCAGCCACCACGGCCATGCGGTCAGCGCAGTCCAGCGCCGCGCGACGAAGAACCATGTGGCGACCATCGCGCCCATGATCGCGAAGTGCGTCGCCAGCCCTGCGATATCGCCGGCAAGGCCCCACTGGCGCGCCGCGTCGCCGAACGGCCCGCTCGCGACCGCGTGGAGCATCGAGGAGACGGTGCCGCCCTGCACGACGCTCGACACCGCCGCATAGACGATGTCGAGTGTGCCGCAGAGCAACCAGGCGAAGAGCGCCGGGCTACGCCGCGCCAACGGCTTCGCCCCGCACCGCGGCTTCGATGGTCGCGATATCGATCTTCTGCATCGTCATCATCGCGTCGAACGCGCGCTTCGCGACTTCGGGGTCGCCCCCCATCGTCGCATCGGTCAGCGCGCGCGGGGTGATCTGCCAGTTAAGGCCCCATTTATCCTTGCACCAGCCGCACGCGCTTTCCTTGCCGCCATTGCCGACGATCGCGTTCCAGTAGCGGTCGGTTTCTTCCTGCGTGTCGGTGTGGACCTGAAAGGAAAAGGCCTCGCTATGCGGGAAGATCGGGCCGCCGTTGAGCCCGACGCACGCGATGCCGAGCACGGTGAAATCGACCGTCAGCGCGTCGCCCTTCTTGCCGCCGGGAAAATCGCCCGGCGCCTTGTGCACCGCGCCGACGCTGCTGTTCGGGAAGGTCGCGGCATAGAAATTCGCCGCCTCCTCGGCATCCTTGTCGTACCAGAGGCAGAGGCTCACGGGCTGGCTTGTCGGTTGGTTCGTCATTGTCACTCTCCTTTGATCGGCGCGCCGATCGACCATTGGTGGCCGAACGGATCCTTGATCTGGCCGTAGCGGTCTCCCCAGAACATATTGTCGAGCGGCATCACCACCGTCGCGCCGGCGGCGACCGCGCGGTCGAACCAGGCATCGGCATCGTCGACCTGCAGGTGCAGCGTCACGCCGTCGGGCTTGCCCGAGGGCTCGCTGACATATTCGGGAAATTCGTCGTGCATCATCAGCGATCCGCCGTTGATCGTCAGTTGCGCGTGCATCAGCCGCACCCCGTCGTCGGCGGGCACGCGCACATTTTCGGTCGCGCCGAACGCCTTGACGTAAAAGGCGATCGCCTCGCTCGCGCGCTTGTCGGCGATGGCGATATGCGGGGTCAGCCCCGTCGTCGGGCCCTGATTGTCCATCGTCCCTCTCCCTATTTGCGCGGCCCGACGAAGCCGATCGGCGCGCCCTGCGGGTCGATCGCGTTCATCGCATATTCGCCGCCGGGGATTTCCATCGGTTCGTTGGTGATCGTGCCGCCGTTCGCGGCCACGGCATTCCGCGCGCGGTCGATATCGTCGACCCCGATGTAGAAATTCCACACCGGCACCGGATAGCCCTCCATCAGCGGCATCACCGCGCCGAGGCCGACCTCGCCGCGCTGGATGAAGCGATAGGCGCCGAGCTCGCCCATCGGCATCTCGCCCTCCTGTCCCCAGCCGAAATGTTTTTTGTAAAAGGCGATCGCGGCATCGGGGTCGCTCGTCGCGAGCTCGTTCCAGCGCATATGCTGCGCCTCGGTCACGGAGAATACGTCGCTCTCCATGCCTTCCATGCCCTCGGGGGGCTTGGGGGCCATGACATAGAAGACCGCGCCCTGCGGGTCGGCGACCATCGCGATCCGCCCGACCGGGATGTCCATCGCGTCCATATGCACGCTGCCGCCGTCGGCCTTGATCGCCGCAACCGCGTCATCGACGTCGGCAACGTGCAGATAGCCGACCCAGATCGGCCGCGCGCCGCCCGCGATCATGTCGGCATTGAGCGTGAGCACGCCGCCGGCGTTACCGCCGTCGCTGCGCCCGATCATGCGGTAGTCGACCCCGCCGGCGGTCGCCTCGCCCTCGGCCGCGATCGTCCAGCCGGTGACCGCGCCGTAAAAGCGCGCCGCGCCGGCGGGGTCGGGGGTCATCAGCTCGTACCAGATGAAGTTCGATGCTTCGCTCATCGTCTCTCTCCTCGTTCGTGTCAGTAGGTCAGGCTGGGGAACCAGTCGCCGCGCCCCTCGGGCGTCATGTCGAGCAGCCCCCAGAGCGGATCGACGAGGTCGCCCGCGCGGTGGTGCTGGCCGGGATCTTCGGGGGCATAGGCCATCTCGCTCGCCCAGACGTGGCGGATCGCCGCGCCATCCTTGCGAAAGACGTTGAAGATCGTCTCGTCCCAATTCTCGCCGGGCTTCATGCCATGCTGCGCGCGCTTCGCGTCGGACAGTTTCGACGTGTCGCCGAAATAATCGGCCGAATAGCGTTCGTCGACGTCGGACAGGAAAATCAGGTGCGGCCAGCGGCGGTCCTTCGCCCACGCTTCGAGCCGCGCGATCGGCGATTTGGCGACGACATAGAAGGGCGCGCGCTGCCCGACATGGCGCGCGGCGCCGTCGATCGCATCGAGCATGTGCGTGCAGCCGTTGCATGGCTTGTCGCGCTCGAGCCCGAACATGAAGCTTTGCAGGATGAGGCTCGGCTTGCCCGCGAACAGTTCGGATAGCCGGACCCGCTCGGGGCGCTGGTATGCGCCGATCCGCTCGAACGCATAATCCTCGGGCACTTCGCCGCCCGGCGGCAGCGCGCGACGCTTCGCCGCGACCGCCTCGATCTGGCGGCGCAGCGCGATCTCGTCGTCGAGCAGCGCGGCGCGCGCGATGCGATAGTCCGCGCTCTCGTTGGGGAAGGACAGATGTTCCATGAACCGACTCCTTCTGCGTCTCGTTATAGCCGGCGCAGCCGCAGCGGCTTGGTATTTTCGCGCGCGATCAGACCACGTGCCTCAAGATCGAGCTGAACGCCCTTCAGCCACCAGCCCGCCCTGGCGCCGCCGGGAAAAAGGTCGTCGGGCAGCAACGGCAGCACGCGCGCCTTGATCTCGGCGACGGTCAGCCCGGGCGTAGCCGCGGGCACCGATGCGAGCAGTGCATCCTTCATCGCGCCATATTTCGCCTTATCGACCTGCATGACGAAATCGGGGCTGGTTATGCTGCGCATCTCGACGCGCTCGATGATCTTGCTCACCCTGCATATCCCTTCGTCGCTTCGATCGGCGGCGCGCGAAAACCCATCGCGGCCCACGCTTTCAACAAGCGCCACATGAACTTGCCCGACGGCGTCCGGTAATTGGGGATGTCGTCCGGCAACGCGACGCCCTCGGGCCGGTCGCCGACGATCGTCCGCATCTCGGCGGCCGGTCGCTCGTCCTCCGCTATGCGCCCCGAATAGATGCTCAGCCAATGCCCCTTGGTGAATTCGAGCGCGATCGGCGAATTGCAGCAGCGCGCGACGAACCGCCGCGTCGGCGAATCGGGCTTGAGGCGATGTTCCTCGAGCCGGTCGGATCCCGACAGCCACCGCAGCCGGTCCTTGCGCATCAGCACATAGGGGGTGCCGCCGTCGGCGCCGACGACGGCCGGCGCCCCGGGCACAGCCGCGAAACGCCCGCCCGCCCGCTGGCAGCTGTGGCAGTAACAGGTCGCGGCCATGATCGGCGCGCCGGTCAGTTCCAGCGTCACCGCGCCGCACTGGCACGCCGCGATGCGCGTCCCGGGGGCTGCGTCGCGGGTCATGCGTCCAGCTCGGCCATCGCGGCGGCGATCGTCACCGGCGCCTTGGGGCGGGCGTACAGCGAGGCCAGATAAGCGCGGAGCGCGGGCGCTTCGTCCAAAAGTCCTTCCTCATGCGCCCAGTCGAGCGTGAAGGCGGCGTTGAAATCGGCCACCGTTGCCTGCGCGCCGAGGATGAAGTCACGCCCCTGCATATGCTGTTCGAGCACCGCGATCATCCGCCGGGCGTCGCGCTTCGCCAGCGCAATTTCCGCTTCCGATTTCTCGTCCTCCGCATAGAGGAAGCTGTGCAGCGCGATCCGCCACAGCGGCGCCTCGATCTCGGTCATCAGGAAGAACAACCAGTGATTCATCCGGGCCCGATCTTCGGGCGCCGCGGGGATCAGCCCGCCCCCGGGAAAGCGGTCGCCATATTTGTCGGCGAGATAGAGCTGGATCGCCGCGGACTCGCTGATCACCAGGTCGCCGTCGACCAGCACCGGCAGTTTTGCGGCGGGGTTGAGCGCCAGGAATTCGGGGGCCCGATTTTCGCCCGCGCCGATGTCGACGGGGACGATCTCGTGCGCAAGGTCGAGTTCGTTGAGCAACCACATGGCGCGCAGCGCACGCGTGGGGGGAGTGCCATAGAGTGTGATCATCATTCGCTCCTATCGATCCTCCCTGTCGCGCAGCGATGGGGAGGGGGACCGCGCCCTCGGCGCCATTGGCCCCTCCGTCGGCCCTGCGGGCCGCCACCTCCCCATGCCTCCGGCGCAGGGAGGAGCCGGTAATCGTCAGGCCTCGACGATCGGCGCGAAGCCGCCATAAATCATGCGCGCGCCGTCGAACGGGTTGGTCGCGGGATCGTGCTTCATCCGCTCGTCGGTCATCATCTTTTCCCAGCCGGCCGTGCGCGCTTCCTTGCTCGGCCATTCGACCCAGCTGTAAACGACGCTCTCGCCATCCTTCTTGTGCGCGGCGCGCGCATAGTCGGTGACCTGGCCGTCGGGCACATCGTCGGCCCACGCCTCGACGACGCGCGTCGCGCCATAGTCGCGGAACACTTCGGACGCCTTCTCGGCCATCGCGCGATAGGCGTCCTTGTTGCCGTCGGGCACGGGCACGACATAGCCGTCGACATAGGCGGTCTTGCCTTCGGCCCGATCGTCGACGATCGAATCGAAACCGCCGATGATCATGCGCTTGCCGTCGAACGGCATCTCGCCGCCCATCTGCGCCATGCGCGGATCGCTCATCATCTTTTCGTTCGCGGCGTCGCGCGTCGCGCGGTCGGGATATTCGAACCAGCTGAATACGACGGTTTCGTCGTCCTTCGCCTGCACGGCGCCCTTGAAGTCATTGACCTTGCCGTCGGGGACGTCGTCGCCCCAGCATTCGACCATGCGCGCGACGCCGAATTCCTTGAACAGATGGGCCGCGTCGGCAGCATGCTTGCGATAGGCTTCCTTGTTGGCGGTCGGCACCGCGACCACAAATCCTTCTACATAGGTCATCTTGTCTCTCCTTGGGGGATGTGGGAGGGGATTCAGGCGGCGGGCGGTCCCGCTTCTTCGCTGAAGGCGGCCAGCTGCGCGTCCATCGCGCGCTGGAAGGCGGGGCGGGCGAGGCAGCGATCAAGATAGGCCTGCAGCCGCGGCTGCTCGGCGATGAGGCCGGCTTCGACCGCTTCGCGCAGCACGGTCGCCATCGCGATGTCGGCGACGCTGAATTCGCCGGTCAGATATTCCTTGTCGCCGATCGCATCGTTGAGGCGGCCCAGCCGGCCCTGGATGAACTCGATCAGGCTCGGACGGCGCAGCTTCGCCCATTCCTCTTCGGTCGAGAAAATATCGACATTGCCGAGTTCGAACAGCATCGGCTCGACGCTGTTATAGGCGGCGAACAGCCATGCGAGCGTGTTCGCGCGTGCCTGCGGGTCGCGGGGCATCAGCCGCGCATCCTTCTCGGCGAGGTGGAGCAGGATCGCGCCGCTTTCGAACAGGCGGATCCCGCCGTCGTTGAGCACCGGCACCTGCCCCCATGGCTGGAACAGGAAATGGTCGGCGGGGCGGTTGACCGCGCTGATCAGATGTTCGGCGTAATCGAGCCCGATTTCTTCGCACGCCCAGCGCGGGCGGAGGTCGCGGACGAAACCGCGCGCGAAATCGGGGACCCAGTCGAAGGCGGTAATCTCGAGCTTGGCGTTCTGGTTGACGGACATGGAGAACTCCTCTCACTTTTTGTTTTTGGGGTGTGTCAGAAGGACGGCGGCGGCGGTGCCTTGTCGTCCAGAAACGGCGTGACCATCGCCACGATCGCGGGGACCTCGCCCATGATCCCGATATGCGACGTCGCGGGCAGGATCGCGAGCCGCGCCTTGGGCGCAGCAGTCAGGAAACCCTGCGTCGCTGCGGCGACATCGCCGCCACCGCGCAGCTTGAACAGGGCGATCGCATGATCGAGCGTCACGCCGTCGGCATCGCCGATGATCACCATCGTGCGGCCGGGGATCGCGCGGACCGCGGCGTCGGACCAGCCGAACGGCGTCGCGTCGAGCGACTTGATATTGGCGACCAGCACCGGGAACTTCTCCGGCGCGGGCGACAGGCGTCTATATTCGGTGTCGATCGGGCTGCCCGCGAAGATTTCGGGGGTCAGCTTCGATATGCCCACCAGCACTTCGGGATACCAGCCGTCGAGCCGCGAGGTCGCCGACAGGATCACCTGCTTGCCGATCTTGTCGGGATGTTTGACGGCGAGCGCGACCGCGGTCGATCCGCCCATCGAATAGCCGAGCACGTCGGCCTTTGCGACGCCGAGCTTGTCGAGCACCGCGGCGGTATCGTCGGCCATCCGGTCATAGCTCAGCGGCCCGTCGACCCCGCCCGACCGCCCATGGCCCCGCGCATCGACCGCGATCACCGGCCGCGTCGCGGCGAGCGGATCGATCAACGGCTTCATCGCGTCGGCGGACATGAAGGCGCCATGCAGGACGACCAGCGGGGTCTTGTCCGATTTGAGATCGCCATGAACCTGATAATGGATCGCCGCGCCGGCCACATCGGCATGGCCGGCTTGCGGGGCATTGGCGGCGGGCTGGCTCGCGCCGGCAGTTTGCGCCGCCGCCGGCTGCGCCGCGGCGGCGATCGTTGCCGCAACCGCGATCAGGGCGAAGGCGGAGGCGAGCCTGGGGAGGGGAGAGCGTCGTGTCATCGAACCATCCTCTTATTCCGTAGACGGAGCCTAGCTCCGTTTGCCTTTGATGAAGGCGACGATCGACATCGCGTGGCCGTGGCCGAGGTCGAAGTCGCTCTTCAGCCAGTCGATGACCGCGCCGGGTTTGACGCCAGGGGCAAGGCCGCTTTCGTCGGCGAGGCCCTTGTCGATCGCGATGGCCTTCAGCGCGCTGGCGGATTTGCCCGTCTTGGCTTCGACATTGTCGAGATAGGCCTGGAAGCTCATGCTGCGGCGCCTTTCGAGAAGGGGATCAAGGCGCGGACACGCGGATCGCGCAGCCACAGCCCGCCCCACAGCATGGCGCCCAGATAGACGCCGAACAGGCTGTGGCTGAACAGCGGGCTGCCGATCCGCACATGCGTGCCGATCGCGCCGCCGAGATAGCCGGTGATCAGGATCGCACCGAGGATCGCCGTGCGCGGCCAGATATAAAGCAGAGTCGGGATCAGCAGCAGCGTTCCGAGCATCGTCATCGTCGGCACGTCGAGCGGCCATCCGAGGTCGGGCGGGCTGTATTTGATCGCCGTCCCGGGCGACACGAGCTTGAGCCCGGCATCGAAGAGGAGGAAGAGGATCACAAGGCCGCTCAAAACATGGCCCGCGATCGCCTGACCCTTTGGGGGGACTGCCTCGGTCATTCTCTTCCTCCTCCCGGTGTCAGCTTATGCGGTGGCTTCGGCGGGTTCGCCGGCGGGGATCGCGGTGGGGTCCATCCACATCACTTCCCAGATATGGCCGTCGGGATCCTCGAAGCTGCGGCCGTACATGAAGCCATAGTCCTGCGTCGGGGTCGGGTCGGCCTTGCCGCCCGCCTTGACCGCCTTGTCGACCTGTCCGTCGACATCTTCGCGGCTGTCGGCCGATACGCAGAGCAGCACCTGCGCGGTCGTGTGCGCGTCGGGGATCGCCTTCGACGTGAAGGTCGCCCATTTCTCATGCGTCAGCAGCATGACGTGGATCGACCCTTCGGTGACGACCATGCACGCGGCGGTGTCGTCGGTGAAGGCGGGGTTGTTCACCGCGCCGACCGCCTCGTAAAAGGCCTTCGACTTGGGAAGGTCGGTGACCGGCAGGTTCACGAAAATCATCTGGGGCATCTACTCTCTCCTTGGGGGGTTATTCGTGGGTGGTGACTGAAAGGTCAGCGTGCGCGGCGCGCGGCCGCAATTACCTGTCGCATCATGCCGCGCCTCCGCTGCCGAACAGCATCCGCACATAACGCTTCAGATGGGTGACGGTGCCGCGCGCAATCGCCGGGTCGTTCGTCGTTTTCGCCAGGACGAAGGCGCCCTGCAGCACCGACTGGACATGCTGCGCCAGGCCGATCGCGGTGACATCTTCGGGCGCGCCGTAAAGATCGATCGTCGCCTGGATGTCGGGGGCCAGCGCCTGGCAATAGGCGTTGATGCTCGCCTCGCACGCAGCGCGGATGCGGTCGCTCGTCGCATAGGCTTCCTGCACCATCGTGCCGACGAAGCAGGTGTAATCTTCGGTAGGGCCGTCGAGCATCGACAGGCGGAAATCGATATGGCCGAGCAGGCGGTCCAGCGGATCGTCCAGCTTCACATGCGGCGCCAGCTCGAACATCGGCCGCGCGCGGTCGGTCCAGCCTTCGGCCGCCGCGACCGCCAGATCTTCCTTCGATGCGAAATGGTGAAAGAAGGCGCCCTTGGTCACGCCGGCTTCGGCGCAAATCTGGTCGACCGTCGTCGCCGAATAGCCTTGCTTGCGCACCGTCGCATGCGCCGCCGCGATCAGCGCCGCGCGGGCGCTGCCGCGCGGGGCGCGTTTGCCCGGGGTGCCGCCGCCCGCCGGGGGGACATCGCGGGCGGCGGCTGCGGGGACAAGAGGGGGGCGATTCGTCGTCATGCGAATCACCATACCGACTGGTTGGTATGTTGTCAAATCCGCAATCGAACCCACGCTCCGCGGCACTTTCGACAACTTCCGAAAAAGACTCGACCTTCCCGCCACTTCGCCTAAAGAGGGGTGGAACAAAGGGGGCACATCGGCGCAGTTCCGGGGGGAATATGGTCGCAGTCGTTTCAACCACCGCCTATCTCGGCATCGAAGCCCGCGGGGTCGAGGTGCAATGCCAGGTCACGCCCGGCGTGCCGCGTTTCGTCGTCGTCGGCCTGCCCGACAAGGCGGTGGGCGAAAGCCGCGAGCGCGTCCGCGCCGCGATCGCCGCGATCGGCCTGTCGCTCCCGCCCAAGGTGATCACGGTCAACCTCTCGCCCGCCGACCTGCCGAAGGAAGGCTCGCATTACGACCTGCCGATCGCGCTCGCCCTGCTCGGTGCGATGGGGGTGATCGACGCCGAAACGCTCGCCTCTTATGTGGTCGTCGGCGAACTGGGGCTCGACGGCCGGGTGGCGCCCTCACCGGGCGTGCTGCTCGCGGCAATCCACGCCGGCAGCGAAGAACGCGGCCTGATCTGCCCCGCCGCGCAAGGGCCCGAGGCCGCATGGGCGGGCAATGTCGAGGTGCTCGGCGCCCCCGACCTCCTCGCGCTCCTCAACCATTTCAAGGGGCATGCGCCGCTCGCGCCGCCGGTGCCCGGCGAAATCGAGATTCCCGCACGGACGGCCGACTTGCGTCAGGTGAAGGGGCAGGAGACAGCGAAGCGCGCGCTCGAAATCGCTGCCGCAGGTGCGCATAACCTGATGATGTCGGGACCGCCGGGCGCGGGCAAGTCGCTGATGGCGGCGTGCATGCCCGGCATCCTTCCCGACCTCACGCCTACCGAAGCGCTCGAAGTCTCGATGATCGCGTCGGTGGCGGGAACGCTCGAGGGCGGGCGCCTCGTTCGCGCCCGGCCCTTCCGCGCGCCGCATCATTCGGCGTCGATGCCCGCGCTCGTCGGCGGGGGGCTGCGCGTCCGGCCAGGCGAAGTCAGCCTCGCGCACCTCGGCGTGCTCTTTCTCGACGAGCTTCCTGAATTTCAGCGCGGCGTGCTCGATTCGCTTCGCCAGCCGCTCGAGACGGGCGAGGTCAGCGTCGCGCGCGCCAATGCCCATGTCACCTTCCCGGCGCGCGTGCAGTTGGTGGCGGCGATGAACCCGTGCCGCTGCGGTCATCTCGGCGACCCGGCGCTCGCGTGCAGCCGGGCCCCACGCTGCGCCGCCGATTATCAGGCGAAACTGTCGGGGCCCTTGCTCGACCGCATCGACCTGCATGTCGAGGTGCAGGCGGTGAGCGCCGCCGACCTCGTTTTGCCGCCGCCCGCAGAGGGTAGCGCGGAGGTTGCAGCGCGCGTCGCGGCGGCGCGCGACGTCCAGACGATGCGCTATGCCGCGCACAAGGCGCGCACCAATGCCGAAATCGACGGCGACCTGCTCGAAGCCGTCGCGACCCCCGACGAGGCGGGACGCAAGCTGCTCGCGCAGGCGGCGGAGGCGATGCGCCTGTCGGCACGGGGATATACGCGGATATTGCGCGTCGCCCGCACGATCGCCGACCTTGCCGGCGCGGCCGACGTCGGGCGTATCCATATCGCCGAGGCGCTCAGCTATCGTCGCCAGGCGCCGAGGAATTGATGGCGGGCGACCCCGTCCTGTTCAACGCCGCGATCATCGAGTGGCGGGGCCCCGCGCCCTTTCTGTTCGCGGCGATCCCCGACGATCTCGTCGCCGAGATACGCTATGCGGCGCTTTCCGAAAGCTATGGCTGGGGCGTCGTGCCCGTCGTGGCGACGGTCGGGACGACCGAATTCGCCACCTCGCTTTTCCCGCGCGACGGCGGTTATCTGCTGCCGGTCAAGGTCGCCGTGCAGCGCGCCGAGGGGGTCGGTGTCGGTGACCGGATCGACGTCCATATGCGGATCGGGCGCGCCAAGCGGCAATGAAACGCACGGTTTTCCGGCGCAGCAGTATACATTTTCTAAGATTTTGGTGCGATAGGGCGGGTATGAGAGGGGCGGGATCCATTCTGACGAGCCTGTGCAGCCGGCTGGGACTCGGCTTTGCACTTCTCGTGCTCGCCCTGTGGGCTGCCCCCGCTAGCGCCACGACACTCGATGTCGAGCGGGACATGTGCCATGCCGCGAGCGGCGCGGGCCTTCCCGATGCGCGCGTATCGACGCTGCGTTTTTCGTGTAGCGGCGTGCCCGCCGGCTATCAGCAGGGGAGCCTCTGGCTGCGCGCGCCGCTCGACGGCGCGGACGCCCGGCGCGGCGATGTCGCGCTGATGGTCCATCATTCGCGCTTCGATCGGCTCGCCGTCGCCTTTTCCTATGCTGACGGCGCGACGCGCTGGCAGCGGGTGCGCGCGGGCGATTATGGTTCGCATTGGCGCGCCGGCGGCCAGATCCTGTTCGAAGCCCCCGATCGCGGTGTGGCCGTGACGGGGGTGACCATGCGCTTCGACGGCCTTTCGAGCCATCAGTTCGTCCGCGCCCGCATCCTTTCGACCGGCGAGGCGGGGATGCAATCCGCCGGCATGGCGGCCGCCGTCGGTGCGGCGCTGACGCTGCTCCTGATCAGCTGTATCTACAGCCTGTCGCTCGCTTTCGCGGTGCGCCGCCAGTATCTGGCCTGGCAAGCGGCGTGGTCGGGCACCATGCTGCTATGGGGTGGGCTCTGGTCGCAGGTGCACCTCGCGCTTTTTCCCGGCATGGCAGGAACCGTCTCGGCGCAAATCTGCACCTTCCTCGCCTGTCTTGCCATCGCGCTTGCCACCGTCAGCGCGCTGACCGCGATCGATCGCGACGCCGTGCCGGTGCGGCTCAGGACGGCGGCGCTTGCCCTCGGCGTCGGCGTCGGGCTCGTGGGCATTCCGCTCGCGCTGATTCGCGGCGGCAGCCTCGGCGTGCTCGCCGATATCCTCGGCCTCGTCGTCATCGCCGACCTGCTGATCGTCACCGTCTGCCTTGGCTGGGCATGGCGGCGTGGCTCGGTCGAAGCGCGCGATTTCCTGGCGGCATGGGGCTTGCCGATGGCAATGCTCGCCTTCATCCACATCGTCGATGTCGAAAACGGCTTCTGGGGCGGCGGATCGAAGCTTCTGATATTCGTTGCGGCGACCTGGCAGGCGCTCTGGCTCGCCGCCGCGGCGACACGCCGGCTCGCGCATCTCCGGATCGAGCGCGACCATGCGCGAAGTGCCGAGGCGCAGGCGCAGCAGCTCGCGCGGCGCGACCCGCTCACCGGCTTGCCCAACCGGCGCGGCTTTGTCGAAAGCGTGACCCCGCTGCTCGAACGCGCACGCGCCGACAATCTTCCGGCGGCCTTGCTGCTCGTCGATATCGACCGCTTCAAGTCGATCAACGATATTTATGGCCATGATGTCGGCGACGTCGTGCTCTGCGGCATCGCGCGGCGGATCGAACGTTGGGAAGGCCCGATGTGCACCGTCGCACGGCTCGGCGGCGAAGAGTTCGGCCTGCTGACCGTCGGGATGGAGGGGATCATCCTCAGCCGTTTTGCCGAAAGTATCCGGCGCGGCATCGCCGGCTGTGATCACAGCGCGGCGGTCGGCGACAGGCTGGTCACCGCCAGCGTGGGCGTTGCCGAAGTCCGGCCCGCCTGCGATTTCCAGCAACTGTACCGGCTGGCCGACGGGGCGCTCTATGATGCGAAGCGCGGCGGACGCAACCGGGTGGTCGTCCAGCGGCACCAGGATGTGCCGGGCGCGTCGCGGGACCGCGAGGTTGCGATATCGAATTGAAGCCCGCGCGCCCGGCGGCACGCGGTCGCCGGGTCAGATGCCGACCGCCTTGTTCTCGACGACCTCGAGCGGCGGCGGCGCCTTGGCTGCGGCGCCGTGGCGGCGGTGGCTCAGCTTGCCTTCGACCTTGCCGCCATTTTCGATCGTGATGCTTTCATAGGTCACGTCGCCGGTGATCCGTGCGGTGGCGTGGACGATCAGCGTCTTCGCCTCGATCGCCCCGTCGAGCAGGCCGGCGATCTTCGCGGTCTCGGCGACGACCGAACCCTTGATCTCGCTCGCCTCGCCCTGGACGAGGTTGGCGCACTTCAGGTCGCCTTCGATCTTGCCGTCGACATGCAGGTCGACGCTGGCCGAAACATTGCCGGTGACGACGACATCCGATCCGAGGATTGAAAAGGTCGTATGACGTGCGCCCGTCGCCATCTTAGCGGGCGCCACGGGCGGCAGCGACGGAACCGACTCGCTGTCGGGCGTCGTCTTTGACTTCGAGAACATCGGCTTTTGCCTCCAGGAATCTGCGTGGATTGACCGCTTCGCCGTTCAGGCGCACTTCGAAATGCAGGTGGCTGCCGGTCGAACGTCCGGTCGAGCCCATCTTGGCGATCTGCTGGCCGGCGGTGACCTGCGTACCGACCTTGGCCGTGAAGCCCGACAAGTGGGCATAGCGGGTCATGATGCCCTGGCCATGATCGACTTCGACGACATTGCCATAACCCGACTTCGTGCCGACAAAGCTGACGCGGCCGGGAGCGGCGGCAAGGATCGGCGTGCCGATCGGGCCGCGGAAGTCGAGGCCGGCGTGCATTGCGCCGGCACCGGTAAAGGGATCGCTGCGATAGCCGAAGCCCGAGGACATCATGAGCACGTCGGCAGGATTGCCCGACGGGACGGCAACGAGCGTGCGCTCGAGGACTTCCATGCGGAACAGCGCACCGTCGAGCGCGGCGAAATTCGGGCCGAGTGCCTTCGCCTTGCCCATCCGGCCGCGATAGGGGATGAACGGACCACCGCGACCGGCCGCGGCGTTGCGGATGAGCGCGTCGGGGTTGAGACCGAGCGCCGCGACGGCGGTTTCGGCCTTCGTCACCCGATCGCGGACCGCCGCGAGCAGGCGCGCCGAAAAGGCTTCCTGCCGTGCCTCGAGGCGCGCAAGGATTTGCGCTTCGGGCGGTAGGTTGGGGTCGATCGCGCTGGTCTTGAGCGGCGCGGTCGTTTCACCGTCTGCCTTGGTCGCCGCTGCGGCGGGGACGGCGGACGGATCGATTCCGAAATGGGTTTCGGCGACGCTTTCGAGCAGCGCCTGGCGCTCCTCGAGATCCGCGGCGGTTTCGGCAACGCGGTCGCGATATTTGGCGATGCGCGCTTCGCCTGCCGCCGCGGCGGCCTGCTGCTGCGCAACTGCGGCACGCTCGTCGGCAGTGAGCAACTGGTTGACCAGAATCGCCAGAGTCGCGCCGGCCCAGACAAGCAGCACGAGTCCTGCGATCAGCGCGACGCGTTTTTGCCAAACGGCACTGACACGCAGAAACCGGACATGCCCGTGCGTGCGGACGAAAATTTCATGGTCCTGAAACAGCGCGTTGAAGCGCTGGCGCCACTGGCGCAGGCCCGTCGTTTTGGAAGACAAGTCACGACCCCGTCTTATGTTTAAATGGAGCCCTCCGCCCCGACTTGGATGGCGCCTTATCAGCGGCGTGGCGACTCCGCGAATCTTTGGCAGGCGACTCGGGCCGAGTCGAAACCATCATGCGGTGAACGGTGTCAGGGGCGGCAAATGCTGCCATTTTTGCAGCAAATCGCGCGCGAATCGGCCAAACTCATTGACGGCTTGCTTACCATTTTTGGTTAGGGCTAAGCGGGTGAATATCATGGCCAAATCCGTTCCTTCCAATGCCGACGAATCGGCAATCGACCCGCCCTTCGAGGCGGCCGTGCGTCCGCGCTCGGCGGTCAGCGCGGGGGTGGGCATCGTCGGTCTGGCGGGGCTTGTCACCTATCTGCTGATCGCCCGTTTCGCGCCCGATATTGCGGCGTTCCTCGGTATCGACTGGGGCGATCGCGGGCGGATGGACGGGCCCAATTCGGCGATCGCCAGCGTGCTCGCCTGCGGCTTGCCGATGGTGTTGTGGTCGGTTCTGGTCGACAAGGTGCACCGCAATCCATCGACCGGAATCGACTGGTCGCTGCGCCGCCCTTGGCGCGAAACGCTCGATATCAGCCTGACCAAACTCGCGGGCATGTGGGCGACGTGGGGGCTGATCGCGCTGATCTATGCGACGATGCGCTATTATTGGGAGGGCAATTACGCCTTTTCGATGAACCTGCTCGAAACCGTTGCGCCCTGGCTGCTGCTCGTCTCGGTACCCTATATGCTGTGGCTCGATCGCCGGATGATCGAACCGCGCGACGGATGCTGGCAGTTCGGGCGCTGGCTGATCGCGCCGGGGCAGCCCGTCGACGGCCGTGCGATCGGCCATCACCTGCGCGCCTGGGCGGTGAAGGGCTTTTTCACCGCCTTCATGCTGTCGATCGTGCCGGGAAATTTCTCCTCGCTGGTCACGGTGCCGATGAGCGAGGTGCTCGCCAATCCTTATATGACCGGCATCTGGGCGATCAATTTCCTCTATCTGGTCGACGTCCATATCGCGACGGTGGGCTATATCCTGACGCTGAAACCGCTCGACGCGCATATCCGCACCGCCAATCCCTATGGCATGGCATGGGTCGCGGCGCTCGTCTGTTACCCGCCCTTTATCCTGATGAATGGCGGGCCGCTCGACTATCAGGTCAATGGGTCCGATTGGGGCTATTGGCTCGAAGGGCACGATAATCTGATGATCCTCTGGGGGATCGTGCTCGTCGGGCTGACCGCGGTCTACAGCTGGGCGACGATGGCGTTCGGGATCCGCTTCTCGAACCTGACGCATCGCGGCGTGATCACCCATGGGCCGTATAAATATACCCGCCACCCCGCCTATATTTCGAAGAATATGAGCTGGTGGGTCGGGTCGCTGCCGTTCCTCGTCACCGCTGGCGGCTGGGTCGAGGGGGCGCGCAACGTCGTGCTGCTCGGCCTCGTCAGCGGCGTCTATTACTGGCGTGCCAAGACCGAGGAGAAGCATCTCCTCGCCGATCCCGCCTATGTCGCATACTGGAACTGGGCGCAGGACAATGCGCTGGTCCCACGCTTCTTCGCCAGATTGACGGGCCGAAAGCGCCCGCTGGTTCGGCTGGAACCCGATCCGCGCGTCGGGCCGGTGGCGTGACGCGGCCCCGGCGCGGCTGCGCACCCACCGTTCGCCACCTTCGGGCTGGGTGAGTCAGAAGCTCAGTTCGTCGTAGATTTTCGAAAGATCGCCCCCCCACGGACCTTCGTAGCGGTCGAGCAGGTCATGCGCAGGCGACTTTCCGCTCTTGGCAATGCGGCGCAGCGGTTCGAGGAAACCGACCTCGTTGTCGCCCATCGAATTGACCTCGCCGCGTGCCGCAAGGCCTGCTGCGGCGATGTCGAGAACGCGGTGCGCAAGTTCGCCGACGGTGCCGCCACCGGGGGCGGGGGCGTCGAGCCCTTCGCTGGGGACGGCATCGCGCAACGTCTGCTGTTCCTCGATGCTCCAGCCCTTGACCAGATCCCATGCTGCGTCGAGCGCGCCCTGGTCATAGAGCAGTCCGACCCAGAGGGCAGGCAGCGCGCAGATGCGGTTCCACGGGCCGCCGTCGGCGCCGCGCATTTCTAGGAAGCTTTTCAAACGCACTTCGGGGAAAGCGGTCGAAAGATGGTCATTCCAGTCGGAGAGGCGCGGCTTTTCGCCCGGCAGGGCGGGAAGCTCGCCCTTCAGGAAGTCGCGGAAGCTCTGCCCCGCGGCGTCGATATATTTGCCGTCGCGGAAGACGAAATACATCGGCACGTCGAGCATATAATCGACATAGCGTTCGTAACCGAACCCATCCTCGAACACGAAGGGCAGCATGCCCGTGCGCGCAGGGTCGGTGTCGGTCCAGATATGGCTGCGATACGACATATAGCCGTTGGGCTTGCCCTCGGTGAAGGGCGACGAGGCGAAGAGCGCGGTCGCGAGCGGCTGCAGCGCCAGCGACACGCGGAATTTCTGCACCATGTCGGCCTCGCTCGAATAGTCGAGGTTGGTCTGGATGGTGCAGGTGCGCAGCATCATGTCGAGGCCCATGGTGCCGACGCGCGGCATATGCTCGAGCATGATCTTGTAGCGCCCCTTGGGCATGATCGGCAGCTCGGCGCGCGTCTTGTCGGGCCACATGCCGAGCCCGAGGAAACCGAGGCCGAGTTCGGCGCCGACCTCTTTCACCTGTTTCAGGTGGCGGCCGGTTTCGGCGCAGGTCTGGTGGAGATTTTCGAGCGGCGCGCCCGAGAGTTCGAGCTGGCCGGCGGGTTCGAGGCTGACGGTGCCGTCGCTGCCCGCCAATGCGATCACCTTGCCGCCCTCGATCACCGGTTCCCAGCCGAAGCGGGTGAGCGCCATCAACAGGTCGTGGATGCCGCCGGGTTCGTCATATGAGGGCGCTCGATGGTCGGCGGTGCGGTAGACGAATTTCTCGTGCTCGGTGCCGATGCGCCAGCGGTCCCGGGGCTTTTCGCCCTTGATCATGGGGACCGCGAGCTGGTCGCGATTTTCGACGATGGGATCGTTGCTGTCCGAGGCGGTGCGCGTGCTCATTTCGCGCATTTAGACGGTTCGGTACAGAAAGCAATCGGCTGTTGAAGCGGCCCTATTTGACGCGCGCGCGCAGGTTGATCGTAAAGCTCGAGCCGGGCGCCATCGCGCCCTTGGGCCGGACGCGGACATGGGTGACGGCGGCATCGACGCCATTGGCATCGGCGACGGGCGTGTAGGTCCAGCTGGCGCCGCCATTGTTCGAAAATTCAAGGTCGTCGCCGCTGCTCGACAGGCTGGTGAAACCATAGGTCAGACCGCTGCTGCCTGCGGTGAAAAGCACCGGGCCGGGGCCGGGGGCATAGGTGCCGACGAACAGGCTGAGGTTCGCGGGGATCGCGTCGGTGACGATGACGCTGTTGCTCGTCGGGCTGGTACCCGACGGCGCGGTGACGACAAGGCTGTAGTCGGCGAAGCCGCCGGGGATCAGCTTGGGATTGGTCGTTCCGTTCTGCGGGTCGCTGTAGGCCACCGACGTCTTGGCGATCGACAGCGGCAGGACATAGGCATTGCTATAGGTGCAGACCGTCGCGGTCGTATTGCCCTGGATCGTCAGCGTGCGCCCGGTGGCCCCGCTGGCGAGCGGGCTGCCGCCGGTGCATTCGACGGTGGCGTTGTAGAGCGCGGCGACCGCGCCGCCGCCATAGGTTTCGGCCGGCAGGGTGACGACGTCGCCTGCACGCACGGTCACGAGGCTGCCGTTGGTCGCGGTCGGGGCAGTCGAACTGAAGCTCGCGTTGGCGCTGCCGCCGCTGGTCGTCGCGCTCGCGGTGTGACCGGTCGTCGCGCCCGACCATGATTTGGCGAGCCGGAGTTGCTGCGCGATGCGGCTGTTGGTGAAGGTGCAGACGATCGCGGTATCGGCGGGGCTCACCGTAAGCACATTGCCCGAAAGCGCTGTCGCATTGCCCGTGCAGGCGAGGGCCTGTGTATAGTTGGCCTCATTCCCCACCGTGAAGCTTTCGGTCAGCGTCGCGCTTTCGGCGGCATAGACGGTGACGGAGGCGTTGGTGTCGGTTTCGCTCGCGCTGTTCGCGACCGACGCGAGGCTGGCATTGTTGATGAGCCCGCCGGTCGCAACGGTGACCGCGTTGGTCGTCTGCGCGTTCACCCAGGTCTTGCGCACGACCAGCGTCGCCGATTTGCGGCTGTTGGTCCATGTGCAGGTCAGCGATGTGCCCGAGGGCATGACGACGGTGCGGCTGAGCCCGGTGCCCGCGGTCGCGACCACGACATTGTCGCTGTTGCGCCGGCATTCGATGCTGCTGTTGTAATTGGCCGCGGCGCCGGTCGTGAAGGCCTCGGTCAGCGTGAGGGTCGAGCCGGGGACGGCGACCGTTGTCGCGTTCGTGGTCGACCCGCCAACAGTCGACGTTCCCGCGGTGGGAAGGAAGCCGCCCGATATCGACAGGTTGACCGCGTCGCCCGTTATGCCGTTCGTCCAGTTCTTTGCCAGGACGACCGGCGAGTCATTGTCGGTAATCGTATAGGTGCTGCTGGCCTGTGCGGTGCCGCCGCAGCTGCTGGTGCTCGACACGGTGTAGCCGGTGCCGCTGTTCAACGCGATCTGGATCGTCTCGCTACCTTCGGTCGCCGTATCGTCGATGATCTGGATACCGAGCGGCACAGCTGTATTCTGGTAGGTGCCCGCGGGGATGGTGACGGTGAAGTTGGCGCCGCCGCCAGGTGTCGTATAGTCGGTGCCGCGCGTCGCGGTGCCGCCGGTGATGCTGACATTGACCGTGCGCGCGGTGAACAGCGTCCCGTTGACGGTCAGCGTCGGCAGGTTCGCGGTTGCCAGCGATTCGACCCCCGATGCGCTCGCCGTCGAAAGCTCGACGAATGGATTGAGCGTGATGCGGATGTCGTCGAGCAGATTGCCGTAACTGCCCGCATCGGTGGTGATGAACTGGACGCGCTGCACCCCCGATGCCCCGCTATAGGTGGTCGAGCCGGTGTTGACGTTCCAGACATTGTTGATTGTCGATGCCTGCGTCGCGAGCAGCTGGAGCTGCGTGCCCGAACTGTTCGCGATCTGGAAGCGCGCGGTCTGCGTTGCGGGACCACCCGATCGCGCGCGATGGGCAAAGGTCCAGCCGATCGTCTCGCCGCTGACCATGCATATATTCTGGTAGAGCGCGCCCGGGACGTTTGCGTTCATTTCGGCAAAAACCGACCCGTCATAGGCGGGAACGCCCTGGAAATTTGTGTCCCACAGCTCGATCTCGCCCGATGCCGAATTCCAGCCGACGACCGACCCGTTCGCATAGACCTGATAATTGGCGCCGCCCGGGCCTTGCGGGTCATTCGATTCGAAGGAGGGGTTCACGATGACGCGCTGCGCCATCGCTGCCGGTGCTGCGGCAAGCGATATCGTGGCGATGAGCAAGGCGAAGGGCTGATGCGGGAGGTTTTTCATGGTCAATTGACGGTCACGTTGAAGGCGACGGCAAGGGCATTGCCGGGGGTAAGGGTCGGGGTGGTCGCGGTCACGATGGTGCCGCCGATCGACGCGCCGAACGGGTCGCTTTCGTCGGCGCCGGTGGCATTGTCGTCCTCGACGGTCGTCGCGCCGGCGCAGCTTGTCCCGCTGCGCAGCGATCCGGCGACGAATGTCGTCGCGGCGGGCAGCGGGTCGGTGACATTGATGCCGGTCGCGGTGGCGCTGCCATTGTTGGTGACGAGCAGGCAATAACGCATCGTCGCGCCGGGAATGGCTTTCGGGTTGCTCGTCCCGTTCACCGGATCGCTGACGATGCTGCTGGTCTTTGCGATCGTCAGGTTGGCGACCGGGCGGCAGAATGTGATGTCGTGGATGGCCATGCCCTGTTGCCCCGGGTTGGCGGGGGCAAGGCTGTGGCTGCCGTATTCGATGGTGATGCTGTCGACCGGCGTGTTGAAGGTCGCCACGACGGTGCCGTCGCTGCTGGAATCGGCCGACAGGACGTCGCCATAGGCGCTGTTGCCGACGACGTAATTGGCGGTGCCGTTGGTCAGCACCGGATAGACCGCCGAGCCGTTATAGGTGCCTGTGACCGTCACGCGGTCGGCGAACTGGCCCGATGCATAATCGACATCGAACAGCCGCAGCTGCGCGCCCGGTACTGCGGTCGGCAGAGTGATCGTCGAGGTGACGGTGCCCGCCTGGCTCGTGAAATCGACGAGCTGGAAGATCGAATATTGCGCTGGCGACATGCCACCGGTCACGACATTCTGCCGTGTCGGCGACTGCCCGCCATAGGTGGCATTGCTGAGGAAGCTGCCGCCGCTGATCGCGATATTGAAGCTAGCGGTGCCGATCGCAGTCAACGAAGGGCTGGCGCTCGTCGTGCCGGCCGTCCAGCTGACGCTGTCCCAATCGTACACCGTCGTCCCGACGGGGCAGACGAGCGCTGGCGGCGCGCCGGCGGTGCGCGTGCCGCCGACGGTGAAGCTGGCGGAGGCATAATCATCCTCGCCGGCGACGCCGTTGCCCGGGGTTGAATCGATGTCGATGACCGACGATACGCCGACCTCGGCGACGTTGGCGATCGTCGCGCCGGCCGATGCGTTGACGGTGCCGCTGATGGTCAGCGTCCGCGTCGTTCCGGGCGGAATGCTGCCGACCGTCCAGACGCCGGTGCCGCTGTTATAGCTGCCGAACCCCGATGCGCCGGTGAAGGCAAAGCCCGCGGGCAGCGGATCGAACACGATTACCCCGGTTGCGGTGCTGGGCGATGCGGCGGCGTTGGTCACGCTCAATATATAGTTGATGCTTGCTCCCGCTGTGGGGGCCGCGTTGCTGACCGTCTTGCCGAGCGAAAGGTCGGCATAGACGGCGGGCCGGCTGGTCAGATACAGGTCGGCGCGCACGAAATTGCCATTGTCGGCCGACGGGAACTGGTCGCAGATTTCGAGCCGCCAGGTGCCGGCGCTGTTCTCGCCGGTGAAAGCGGAGAGCGGCGCATTGGGGCTGAAACTGTTCTGGTAGGGCGGTGCCGTCGTCGAATGGTTTGCGGTGTTGCCGTCGGTGTTGACGATCTGCGCCGCATCGTCGTCGAGCCGGACGTTGAAATTGTCGCCGCTGATCGAGTCCGTGTTGCCGTTGACGAGCTGAACGCGCGTCCCTGCGGGTGATTGCAGCGTGATGCGCAGGTCGCCGCGCCAGCTGTGCGTCGCGAGCACGCCCAAGTCGACATGGCCGACAATATCGCTGTTGCCGACGGTGAAATTGCGCACCAGCGGTGCGGTACAGGTCGTCGCGGCGTTGATCGTGCCGGCCGTCGAATTGCTGTAGGTCGTGGTCGTCTGTGCGGCGGCGGGATTGCTGGCAAGCGTCAACGCCAGCCAAACGAGCATGAGACATACCCGCACAGACTGCAAACACTGGCCCCCACGCCAGCGGTATCGGCTCTGGTCCCGCCGTTGCATGCTGCCGCTATGGCGCAAGCATAGCTAATATCCGGTTAAAATCGGGCAGTTGGCAGCATTTCTGTGCGGTGTCGGGACAATATTGTCCTATTTGCCCGACCAGTCGCCATGCTGCGCCATCCAGAGACCGACGGCAGCAATCGCAGCAGTCTCGGCGCGCAGGATACGCGGGCCAAGCGCGATGCGGTGGATGGAGGCGTGTGCGACCAGCATGTCGCGCTCGCGCGCGGTGAAGCCGCCTTCGGGGCCGGTGAGGATTGCCGCCGGTGCGGGCGCTGCGACCTCGGCAAGCGGAACACCGCCTGCCTCGTCGGCGAACAGCAAGGCTCGATCCGCCGGCCAGTCCTTCAGCAATTGCGGCAATTTGACGGGTTCAGCCAGCGTCGGGAGCGCGGTGCGGCCGCATTGTTCGCAGGCTTCGACGATCTGCGCCTCCAGCCGTTCCTGTTTGATGCGTTCGACGATCGTGCGTTCGGTAATCACCGGCTGCAGCCGAGCGACGCCGAGTTCGGTCGCCTTTTCGATGATCCAGTCGAGCCGTGCCTTCTTCACCGGCGCGAAGCACAGCCAGAGGTCGGGAACCTGTTCGATCGCCCTTGTCTGCCGTTCGATACGTAATGTCAGCGACCGTTTCGCCGTATCGGCGACGACCGCGAGCCATTCGCCGCTGAGATTGTCGAAGAGCAGGATGGGATCTCCGACCTTCAGCCGCATCACGTTGAGCAGGTAATGTGCAGAATTGCCGTCGATCACGGGCGCGGCGCCCGGATTCAGCGGAACGTCGACGAACAGGCGGGGTGTACTGGCGGGCGGCCAGGCAGGAGTGGCGGGCATGGGGGCGCGATAGCAGATGTCGATATTTTGCGCATCTCTTGCCTGAGACAGGCGGTTCTGTCCCGTTCCGGGGCAAATCGGCGCGTCGGAGGCAATATGCCCACCCGCCCGATTAGCGGTTTGGTAAGCAGTTTCCCCCTAGGTGCAAGGGTACCAGCCACGCATCTGAGTGGGCCGCGTGTCTGGACCAAGAGGGGTTGGACTATGCGAGGGACCGTATTCGGCCGGCTGCGGCTGGGCGCCAGCAAGCTTTTGCGCGACCGGCGCGGCAACGTCTATTTCCTGACTGCGGCGGCGCTCGTCCCGGTCGTGGGCATGGTCGGTTCGGGTATCGATATCGGACGCGGCTATATGGCCCAGCTCCGCCTGCAGCAGGCCTGCGATGCTGGCGTGCTCGCGGGACGCCGCGCCATGACCGGCACCGAATATTCGACAGCGGCGCGGACCGAAGCGAACAAGATGTTCAACTATAACTACCCCGTCGACAAATATGGGAGCAGCCAGGTCAGCTTCACGTCGCAAGCCTCGGGCCCGTCGAGTGTGGTCGGCACCGCGCGCGCCTATCTGCCTACTGCGGTGATGCGGATCTTTTCTTTCCAGGGTTTCGACCTGACCGCCAATTGCACCGCAAAGCTCGAAATCTCGAACGCCGATATCATGATGGTCCTCGACGTCACCGGGTCGATGGCGCAGACCAATTCGGGCGACTCGGTCAACCGTATCACGGCGCTGAAGACTGCGACGATGGACTTTTTCGACACGATGACGGGTGCGCAGATTGGCGATGGCCGGCTGCGTTTCGGGGTCGTACCGTACAGTTCGGCTGCGAATGTCGGCAAAATCCTGTATGACAAGAACCCGGCCTGGCTGGCGGACAATACCGAATTGTGGTCGCGCTCTGCGAAGATGAAGACGGTCTATTCGAACCCGCAGACCGAAGAGGACGACGATTACCGGAACGGCACGACCACCTATGGTAGCTGGTCGACGCTGAACAGCACGAGCCTCAGCAACTCGGCTTGCTCGACAGAAACACCGCCAGCCGACACGACGCCGACGTCGCAAGGCAGTCCGTCGGCCAACCAGACCAACCAATATGTCGACGGCGACGGCAATCGCGTGACGACCTATGACACCAGCCAGACCTACCGTTACTACACGCACCGGTACAGCTGGATTCCCAAGAACGGGAATACGAAGGCCTATTGCGCCTTGCAGCGCCGTACCGCGACCTTCACCCGGACGCACACAACGACGGTGACCGAGACCCCGACGCTGGTTTTTGACAATAAATATACCTACCAGAAGCGGAACTTCGACGTTGCGCAGGCCAAGGGCGGGTCGTCGTTCGAAAATGACACGGGCGATTCGGGTGCGAAAATCTTTTCGACCTGGGGTGGGTGCGTGATCGAGCGCGGGACCGAAGCATTCGGACCGACCGAAACCGCCCCCGACGACGCCTATGACATGGATGTCGACACGGCGCCGGGTACCGACAATATCACCAAGTGGCAGCTGCTCATTCCCGAAGTGTCTTTCCCCTTCGCCAGCGGCCCGGGCAGCACCCCGTCGACAGGGAGCGAGGTCACGGTGAACAGCAGCAGCGTCAGCGGCGACGGCAGCACGAACGGCAACTGGCAGCGATTCTCGAAATATTGGTCGAACGGCTGGGGGGTCTGCCCGGCGGCGGCGATGAAACTCACCACGCAAAAGGCGAGCGACCGGTCGAGCTTCAATTCCTATATCAACTCGCTCCAGCCTGTCGGCGGTACCTATCACGATGCGGGCATGGTGTGGGGCGTGCGCCTGTTGTCGGCCGACGGCATGTTCGCTGCCGAGAATGCGACCGCACCGAACGGCCGGCCGGTGAGCCGCCATATCATCTTCATGACCGACGGCGAAATGTCCGCGAACATGGGCAATCTGTCGTTCCAGGGATATGAATGGAAGGACAAGCGCGTCGGCGGAACGAGCGACGCAACGCTGACTGCGCGGCACAACAACCGCTTCCTCCAGCTGTGCGACAAGGCGAAGGCCAAGAATATCACGGTCTGGGTGGTCGGTTTCGGGGTCACGCTGAACGACCAGCTCACCAAATGTGCGTCGGCGGGCAAGGCGTATCAGGCGAACAATGCGTCGCAGCTGAACGACCATTTCCAGGCGATCGCGCGCCAGATCTCGAAACTGCGGTTGTCCGAATGATGCGCCGCCTCGTCTCGATCCGCCGCCTAGGTCGCAATGAACGCGCGAATGTCGTCATGGAGTTCGCGCTCGCGGGCCCCTTCTTCCTGCTGCTCGTGATGGGGTTGTTCGACTATACTTGGCAGATGTACGCAAACCAGGTGCTGCAGGGGGCGGTCTCCAACGCCGCGCGCGACGCGACGCTGGAGGGTAATGCCGGCAACCAGTCCGCGCTCGACAATGCCGTTAAGCGACAGGTGCAGAACGTGTTCAAGAACGCCGACGTGACGTTCAAGCGCAAGGCCTATGAAAGCTTCGACAAGATCGGCGACCCCGAAGTCATGGTCGATGCCAACAACAACGGCATAAAGGGCGACAAGGGCGACTATTTCGAGGATCTCAACAACAACGGAACCTGCGACGACGATGTCGGTACCGACGGCAATGGCGGCGCCGAGGATGTCGTCCTTTATACCGTGAAAATGAAGTTCGACCGCGTGCTGCCGGTGTGGAGTATGTTGGGGCAGCCCAAGGAGACGACGCTGACCGCGACCGCCGTCCTGCGCAACCAGCCCTATGGCGCGAACACCTCGACCAGCCAGATCGTCTATATCACCGATGGATCAGGAGGTGGGACGTGCGTTTGACCAAGATCATCGACCGCGCGACGGCGGCTCCGGCCCGGCTGAAACGCCTGGGCCGTGAAACCCGGGCGACGGTTATCATCGAAATGGCCTTTGCGGTGCCACTGCTCGTCCTGCTCGGCTTCGGCGGGCTCGAAATGGCCTATCTGACGCTCGCCAATACGCGCATCAGCCAGATTGGGCTCAGCGCGGCCGACAATGCGTCGCGCGTCGCGGCGGGCGCCTCGCTGTCGCTGCCCCAGATCCGCGAACTCGACATCAACGAAGTGTTCACCGGGGTCGAAGAGCAGGCCGAAGGGCTCGATTTCAAGAAGCACGGCCGTATCATCCTCTCCAGCCTCGAACGCAATCCCGAAGGCGGGCAGTGGATTCACTGGCAGCGCTGCTACGGCGACCTCAAGGTGACGTCGAGCTATGGCCTCGAAGGCACCGGCGCGACGGGGACGGCGTTCAAGGGCATGGGCCCCAAGGATCGCGAAGTGACCGCGGCCGCCGGGACCGCCGTGATGTTTGTCGAGATCGTTTACGAATATCAGCCGCTTGCTTTCGGCAAATGGCTGGGGCCGCGCACGATCCGTTCGACGGCGGCGTTCAACATTCGCGAATCGCGCGACCTTGCCAAAGTCTATGGTCCGGGGGCGAAGTCGGCCTGTACCTAGGCCGCCGACGCCGGGACAGGCTGGGCGCACGCGTCCACCGGCCGGCATCGGATCGCGCAATCAGTCATTTATCGCGGCGGCACCGGCTGCTACATGCGCCGCTGCCGATGACTGCCACCCATCCTCCCGACAGCCAGCTTCGCGGTTTCGTCGCCCTGCTGCCCGCCGCGATGCGGCCCTATGCGCTGCTTGCGCGGTTCGACCGGCCGATCGGCTGGTGGCTGCTTTACTGGCCCTGCGCCTGGGCGATCGCGCTGGGAGGCGGAGCGCTCAGCCACTGGCCGCTGTTCTTGTGGATGCTGCTCGGCGCGATCGCGATGCGCGGCGCGGGCTGCGTCTATAATGATATCGTCGACCGCGACCTCGATGCGAAGGTCGCGCGCACCGCATCGCGCCCCATCGCGAGCGGGGCGGTTTCGGTTCGCAATGCGCTGCTGTGGACGCTGCTCCTGTCGCTCGTCGGGCTGTTCGTCCTGCTCCAGCTGCCGCGGCCGGCGCAGATCGTCGCGCTGGCCAGCCTGATTCTCGTCGCCGGCTATCCCTTCATGAAGCGGATCACCTGGTGGCCGCAGGCGTGGCTGGGGCTGGTGTTCAGCTGGGGGGCACTCGTCGCCTGGATCGCGGTCGGCGGCGTCGACGGGATGGCGCTGCCCCTGCTTTATGCCGGCTGCATCGCGTGGGTCATCGGATACGACACCATCTATGCGCTACAGGATATCGAGGACGACATGCTGATCGGCGTGAAGTCGAGCGCGCGCGCGATGGGCAGCCATGTGAAGGCGGGGGTGGCGATATGCTATGCCGCCGCGCTCGCCGGCTGGGGCGGGGCGCTATGGGCGGTACGGCCCGACCCGTTGGTGCTGGTGGCGCTGTTCCCCGCCGCGTTGCACCTCACGGGACAAATCGTCACGCTCGACCCCAAAAATGGCGAGGATGCGTTGGCCAAATTCCGTAGCAACCGCTTTGCGGGGCTGCTCGTGTTCGCGGCGATGCTGGTGGTCGGCAGCGCGCCCTGATCACTCGGCGGCGAGCAGTTCCTCGGCGCCGCCCAGATCGACCGAAACGAGGCGCGATACGCCGCGCTCGATCATCGTCACCCCGAACAGGCGGTGCATGCGCGCCATCGTCACCGCATTGTGGGTGACGATCAGATAGCGGGTGTTGGTTTCGCGGCTCATCCGGTCGAGCAGGTCGCAGAAACGTTCGATATTGGCATCGTCGAGCGGCGCGTCGACCTCGTCGAGCACGCAGATCGGCGCCGGATTGGTCAGGAACAGCCCGAAGATCAGCGCCACGGCAGTCAGCGCCTGCTCGCCGCCCGACAGCAGGGTGAGCGTGCCGAGCCGCTTGCCCGGCGGCTGCGCCATGATTTCGAGCCCGGCCTCGAGCGGATCGTCCGAATCGACGAGTTCGAGGTGCGCCTGGCCGCCGTTGAACAGCGTCGTGAACAGACGCTGGAAATGGCCGTTGACCGCCTCGAAGGCGGTGAGCAGCCGCGCGCGGCCCTCGCGGTTGAGGCTACCGATCGAACCGCGGAGGCGGTTGACCGCCTGCGTCAGTTCTTCGATCTCGGCGGCGCTCCGCTCACGTTCGGTGTCGAGTTCGACAAGCTCGTCGGCGGCGACGAGGTTGACCGGGCCCAGTCGTTCGCGATCCGAAATCAGCCGGTCGTGCTGCGCCGATTCGGCATTGGCATCGCCGACGCCCGCGCTTTCGAACCCGGCCTTTTGCGGCAACAGCGGTGGCGGGCATTCGAAACGCTCGCCCGACAGACGCCCCATCTCGATCCGGCGCAGCTCGGCGTTTTCGGAGCGCGCAACCGCGCCCGCACGCGTTTCGCGCGCGGCGGCGACGCGCTCGCGGATCGCATTCAGCGCGGTTTCGGCTTCGCGCAGCGCGGCTTCGGCGGCGCGTTCTTGCGCTTCGGCCGCCGCGACCCTGTCGCGCAGCGCCGCCTGCTGCGCCTCGGCGGCGCTGCGCTGCTCGGCAAGCTTTGCGGGCGCGTCGGCCAGTTTGGCCGCCTCGGCCGCCAGCACCTCCGCGCGCTTGTCCATCTCGGTCACGCGGCGGGCGGCTTCGCCGGCGCGCGCTTTCCAGCTCTTGATCTCGGCGCTGACCACTGCCTGCCGTTCGCTCATGCCCGCAAGCGTGCGTTCGTGCGCGGCAAGGGCGTCGCGCGCCGTCCCGGCGTCGGCGCGCGCGCGTTCGGTCGCCTGCTCTTCGGCGTCGAGCGCCGCACGCGCGATGCTGTCGTCGGGCAGTGCGGCGAGCGCCGCCTGCTGCACCGCGAGCGCTTCGTCGGCTTCCTTCGCGGCGTCGGCGATTTCGGCGAGCCGGCGGTCGAACATCGCGGCCGCGTCGCGGTGACGATCGAGCGCGGCCTGCGCCTGGTCGGCGCCGCGTAGCGCGCCGCGCCGCGCTTCGTCGGCCCCGGCGAGCGCCTTGCGAGCCGTGGCGGCGGCGTCGGTCAGTTCGGCCGCCCTGGCGGCGGCGGCATCGCGGCGGTCGCGCAGTTCCTGCACGCCGAGTTCGATCTGCGGCCGCTGCGCCGCGAGCGCGTCGAGGCGGTTCTGGCGTTGCAGCCGCTCGGTCGCGGTCGCGCCATCACCGCGTGTGACGAAACCGTCCCAGCGGCGCATCACGCCGTCCAGCGTGACCAAACGCTGGCCGACCGCGAGCGGCTGGCCGCTGTCGGTTTCGGCCACCGCCACCTGAGCGAGGCGGCGGGCCAGCGCGTCGGGGGCCTGAACATATTCGCCGAGCGGCTTGCAGCCCGTCGGAAGCAAAGGGTCGCCTTCGGCCTTGTCGGCGCCGCCCCAACTCCGCGCGGCATCCTTGTCGGTACCGGCGTCGAGATCGTCGCCGAGAGCGGCGGCGAGCGCGGCTTCGTAGCCCGGTGCGACGCGGAGTTTGTCGAGGATACGGTCGGCATCGCTCCGCGCAGCGGCAAGCGCGCGTTCGAGCGTTGTCCGCTCGCCATCGAGCGCGGCGAGCGCGGCGCGCGCTTCGGCGAGCCCCGCCTCGGCGCCCGCGAGTTCGGCGGCGGTCGCTTCGCGATCGACCTCGGCTTCCTGTAGCGCGGCTTCGGCGACGGCGATCGCGGTTTCGGCCGCTTCGGCGGCTTTCAGGCTTTCGACATGCCGGGCGGCGAGCGCGGCGCTGTCGCCGAGTGCTGCGACTTCGGCGTCGACGCGCGCCTTGTCGGCGGCGACGCGGCGGACCGCACTTTCGGCGCTTTCCACCGCCGATACGGCGATACGCCGGTCGGCGGCTTCGCTCGCTGCCTTCGCGCGCGATTGCGCCAGCGCGACCTCGGCATCGCGAAGGCGCGCCTGCGCGGCGAGGCTGGCGTCGGCGAGCGCGGCCTTGCCTGCATCATGGCCAGCGATGTCCTGCGCGAGCGTCCTCGTTTCGGTGTCGAGTGCGGTGAGCGCGGCGTGCGCCTCGCGGGCCAGCTCGCCTTCGTGCGTGCGATCGTCGGCGATGCGCCTTTGTTGCGCCGCGAGATCGTCGAGGCGCTGGAGTGCTGCGCGCTCCTCGCCCTGCAGCCGCACCTGCGTCGCCGTCGCATCGGCGAGCGCGTCGCGTTGCGCCTGGGCGTCGCTGCGCGCCGCGGCGACGCGCGTTGCCACCTCGACCTGCGCTTTCGATACGGTTTCGAACTCGTCCTGCGCGGTCTTCACTGCCGCTTCGGCCGCATCGGCGTCGCGGCGCGCCTGATCGGCGGCGGCGGCGGCGTCGCGCCAGCGTGCGTAGATCAGCCGGCCTTCGGCGATGCGGATATCGTCGCTGAGTTTCTTGTACTTCTCGGCCGCGCGCGCCTGCCGGCGGAGTGCATTCGCGCGCACCTCCATGTCGGCGACGATTTCGGAGAGGCGGGTGAGGTTGGTTTCGGTCGCGCGCAGCTTTTGCTCGGCGTCCTTGCGGCGCACATGGAGGCCCGCGATCCCCGCCGCTTCCTCCAGCATCGCGCGGCGATCGGTCGGCTTGGCGGCGATGACATTGGCAATCTTGCCCTGGCTGACGAGCGCGGGGCTGTGCGCGCCGGTCGCGGCGTCGGCAAAGATCAGCGCGACATCCTTGGCGCGCACGTCGCGACCGTTGGCGCGATAGGCGCTGCCCGCGCCGCGTTCGATGCGGCGAATGACCTCGAGATCGTCGCCGTCGCTCGAATCCGACAGGCCGGCGACGAGCGCGCCTTCGGTATCGCAATGCAGCGCGACCTCGGCGAAGTCGCGCGCCGGCCGCGTCGAAGTGCCGGCGAAGATCACATCTTCCATCCCGCCGCCGCGCATCGATTTGGGGCTCGATTCGCCCATCACCCAGCGAATCGCCTCGAGCAGGTTCGATTTGCCGCAGCCATTGGGGCCGACGACGCCGGTCAGCCCGGGTTCGATGCGCAGTTCGGTGGGTTCGACGAAACTTTTGAAACCGGTAAGGCGCAGCCGCTTTATCTGCACGGCATATCCCCGTGCAGGTCATCGAATCGGAGCTGTTGCAACCTTGGTGTCACATATCCCCCTGTACGCCGTCATGCCGCGTGGCCGGGGGAGTCGCAAGGGGCAGGTTTCGCCTGCCCCTTGCCCGAAATTGGATCAGCGTGCGCCCATCGTGCGCAGGCGGTCGCGCAGTGCGCCCCAGGTGTTGACGCCTTCGGCGACCTGGCCGTTGATGACGAAGGTCGGGGTGCCGGTGATCTGATATTTCTCGACCCCGGCATTGGTGCCCTTTTCGATCGCCGAGACATTGTCGACCTTGGCCAGGCACTGCTGGATCGTCGCGGCGGGGACGCCGCGCTGCTGGTAGAACTGGTCGATGCCCCAGCCCTTGGCGAGCGCGACGAAACGCTGTTCGGGCGGCAGCTTCATCGCTTCTTCGATCCCCGGCTGCGGCTTCGACGGACCCGCGATGAAGGCTTCATGTTCGAGGAAGGTCGCGTCGGCGAGCGGGAAGAAACGGTCGGTGCCGGTACATTTGACGATCGCGCCCGAAATCGCGTCGACGGGGTGGAGCATGAAGGGCGTCAGCTTGTACGACACGCGGCCCGTGTCGACGAAGTCGCGCTTGATCTCCTCGTGCGAATCCTTGGCGAACTGTGCGCAATGTCCGCAGGTGAAGGCGCCGAATTCCTCGAGTTTGATCGGCGCTTCGGGGTTGCCCATGACGACGCCGTCGCCATCGACGCGCACGACCTGCGACCAGCTCTTGCCGGCGGGGGCCGCGACCTTCGCGATCACATCCTGTTCCTTTGCGGGGTCGGTCTTGCTTTCGCCGCAGGCGGCAAGGGCGAGCGCGCCCATCGAGGTCAGGAGGACGGTACGCAGCAGGGTCATAATCTATCTTTCTCCACTGGGGGAACGGTCGGAATGCGGCGCTTTTACGAGGCCTTGAGCGCGAGGTCGAGTTTCGATTTGAGCGCCGGCCAGGCGGTCACGCCCGCGTTGCGGCCGTTGACGAAAAAGCTCGGCGTTCCTTCGACGCGATCGGCGTTCAGCCCGATGTTCGTCATGCCGGTCAACTCGGCCTGCGCCACCTCGCTGTCGAGCGCGGCGTCGATCTGGACCTGCGTATAGCCGCGCGCGCGCATCAGCGCGGTAAGACCGGTGTCGGCGGCGATCTTGCGCGCACGCTGGTCGGTATTGCCTTCGAACCAGGCTTTTTTCTGCGCTTCGGTGGCCTTCTGGATCTTGGCAATCAGGGCCGGGAAATTGTTGAAGATCGCCTGATGATTGCCCGCGAATGCCTTGGGCCCGCCGCAGCGGGCGAGCAGTGCGGCGGTCATGTCGACCGGATCGCGCACGAGGTTGCGATATTCGAACAGGACAAGCCCGCGATCGACATAGCCGGTCTTCAGCGGCAGCGAGCCGGCTTTCGCGAAATCGGCGCAGACGTGGCAGGTGTAGCTGAAATATTCGACCAGCCGGACCTTCGCGGCCGGGTTGCCGACAAGAAAGGCGCCGATCGGGGTCGTCGTCACGGTCGACGACCAGGCGGCAGGCTTCGCCGGCGTTGCCGCGAGCAACGTCAGCGCAGCGCCCGAAAGCGCGAGGACGGCGGTACGGCGATCGAGAAGCGGATCGTCAAAAGCGGACATCGTCGAACGGTCTTTCGTCTAACTGATGCGGGGAAGTTTGGGCGGCATCGCCAGCCCGGCGGCCATGCGTTCGAGCACGATCCTGAGTTCCGGGTCGCCGATATCGCGCAAACTGTCCCCCAGTTCGGCAGGTACGGGTTTCAGCATTGCCGGTGGCTGAACGGGCGCGGCGGGCGTGACCTGTCCGTGCGTCATGCGGACATGCGCGACGGCGGCATAGCCGAAGAAGCGGTTAACCGACGCGAGGATGTCGGGGGCGACATGCTGCAGCATCGGCGCATGGGCGCCGCTGATCGTGAGGTGGAGCGTACCGCCTGCCTTTTGCCCCGCGGGGAAACGGATCATCGCGGGCTGCGTCACGTCGGCGAGCCGGTCGCCGACGATCTCGCGCCAGCGGCTGACCACCGACGACTGGATGAAGCCGAATTTGCGGAACGCGGCCCGGCCGATTTCGGGAACGAGGTCGGATATCATGCGCGCTTCGCCGCCGCGCGGGCGTTCATAGACGCGCACCGGCGGCTTCGCGGCCTTCGCCCCGGTTTTCGCCTTCGCCTTTTTGGCCGGCCGATCCTCTCCCGCGTCTTTCGTCATGGCGGGTGCCATGCCATAGGCGGGGGGTGAGCGTCCAGACTTCGAGCATTGCGGGGACCATCGCCGACGCTTTCGCGGACCGGCTGCTCGACTGGTACGACCGCGCCGCGCGCGATCTGCCGTGGCGGATTGCGCCGAACAGCGACGAAACCCCCGATCCCTATCGCATCTGGCTTGCCGAGGTGATGCTCCAGCAGACGACCGTCGCGGCGGTCGCGGGCTATTTTGCCCGCTTTACCGCGCGTTGGCCGACCGTTGCCGACCTTGCGGCGGCCGACGATGCCGACGTCATGGCGGCGTGGGCCGGGCTTGGCTATTATGCCCGCGCGCGCAACCTGCTCGCCTGCTCGCGCGCGGTCGTCGCCGATCATGGCGGATATTTTCCGGACAGCGAGGCCGCGCTGCGCGCGCTGCCCGGCATCGGCGATTATACGGCGGCGTCGGTCGCGGCGATCGCATTCGGGCGCCCCGCGGTGGTGGTCGATGCGAATATCGAGCGCGTCATTGCGCGCCACCGGCTGATCGAAACGCCGCTGCCGTTGGCGAAGCGCGAGATTCGCACCGCGCTGGCACCGCTCGTCCCGGCGGACCGACCCGGCGATTTCGCGCAGGCGCTGATGGACCTTGGCGCGACCATCTGCACGCCGCGGGGCCCCGCCTGCGCGATCTGTCCGGTGATGGCCGACTGCCGCGCGCGCGGGAGAGCCGATATCGAGCGCCTGCCGGTCAAGCCGCCGAAAAAGGCCAAGCCGCACCGATACGGGCTAGCCCACTGGGTCGAGGCCGATGGCAAGGTCTGGCTGGTCCGGCGACCGGCAAAGGGCATGCTTGGCGGGATGCGCGCGCTGCCCGGCGGCAACTGGACCGAGGCGCCGCCGCCCGAGTCGGGTATTGCCAGCGTCGATCACGGATTCACCCATTTCGACCTGACGCTGACCCTCGTCCGCCGCGAGGTGTCGTCAGAAGTCGCCGATGCCGCAGCGGAAGGCGAATGGTGGCCGATCTCCGATCTTGACGCGGCCGGCCTGCCGACGCTGTATCGGAAACTGGCGGACAAGATGGTGGAGAGATTGGGATGAACATGATGGTTTCGCGTCGCGGATTGCTGGGCGGACTGGCGCTGGGCGGGACCGCCGCGCTGCTGCCGCGTGCGGCATTCGCGTGGAAGGTCGACGGTGCGGCGCTCTACCCCGCGACCAACGCCTTCATCAAAGGCTTCGTCGACCGCCGCGAACTCGCCGGAACGCTTGCCGCGATCGGCAAGGGGCAGGAGTCACCGGTGTTTTTCGGTGCCGGCGTCCAGTCGATCGACGGCGCGGTGCCGGTCGGTCCCGATACGCTGTGGCGCCTCTATTCGATGACCAAGCCGATTACAGGCATCGCGGCGATGCTGCTGATCGAAGACGGCAAGATGAAGCTCGACCAGCCGATCGCCGATTTCCTGCCCGCCTTTGCGAATATGACGGTCCAAAATGTGCCCGATGGCTCGATCACCGATGTCCGCCCGGCAAAGGGTCCGATCACGGTGCGCCAGCTCCTCACCCACACGGCAGGGCTCGGCTATGGCATCATGCAGAAGGGCCCGATCAAAAAGGCCTATGACGATGCGGGCATCTTTGGCGGACAGGTGAGCCGCCTGCCGATCCCGGGGCTGCCGACGACGAAACCCGCGCCCAGCCTCGCCGAATTCGCCGACCGGTTGGCGAAGCTGCCGCTCGTCTATGAACCCGGAACGCGCTGGAGCTATTCGGTCAGCCTCGACCTCACGGGGCGGTTGATCGAAGTCGTGTCGGGACAGCCGTTCGACGCATTCCTGAAGGCGCGCATCTTCGACCCGCTCGGGATGGCAAGCACGGGTTTTCGCGTCGCGGAGCGCGACGTCGGGCGTTTTACGACCAATTATGCGCCGATGGGCGGCGCGCTGTTGCCGGTCGATCCGGCGACCAGCTCGATCTATCTCGACCAGCCGCCGATCCCCTATGGCGGCGGCGGGCTGGTTTCGAGCGCGCGCGATTATGACCGCTTCCTTGCGATGCTGCTCGGCGATGGCCAAATTGCGGGGGCGACGGGCGGGGTTCGCGTGATGAGGCCCGAAACCGCGCGGCTCGCGATGTCGAACCTGATTTCCGACAGTGTCGAGCGCAAGGGGACCTTCATCGACGGGCAGGGCTTCGGCGCCGGCGGGCGCGTGTCGCTGCCGACCTCGCCGGGCGGCGAGGGGATTTTCGGCTGGGCCGGTGCCGCGGGCACGATCGGTTTCGTGCACCGGGGGCTCGGCTATCGCGCGGCGGGCTATACGCAGATCATGCCGTCCGATGCCGTGCCCTTCCAGTCGAAGTTCGGCGAAACCTTCTTCAAGGATGTGATGGCCTGATGGCTTTGCCGCTCGGTTTCACCGGGGCGCGGCTCGACCGCGCCGACCAGTTGCGCACCGATGCGGGCGCCTTCGCCGCTGCGGTTGCCGACCCGAGGGCGCGTTGCCTCGCGCTCGACGGGATCGACTTCGTGCCGGGCGAGGGTGGCGGGCTCCTCTGGGAACCGCTCGATCCCGCCGACGGCCGCGCACCGATGCTGCTCGGCATCGACGATGCGGGCGTGCCGCATTTCGTGCGCGAAGCCGCGGCGGGCGCGCGAGTCGACGCGCGTTCGCGAACGGTGATGCGGCTGCTGCCTTTGCTCGCGGGCGAGGAGGCCGCACTCTATGGCGGCGCGCGCAGCCTCGTCGACTGGCACGCGCGGCACCGTTTCTGCGCGGTGTGCGGCGTTCCGACCGATTTGTTCCGCGGCGGTTGGGGGCGCAAATGCGGTGGGTGCGGTGCCGAGCATTTCCCACGCGTCGACCCTGTCGTCATCATGCTTGCCGAATGCGAGGATCGGGTGCTCGTCGGGCGGCAGGGCGGATTTCCGCCGGGCTTCTTCTCGGCACTCGCGGGCTTCGTCGAGCCTGGCGAATCGCTCGAGGAAGCCGTCGCGCGCGAATTGTGGGAAGAGGCGGGAATCCGCGTCTCGGACGTCGCCTATGTGGCGAGCCAGCCCTGGCCCTTCCCTTCGTCGCTGATGATCGGTTGCCGCGCGGTCGCGAAGGACCCCGCGCTCACGCTCGACACGACCGAGATCGAGGCAGCGATGTGGGTCGACCGGGACGAGGTTCGCGCGGCGCTCGCGGGCGACATGGGCGCGCCGTTCATGGCGCCGCCATCGCTGGCGATCGCGCGGCATCTGCTCGAAGATTGGGCGGGTTAGTTAGAGCCGCTTGCCGGTAATGCGGCTGATTTCCTTGGCGACCATCGCTTCGACGAGCGAGGGCAGGTTGGCATCGAGCCATTCCTTGAGCATCGGGCGGAGCGCGTCGAGCACGACCTCTTCCATCGTGCGGCCGGCTACGGCGGGCGCCGTAACGGTCGCTGCGGCGACGGCGGGCGCTACGGCGGCGGTCAGTGCATCGAGCGACTGGCGCGCGGCGTCGGCGCTGGCTTCGGAAACGAGCTCGTCGTTCGCGCGCTCGGCTTCGGCACGGTCTTCTTCGTCCTGCAGGTCGAGAATATCGTCGGCTTCGGGGATGCGAATCTCGCGCGCGGTGCCCGGCGCTTCATCGCGCGCGATCACGCGCCGAATCGACGACAATATATCTTCCATCGACGGTTCCCGCGACATATCGCCCATAACCCAGCCCCCTAAACCATCGCGATTACCGGATGGTTAACGCTTCCCTTACCGATTTGGGGCGGGTTTTGCCAATCCTTATTGCGGCGGCAGCAACGGCGGGCCGACCGGAACGGTCGCGGTGGCGGCCGGAACGGTGCGCGTGTCGGTCGCGACCTGCTGCGGCGCCGGATCGTCGGCCCAGTCCCACATCTGGCCCTTTACGCGCTTGTAATTGACCTCGGGATCGTAAAGTGCGCCGCCTTCGATGCCAAGGTCGCGTGCCTCGGCCTTGCCCATCGCGGCGAGCACCGAGAAGGCGGCGACATAGGAGTTACGCTGCGCCGACACGAGCTGGACCTGCGTGTTCAGATATTCCTGTTCGGCGTTGAGGATGTCGAGGATCGACCGCGTGCCGACGCTGTTTTCGGCGCGCACGCCCTCCAGTGACAGCGCGTTGGCGCTCACCGCCTGCTGCGTTGCGGTGATGATCCGCTCGTTCGCCTGCCAGGCGGCATAGGCGCCGCGCGTCTGCGCGATGACGCCGCGTTCGACCTCGACATATTGCTCGATCGCCTGGCTGCTGCGCGATTGTGCCTGACGGACCTGCGCCGAGCGGCGCCCGCCGGTGAAGATCGGCAACGTGACCTGCACGCCGGCAGCGGCGCTCGACGTTTCCTGCGTCACGCCGATGCCTTCGACGCCGCTGTTCAGCGAACCGAGATAATTATTGTAGCCGCCTTGGAGGATCGCCGACACCTTGGGGGCGCGCGTCGATTTGGCGCTCCCGATATCGGCCTTCGTTGCGTTGACCTGCTGGTTCGCCGATTCGATGTCGGGATTGCTGTTCAGCGCGATGGCGACGGCCTCTTCGGCGGTGCCGGGCAGGTTCGGCAGTTGCGGCGGCGCCTGCAGGTCGACCGGCGCGTCGCCGACGAGGCGGATATAGCCTTCGCGACTGGAAATCAGATTGGCTTCGGCAGTGCGCAGGTCGCCTTCGGCAAGCGCGAGCCGTGCTTCAGACTGGGCGACGTCGGTGCGGGTCAGGTCGCCGATCTCGAACCGGTCGCTCGTCGCCTGCAAATTGGTGCGCAGGACCGACACGTTTTTCTGGTTGAGCTGGACGATCGCCTGATCGCGGATGACGTCCATATAGGCGCCCACGACCTGCGAAAACACGCTTGCCTCGGTCCCGCGAAGGTCGGCCTGCCCCGCTTCGACACGATATTTCGCCGCGCGCACGGCGTTGCGGACCGCCCCGCCCTGATACAGCGGAACCGTCAGTTGGCCGCCCGCGCTGAACGAGCGCGCCGGGGCGTTGAAGCTGTTGCCGGGGACGATGATATTTTCATCATAGCTCGCTTGTGAGCCGATGTCGGGAAGCCCGTAGCTTTTCTGGATCGGGACATTCTCGTCGTTCGCACGCTGTCCGGCGCGCGCCGCGGTCAGCGTCGGATTATTTTCATAGGCCTTGGCGAGCGCGCCCTGCAGCGTTTCGGCTTGCCCGGCAGCGGGCAGTGCCAGCGCTCCCATAGCGAGGCCGACGAGCCAGCGAGTCCGGCGAAGCTGTTTCTTGTTGGTATCGCGCATCGTCATGTCAGCCTGAAACAGGAAAGAAATCGCGTCAGAATTGAAAGCCCGCAGGCGCCGCAAAGCCGGGCAGCGGGGCAACGTCCATGTCGGCGAAGCTGCGCAGCGGAACCACGCCGCCGGTCTTCACGCCCTGGACAAGCCGCGTGACCGCGCCCTCGCGTTGCGCTGCGACCAGCCGGCCGCCCTCGGCCAGCTGCGCCGCCAGCGTGTCGGGCAGCACTTCGATCGCGCCTTCGATGATGATGCGCTCGAACGGCGCCGCATCGGGGACGCCGGCCGCGAGCGGACCTTCGATCCAGCGGATATTTTCATTGGCCACGGCAGCTTGAGCCGAAGCCATCAATTCGCCCTGCTCCTCGACCGCATGGACTTCGGCGCCGAGCAGCGCGAGCAACGCCGCCGTATAGCCGGTCGCGCTGCCGACGAGCAGCACACGCATCCCGGGGCGAACCGCCGCGGCGACGAGCATGCGCCCGGTGACCAGCGGCGGGTTCAGCGCGCGGCCGTGATCGAGCGCGATCGCGCGGTCCATATAGGCGACGCTGGCAAGCGCGGCGGGCACATGCGCCTCGCGCGGCACCGAGGCCATCGCCCCGACGACGGCGGGATCGATGACGTCGTTCGTCCTGAGCTGGCTGTCGATCATCGCGGAACGCATCTCCGCTGTGGTAAATTCGCTAAACTTGGTCGCCATCAGCCTTTTCCGATTCCCTGGGGCATCAACCATTACACGGCAGCTCTAGCCGAAGCCATGCTGTATTGCAATAGTAATACAGCCCCGCATTTCTACTGCCGCCGCGCATAGCTGGCAACGCGGATGCCGCCAAGCCCGCATCGCGGTGTCCCGTCCGGCGAATCCTTGACAAGGCGATCAAAGCCCCTCACTAGCGGCGCCGTTCAACACCCGGCCGTCCGCATTCGCGGTCACGGCTTTCGGCGCGAGGCCCGATGGCGGAGTGGTGACGCAGCGGACTGCAAATCCGCGCACGCCGGTTCGATTCCGGCTCGGGCCTCCAAATTTCAACCAAATCGAACAGCGCCGCCGTCGGCCCGCTATCCTGCAGCGACCGTCTTCCGGCGCACGATCGTCTGCGCATTGGTATATTCGAGCAGGCCGTCGAGCCCGCCTTCGACGCCGACGCCCGACTGCTTCATCCCGCCGAAGGCGGCGGTGGGGGAGAGGTGTTGGGTTTCGTTGACCCACACCGTCCCGCTCGCGATGCGCTGGGCAATCGCAAACGCCCTGTCCTCGTCCTGCCCCCACACCGATCCGCCGAGGCCATAGTCGGTCGCATTGGCGCGCGCGACGACGTCGTCATAATCGTCGAACTTGATCAGCGGGAGCACCGGCCCGAACTGCTCCTCCTGCACGATGCGGCTGTCCTCGGGCGGGTTGTCGAGGATGGTGACGGGGATGAAATAGCCGGGCACATCGGCCGTCTCGCCGCCGACAAGAAATGTATAGCCCTTGTCCTTCGCATCCTGGATGAGATCGAGCACGCGGCGGTATTGCGCTTCATTGTTGATCGGGCCGATCTGCGTCCCCTGTTCGGACCCGTCGCCGACCTTCACCGTCCTAGCGTAAGCGACGAGCGCCTCCTTCAGCGGCTCGTAGATATCCTTGTGGACGTACATGCGCTTCGTCGCGATGCAGATCTGGCCATTGTTGCGGAAGGCCGCCCAGAACAGCTCCTCGGCGACCTGTTCGACGTCGACGTCGGGCATCACGATCGCAGCGTCGTTGCCGCCGAGTTCGAGCGTGACGCGCTTCAGCGTCGGCGCCGCCGATTCCATGACGCGGCGGCCGGTCGCAGTCGAACCGGTGAAGCTGATCTTGTCGAAGCCCTTGTGGCTCGTCATCCACGGCCCCAGCGCGTCGCCGCCGGTGACGATGTTGAGCACGCCCGGCGGCAGCATGTCCCTGACCAGCTCGCCGAACTTCAGCGTCGCGAGCGGGGTGAAAGGCGAGGGTTTGAGCACCATCGTATTGCCCGCGAGCAGTGCCGGGCCGACCTTGAACATCGCGAGCAGCAACGGAAAGTTCCACGGTGCAATCGCGCCGACGACACCCAGCGGGACATGGCGCGTCTCGCTGTACCGTTCGTCGCTGTCCTCGTTGACGGTGACCGGTAGTTCGAGGCTTTCGGCGCCCATCAGCCAGTAGCCCGCACCCATCACCTCGCCCTCGGCCTCACTATGCGGCTTGCCCTGTTCGGCGGTGAGCAGGCGCTTGAGCGCATCGGCGTTGGCCATGATCGCCTGCCCCATCGCATTGAGCGCGGCCTTGCGCTCGGCGATCGGTGTCGCGGACCAGCCCGGAAAAGCGGCGCGCGCCGCGGCAATCGCTCGGTCCAGATCGTTCGGGGTCGCGTCGGGCACGCTGCCGATCACCTGTTCGGTCGCTGGGTTCAGCACGTCGAAGCGGGCACCGCCGCCATCGAGCCGGCCGCCGATCAGCATTGCATAGTTGCGGTCGAAATCCATCGTTCGTCTCCAGCTTTATCGGTGTTTTCAGGGTATCAGCACGACCTTGATGCACTCGCCGCGCGCCTGCGCCGCCAGCGCCTCGTTGATCTCGGCGAGCGGGAAGGTCCGGATCAGCCGGTCGAACGGAAAGCGCCCGGCGGCGTGATGCGCGATCAGTTCGGGGATGAAACTTTGCGGATCGCTGTCGCCTTCGATGATGCCGATGATGCGGTGGCCGGGCGTCATCAGCGCGGCGATATTGACGCTGATCGCCGCATCGGCCTTTGACGGCACGCCGACGAGCCCGATCGCGCCATGGCTGCCGAGCGCCGCCAGCCCCGCTTCGATCACGGGCACAACACCGCTGGTATCGAAAGCGAAATCGAGCCCGAGGGGAACGATCGCGCGCAGCGCCTCGCCGAGATTGTCGACGGCGCCGGGATCGATGACATGCGTCGCGCCAAGCTCTTGTCCGATATCGCGCCGCGCGGCGACCGGTTCGACGAGGATGATCGTCGAGCAGCCCTGGATCACCGCACCCATCACCGCGGCCAGCCCGACCGGGCCACCGCCGAAGATCGCGATGCTCGACCCCGCAGGACAGGCGAGCGAGTTCATCACACCGCCGGCGCCCGTCTGGAAACCGCAGCCCAAGGGCCCGAGCAGTTCGAGCGCGACCTTGGACGTATCGACCTTCACGACGTTGCGCGCTCGGGTGACGGTCAATGCCGAGAAGGAGCTTTGCCCGAAGAAGTGCGACGTGACGCGCTCGCCATCCTTCGCATAGGCGGTCGAGCCGTCGTCGAGCCGCATCCCGGCATAGTTCAGCGGCACGAAGCTCTGGCAATAGCACGGCAGATGTTCGTCGCAGCGCGGGCAGGCGCCGCAGCTCGAAAAGCCGACGACGACCGCGTCGCCGACGGCAAGGCCTTCGACGCCTTCGCCGATCGCCTCGATCACCCCCGCGCCCTCGTGGCCGAGAACACCGGGCAGCGCAAAGGGCGCGAACTGGTCGCGGAAAATGAGGTCGGTGTGGCAGAGGCCGACGCCGGCTATCGCCACGCGCACTTCGCCCGCCCGCGGCGCCTCGACCGCAATCGTCTCGATCGTGAAATCGCCGCCGGGCTGGCGCACCACGGCGGCCGTCGCGTCGGTCATATCAATCTCCGTTCAGTGAAGCCCGCGCCGTTCCTGCTGGCGATAATCGCTCGGCGCCATGCCGAACCAGGCGCGGAAGGCGCGGCTGAAATGGCTCTGGCTGGTGAAACCCGTCGCCTCCGACAGCGCGGCGAGGCTGAGGTCGGTCTGGACGAGCATCTGCTGCGCACGGTCGAGCCGCGCCTTCATCACATATTGGTGCGGCGAAATGCCCGTAGCCTTCTTGAACAGGCGGCAGAAATGCGACGGGGTGACGCCGGCGACCGATGCCATCGCTTCGAGGCTATGTTCCTCGGCGGGGTTCGCGAGCACAGCGTTCATGATCTTGTGGAGCCGGTAAGCCGAAAAATCGGACACGGGAATCTCGGTCGGGTTCCCGTGCGCGGGCGGGCCCGAGAGGATATGCGCCTTCAGCGCATTGACCATCGCCGCGACATAGGCGGTGCGTTCCTCGGCCTGCGGGGCATAGAGTTCGGAGAGGATCTGGCGGGTCAGTGCAACGCCGAGCGGATCGGCGAAAGCGAAGCGCATCTTGTTGAACTGGTCGGCGTGCGGTTGCCCTGCGAGCACGTCCGACGACATCGACAGGGTGACGACGTCGAGTTCGCCATCGACGAGCCAGCCGGTCGGCATGCCCGCGGGGACGATCGTCGCGCAGCCGGGGATCGAGCTGGTTTCGGTCCAGCCGTCCCGGTCCCACGTCTTCACTTGCGGTTTTCCCGCGACATGGACGGTGAAGATCGGTTGCGGCAGTGCGGGCAGGGTATAGCTGCCGACGAACTGGCGCCAGCGGCACAGCGACCAGCCGTCGCCGAACGACCCCATCTCGACGTCGGGCGCACGGCCGAGGACGTCGCAGATGATTTCCTTGTTATCCCAGACGCTCTCGTTCTTCACGTCACCAGCCTGACGTCGAGCCGCTTGAAGCCGTTGATGAAGTTCGACCGCACGCGGCTCGGCTCTCCCATGATCTCTATGCGGCGAACATGACGCGCCATTTGGGCAAAGGCCAGCCGCAATTGCATTTCGGCGAGGCGCGAGCCGACGCAGACGTGCGTGCCTGCGCCGAAGGCGAGATGCTGGCGGATCGGGCGCGCCACGTCGAAGGCGTCGGGATCGGCGAACATTGCGGGGTCGCGGTTCCCGGCAGGATAGAAGACGACCACCTTGTCGCCCTTGCGGATCACCTGCCCGCCAAGTTCGGTGTCGCGCGTTGCGGTGCGGCGCATATGGATCACGGGGCTCGCATGGCGCACCATTTCCTTGACCGCGTTCGGCAGCAGCGACGGATCGGCGCGGATCGTGTCCCACTGGTCTGGGTTGTTAGCGAAGGCGATCAGGCTGTGGTTGATCGAATTGCGCGTCGTTTCGTTGCCGCCGACGAGCGCAAGGATGAGGTTGCCGATGAAGTCGCCGAGCGGGACGGGTTGCCCATGAATTTCGGTGTTCGCGAGCAGCGAGGCGATATCGGGGCCGGGGTTCGCGCGGCGTTCCTCGAACAAGGCCGCGGCAAAGCCGATGAATTCGCCCATCACTGCCGCCATCGCTTCGGGCGACTGGCGGAAATCGGGATCGTCCTCGCCGACGAAGGCGTCGGTCCAGCGGTGGAGGTCGTGCCACATCTCGGCCGGCACGCCGAGCAGTTCGGCGAGGGTGAGCAGCGGTAGCGGCACGGTGAGCAGCGGCAGGATGTTCACCGTCTCGTTCAGCGGCACGTTGGCGAACAGCCGTTCGACGCGCTCGGCGATCCGCGTCTCGATCCCTTCCAATCGCGCCGGCGACAGCGCGGGCATCACGAATTTGCGATATTGCGTGTGCGTCGGCGGATCGCGCGAGATGAAGGGGATGCCGATCGCCGACTCGCCCGCGCCCGTCAGCCCGACCTCATTCTCATTGAAGATGCGGTGCCCGCCATTCTCATGCGCCGAGGAAAAGAGATCGGCCTGCCGCGACACGGTGACGATATCGTCGAACCCCAGCACCGCCCAGAAGCCCGCGCCATCGGTTTCGGGGTTCCAGTGGACCGAACCCGCAGCGCGCAGCGCCGCGAGTTCGGCATAGGGCATGCCGCCGACATAAAGGTCGGGGTTCTTGAGGTCGGTCATCGTCAGAAGCTGTACCGGACGCTGACGCCATAGGTGCGCGGCGCCGACGGGATGAGGAAGTTGTAAGGGAAGCCTGCGCCGCGGAGATCGAGACCATAGCCATAGGTCTTGCGATCGAAGAGGTTGTTCGCAAAGGCGCGGACGGTCAGCGCGTCGTTCGACCAGCTCAGCGAGGCGTTGACCTTGGCGTTCGCGCCCTGCTGCAATTCGGCGTTGACCTGCGGCGTACCGGGCGCGTCGATCTCGTTGAACGGCGAGAAGAACTGGCGGCTCGAATAGGCGACATTCGGCGCGAAGGTCAGCGTGCCGCCGCCGAGTTCGAGCATATCCCATTCGAACCCGAGCTGTGCCGTCAGCTTGGGCGCGAAGGGCAGCGAATTGCCCGACAGGTCGGCGCCCTGCAATGTCAGCTCCTTATATTTCGAGTGCAGCCAGCCGAGCGACGCGTCTATGCGCAGGCCGTCGACGGGACGCAGCGTCGTTTCGACCTCCAGCCCGTAGACCTCGGACGCCGGCGCGTTGACGAGGAAGGAAACGGGGCCGGCGCGCGTATCCTGCAGCTGCTGGTTCGAATAGTCATAATAGAAGGCCGACGCGGCGTAGGTCAGCAGGCGCCCGCCCGCGCGGCCCTTGATCCCGATTTCATAGGCGTTGACGCGCTCGGGCTCGATATAGCCGATGCCGCTCGACGAGGTGTAGCCGCCGCCATTGACCGCGCCCGCGCGATATCCGCGGTTATAACTTGCATAGAGCAGCATGCCGCTGTCGAAAGTATAGCTGAGGGCCACACGGCCGGTCAGCGCATTATTGGTGTCGGCGAGCGCGAAGCGCGCGGCGGGATCATAGGGGCAGGTGCCCGCAACGCCGGGGCAGGGCACCGTCGTCGCGATCGGCGTCTGCGGATCGTCGACCCCTCCGACGAACAGATAGGCGAAGGCGTCGTCGTAGCGCGACTTGTCCTTGGTGTAGCGCGCACCCAGCGTCAGGACGAGCTTGTCGGCAAGGTCGATATCGGCCTGCGCGAACACCGCATAGCTTTTGCGCACCTGCCGGTAATGCTGGAAAAAGCCGCCCGCCGGGGGCAACGGCAGGTTGAACCTGTTGTCGGTGATATTGCGGTCCCAGCCATAGAAAAGCCCGCCGACGAGGGTCAGCCCGTCCCCTTCGTAATTGGCGCGCAACTCCTGGCTGAACTGGCGGTATTTCGAGCGCCAGTTGATGTCGAGTATGTCGATCGGCGCGCCGTCGGCCGCCTGCTGGAGATCCTGCTTGCCACCGTCGTAGCTGGTGATCGAGGTCAGGCTGAGCGTGTCCGACAGTTCGAGCGCGATATTGCCCGAGAAGCCCCACGCGTCGGTGCGGTTCTCGCCGATGCGGTTCTCGTTGGTCTCGAAAAAGCCGAGCCCGGTACGGAAGGGCTCGAGCCCGTGCACCGCCGCCTGCGTCCCGCGATCGCGCCCCGCATAGGCGCGCAGCACGATATCGAGCGTTTCGGTCGGCTTGATGCGCAGCGACGCGCGGCCCTGCAGCGTATCGACCGACGCCGCGTCGCGGCCGCCGGGAAAGATATTTTTGATCTGCCCGTCGCCCTTGGCATAATTCACCGCGAGGCGAAGCCCTGCGACATCCTCGGCGAGCGTCGCCTCGACGGCGCCCTGCGCGGTGATCGTGTCGTAATTGGCATAGCCGAGTTGGACATAACCGTTGGTGCCCGAAAGATCGGGCTTCTTCGTGATGAAGTTGATCGCGCCGCCGGTGGTGTTGCGCCCGAACAGCGTCCCCTGCGGTCCGCGCAGCACTTCGATGCGGTCGAGGTCGAAGAGGCCCATGCCGTGGCTGGTGCGCGGCGCGAGGTAGACGTCGTCGAGATAGACGCCGACGGGCGAGGCCTGGTTGCTGTTATATTCGTTTGCGACCCCGATGCCGCGCAGCGAGAAATTCGGCTGCGTGTCGCCATAGGGGCTGTTGATCTGGAGGTTCGGTACCGCATCGCCGAGCTGCGCCGAATTGGTGATCCCGCGGTCGGCCAGCGTGTCGCCGCCGAGCGCGGTGACCGCGAGCGGCACGTCGAGCAGCGACTGTTCGCGGCGCTGTGCGGTGACGACGATATCGCCGTCGTCGACGCCGGTGTCGGCGGGCGGCGCATCCTGCGCCATCGCAAGCGTCGATGTCGAAACTGCAAGCGCCGCCAGCAGGCCGCGCGCAAGGGGCATGATCGCCATAGTCCTTCTCCCAAAACCGGGGCTTCTGCGAGCCCTGTCGAGGTTGGAAGCTAGGCCGCCGGGTGCGCTATGGCTTTAGCGCGCCTTGCAACGAGTTTTGACATTTCTTGCGCGCCGAAACCATCGCGCGGCGGCGGCCGTGATTCTCGGAACCATCGCCGCAAGGCGCGAACGGCACGCCCCGGCGCAAAGACGTAGCACGACCCCGTCCGGGAATGACACGGTCGCAGCGAAAACCTTTACGAAGCGGCTTCCCCCCCGGCCGCGCGCGTCGCGCCGCTCTCTTCCCCTTGAGAGCGGCGCGATTGCGTTTGCGCGAGCCGGCTGCCGAACTCGCCAAGGCTTGTCCGGGCACGAGATCTTTTTTGTCGGCGGGGTTTCGGTCGCGCGGCAATGACGATGTCGGGGCTGTGGCTTCTCCGGTGATTCCGCTTGCCGTTTGGGATCCGCGACGGAAAGGTGCCGTCGAATAAATTCGCATGGAGGACAGCAGCATGGCCCATGGAACCGCCCGCATCGGCAAGGATCATTATCGCACCGAAATCAATGTCAGCGGCCATGACCTGATCGGCGACGAGGGGCCGGGGCTCGGCGGAAAGAATGCGGGACCTGCGCCCTATGATTTCCTGCTCGCGGGGCTCGGCGCCTGCACCGCGATCACGCTGCGCATGTATGCCGACCGAAAGCAATGGCCGCTCGAATCGGTCGAGGTCGCGTTGAAACTGACGAGCAAGGAGGGCCTGCGCATTGACCGGGTGCTGACGATCGCCGGACTCGACGACGAACAGATGGCGCGGCTCGCCGATATCGCCGAGCGGACGCCGGTCACATTGACGCTGAAGGGCGGCTTGCCGATCGACACGCGCCTCGCCTGACCAGCGCGCGACTGGACAAGTTGCGATCTACCACTTATATACCAGCCGTTATGGAAATCGAATCCGCCACCGTCGCCGCTCCGCACAAGGGCCGTCCGCGCGAATTTTGCGTCGATGCGGCGCTGGCGTCGGCGCTCCGCGTCTTCTGGTCGAAGGGCTATGAAGGCGCCTCGATGGCCGACCTGACCGAGGCGATGGGGATCACCAAGCCCAGCCTTTATGCGGCGTTCGGCAACAAGGAAGCGCTCTTCAACAAGGCGCTCGACCTCTATGAGCGCGAGAAGCTCGACTATATGCATGCAGCGCTCGATGCGCCGACCGCGCGCGGTGTTGCCGAGCGGCTGATGTACGGCGCGCTCGACATGTACACCTGCCCCGAAAATCCGAACGGATGCCTTGGCGTGATCAGTTCGGTCGCGTGCGGCGCCGAAGCCGAATGTATCCGCGAGGCCGTTCTTGAACGCGGCGCGGTCGCGAAACGCGCCATGCTCGAACGCTTCGCGCGCGCGAAGGAGGAGGGCGACTTTCCGCCCGATACCGACGCCGAAGGGCTCGCGGCATTCCTGACCGCGGTCAATCAGGGCATGTCGGTGCAGGCGGGGGCGGGTGCGACGCGTGCCGAGCTCGAACGCCTCGTCGAAACCAGCCTGAAGCTGTGGCCGGGGCGCTGATAGAATTATTTTACTGCCCGGTACAATATGGCCTTGACGCAGCGCAACATGACTTATATACCGTCTAGTATACAAAGATAAGGCTCTCCCCCGAGACGTCCGCCGCATGGTCGAGGCCATGCGGCGGACGGAAACTTCACCACCGAATATTTCCCCGGGAGCGGGTCTTGCTCCGGCCGGGCGTCCGCTGACGCTTGTCCGCAAGATTTAGACAGGGACCCCGCGCGCATGACGTGTGCAGCGGGACAGGGCGGCCGTCCTCTTCGAAGAGGGCCCTCTGGCACCAAGGACCATGACGACATCGGTCGGAAGCACGCGCTTCCGGCAACGGGTTTCTGTGCTTCCGCGCGCAGGCGACCGAATGAACAAAAGAAGAGGGCATATCCATGACCGTCCACACCCCGATCGAAAAGCTCGACCCCGCCGATGCGAAGGTCCGCCGCGAACTCAATACTCTCCTCCATCCCGGTCGCGGTCGCCGTGCCGCGTGGATTGGCGCCTTCCTCGTACTGATCGTCGGTGCATGGTGGCTGCTGCGCGACGGTCCGCCGCAAGCGGCAGCCGCGCCGGCACCCGTATTGACCGTCGCGGCGCCGATCGCGCGCGACGTGACCTTGTGGGACGATTATATCGGCCGTTTCGAAGCGTCGAAGGCGGTCGAGGTGCGGCCGCGCGTTTCGGGTGCGATCACCGGCATCCACTTCACCGACGGCCAGATCGTCCGTCAGGGCCAGCCGCTCTTCACCATCGACCCGCGTCCTTATCGCGCCGCGCTCGCCGAAGCGCGCGCTTCGGCGGCGAGTGCGCGGAGCGATTTGGCGCTCGCGCGGCTCGAACTCGATCGCGCGAGCCGTCTCGTCGATATCGAGGCGGTGTCGCAGAGCGAGATCGATCGTCTCCGCGCGCGCGTCAACGCGGCGAACGCCGCGCTCGCCGGTGCCGACGCCCGGATCGCGGCGCGTGCGCTCGACGTCGAATTCACCACCGTCCGCGCGCCGCTGAGCGGCCGGATCTCCGATCGCCAGATCGACGCGGGCAATCTCGTGTCGGCGGGCGATGCCGGCGGCACGCTCCTGACCACGATCAATGCGCTCGACCCCGTCTACTTCACCTTCCAGGGTTCGGAGGCGCTGTTCCTCAAGACCAAGCGCGAAGGCGGCGACAAAGGCGCGGCGGTCGAAGTTCGACTGCAGGACGAAGCCGACTATCGCTGGAAGGGCCAGCTCGACTTCACCGACAATGGTCTCGACCCGCGTTCGGGTACGATCCGTGCCCGCGCCAGCTTCCGCAACCCGGAGATGTTCCTGACCCCCGGCATGTTCGGCAACATGCGCCTGTCGACGGGCCAGACGGCGCGCGCGCTGCTGATCCCCGCCGCCGCGGTGCAGACCGACCAAGCACGCAAGATCGTCTATGTCGTCGGCAAGGACGGCATGGTCGCGGCGAAGCCGGTGGAAATCGGCCCCGAAGTCGATGGCCTGCGCGTCATCCGCTCGGGTCTGGCCCCGACCGACCGCGTCGTCATCAACGGATACCAGTTCGCGCGTCCCGGCACCAAGGCCGTGACCAAGGCAGGCAAGATCGCCGCGAACGCGCCGAAGCAGGGTACGCCTGCAGCGACCGAACCGGTGTCGGCGCAGGCGACCTTCGCAAAGTGACTAACCTCCCCTCCCGCTTGCGGGAGGGGCTGGGGGTGGGCCAGCTCCGTCTCAACGGCCCACCCCGCTGCGACTAGCGAGCAAAGCTCGCAAGTCTCGCTGCCCCTCCCGCAGGCGGGAGGGGTGACCAGAGTAGTTTTCAGACAGGGGCTCTCCCATGCGCCTATCCCGCTTCTTCATCGACCGGCCGATCTTCGCCGCCGTGCTCGCCGTCATCATCACCATCGTCGGCGCGGTCGCCTATATCGGCTTGCCCGTCTCGCAATATCCCGACATCGTCCCGCCGACGGTGACGGTAACCGCCACCTATCCGGGCGCATCGGCCGAAACCGTCGCCGACACGGTCGCGGCGCCGATCGAACAGGAAATCAACGGCGTCGACAATATGCTCTATATGAGCAGCCAGTCGACCGGCGACGGCGTCGTCACGATCACCGTCACCTTCAAGATCGGCACCGACCTCGATGCCGCGCAGGTGCTGGTGCAGAACCGCGTCGCGATCGCGACCCCGCGGCTGCCCGAAACGGTGCAGCGGCTCGGCGTCGTGACGCGCAAGACGTCGCCCGACTTCCTGATGGTCGTGAACCTCGTTTCGCCCGACAAGTCGCTCGATCGCGCCTATATCTCCAACTATGCGCTGACCCAGCTCCGCGACCGTTTGAGCCGCATCGACGGCGTCGGCGATGTGCGGCTGTTCGGTGCGCGCGACTATGCGATGCGCGTGTGGATCGACCCCGGCCGCGCCGCTGCGCTCGACCTCACCGCCGGCGAGATCGTCGCCGCGCTGCGGCGTGAGAATGTGCAGGTCGCCGCGGGTACGCTCGGCCAGCCGCCCTATGCCAATGGGAGCGATTTCCAGCTCAACGTCGAAACGCAGGGCCGCCTGACCGATCCCAAGGATTTCGCGAACATCGTCATCCGGTCGGATGCCGACGGGCGGCAGGTCCGCGTGTCGGACGTCGCGCGCGTCGAGCTCGGTGCATCGGATTACAACAGCAACACCTATCTCTCGGGCGATCCGACCGTCATCATGGCGGTGTTCCAGCGCCCCGGTTCGAACGCGCTCGCCGCCGCCGAAGCGGTCGAGGCCGAAATGGCATCCTCGTCAAAGAATTTCCCCAAGGGCCTCGAATATCGGGTCATCTATAACCCCACCGAATTCATCGCCCAGTCGATCGACGCGGTGATGGAAACGCTGATCGAGGCGGTGTTCCTCGTCGTCATCGTCATCCTTGTGTTCCTCCAGAAATGGCGCGCGGCGATCATTCCGGTGCTTGCGATCCCGGTATCGTTGATCGGGACCTTCGTGGTGCTCGCAGCGTTCGGCTACAGCCTCAACAACCTCTCGCTGTTCGGGCTGGTGCTCGCGATCGGTATCGTCGTCGACGACGCGATCGTCGTCGTCGAGAATGTCGAGCGCAATCTCGAGAAAGGCATGTCGGCGCTCGAAGCCGCGCGCACCTCGATGGACGAGGTGTCGGGCGCACTGGTCGCGATCGTGCTCGTGCTCTGCGCCGTGTTCGTCCCGACGCTGTTCCTGACGGGCCTGTCGGGCGCTTTCTACCAGCAGTTTGCGGTGACGATCTCGACCGCGACGATCATCTCGCTCGTCTTGTCGCTCACGCTGTCGCCCGCGCTCGCCGCCATCCTGCTCAAGCCGCATGCGCCCGCGCAGGCCGACGGTTGGCTGATGGCGCATATCCACCGCGCCGGCGAACGCTTCAATGCGGCGTTCGAGCGGCTCAGCAACGGTTATGCGTCGCTGACCGACCGGCTGGTGCGCGCGCCGAAAAAGATGATGGTCACCTATGCGGGGCTGATCGCCGCGACCGCGGGCCTGTTCTGGGCGACGCCGACCGGCTTCATTCCCGCGCAGGATCAGGGCTATTTCCTCGTCGTTGCCAAGCTGCCTGCGGGCGCCTCGGTCGAACGCACCGATGCAGTGCTGAAGAAAGTCGCGGCGCGGGTTCTGCCGGTCGAGGGCGTCCTCGGCTCGGTGATGCTCGCGGGCTTCGACGGTCCGTCGCAGACGCTCGCGCCGAACTCGGCCGCCGCCTATTTCCCGCTCAAGTCGTTCGAGGAGCGCAAGAAACTCGGCGTCAATTTCGAGGATATCATGAATCAGGCGCGTGCGCGCACCGCCGACATCACCGATGCGCAGATCGTCGTCATCCCGCCGCCGCTGATCCAGGGCATCGGTTCGGCGGGCGGTTACCGCATGATCGTGCAGGATCGTGGCGGGAACGGCTATGCCGCGCTCGCGAACGAGACGAACAACCTGATCGGCAAGGCGAATGAGACCCCTGGCCTCGCCAACGTCTTCACCTTCTTTGACCCGTCGAACCCGCGCATCTTTGCCGACATCGACCGGGCGAAGGCGAATGCGCTCGGCGTGCCGCCCGAGCGGGTATTCGAAGCCTTGCAGGTCTATCTCGGCTCGGCCTTCGTCAACGATTTCAACCTGCTCGGCCGCACCTATCGCGTGACCGCACAGGCCGATGCACCCTATCGCCAGACCGTCGCCGATATCGCGAATCTTCGCACGCGGTCCGATTCGGGCGCGATGGTGCCGATCGGGTCGGTCGCGAATTTTGAGGACCGCACGGGGCCGTACCGCGTCACGCGCTACAACCTCTTCCCCGCGGTCGAGATCGATGGCGATACCGCTCCGGGCTCGTCGTCGGGCGCGTCGCTGACGACGATGGAGAAGCTTGGCGCCGACAATCTGCCCGCAGGTTACGGCACCGAATGGACGGGCATCGCCTTCCAGCAAAAGGCGGCGGCGAACACCGCAGGTATCGTCTTCGCGCTCGCGGTGGTCTTCGTCTTCCTGGTGTTGGCCGCACAATATGAAAGCCTGATGCTGCCATTGGCGATCATCTTCATCGTGCCCATGTGTCTGCTCGCGGCAATGATCGGCGTGAATTTGCGCGGGATGGACAATAATGTCCTGACGCAGATCGGGCTCGTCGTGCTCATCGCGCTTGCCGCGAAGAACGCGATCCTGATCGTCGAATTCGCCAAGCAGGCCGAGGAAGAAGATGGCCTGTCGCCGATCGAAGCCGCGGTGCGTGCCGCACGCGACCGTCTGCGTCCGATCCTGATGACCAGCTTTGCCTTCATCCTCGGCGCGGTGCCGCTGCTGATCGCAAGCGGGGCAGGGGCGGAGCTGCGCCAAGCGCTCGGCACCGCCGTCTTCTTCGGCATGCTCGGCGTGACGGCGTTCGGCCTCATCTTCACCCCGACCTTCTACGTCGTCGCCCGCGCGCTCAGCATATGGTCGGCCGAGCGGCGCGCGCGGCGCGGCGGGTCGGACGACCACGGGACGGCGCTGCCGGTTCCGGCGGAATAAGGAGTAACATCATGATCCTCCGCAATATCCTCACCGCCGCATCGGCGCTCGCGCTCGCCGCCTGCGCCGTTGGTCCCGACTATAAGGCGCCGCAATCGGCGTCGGCGCCGGTGGCAACGGGGCCGTTCCTTTCGGCGAACAGCCCCGCGGTGTCGCTCGACCCGGTCGCCGGCGACTGGTGGCGCCTCTATAACGATCCTGTCCTCGACGGGCTCGTGAACGATGCTTTCGCCAATAATACCGACGTCCGCGTCGCGGTCGCCAATATCGCCCGCGCCCGGGCATCCTTGCGCGGCGCACGCGCCGACCGGTTGCCGCAGGCCCAGATCGGTGCCGGCGCCAACTATGGCCGCAGTCCCGAAGGCCAGCGCCTGCCCGGCGCCGATCGCGAGGATTGGGCGGTCGATGTCGGGGTCAATGTCTCCTACGAGGTCGACCTGTTCGGCCGCGTCAGCCGCTCGGTCGAGGCGGCGCGCGGTGATACCGAAGCCGCCGAAGCCAATGCCGATGCGGTGCGCGTGATCGTCGCCGCCGACACGACGCAGGCTTATGCGGACGCCGCGTCGGGCGCGGCGCGGCTCGACGTCGCACGGCGCATCGTCGGCCTGCTCGACCAGCAGGTCAAACTGACCCAGCGGCGCAAGGACGTCGGGATGGCGACGGGGCTCGACCTCGCGCGCATCACGACGCTGCGCGACCAGCGGTCGGCCGATATTCCTTTCATCGAAGCTGAACGGCAGGCGGCCTTGTTCCGCCTCGCGACTCTGACCGGTCGTGCCCCCGCCGCGTTGCCCGCCATCGCCGGCGACCGCAACATCAGCCTCGAAATCACCGATCCCATCCCGGTCGGTGATGGGGCGGCGCTATTGAAGCGCCGTCCCGATATTCGCGCCGCCGAGCGTCGCCTTGCCGCCGACACGGCGCGCATCGGCGTCGCGACGGCGGACCTTTACCCGCGCATCACGCTCGGCGGCTCGGCCGGTTCGACGGGCACGGGCTTCGGCGACATTTTCGGCGGCGGTCCGGTTCGCTGGTTGCTCGGGCCTTTGCTCAACTGGGCCTTCCCCAATCAGGAGCCCGCGCGCGCGCGGATCGCGGCGGCCGAGGCCGATACGCAGGCGTCGCTCGCCGAATTCGACGGGACGGTGCTGCGCGCGCTCGAGGAAACCGAGACGGCGCTGTCCTCCTACGCGCGTTCGCTCGAACAGCGTCAGGCGCTGCGCGCGGCGCGCGACCAGTCCGAGCGCGCCGCGCGGATCGTCCGCGCCAAGCGCGAGGAAGGCGCATCGGATTCGTTCGAATGGCTCGACGCCGAACGGACTTTTGCCGAAGCCGAGGCGACGCTCGCCGAGCAGGACGGGCAGATCTCGCGCCGGCAGATCGCGCTGTTCCGCGCACTCGCGGGCGGCTGGTCGACCTAGGCCGGAGCCCTTCCGGCCGCGACCAGCGGGACGACGCGCAGCATCGCGAGCGCGGCGAGCAGCAAGGTCGCGGCCGCGAACGCCATGGTGTAGATCGGCTCGCCGGGGAAAAAGGCCTGCATGATCGACCCCATGACCGTCGCGACGAGCAGCTGCGGGATCACGACGAAGACGTTGAACAGTCCCATATAGATGCCGAGCTTCGCCTGCGGCAGGCTCGAGGCGAGCATCGCATAGGGCATGGCGAGCACGGATGCCCAGAAGATGCCGATAAAGATTTCGCTCGCGATCAGATGGCCCGGATCGCGCAGGATGAAGAAGCTGCCGTAACCGATCGCGCCGCAGGCGAGCCCGACGATGTGCGTCCGCGCCTGTCCGATGCGTTTCGACAGCCAGGGGAGCAGGCTCAGCGCCGCGACCGCGGCGACGGCGTTGTAGATGGCGAAGAGCTCGCCGACCCAGTTCGCCGCCTGCTGGTAAGTCGCGCTCGCCGCATCGGTCGCGCCGAAATGATATTGGGCGACGATCGGCGTGGTGTTGATCCACATGATGAACAGCGCCGACCAGCTGAAGAATTGCACCAGCGCGAGGCGCTTCATCAGCGGCGGCATGCCCGCAAAGTCGCCGACGATGCTCGACAGCATATTCTGCGCATTGCCCGCGCGGGCAAGCGCGATCGCGAGCAGGCTGGCGAGGCCATAGCCGATGAGCAGCGCACCGAGCAGCGACACTTCGCGCAGCAAGGCAAATTCGATCTGGATCAGGATCGTCGCGATTCCGGCGGCGATCCAGACCAGGCCCCCGGCATAGCTGTGCGATGCGAGCGCGCGGATCGCCGGAGCTTCGCCTGCCCCGGCCTGCGCTTCGAAGGCGGCCATCGCCTCCGGATCATATTCCTTTGTCGTGACGACGGTCCACAGCACCGACAGGAACAGCGCGAGCCCGCCGAACCAGAAGGCATAGCGGACGGTGTCGGGGATATGCCCCGGCGGCGCGACATTGGCGACGCCCAGCGCCTCCATCAGCGTCGGAAAGAGCGAGCCGACGACCGCGCCCGCGCCGATGAAGGCGGTCTGTACCGCATAGCCGGCGCTGTGCTGGTCGCGGCGCAGCATGTCGCCGACGAAGGCGCGGAACGGCTCCATCGAGATGTTGAGCGAGGCATCGAGGATCCACAGCATCATCGCGGCAAACCAGATCGCCGGGCTTTCGGGCATGACGAACAGCGCGATCGCGGCCAGGATCGCGCCGGCGAGGAAATAGGGGCGGCGGCGGCCGAGGCGGCCGAGCCATGTCCGGTCGCTCATATGGCCGATGATCGGCTGGACCAGCAGCCCGGTGAGCGGCGCGGCAACCCACAGGCCGGGGAGCTTTTCGATGTCCTCGCCGAGCGACTGGAAGATGCGGCTCATATTCGCGTTCTGGAGCGCGAATCCGATCTGGATGCCGAAAAAGCCAAAGCTGATATTCCACAGGCCGGCGAAGCCCTGCCGCGGCTTGTCCATCACGCGTCTCCCCTTGGGGCCGCCGCTCGCGGCTCTCGTCGCCGGGGTGTTGCAGCCCCGGCACGCGAGGGCAAGCATTGGGCGGCTGGTTATACGAATGCGTGGAAGGTCGGGTTTCGAGCGGTAGTCGTCGTTTCATTCATCGTCACCCCGGACTTGATCCGGGGTCCACGCCTTCAGCGCCGCGATGGATCCCGGATCAAGTCCGGGATGACGAATATTGGGAGTGGTAGTTCTCCACCCCAAAACGGCCCTACCGTCTACACCGCCGTGCTCTGCCTCTTGACCAGCCGTGCGGGCAAGATGCGCTGTTCGACGGGGCGATCCTCTATCCGGCTGAGCAGCGCGTCGACGAGCAACGTCCCGGCGCCCTTCAGGTCCTGCATGACGGTCGTCAGCGTCGGCGAGGTCAGGCTGGCGGCGGGGATGTCGTCGAAGCCGATGATCGCGACATCGTGCGGAAGCTTGAGCCCCGCCTCGCTGAGCGCGCGCATTGCGCCGATCGCGATCAGGTCGCTCGCTGCGAAGATCGCATCGAAGGGCTGGCCGCTCGCGAGCAGCGCGGCTGCGGCGGCATAGCCCGAATCCTCCGACGACACCGCACCCCGCTGAAGGGCGGGGTCGGGTTCCAGCCCCGCGGCGCGCATCGCGCGGCAGAGGCCGGCGTACCGGTCCTGAAACTCGGGGGCATGATCCGATGCGTCGCCGAGGAAGGCGATTTTCGTCCGTCCGATCTCGACCAGATGCGCGCCCGCCTGCTCGCCCGCACCGACATTGTCCGACCCGACCGTGAGCCCGATCCCCTCTTCGGATACCGACCCCCAGCGCACGAACTTGGTCCCCATCTCGACCAGATGCTCGAGCTTCGAGAGGTAAAGCTGGTAGTCGCCATAGCCGAGCAGGATGATCCCGTCCGACCGGTGGCTGTCCTGATAGGCGACGTGCCAGTCGTTGTGCATTTGCTGGAAACTGATCAGCAGATCGTAACCGCGCCGCGCGCATTCGCGCGTGATCGAGCCCAGCATCGACAGGAAAAAGGGGTTGATCATCGATTCGTCGGGGGTCGGGTCCTCGAAAAAGAGCAGGGCGAGCGTGTGCGTACGCTGCGACCGCAGGCTCGAGGCATTTTTGTCGACGGTATAGTTGAGCTCGCGCGCGATGCGTTCGATGTTGGCGCGCGTCGCGGCGCTCACCGATTTGCTGCCGCGCAGCGCGCGCGACACGGTGGGCTGCGAGACGCCCGCCAGATAGGCGATGTCGAAACTTGTCGGCTTGGCCGAGGGCTGGCGCCCCATGTCTCTCTCCCTGACGCCGCGGCTTGTCGATCGCCGTCGCAGCCGTCGGAGACTAGCGATTGGTCCGGTCGCTGCCAAGAATATGCGTGGCGCGGCGTCCCGCGATTTTCGGTGCCAAAAGCGTTGCATTTCCGCGACAGTCTGCCGGGCTGCATATTATGCGTATACGTATACCCTATGGCGGCGCGGCGCGATTGGTTTCAATTGCGAGGCTCAAGATGGGAAAGCCCATGTTTCGGAGAGGAGCCTGACGGACGCACCGCGTCCCCCTTCCGATGCGTGGTCGAGACCGCCCGTCCGTGCCAGGGGAGCCACTATGACCATGCCGACCAATCTTCGCCCCAATTTTCGCCGGGGCGCCAGCGCCATCGCGCTCGGCCTTGCCTTGACCGTCTTCGTGCCCGCCGCGATGGCGCAGGACGTCGGCACCGCGCCGGTCGACGAGGCACCGGTCGACGGCGAGATCGTCGTCAGCGGCATTCGCGGCGCGATCAACAATTCGGTGCAGGCGAAAAAGGCGAACACGTCGATCGTCGAGGTCGTCTCGGCCGAAGATATCGGCAAGCTGCCCGACCTCTCGATCGCCGAATCGCTCTCGCGCCTGCCGGGCCTCGCGACGCAGCGCCTCGATGGCCGCGCCAATGTCGTGTCGATCCGCGGCCTCGCCCCCGATTTTACCACGACGCTGCTCAACGGCCGCGAACAGGTTTCGGCGAACAACAACCGCGGCGTCGAGCTCGACCAATATCCGTCCGAACTGCTGAACGGGGCGATCGTCTACAAGACCCCCGACGCATCGCTGATCGGGCAGGCGATCGGCGGTACGATCGATATGCGTACGGTGCGCCCGCTCGCCTATGGCAAGCGCGCGATCGCGGCCGGGGCGCGTTTCGAGATCAACGACCTCGGAAAGCTCAACCCCGATATTTCGAACAAGGGCTATCGCGCCAACATTTCCTACATCGACCAGAATGCCGACGGCACGCTCGGCTGGGCGATCGGTTATGCGCGCATGCAGTCGCCGACCGCCGAGGAACGCTTCAACGCGTGGGGCTATCCCGAGGCGACCGATGGCACCAACACCGGCTTCATCATCGGCGGTGCCAAACCCTATGTGAAATCGAACGAATTGAAGCGCGACGGCGTGATGGCGGTCGTCGAATGGCAGCCGAGCGACAAGTTCCACACGACGATCGACGGCTATTGGTCGAAGTTCAAGGACGAGCAGCGCCTGCGCGGCATCGAATTCCCGCTTTTCTGGGGCAATTCGACGCTCCAGCCCGGCTTCACGATCGAGGACGGGCTGGTGACGAAGGGCGTGTGGACGGGCACCGAGGCGGTGATGCGCAACGATGTCGTCCACCGCAACTCGACGATCATCGCCGGCGGCTGGAACACGCAGTTCAAGCCCAATGAGAGACTGACGCTCGAACTCGACCTTGGCTATTCGCGGGTCAAGAAGACCGAGGAAAATCTGGAAATCTATCTCGGCACGGGTCGCGGCGCGGGCGTCGGTGCTCGCGAAACCGCGCTGGGCTTCGAAATGCGTCGCAAGGGCGGGATCATGTTCGACCCGTCGCTCGATTATTCCGATCCCAATTTGTTCGTGATCACCGACCCGCAGGGCTGGAACAGCTGCGGCGGCGCGGTGCCCAATTGCCAGGACGGCTTCGTCAACACGCCGCGCATCAAGGACGAACTGAAATCGCTGCGCGTGCAGGCGACGCAGGAACTGGACGGCGTGCTCAGCAGCATCCGTGTCGGCGCCAATTATTCGGACCGCAAGAAAAGCCTCGACGACCGCGGTTTCGTGCTGACCAGCGAAAATTATCCGGCGAACACCGCGGTGCCGGCCGACTATCTCTACGACCCTGTTTCGCTCGACTTCATCGGCATCCCGGGCATGGTCGCGTTCGACAGCTGGCGTTACTATAACGACGGCAATTATACGCTGACCGACGGCGCGGGCTTCGATCCGGCGCGCGTTTTCAACGACTATACGATCCGCGAAAAGGTGCTCACCGGCTTCGTGCAGGCGAATTTCGACGCCGATGCGGGCAGCACGCCGATCCGCGGCAATGTCGGCGTCCAGATTGTCCACTCGGACCAGACGGGCTCGAGCTTCTATGCGCAGGTCGTCGGCGGCGTGACCCAGTCGACCCCCGTCACCGACGGTACCAAATATACCGACATCCTGCCCAGCCTGAACCTGTCGGTCGAATTTGCCGACAACACCTTCCTGCGCTTCGGTGCGGCCCGCGTGCTGGCGCGGGCGCGTATGGACCAGCTGAAGCCCGGCGGCGGCGTCAATTTCGACACGTCGAAGCGCAACAACACCGACGTCAATGCCTCGCCCTGGTCGCTCGACCTCGGCAACGCACGGCTGCGTCCGCTGATGGCCGACACGGTCGACGTTGGGCTCGAAAAATATTTCGGGCAGGGCGGCTATGTCTCGATCGGCGGCTTCTACAAATATCTCGAAAATTACATCTATCGGCAGGTCAACCCGTTCGACTTCACCGATTTCGAGGTCCCCGATGGCGGAACGGTTGGCACGCGCGCCGGCCTCAGCAAGCAGTGGCTGAACGGCAACGCCGGGCGCATCTATGGCGCCGAAGCCTCCTTCTCGTTGCCCTTCGCCAATTTCACCCAGTCGCTCGACGGCTTCGGCGTGCTCGGCAGCGCCTCCTATACCAAGAGCCGCGTGCGCGAAGGCGGTGAGGATCCGATCTCGATGCCCGGCCTGTCGAAATGGGTGATCAACGGAACCGCCTATTTCGAAAAGGACGGCTTCCAGGTGCGTGCGTCGGGCCGCTATCGCTCGAAGTTCCTTGCCGAAGTTTCGACGATCAGCCTCGCGCGCGACATGTTCATGGCAAAGAGCGAATTCGTCGTCGACGCGCAGGTCGGCTATAGCTTCCAGAGCGGCGCGCTCGAAGGGCTGGGCATTCTGCTGCAGGCGTCGAACCTGACCAACGAGCCGTTCGTGACCTATTACAACAATGATCCGCGCCAGATCCGCGATTATCAGAATTATGGTCGCAACTTCATGGCGGGTATCACTTACAAGTTCTGACGGGATGCGCGGGCCGGGCGATACGTCCGGCCCGCTTCCCGGAGGAGAGGGAAGGAACAGGGTGGGCGATAGCCGCATCACGAAGGTCGTCATCGTCGGCGGCGGAACCGCGGGCTGGATGGCCGCCGCGGCGCTGTCGCGGACGATGGACAATCTGTCGATCCGGCTGGTCGAAAGCGACGAGATCGGCACCGTCGGGGTCGGCGAGGCGACGATCCCGGCGATCCGCCTGTTCAACGCGCTGATCGGCATCGACGAGAATGAGTTCATCCGCGAAACGGGCGGGACGTTCAAGCTCGGCATCCAGTTTCACGACTGGGGCCGGATCGGCGACGTCTATATGCACGCCTTCGGCCAGATCGGCCGCAGCCTCGGCATGCTGCCGTTTCAGCAATATTGGCTCCGCGGCCGGCACGAGGGTGTCGCGGGTCGGCTCGGCGATTATTCGCTGAACGAAACCGCAGGGCTCGGGAACCGTTTCGCGCGACTGCCGCAGATCCCGAATACCAGCCTCGACGGCATCGCTTACGCCTTTCATTTCGACGCCGCGCTCTATGCGGCCTATCTGCGCAAGGTGTCCGAGGCGGCCGGGGTCGAACGCACCGAAGGCAAGATCGCCAGCGTCCGGCGGGGCGGCGAAAGCGGCCATGTCGAAGCCGTCGTGCTGGACAATGGCACCGAAGTCGAAGGCGAGCTTTTCATCGACTGTTCGGGCTTCCGCGCGCTGCTGATCGAGCAGGCGCTCGAAACGGGGTTCGAGGACTGGACGCAGTGGCTCCCCTGCGACCGCGCGATCGCGGTGCCGAGCGAAAATGCCGGCCCCGCGCGGCCCTATACGCAGGCGATTGCGCACAAGGCCGGCTGGCAGTGGCGCATCCCGCTCCAGCACCGGACCGGCAACGGCCATGTCTTTTGCAGCGACTTCATCAGCGAGGATGAAGCGACCGCGACCCTGCTCGCCCATGTCGAAGGCCGCCCGCTCGCCGACCCGCGCACGCTTCGCTTCCGCACCGGCATGCGCAAACGGGCGTGGAACACCAATGTCGTCGCGCTCGGCCTCGCTTCGGGTTTTCTCGAGCCGCTTGAATCGACGAGCATCCACCTGATCCAGAACGGCATCGCCAAGCTGCTCGCGCATTTTCCCGACCGCGATTTCGACGCCGCCAATATCGATGCCTATAACCGGCGCGTCCGCTTCGACTACGAGCGCGTCCGCGACTTCGTCATCCTCCACTATCATGCCAACCAGCGCACCGACGCGCCTTTCTGGATCCGCTGCCGCGAGATGGGCATCCCCGATACGCTGGCGCAGAAGATCGCGCTGTTCAAAAGCCAGGGCCAGATCGTCCGCGAGGGCGACGAATTGTTCATCGAAATCGGCTGGTTTCAGGTGCTGACGGGGCAGAATATCATGCCCGATGGCTATCACCCGATGGCCGACCAGCTCACCGGCGACGAACTAGCGGGCTTTTTCGCCGATATCGAAACGATCGTCGCGCGCACGGCGTCGCATCTTCCGACCCACGAAGATTTCATCGCGCAGCATTGCGCGGCAGGAGTGCCCGCATGAGTTTGCTCGCATCGATTATCGCGATGAGCATGTCGGGTGCCGCGCCGGCTGCGGATTTCCGCCAGCGCCCGCCCGAGGACGAGATCATCTATTTCGTGCTTCCCGACCGTTTCGAAAATGGCGATGCCAGGAACGACAAGGGCGGGCTGAAGGGCGACCGGCTCCAGACCGGCTATGACCCGACCGCCAAGGGCTTCTTCCACGGCGGCGACCTTGCGGGGCTCACCAAGCGCCTCGATTATATCGAGGGTCTGGGCGCGACCGCGATCTGGTTCGCGCCGATCTTCAAGAACAAGCCGGTGCAGGGGCCGAAGGGCGAAGAGAGCGCGGGATATCACGGCTATTGGGTCACCGACTTCACGCAGGTCGACCCGCATTTCGGCACCAATGCCGAGTTCAAGGCCTTCGTCGACGCGGCGCATGCGCGCGGGATGAAGGTCTATATGGACATCATCGCCAACCACACCGCCGATGTGATCGCCTATAAGGAAGATGCCGCCGGCGCCTTCCGCTATCGCAGCCTTGCCGACTATCCTTATTCGCGGCGCGGCGGGGTGAAGGGGGCGCCGATCAATCCGGGTTTCGTGGGCGATCATGTCGCCGATGCCGGCAACTGGCAGAAGCTCACCGACCCCGGCTTCGCCTATACGCCGGTCGTGCCGAGGGGCGAGGAGCGGGTGAAGGTGCCGGCCTGGCTCAACGACCCGATCTATTATCACAATCGCGGCAACAGCGATTGGGTCGGCGAGTCCGCGCTGTATGGGGACTTCTCCGGGCTTGACGATCTCGCGACCGAGCATCCGCGCGTCGTGCAGGGCTTCATCGACATCTATGGCCGCTGGATCGACGAATTCGGCATCGACGGCTTTCGCATCGATACCGCGAAGCATGTGAACCCCGAATTCTGGCAGGCCTTCGTTCCGGCGATGCAGGCGCGCGCGAAGGCGCGGGGCATTCCGAATTTCCACATCTTCGGCGAAGTCTATGTCGATGCCGTCGATCCGGGCGCGCTCGCCTGGTACACGCACGCGGCGGGCCTCCCCGCGGTGCTCGACTTCGGCTTTGCGCGCGCCGCGATCGATGCGGTGAGCGGGACCAAGGGCACCGGCGAGTTCGCGCGGCTGTTCGACGGCGACGCGCTCTACAAGGGCGGGGCAGGGGCGGCGCAGGAACTGCCGACCTTCCTCGGCAATCACGACATGGGCCGTTTCGCGATGTTCGTGAAGGCGGCGAACCCCAAGGCGAGCGAGGCCGAACTGCTCCAGCGCGTGATGCTCGGCCATGCCATGTTGCTGACGCTGCGCGGGGTGCCGACGATCTATTATGGCGATGAACAGGGGTTTGTGTCGGACGACAAGGACCAGCTGGCGCGCGAAAATATGTTCGCGTCGAAGGTTGCGGCCTATAACGACAACGACCTGATCGGCAGCGACGCGACGACCGCGACCGCCAATTTCGACACCGCGCATCCGCTCTATCGCCATATCGCGGTGCTGTCCGAAATCCGGCGCAAGACCCCCGCGCTGATGCGTGGCGCCACCAAGGTCCGCGCTTTCTCCGAAAAGCCCGGCCTGCTCGCGGTCTCGCGCTTCGACCCCGACACCGGCCGCGAAATATTGCTCGCCTTCAACACGTCGGCGGCGCCGCTGTCGGCCAACATTGCCATCGATATGAAAAGCGCGGGCTTTACCGCGCTCCACGGCGACTGCCCCGCGGCTCCCACCGCGCCAGGCAGCCTCCATCTTTCTCTCCCCGCCTTCGGCACGATCATCTGCCAGGCCAGCGAATAAGCGAAAGCACGCGTGACGACGAACAGCCCCCTCGTTCAGGACCAGACCCGCCTCGCCGCGACGGAAACGCCGTGGTGGAAGGGCGCGACAATCTATCAAATCTATCCGCGCAGCTTCGCCGATTCGAACGGTGACGGGATCGGCGACCTTGCCGGCATCACCGCGCGGCTCGACTATGTCGCCGCGCTCGGCGTCGATGCGATCTGGTTATCGCCTTTCTACCCCTCGCCGATGGATGATTTCGGGTACGATATCGCCGACTATTGCGGCGTCGATCCGATTTTCGGCTCGCTCGCCGATTTCGATGCGCTGGTCGCCCGCGCGCATGCGCTGGGGCTGAAAGTCACGACCGACCTCGTTTTCGCGCACACGTCGGACAAGCACGGCTGGTTCGCCGAAAGCCGCGCGAGCAGGGACAATGCGCGGGCCGACTGGTATGTCTGGGCCGATGCGAAGCCCGACGGTTCGCCGCCGACCAACTGGCAGTCGGTGTTCGGCGGCCCCGCGTGGACGTGGGATGCGCGGCGCGGCCAATATTATATGCATAATTTCCTGGGGTCGCAGCCGCAGCTCAACGTCCACAATCCGGATGTGCAGGACGCGCTGCTCGGCGTCGTGCGCTTCTGGCTCGACCGCGGCGTCGACGGCTTTCGCATCGATGCGATCAATTTTTCGATGCACGATCCGGAGCTTCGCGATAATCCGCCGGCACCGCCGTCGAACAAGGTCCGCACCCGGCCGTTCGATTTCCAGCAGAAAATCCATAACCAGTCGCACCCCGATATCGCGCTGTTCCTCGAACGCATCCGCGCGCTGACCGATGAATATCCGGGCAGCTTCACCGTCGCCGAAGTCGGCGGCGACGATGCGGTGCGCGAGATGAAGTTGTTCACTGCGGGGACAAGCCGGCTCAACAGCGCCTATGGTTTCGACTTCCTCTATGCCGACAGGCTGACGCCGCAGCTGGTACGCGAGGCCGCCGAACAATGGCCCGACACGCCGGGAATGGGCTGGCCGAGCTGGGCGTTCGAGAACCACGACGCGCCGCGCGCAGTGTCGCGCTGGACGCCCGACGGCGTCGATCCGGCGGCCTATGCGCGGATGAAGATGGCGCTGCTCTGCGCGCTGCGCGGCAATATCATCCTCTATAACGGCGAGGAACTGGGGCTCGACCAGGTCGACATCCCGTTCGAGCTGGTGAAGGATCCCGAAGCGCTCAAGAACTGGCCGCTGACGCTATCGCGCGACGGCGCACGCACGCCGCTGCCATGGGCGGCGACCGAAACCAACGCGGGCTTTTCCGCCGCCGATCCCTGGTTGCCGCTGGGCCCGGCGCACCGCGACCTCGCCGTCGACCGGCAGCAGGAGGATGCGAATTCGCTGCTCAACCTGACACGCCGGCTTGTCGCGCTGCGCGCCGCAAGCCCGGCGCTGCGTATCGGGCGTGATGCGAACTGGATCGCCGACGGCGACTTGCTCGGCTTCGACCGGATCGCGGAAGGACAGCATATTCGCTGCCTGTTCAATCTCGGCGACGCGGCGATCGACATCGCGGAGCTCGCTGCGGCCGGCGACGTATTCATCGCGCTTAATGGCGCCGGCGTGACCAAGCTGCCGCCGTGTGGCGCCCTCTGGCTCATTCTCGAAGGAACAAATTGATGCGCAGTCTGCTCGCTCCCCTTTCGCTGTTGGCGGTTGCAGCGCCCGCTGCCGCCATGGCGCAGGACGCCCGGCCGTCGCAGACCGCTTCGTCGCCCGACGGCAGTCTTGTGCTGACGGTCTCGACCGACACCGACCAGCGACCGGTCTGGTCGCTGTCGCGCAAGGGCAAGCTGCTCATCGCGCCGTCGAAGCTCGGCTTCCTGCTGACCGACGGCGTCGGGTTGCAGCGTGGCTTCGCGATCGAGGGCGCCGAAAAGGCGAGCGGCGACAGCCAATGGGAGCTGCCGTGGGGCGAGCGCCGCTTCGTGCGCGACCGCCACAATGAACTGCTTGTCCGTTTTCGCCAGCATGAAAGCTGGGGCGGGCACGCGATCAACGTCCGTTTTCGCCTGTTCGACGACGGCATCGGCTTTCGCTACGAATTGCCCGAACAGGCGGGGCTGAAGACCGCAAAAATCGCCGACGAGATCACCGAGTTCGACATCGCGCCGGCCGGCACAGCCTGGTGGATCGCCGGCGGCGAGTGGAACCGTTACGAGCAGATGTATCAAAAGACGCCGATCGACGCGGTCGCCACGGCGCACACGCCGATCACGATGCGGCTCGACGACGGGACGCACCTCGCGTTTCACGAGGCGGCGCTGGTCGACTATTCGGGCATGTGGCTGAAGCGTGTCGAGGGTCGCAAATTCCGTGCAACCCTGTCGCCTTCGTCGCGCGGGGCGCGGGTAATCCGCGACCTGCCGTTCAACACGCCCTGGCGTACGATCCGCATCACCGACAATGCGGCGGGGCTGGTCGAAAGCGACCTCGAACTCAACCTCAACGAACCCAATAAGCTGGGCGATGTCAGCTGGGTCAAGCCGATGAAATATATCGGTATCTGGTGGGGCATGATCCGCGGCCCGTGGAGCTGGGCCGAGGGGCCCGATCATGGCGCGACGACCGCGCGCACCAAGCAATATATCGATTTTGCGGCGAAGCACGGCTTTGGCGGCGTGCTCGTCGAAGGATGGAACAAGGGCTGGAACAGCAACTGGTTCGGCCATGGCCATGACTACAGCTTTACCGAAGCCTATCCCGATTTCGACCTGAAGGCCGTCACCGATCATGCGCGCAAGAAGGGCGTGACGCTGATCGGTCATCACGAGACCGGCGGCAATATTGCGGTGTACGAGGCGCAGCTCGACGATGCGATGAAGCTTTACGGCCAGCTCGGCGTCAAGGCGGTGAAGACCGGCTATGTCGCCGATGCCGGCGGAATCATCGCGCCGGGCGACACACCGGGGGAAACGCGGATGGAATGGCACGACGGCCAGCGCCAGGTACAGCACCATCTGAAGGTCGTGCAGACTGCGGCGAAGTACAAGGTCGCGGTCAATCCGCACGAGCCGGTCAAGGATACGGGCCTGCGCCGCACTTATCCCAACTGGGTTGCGCGCGAGGGCGCGCGCGGCATGGAATATAACGCCTGGAGCGACTTCGGTAGCGGTCCCGATCACGAACCGACGCTCGTCTACACGCGGATGCTGTCGGGTCCGATGGATTATACGCCGGGGGTGCTCAGCCTCGAAGGATCGAACAAGGCGCCGTTCGCGTCGACGCTCGCCAAGCAGCTCGGTCTCTACCTCGCGATCTATTCGCCGATCCAGATGGCGGCCGATTTCATCGAAAGCCTCGAAGCGCATCCGCGCGAGCTGGAGTTCATCAAACAGGTTCCCGCCGACTGGGCCGAAAGCAAGCTGATCGCTGGCGAGGTCGGCGACTATGCGATCTTTGCGCGCAAGGACCGCAGCAGCGCCGACTGGTATGTCGGCGGGGTCAATGACGCGACCGAACGCACGCTGGCGCTGAACTTCGATTTCCTCGATGCGGGCAAGACCTATACGGCGACCGTCTGGAAGGACGGCGAGGGTGCGACCTATCTGACCGACGCACGGCACCGGATCGCTTATGAAACGATCAAGGTGAAGAAGGGCGATACGTACAAGCTGTGGCTTGCCCCGGGCGGCGGCGCGGCGATCCGCCTGCATCCGGGCAAGTGAGCCCGCGCTAGACGATATGGCTGACCGTGCCGCCGGGCGACCAGAGCCCGGCGGCGAGCCGGTGCAGCGCGCGCGACAGCGTGCGGCGGTCGATCGTGCCGCCGAACGAGACGCGGAGCGCTTTGGGCGCGTCCGCCGATACGGCGAAGCGGTCCGACCCGACCGCCGACAGTCCCTCGAGTGCGAGCGTGGCGGCGAGCATGTCGGGATTGCCGTCTTCGGCGAGCGACAGCCACAGGTGATAACCCTGCGGATGACCTGCGTGGCGACCGTCGCCCAGCACCGTGTGCGCCAGATTCTGGCGCCATGCGGCTTCCTTGCGCACCGCGCCGACCAGCCGGTCGAAGCTGCCGTCGGCGAGCCATAGCGAGACCATCGCGACATTGATCGGCGGTGCCATCACCGCGCTTTCATGCTGGCACGCCGCGAGTTGCATCGCTTCGGCGACGCCGGGCGCGCGCACGAAGCCGACGCGAAGCGCGGGCGAAATGATCTTCGCCATGCTGGCGACATACCAGCCGATTTCGGGCGCGAAGCTGGTGATGGCGGGAAGCGGCGCGTCGGGCAGGAGGCCATAAGCATCGTCCTCGATGATCTGGACGCCGGCTTCGCGCGCCCATGCCGCGATCTCCCGCCTTTCCCCGGTCGCGATCGTCGCGGTCGTGGGATTGTCGTTCGTCGGCACGACATAAAGCGCGCGCAAGGGCGCCGCGAGGTGCGCTGCCTCGAGCGTGTCGGCGCCGATCCGTGCCAGCGGAACGAGCGTGACGCCGATCCGCCGCGCGAGCGTGAGAAAGCCGGGATAGGCGAATTGGCCGCACGCGACGCGGTCGCCGGGTTGCAGGATCGTCGCGGCGATCGCGTGCAACGCGTTTTGCCCGCCTGCCGTAACAACCACCTGCTCGGCGTCCGACGACAGGCCCACGCGCGCCATCAGGCCGGCGCCCGTTTCGCGATCCGCCGCAGGGCCTCCGGGGCGCTGGTAGTGAAATCGCGCCATGTCGCCGGCATGCGTCAATGTCGCGAGCGCATCTGTCATCGCTGCCGGCAGCTCGCCGTCGGCGGCGACGGGGGGACTGTTCATCGCGATGTCGCTTTGCGCTGCGGTGGCCACCTCACCCGATCGTGCGTCTTCGCTGATGAAACTGCCCGCGCGTCCGCGCGCGACGATCAGGCCGCGCTGGCGGGCAAGGTCATAGGCCTTGGTGACGGTGGTCAGGTCGATGCCGAGCCGAGCGGCGAGATCGCGCTGCGGGGGCAGCCGGTCGCCGTGGCGCAGTTCGCCGCTCGCGACCGCGGCAGCGATCGCGGCGGTCACCGCCTTATATTTGGGGCCGGCGGCGGCTGCGATGTCGGGCGCCCAGCTATCCGCCATGGCGTTCGTCGGCCTCGCCCCTTTCGCGCGCGTTCAGCCTGGCCCACAGATGCTCGGTCCCCGATTCCTGCGCCTTGTTCACATATTGCGACGCGACGAGCCAGCCCTTGATCGCGCGCAAGGGAAGGATGCAGCCGATCACCATGACCGGGATCGAGAAGACGAGGTGGACCCACAGCGGCGGGTCGTAGGCGATCTGGAGCCACACGATCACGAAGGTCAGCGGAAAGGCCACGATGCATTGCGAGAAAAAGGCGGGGCCGTCGTCGGGCGCGGCGAAGCTGTAGTCGAGCCCGCAATGGTCGCAGCGGTCGGCGAGCTTCAGCCAGGACCGGAACATATGGCCTTTGCCGCATTCGGGGCATTTCCCATGCCAGCCTGCCCAGAGGATCCAGCGCAGCTTTTCGCTGCCGATATCACCGATCGCCATTTTCGACTCCAATGCGGCACTCGTCGTACCATGCAAATGGTATATGGATTGGAGAGTGGGTAATTTGAAGAGTTTAGATAATTATCTGAATTAACATAGATAATTTTCATATCTGGAAAGATTGTATTTTATATTATGTGACAAATACCATGCATAATTCGTTCTTTGATGAAACGAATGGCCACAAGCCCGCTTTCCGCGGGGGCAGTGTCAGCGCTGCGTTCCTAGGCATTCCATTGTCCGGCAGCGCGCCAACGGCGCGTACGCGTCATCGTTTACGCGGCTTTTACCAGTCCCGGTGCATAAGATTTACCGATGTTTATGGCTGGGGAAGAATGATGGACAGCATGCGCGGCCTGCTTTCGGGCAGCCATGACCAGGATGACGGGGCGATCGACGCCCCCGCGATGGTCGGCGTCGACGAACGGCGGATGCAGGTGCGCGCCTATAATTATTGGGCGTCCTTGCTGGCCGACCGCGCTTATCCGTCGGTCGAGGACCTCGATCTCGACAGCGCCGATTTCGGTTCGCATTCGGTGCTGCTCGACTTCACTGCGGGCGTCGAAAATCCGGGCATCGCGTTTCTCGGCGACCGGCTCCGCGAAGAATCGCAGATCGACGAAGATGTCCATTATATCAGCCAGATTCCCGGCCGGTCTTTGCTGTCGCGGCTGACCGACCATTATCTCCAGATCATCGCCAACCGCGCGCCGATCGGTTTCGAGGCCGAATTCGTCAACGATCGCGGCGTGACGATCATGTACCGCGGCATTCTGCTGCCCTTCTCGTCCGACGACGACACGATCGATTTCATCATGGGCGTGATCAACTGGAAGGAAGCGGTCGACGCCGATCAGGCGGAAGAATTGCAATTGTCGGTCGAACAGGCGCTGCGCAGCGCTGCGCCGCTGACCGCGCCGGTGCCCGTCTGGGCCGACGGCCCCGATTCGGAGCATCTCGACGACGATGCCGTTCCGGGTTTCGCCGCGCTGGGTGACAGCGTCGAGATTGAAACCGACGCAATCGCCGAAGACATGGCATCGCCCGAACCCGGCGAGGATGCCGAACTGGCCGACTGGTTGGCGGTCGCGCGCGAAACCGCCGAGCGGGCGATCGCGGCCGACAGCCGCAGCCGCGGTGCGCTCTATCAGGCGGTCGGCAAGGCGTGGGATTTCGCGCTGGCGGCGGAAGAGCAGCCCGAAGCCTTTGCTGCGCTGCTCGACGACGCCGGGCTGGCGGCGCAGGCCCGCGCCCCGATGACGCCGGTCGTGAAACTGGTTTTCGGCGCGACTTATGACAAGACGCGCCTTGCCGAATATGCCTGCGTGCTGGGTCACGCGAAGCAGGAAGGGGTTGGGCGCGGCGAACTTGCGGCCTATCTCGATAGCTATCCGGGCGGGCTCAAGGGCGTGGTCAAGGATGCCCGCGCGCGCCGCAAGCCCGCCGATGTTGCCGCGCGTCCGGACGCAAAGATGGACGCGCTACGCCGGGCACAGCCGGCAGTGATCCTCGAACATGACGCCGGCGAGGCCGAATTCGTCATGCTGATCGCGCGTGCGATGCCCGGCGGGCATATCGGGATCGTCGCCAAGGCGGCCGACGATCCGGGGCTCGTCGCGAAGCTGGCCAAAAAGGCGGTGCCGATCACGCCCGGCGGCTGACATCGCTCGATGAGAGCGTTCACGCAACAGACAATCCGAAAATTGAAATATTTTTACGCGGCCGCGCGAACGAGGCCTTGAGCCGCGCGCGTCACAGGCGCATAGGGGGCGGCAGCGAACGGACCCCCGCCGATCGTCGGCTGGGATCCCCCTCTTTGGTTCGGGATGCTGCATTTTATGTCTCAGAATATGTCCGACACGCCGGAAACGGACACGCCGACCCCCTCAACCGTCAAAATTCCTCCGAAAGTCGCCGCCGCCTATCTGGCGGCGCTCGCCGGCAGTGCGCTGCCCGGCGAGGGCGACGATATGGACAAGGGCGCGCTGACCGATGCGAGCCAGTTCGCCGCGCGCGCCGCGCTCGATCGCGCCGACGACACGCCGTCGCTGCTGCTCGAACCGATCGCCACCGACGGCACCGATCGCCGCATGCGGCTTGTCATCATCAATGACGACATGCCCTTCCTGGTCGATTCGACGTCGCAGATCGTCGCGGCGCAGGGGCTCGCGGTCCACTGCATCCTCCACCCCGTCGTCGCCGTAAAGCGCGATGCCAAGGGGCATTTGCAGGAAGCGGGCGAGGGGCCGGCACGCGAGTCGGTCATCTATATGGAGCTCGAGCGCGGCGACGCGCGCGCGCGCCGGCGCCTGCTCGACGGGCTCGAATCGGCGCTGCGCGATGTGCGCGCCGCAGTGCGCGACTGGCGCGCGATGCGCGCGGCGATGCTCGCCGATGCCGCGATGCGCGTCGAGGGCGAAGCCGCCGAGCTGCTGCGCTGGTTCGAGGGCGGGGCGATGACCCAGCTCGGCCACGAATGGCGCACGCGCGACGGCGCGGTGCAGGAGCCGCTCGGGATAAGCGAAAGCGCCGATGGCCAATTGCTGTCGCCTGCCGCGCTCGAAGCTGCCTTTGCCTGGTTCGATCGGGGCGGCACGGCGCCGCTGCTGATCAAGTCGAACCGCCTGTCGGCGGTGCACCGCCGCGTGCTGCTCGACCTCGTCATCGTGCCCGAGCTCAAGGGCAAGAAGGTCGAGCGCCTGTCGATCCACGCCGGCCTCTGGACCAGTGCCGCGCTGTCGGCGCCGCCGGCGAAGGTGCCGGTGCTGCGCGCGCAACTCGACGCGCTGATGGCAAAATTCGGCTTCGATCCGACGGGGCACGCCGGCAAGGCGCTCGCGCACGCGTTGACTGCGCTGCCGCACGACCTGCTGATCGCGTTCGACGCGGCATCGCTCGAAGAGCTGGTGCTGACCTCGATGTCGATCACCGACCGGCCGCGGCCGAAGGTGGTAACGGTGCGCAGCGCACTCGGCCGCCATCTGTTCGCCTTCGTCTGGCTGCCGCGCGACGAAGTGTCGACCGGGCGCCGCATCGCGGTCGAAGCGCTGCTCGTGCGCGAGGCCAAGGCGGGCGTCATCAACTGGACGATGGTGCTCGAAGACGGCGGCGCGGCCTTGCTGCGCTATACGCTCGACCTGCGCAGCGGCGGGGTCGTACCCGATGCCGAAGCGCTCAACGCGCAGCTCGAACAGATGGTGCGCGGCTGGCAGCCCGAAGTCGAGGCGGCGCTGGCGAAGCGCGGCGATCCGGGGCGCGCGGCGGCGCTCGCGGCGCGTTTTGCGCCGACCTTCCCGCCGAACTATCGCAATCTCTACAATCCCGAGGAAGCCGCGCGCGACATTTTGCGCCTGCGCGACCTCGACGCTGCCAACCCGCGCAGCGTCCGTCTCGCGCGCAAGAGCCTCGACGGCGACGACCGGCTCCGGCTCAAGGTTTACAGCGCGGTCGGTCCGCTCGCGCTGTCCGACGTCGTTCCCGCGCTCGAACATTTCGGTTTCGAGGTGCTCGAGGAAATCCCGACGACGCTGGGTACGGCGCGTGCGCCCGGCAGCGAGGACGGCGACGAAGCGCCGCTCGTGATTCACGATTTCTCGCTGCGCCTGCCGGCCAATGTCGACGAGCTGGCGCTGCTTCCCTATGCCGAGACGATCGAAGGCGCGATCGCGGCGGTGCTCGACGGGCGCGCCGAAAATGACGCGTTCAACGAACTGGTGCTCACCAACCAGACCGATCCGCGCGCGATCGTGTGGCTGCGCGCCTGGTTCCGCTATCTGCGGCAGGGCGGTTCGGCCTATGGCATGGACACGGTGGTCAGCGCGCTGCGCCATGCGCCCAAGCTGACGGCGGCGCTGATCGAGCGCTTCCGCGCACTCCACGATCCCAAGGCGCGCGACGCCGCGCGGGCGGAGACGCTCGCGGCGGACATTCTTGCCGACTTCGCCGACATCAAGTCGATCGACGAAGACCGCATCCTGCGCCTCTTCCACGCGGTGATCAGCGCGACATTGCGCACCAACGCCTTTGCGCCCGCCGCCGAGGAAGCGCTGGCGTTCAAGATCGATTCGAGCCTTGTCCCCGGCCTCCCCAAGCCGCTGCCGTGGCGCGAGGTGTGGGTCTATTCGCCGCGCGTCGAGGGCATCCACCTGCGCGCCGGACCGGTTGCGCGCGGGGGCCTGCGCTGGTCCGACCGCCGCGACGACTTCCGCACCGAAATCCTCGGGCTGATGAAGGCGCAGCGCGTCAAGAACGCCGTGATCGTGCCGACCGGCGCGAAGGGCGGCTTCTATCCCAAGGCGCTGCCCGACGTGTCGCTCGACCGCGATGCGTGGTTCGCCGAGGGCACCGAATGCTATCGGATTTTCATCCGCTCGTTGCTGTCGATCACCGATAATCTGGTCGCGGGCAAGGTCGTGCATCCGAAGGGCGTGGTGATCCACGACGGCGACGATCCCTATTTCGTCGTCGCCGCCGACAAGGGCACCGCCACCTTCTCCGACGTCGCCAACGCGCTCGCGATGGAGCGCGACTTCTGGCTCGGCGACGCGTTCGCGAGCGGCGGGTCGAAGGGCTATGACCACAAGGCGATGGGCATCACCGCCAAGGGCGCGTGGCTCTCGGTGCAGCGCCACTTCGCCGAAATGGGCGTCGACGTGCAGACCGACACGATCCGCGTCGCCGGCTGCGGCGACATGTCGGGCGACGTCTTCGGCAACGGCATGCTGCTGTCGAAGGCGATCCAGCTGACCGCCGCGTTCGATCATCGCCACATCTTCCTCGACCCGAACCCCGATCCGGCGAAGAGCTGGAAGGAACGCGAGCGGATGTTCAACCTGCCGCGGTCGAGCTGGGCGGACTATAACGAGAAGCTGATCTCCAAAGGCGGCGGCATCTTCCCGCGCAGCCAGAAGAGCATTCCGCTCTCCCCCGAAGTGCAGGCGCTGCTCGGCCTGTCGGTGTCCGAAATCGACCCCGGCTCGCTGATCTCTGCGATCCTGAAGGCGCCGGTCGACCTGCTCTGGTTCGGCGGCATCGGTACCTATGTGAAGGCTGCGAGCCAGAATAATGCCGAGGTCGGCGATCCTGCCAACGATGCGCTGCGCGTCGACGCGGAGGATCTGCGCGTCAAGGCGGTGGGCGAGGGTGCGAACCTTGGCACGACGCAGGCCGCGCGTATTGCCTTCTCGGCGAAGGGCGGGCGGATCAACACCGACTTCATCGACAATAGCGCGGGCGTCGACTGCTCGGATAATGAGGTCAACATCAAGATCGCATTGAACCGCGAGATGGCCGAAGGGCGCCTCAGTCAGGAAGACCGCGACGCGCTGCTCGTGCGCATGACCGACAATGTGTCGGAGCTGGTGCTCGAGGACAACCGGCTGCAGGCGCTCGCGCTGTCGATCGCCGAAAAGGGCGGATCGGCCGCGGTACCGTCGCTGGTGCGGATCATGGAGACGTTCGAGGCTTCGGGCCGGCTCGACCGCAAGGTCGAGGGGCTCGCCGCGAACGACGAGCTGCTCCGCCGCGCCGCCGAAGGGCGCGGGTTGACGCGCCCGGAACTTGCGGTGCTGCTGTCGACTGCGAAGCTCGCGTTGCAGGATGCGATCGAGCATAGCGACCTGCCGAACGATCCGGCGCTCGCGAGCGATCTTGCCGCGGCCTTCCCCGACGAGATGCAGCGCGACTTCGGTCAGGCGATCGCCGATCACCAGCTTCGCCGCGAGATCATCGCGACGAAGATTGCGAACCGCATCATCAACCGCATGGGCATCGTCCATCCGTTTGAACTGGTCGAAGAGGAAGGCTGCGCGCTCGGCGACATTGCTGCGGCGTTCGTCGCGGTCGAGCGCCTGCTCGACATGCCCGCGATCTGGGATGCGCTCGACGACGCGAAGATCGACGAGAGCATCCGCCTGTCGCTGTTCAGCCAGGCCGCGTCGGCAATGACTTCGCAAATGGCCGACCTGCTGCGCGTGACGCAGTCGCTGTCGCAGCCGGGCCCGGTCGTTGCGCGCCTCGAACCCGGCGTCGACCGCCTCAACGCAAGCGTCGACGGGCTGCTCAGCCCGTCGGTCAAGCGCCAGTGGGATATGCTGACGCAGCAATTGCTCGACGCGGGCGCGCCCGAGGCGCTGACTTCGTCGGTCGTCCGCCTGTTCAAGACCGACGGTGCGATCGGTATCGTCGACCTCGCCGAACGGCGCGGCGATGACGAAGTCGCGGTGACGAGCGCCTTCACCCATCTGGGCGAGGCGCTGGGGCTCGACTGGGCGCAGACGCTGGCGGCGCATATGAGCCCCGCCGATCCGTGGGAACGCCTGCTGGTCAACAGCCTTGCACGCGATTTCCAGCAGATGCGCCTGACCTTCCTCGCCGGACTGCCGAAGGGCGATCTTGACGCGGCGGTGACCAAATGGCTTGCCGATCATGCGCCGCGCGTCGAACAGTTCCGCGCGACGGTCGACCGCGCGCGGATGATCCCGAACCCGAATGGCGCGATGCTGTCGCATATCGCGGGTCAGGCACGCGGGCTGCTGGGGAGGTAATGCCTTTCCAGCCCCGCGTCGCAATTCTCGTCCCGGCGCCCGACTATTACGAGAAATGGCAGCCCGCCTTTGCCCGCAAGGCGGCGGCGCTGACCGGCGCCGGGCTCATCGTGGAGCAGCGCGTATGGACCGATCCCGGTGATTTGTCGGGCTATGATCTGGTGCTGCCGCTCTTCGCGTGGGGGTATCAGCGCGACGTCGCGGGCTGGTATGCTTTGCTCGACCGGCTTGAAGGCGAACGGCTGCCCGTGGTTAATCCGGTGCCGGTGCTGCGCTGGAACAGCGACAAGGCCTATCTGGCCGAACTCGGCGTCAAGGGCGTCGCGGTCGTGCCGACGGTCGAGGTCGCCGCGCTCGACGACGCAAGCCTGACCGAAGCGATGTCGGAACTTGCGACCGACGAGGTGGTGATCAAGCCCGCGATCTCGGGCGGTGCCGACGGGACGCATCGCATTGCGCCGGGTGCACCGATCCCCGCTGACGCTCTTGGTCAACGGCGGCTGGTCCAGCCAATGATGCCGGGCATTCTGACCGAAGGCGAATATTCGCTCTTCTTCTTTGGCGGCAAGTTCAGCCATGCGATCGTCAAGCGGCCAGCGTCGGGCGATTTTCGTGTGCAGGAACAATTTGGTGGGCGCGAGACGGTTTGGGAGGCGAGCGGCGCGGCGCAGCACCTTGCCGCCGCCGCGCTCGCCGCCGCGCCCGCACTGCCGGTTTACGCGCGTGTCGACATGGTCGGCGATGCGGCGGGCACGCTGCACATCATGGAACTCGAACTGATCGAGCCGTCGCTGTTCCTGCATCATGCACCCGACAAGGGCGCGGCGTTCGGGCATGCAGTGGCCGGAGTTGCGTTCCGCTAATCCAGATGTTCGATTTGCAGGGCGGTCGCCCGCCAAATGAGGGCGATGAAGGCGAGAAAAACCAGCCATCCAGCAATGTTCATCAGCAGATTATCGGTCGATCCGGTAGCTATCTGCGATCCAATATCCACAGCCATTCCGATCGCTGCGCCGCCTGCTAAGGCGGGCGCGAGTATTTTCGTACTTCTCAGCGTCAGTTCTTTCCAAGCCATGACCACAGTTAAGGCTGCATCTGTCCGCCGGTCAAGAATCTGGTCGTATGCGCCACAGCCATTGCCGGATCGCCGAGGTCAGATTCGGCGGATCGCCCGCTTCCATCCGCTCGACATCGATCCGCGCGACGAGCGCGTTGACGGGAAGCGCCTGCCGCACGGCTTCGGCTTCGAGTGCCTCCCAGAACATGGGTTCGAGGCTGATCGAGGTCGGGTGCCCGGCGATCGTCACCGAACGCTTGACCGGGGGGTGGAGCGGCACGCTCAAGACCGGCGGCGCCAGCGCTGCAGGATCAGCGCAGCGAATATCAGTTCGGCGACGCCGATGAGGAAGCCGATATTGACCGGCCAGGCAACGCCGAACAGGGTGGGTGCGGCGATCAAAAGGAACGCACCGCCGAGCGCCCAATAGGCAATCTCGCCATACATCGTCCGGAAGAGGAAATAGCGCGTGCCGACGATCGCCGCGAAGACCGGGATCGCAAGGTCGGGCGCGCGGACGAGCAGCACCCACGCGATCAGCACCCCGGCGAACAACGGGAACGTCGCCTCGATCGCCAGCGCCTCGAGCGGCTTGCCGATGGTGGCCTTGGGTGCGTGGAACGCGATACGCTCGACCAACACGCCGAGCGGATGGATCGCCATACCGCCGAAGAACAGCGCGGCGAAGGCGGCCATAGTGCCGTGGAGCTGCCAAACCGCACCGGCAATCAGCCAGACGAGGCCGGAAACGAGCACGCCGGGGGCGCCGCCGGCGTAGGCGCGGGCGAGGTCTTGCTGGGCGGCGGAAAGCGGCGAAGGGATTTCTGTCATTCCGCTTGGTGTAGCGCGCGAATCGGCGACGGCAATCCCGCGGGCCCGTTGGCGCAACGCGGGCAGGTACGATTTATTTGGGGTAGATCGTCGCACGGGCGCTTCGTACAGCGGGCTTCCATCCGGTGCGAGTGCAGGCAGGCCCATGGTTCCAGGAACCCCGTCCCTTAGCGAAAAGGAAAAGGAGACGCTGCGCCTGCTCGCCAACGGCCATGACGCCAAGTCGATGGCGCGCCATCTGGGGCTGTCGGTCCATACGATCAACGAACGGCTGCGCGATGCGCGGCGCAAGATGTCGGCATCGAGCAGCCGCGAGGCGGCGCGGCAATTGCGCGAGATCGAAAGCGGTACCCCCGAAATATCGGGGGACAAGGCTTTGGGGGATGCGGCCGCGGGCGGCGGCGTGGGAGGGCAGGCGGCATCAGCCGAAGCGTCCCGCATGGTGCGGCCGCTCGGCTGGATCCTTGGAGGTCTTATGTCGCTCACCCTTGCCCTGCTCGCCTTGACAACGATGACCGGAACCGCCGTCGCACCGGCCGCGGCGCCGCCCACCGCCCCCGCCGAAAGCGCCGCTGTCGGCGCGGCGCGCGACTGGCTCGCTCTGGTCGACAGGGGCGACTGGAATGGAAGCTGGGAAGCGACCGGCCAGTCGTTCAAGGCGCTCAACACGGCGGAGACGTGGAGCCGGGTAGCGCGCGAGGTACAGGGGCCGCTGGGAGCGGTGAAGTCCCGCGTGCTGCTCAGCGAGCAGGAGGTGCCCGCGCCGCCCTATGGCTATCAGATGGTCAGGTTCCGCACCGACTATGCGAACAAGGCCGGGGCGATCGAGACGCTGTCGTTGATCCGCGAAGGTGGGGCGTGGCGGGTCGTCGGGGTGACGGTGGAGTAAGCGAAACGGGAGGTGCGATGGGCGACGGCAAAGCCGCCGCCTGCCGTCAGACGGGTTCGGCAATCCTTGGGGGATCGCCGCCCCGCTGGCCGTGCCGGGCCGTGGCTTCGCCACCGGTTGCCAGCTCGCCGTTCGCTGGCGCGAACGACATTGCTGGCACCCTCGGCCCGTCAGTACATATGCTGGCCGCCGTTGATGCTCATTGTCGAGCCGGTCACAAATCCCGCATCCTCGCTGCACAGGAACGCGACGCCGCGTGCGATCTCGTCGGCCTGGCCGAGCCGTCCGACCGGGATCTTCGCGACGATCTTTTCGAGCACCGGCGCGGGGACCGCGGCGACCATATCGGTGTCGATATAGCCCGGCGCGATCGCGTTGACCGTGACGCCCTTCTTCGCGCCTTCCTGCGCCAGCGCCTTGGTAAAGCCGTGGATGCCCGATTTCGCGGCGGCATAATTGACCTGGCCATACTGGCCCGCCTGCCCGTTGATCGAGCCGATGTTGACGATGCGGCCCCAGCCGCGCTCGACCATGCCGCCGAAGGTCGCCTTCGCCATGTTGAAGCAGCCGCCGAGGTTGACGCGCATCACATCGTCCCAATCGTCATAGCTCATCCGCGCGAGCGTGCCGTCGCGGGTGATGCCGGCATTGTTGACGACGATATCGATAGGGCCGACGTCCGCGGCGATCTGCGCGCAGCTGTCGAGGCACGCCTGATGGTCGCCGACGTCCCACTTCATCGCCCGGATGCCGGTGCGGTCGCTGAATTCGCGCGCCTTTTCGTCATTGCCGGCATAGTTGGCGACGACAGTGACGCCCTGTTCCTTCAGCTTCAGGGAAATCGCTTCCCCGATGCCGCGGCTGCCGCCGGTGACGATTGCGATTCGTGCCATAAATCAAGCTCTCCCACAGAGTTATGGCATCATGATTAGGGCGCGCCGCGAGCCGCCGCAAGTTGACCGGAACGTCAATCGCAAAGCTATGCAGGGGCGTCGACGCCGGGTGGCTCAGGCGCTCAGTTGTGCCCGCAGCCTCGAAAATTCGCCGACCGCCAGATCGGCTTTGGCGATGGTGACCACCAGATTGCCGCCTTCGCCGAAGTTGCGGCTCATCAGCCCGCTTGTCGGCAGTTCGAGCAGCACGGCGTCGTGCCCCGCGTCATAGCCGTCGACGGGGCGCGAGGGCGCCTGGCCCATCGACGCCATTTCGCGCGTCGCCAGCGCGCGCCAGCGGGGTTCGAAAAAGGCGCGCGCCGGCGCGGACAGGCTGTTCGGATTGGCGCACCAGGCATGTTTGGCGCGGTCGAACAGGATCGTCTGATAGTCATGGACCCACAGATCGGCGTCGGGGCGGTGCGTCGTCAGCGGCAGGGTGATCGTTTCGACCTGCTCGGCGCCGGTTTCGGGGTCGACCGAATGCACCGCGTTGGCCCAGCGGATCGCGTGGAGCGCCGACATCACCGCGGTCGCGTCGCCGGGAGAAAAGGCATCGCGCGCGGCGCTGTCATGGACGATCGCGATAATCTCTTCGGCGCGCGCGCGCGCCTCGCGGTTGATCGCTGCGCGTTGCTCCGCGTCGGCTCCATCGTCTTCGCCGGCGTCGGCAGGCGGAGCGGGTTCGGTTTCGAGCCGGTCGAGCCGCATTTCGAGCAGCGCGACCATCGCGGTCATGCTGCCCCAATCGAATGGATGGAAAGCCGGGTCGGCGATGTCGTAGCCGCGCTCATAAAGCGCGTCCTCGTCGGCACCCGCCTCGTCCGCATAGTCTGCTTCGGCCGCGTCCAGCTCGGCGTCGGCGGGGCGCACGGCGATAAGGTCGACAGGCCATTCGGGAAAGGCGCGCACGGCAAAGCCGGCAAGATCGCCCGCGCCGGGGGCTCGATAGGGCCCGAACCAGCCGTCGCGATCATCGGGCACCCGCGGCGGAACCACGGCAACATCGGTATCGCGGAGGTGGAAGATGCGCATGTCGGGGCGCTGCCGGTGAATGAAAAAGGCGAGCGACCCGTCGCGCGGTCCAAGCCCGTTCCACAAATCATGGGGCAGCGCCGCGCAATCGACCTGCGCCAGAAAATCGGCGGGCTCGCCATCGATGCGCGGCCATTCCATGCCTGCGGGCAGGCGCGGGCGGCCGCCGAGCCGGCTCGTCGTCGAAATGGCGTCGCGCGGCGGAATCTGCGGAACAAGGCGAAGCGTCACCGCTGCGGCGTCCGCTTCCTCGGCGCCGGCCTGTTCGGCCGGCTGCTCTTCGGCCAAGCTGTCCTCGGACAATGCCTCGTCGATGAGTTCCTCCTCTGACAGGCTCTCTTCGGAGGAACTGTCTTCGAACGGCGTGTAAGCGCGGTGCGCTTCCTGCTCGACCTCCGCCACAGCCATTTCGATCGCTTCGGCGTCGATATCGGCGGCGGGTCCGGGCGCGGGGTCGAGCATGGCGCCATCATCGTCGGCCAGATCGTCGGACAGCAGCGACGGCGCGGTCTTGCGGCGGATCCGGGCGAGCCGCTCGGGCGCGATTTCGACCTCCTCGAACGCCGGTTTGGCTTCGCGCGAAAATTTGGGCAGCCGGCTTTCACCGGGCGCACGGGGTTGGCGGGGCGCGCGCGGCGCGCGCGGCGCGGCCGGCGCGGTGCGCGGACGCCGCAACCACCAGATCGCAAAAGCGATCGCCGCAAAGACCAGCATGGCGCCGGCCAGCGTCAGGGCTGCCGATTGGAGCTGGTTCATGGCGTACCTCCGGATTCGCGCGGTGCCGCACCGTTCCGGCACCGCGTCGGAGCAATTTAGCGCATGGACCTAAACAGTTGGTAAGCGGTGGCGATCAGAGCCAGCCGGCAAGCTCGCGCCGGGCCAGCGCCTCGAGCATCGCCATGCCGGGCGCGCTGGCGTTGAGGCAGGGGAGGTAGGCGAATTGCCGGCCGCCGGCGGCCGCGAACTGCTCCTTGCCGCGAATCGCAAGCTCTTCGAGCGTTTCGAGGCAATCGGCCGAAAAGCCGGGAGCGAAGATCGCAACGCTGCGTCCCTCGCGGCCGAGCTCTTCGAGCCGGGCGTCGGTTGCGGGTTCGAGCCATTTGGCGCGGCCGAAACGCGACTGGAACGCGACCTCGATCGGGCGGTCCAGCCTTTCCGCCAGCCGCTGCGCGGTCGACTGGCATTGGTCGTGATAGGGATCGCCGAGCGTTCGGGTGCGTTCGGGCATGCCGTGAAAGCTGGCGAGCAATATATCGGGCGCGAAATCGAGCGCGGCGAGCTCCGCCCGTATCGATGTTTCGAGCGCGTCCAGATAGGCGGCATCGCCATGATAGGGGGGCAGGAAACGCAGTGCGGGCTGATGGCGTAGCGTCGCCAGATGCGCGCCCACCGCGTCGACCACGGTTGCCGTCGTCGCCGCGCAATATTGCGGATAGAGCGGCGCGACGAGGATGCGGTCGCATCCTTCGGCCATCAGCGCGTCGATTGCGGGGCCGATCGCCGGCTTGCCGTACCGCATCGCATAGGCGATGCGCACCGGTCCGCCCAGCGCCGCGCGTAGCGCGTCGGTCTGCGCGCGCGTGATCGCGGCGAGCGGCGATCCGTCGTCGGTCCACACCTGCGCATAGGCATGCGCCGATTTTTTGGGACGCAGCGGCAGGATGACCCCGCGCAGGATCGGTTGCCACAGGATTTGCGGGATTTCGACGACGCGGCGGTCGGAGAGAAATTCGGCGAGGTAGCGCCGCACCGACGGCGCATCGGGCGCGTCGGGGGTGCCGAGGTTGACCAGCAACACGCCGATGGGCGGCGCGTCGCTCATAATGGATGCGCCGACAGCGGCATGCGGCGGATACGGCGTCCGGTTGCGGCGAACATCGCATTGGCGATCGCGGGCGCCACGACCGGAACCGCGATCTCGCCGAGCCCGCCCGGTTCACGGTCGCTGTCGATGAATTCGACCAATATCTGTGGGGTTTGCGACAGGTCGGGCAGCCCGAGCTGGCCAAGTTTGCGCGCGGTGGCGACGCCGCCTTCATAATCGGTGGTCGCGCCGACCGCGGCGGCGAGCCCGAAGATCAGCCCGCCTTCGATCTGCTGGCGTGCGATCGCGGGATTGACCAGCCGCCCGGCGTCGACGACCGCGACCAATTGTTCGACCTGCAAGCCGCGCTCGCTTTGACGCGCGGTCGCCATCAGGGCGATATGGCTGCCGCGCATCGAATGGCACGCCAATCCTTGCGATGTTCCCGACAGGCCGCCTTCCCAGCCGCCGAGACTGGTCGCGGTGAGCAAACAGCGCGCCAGCAGCGGCGCATCGCCCAGCATCGCCATGCGATAGGACAGCGCGTCGGTTCCTGCGCGCGTCGCCATTTCGTCGACGAAACATTCGGTAAAAAAGGCGGTGTAGCTGTCGGCATTGCCGCGCCAGCGTCCGGTGGGCAGGCCGATGTCGGCGGGGCAGTGATCGACCGCGATATGGCGGATCGCATAGCGCGTTGCGGCGCCTTCGACCGCAACTGCGTCGGGACGACCCGCCGCGGCGCGCTGCGCGACGTCTGGCGGCGCATTGTCGAACAGGCGGTCGCGCACTTCGTGATTGGTCGCGGGCACCGCGATGCGCGTGACCAGCGCGTCGATCCCGCCGGCGGCGTTGAGTGTTGCGGTCAGTTTCGCCCGCGCCGGCGCGCGCGGCGGCAGGCGCATGATTTCCTCGGCGCGCGACCAGGCGAGTTGGACCGGGCGCTTGATCTGCAGCGCGATGATCGCCGCCTGCACCGCGACGCTATGGTCGAGGCACGCGTCGAACGATCCCCCCGCCATCATCGGAAACAGGACGACATTGCCCGGTGTCAGGCCCGTGGCGGCAGCGATCGCGTTGCGGCACTGCGCGGGCGCCTGCGTGGCGACCCAGACGCGTAGTCGCGCGCCGTCGGGCGCTGCGGTTGCGGTGCGCGTTTCGATCGGTGCGTGCAGCGCGGGAGCGACCGCATATTCGGCGGCGATTTTTGTCCGGCCCGTCATCGCTTCGGCAACGTCGCCGACGTTCGACATGCGGTAGCCGTCGCCTTTCAGTGCGATTTTCAGCGCCTTGTCGATGCCATCGGTCGACACCGGCGTGCCGTCGGTTTCGAACACCGGGGCGAAGCGGTCCAGCGCCTGGTTTGCCGCCCACCAGTTGCGCGCGACCGTCGCAACCCAGCGATCGTGGGTGACGACATGCAGCAGGCCGGGCGACGCCATGCCCTTTTTCCGGTCGATGGCTTTCAGTCGCGTCGCACCGACCGGGCCCTGACGGATCGCGGCGAACACCATGTCGGGCAGGCGGATATCGCCGGCATAATTGGCCGACCCGTCGATCTTTGCGGGCAGGTCGAGCCGCGTCAGTTCCTTGCCATAGAGCGGATCGGCGCTGCTTGCGCGATAGACGGGCTCGGCCGGCGGTTCGAGCGTGGCGGCAACCGCGGCGACCTCGCCGAAACGCAATTTCTTCTTGCCGAAGGTGACGAAGCCGTCCTGCGTGTCGCACTGTTCCCAGTCGGCGTCCCAGCGCTTGGCCGCCGCCATCATCAGCAGCGCGCGCGCCTGCGCCGCCGCGGCGCGGCACGGCGCCTCGAACATGCGGACCGACGAGCTGTTGGCGGTGAGCATCACCGCGTGGCGCACCGCCCATTCGCGGCGCGCCCAGCTGCGCACGTCGGACACGAAATCGGGAACGCCCGATCGCGGGGTAAAGACCGCGCTGTCTTCGTCGATCAGCAGCGTGTTGGTGTAGAGCGGGTTGATCGGCGCGGTTTCGACCGCGATCGTCCGCCAGTCGGCGCCGAGTTCGTCGGCCATGATCTGCGGCAGCAGCGTCGTCACGCCCTGTCCCATCTCGCACTGCGGGACGATCGCGCTGATATGCCCGTCGTCGCCGATCTTCAGAAAGGCGTTGAAGACATGTTCGTCGGGCGCGGCGGTCAGGTTCGGCCGATAGTCGCGCGGCCACAGGCTCCACGCGATCGCGAGTCCCCCCGCCGCGGTCGCGCCGACGAGCAGCGACCGCCGGCTGACGTGCGGCAGGCGCGATCTGTTTTTCCCCACTGTGTCGCGAATGCCGGCCATGCCCGCCGCTGATAGTCAGCGGCGCGAATCGGCGCAAAGAAAATCGCGCTTTCGTGTCAGGCAGGATGGGCGGCTATTTCTCGGACAGGGCAAAGTCGACGCGGACGGAAACCTGCGATTCGCTGACGCCGGGATTGAAGGGCGGCGCCGCCGCGACCGTTTGGGGGGCAACCCGGTTCGCGGCGTCCATCTCATAATAGGGCATCGGCGGCGAACCGTCGCCGCCATCCCGGATCGTCAGCACCCGGTCGATCTTCAGCCCGGCGGCGCCGGCATAGGCGTCGGCGCGCGCACGGGCGGCGCGATAGGCAGCGGCGTAGGCCGATTTGGTCGCCGCCTCCTGATCGGACACGCGCAGCGTCGGGCCCGACAGGACGTTCGCGCCAGCCTCTGTTGTCGCCGCGACCGCTTCGCCCGCCTTGTCGACCGCGCGCATCCGCACTTCGACCTGGTTGACCGCTTCATATTTGCCCTTGTTGGCGCCCCAGTCGATCCGGTTCACCGTCAGCTGGCGGGTCTGGAGATCCTTGGCGGCGACGCCGAAGGCCTTCAGCGCCTCGGTCACCTTGGTCATCGTTTCGTTGTTCTTCTGCGTGGCGGCTTCGGCCGAGGCGGCGATCGTGCTTACGCCCGCGGTAAAGCGCGCCTCGTCGGGCCGCGTTTCCGACCGACCGGTCGCCGAGACCGACAGCAGGGTCTCGTCATGCCCGACGCCGCGCGGGTCGGGGGCCTTTTCGCTGCACGCGCCCAGCGCAAGCAGCGGGAACAGCATAAGGGTCTGGATGCGCATGAACTTTTCTCCCGTCATGGCTGTCCAGCGTATGACGGGCGCGGCGGTTCCCTACCAGCCCCAGGGCGCGGGCGGCGGTGCCACCGGCTTGGCATAATCGAACGCCACGCGGAAATGCCGCCCCTGACGGTCGAGGCCATAGGTAAAGCCCGCATCGGTCGTTTCGACCGACCAGATATTGGTCGTCGAAACGCCGCGACCGGTGCGTTCGAACATCGCGATCGATTCGGCGTCGACCGGGAAGGTCTGCCGCGTCGGGCTGCCCATGCCCACGGTATCGCCGCCATAGAGGGTGACGTCGTCGGACGCGCCGTCGGCGTGGCGGTGATCGTGCTTGAGCCGCAGGCCGGTGGTCGTCCGGCTGACGATCCATGTCCGCGACCGGTCCCAGCCGCCATCGGGGCCGAGCCCGTCGATATGGAAAGGGATTTCGATGCGGTCGGGGGTGCAGTGGCGGATGTGCATCACCATCGCCTTGCCGCGCATGTCGGCGTCGGCCTCCTGATCGCTCGCGAGTTTGCCGGCGTAAGCTTTGCCGCATCGTGCCGAGAGCGCGGCGAAAAAATCGTCCTGCGGCGTGGCGGCATTGGGCGTCGTCGCGCAACCCGCGAGCAGGCTCATGGCGAGCAGCGACAGGGCGGCCCTCATTTGAGCAGGCCGAGGCGGGGGATTTCGATCTTGGGGCAACGGTCCATGACCACGGTCAGTCCCGCCGTCTCGGCGCGTTTCGCCGCGGCTTCGTCGATGACCCCGATCTGCAACCACACCGCTTTCGCGCCATGCACGATCGCTTCGTCGACCGCGGCGCCCGCGTCGGCGCTGTTGCGGAAGATATCGACGATTTCGGCAGGCGGTTCGACATCGGCGAGCGTCGCGACGACGGGGGCACCGTGGATCGTCTTGCCCGCATGGCCGGGGTTCACCGCGATCACGTCGTGGCCCTGCGCGACGAGGAAGGCGAGCACACCGTTCGACGGCCGCGCGGCATTGGGCGACGCGCCCACCACCGCGATGCGGCGTTTTTGCCCGAGCAGTTCGCGAATCGCCCCTTCGTCGTTGATCGCCATCATTTGCCCTTTCGTGCCTGCAGCCAACCGGCGACCTTCGCCGCTATCGCGTGGAATGGTTCGCCGGCGGGATCGGTTCCCGCCGCCGGCGGCACGCCGCCGTCGCTCGCGAGGCGGATGCCCATCGACAGCGGCACGCGGCCGAGGAAATCGAGCCCCATCACCTTCGCCGCGGCTTCGGCGCCGCCGCTGCCGAACGGATCGCTCACCTCGCCGCAATGCGGGCAGGTATAGCCCGCCATATTCTCGACCAGCCCGATGATCGGCACATCGGCCTGTTCGAACAGGCTGATCGCGCGCGTCGCGTCCATCAGCGCGAGGTCTTGCGGGGTCGAGACGATGACGGCGCCTGCGGGCTTGTGCTTCTGGATCATCGTCAGTTGGACGTCGCCGGTACCGGGCGGCAGGTCGACGACGAGCGTGTCGATGTCGCCCCAGCTTGCGTCGACCAGCTGTTCGAGCGCGCGTCCCGCCATTGGACCGCGCCAGGCGATCGCCTGTCCGGGCGCCGCGATCTGGCCGGTCGACAGCATCGGGACGCCATAGGCGCTCTGGACGGGAGCGAGCTTCGATCCGCGCGCTTCGGGCTTCACATTTTCGCTGTCCATCAGCCGGGGCTGCGAGGGGCCATAGATGTCGGCGTCGACCAGCCCCACCTTCACGCCGAGGCGGCGGAGGGCAACCGCGAGGTTGGCGGCCAGCGTCGATTTGCCGACGCCGCCCTTGCCGCTGCCGACTGCGATAATCGTCATCGCCTTTTTCTCGGCGGTCATCGCGATGCGGACTTCGCGCACGCCGGGTTCGGCGAGCAGGCCGGCGCGGAGTTTGTCTTCGAGCGGCTTGCGCTCCTCGACGGCCAGCCCCGACACGTCGAGCACCACCGCGAGCAAGCCCGAATCGTCGAGTAGGCGGAGGCCCGATGTGCGCCCTCCGGCAAGGTCGGCGGCGGCGGCGGTCAGGCGGGCGATGTCGGCGCTTGGTTCGGTCATGTCCCGGCCAGATAGGCATGATCGGGGCGTTTGCCAGCCATTTTCGCGCGCACCCCCTGTTAATCGCGCCCGCCGCCCCTATAAAAGCAGGATGAGCAACGAAAATGACGGAAGCATGGCTGGCCGCGGTCCGGGGGGATTGCGGCGATTTTTCGGGTCGATCACCCAGATGGCGAACAGCCCGTGGGGCAGCGGCCCCGGCAAGGACGACGATGGCAAGGGCGACAAGCGCTCCGGCCCGCGCAACCCGTGGGTGACCCCCGATCCGGTCGATCAGCGGCGCGCGCAAAAGCCGCGCGGCCCTTCGGCGCTCGACGAACTGCTGCGCAAGGGACGCGGCGGCTTCGGCGGCGGCGGATCGGGCGGCGGCAGCCAGTTCAATTTCGGCGATTCGGCAAAGCTCTGGAAATGGGCGATCATTGCGATCGTCGTCGTCTGGATCCTCTTCTCCTCCTTCCATATCGTGCCGCCCGAAAAGGAAGGCGTGGTGACGCGTCTCGGCAGCTATTCGCGCACCGTCGGCCCCGGCGTGAAATTGACCTGGCCCGCGCCGGTCGAACGGATCCGCCTGGAAGACGTGCGCGCGATCCGCACCATGCCGATCGGGTCGCCGAACGCGACCGACGAGAATTTCGTGCTGACGCGCGACCAGAGCCTCGTCGACCTCGCCTATGAGGTTCGCTGGTCGGTGCGCGATCCCGAGCTTTTCTTCTTCCAGCTCGCCGACCCCGAAGGCACGATCCGCGAGGTTGCCGAAACCTCGATGCGCGCAACGGTCGCCAATTTCGACCTCGTGCAGGCGATCGGTCCGGGGCGCGTCGAGATCGAGGCACAGGTGCAGCAGCGCATGCAGGCGCTGCTCAACGAATATCGTTCGGGCGTCGCGATCCAGGGCATCGCGATCCGCCAGGCCGACCCGCCGAGCGAGGTCGACGAAGCGTTCAAGGCCGTGACCGCCGCGCAGCAGCAGCGCGAATCGGCGATCAACGAGGCGCGCGCCTATGAGGCGCAGGTGCTCGAAGGCGCGCGCGGCCAGACCGCGGCGTTCGACAAAATCTATGAGCAATATAAACTGTCGCCGCAGGTCACGCGCCAGCGGCTCTATTATGAAACGATGGAGGCAGTGCTGTCCAACGTCGACAAGACGATCGTCGAGGCGCGCGGGGTGACCCCCTATCTGCCGCTGAACGAGGTGCAGAAGCGGGTCAAGGCGCCCGAAGCCGTGACGAAGGGAGGCGAATGATGTTCAGTTCGCTGTTCCAGAATCCGGTGCGGCTGCTCGTCGCGGTCGTCGCCGTCCTCGTCATCCTGTCGCAATCGCTGGCGATCGTGCCCGAAGACAAGCAGGCGCTGATCCTGCGTTTCGGTGAGATCGAGCGCACCGTGAACCGCTACAAGCCGAACGAGGATTTCGGGCGATCGGGCGCGGGTCTTGTGCTGCGCGCGCCGTTCACCGACAGCATCCAGTTCATCGACAAGCGCGTTCTCGGCGTGAACATGGAGCGGCAGCAGGTGCTGTCGACCGATCAGCAGCGGCTGCAGGTCGACGCCTTCGCGCGCTTCCGCATCACCAACCCGGTGCGCATGTACACCGCGATCCGCACCGAAGAGCGGTTGCAGCAGCAGCTGGCGACGATCCTAGGTTCGTCGCTGCGCAACGAACTGGGCAAGCGTCCCTTCGCGACCCTGTTGTCGCCCGAGCGCGGCGCGGTGATGGACAATATCCAGGTCGCGCTCAATCGCGAGGCGAACAAATATGGCGCCGAGGTGATCGACGTGCGGATCAAGCGCGCCGACCTCCCCGAGGGTGAGACGCTGCAGCTCGCGTTCAACCGCATGCGCACCGCGCGCCAGCAGGTCGCGACCGCGATCCGGGCCGAAGGGCAGAAGGAAGCGCAGATCATCCGCGGCGCGGCCGACGGCGAGGCCGCGCGCATCTATGCCGAAAGCTATGGCAAGGACCCCGAATTCTATGATTTCTACCGTGCGATGCAGAGCTATCGGCAGACCTTCCTCGGTGAAAACAACCAGGGCGGCACGTCGGTCATCCTGTCGGCGGACAATGAATATCTGAAGCGTTTCCGCGGCAACTGACGGCCGGATGGCGGGCGAGGGGCCCCATGAACGGAACCTTTAGGGCCCGTTCATGTTCAATCGCCGTTCAGCCAGTCGGCCGCAGACCGCCGCAGCCGGGGTAAGTTGAGTTTTTCAAGAACGAAGAGGATTTCCGATCGTGCGTTATGTTTATGGCATCACTTCGGCCTTGCTGGCGGGTGGCACCGCGCTGGCGCTGGTCACCCAGTCCCCCGTCGGCGCGCAGGTCGCGCAGAACGAGCAGAGCGAAATCGCCAAGGTCGTTCCGCGTTCGGGTGCGCCCGAAAGCTTCGCCGACCTCGTCGAACAGCTGCAGCCCGCGGTGGTCAATATCTCGACCAAGCAGGAAGTGACGCTCGGCGTTCGCCTCAACCCCTTCGCCGGCACGCGCGAGCCGATCACGCAGGAGCAGCAGGGCGGCGGTTCGGGCTTCCTGATCTCGGCCGACGGCTATATCGTCACCAACAATCACGTCATTTCGGGCGGCCCGCGCGGCGAGGCCGTCAATCAGGTGACGGTGACGCTCACCAACCAGAAGGAATATAAGGCGACGATCGTCGGCCGCGACGTCGCGTCCGACCTCGCGCTGCTCAAGATCGACGCGACCGGGCTCCCCTTCGTGAAATTCGCCGACAGCAGCACCGCGCGCGTCGGCGACTGGGTGGTGGCGATCGGCAACCCGCTCGGCCTCGGTTCGACCGTCACCGCGGGCATCATCTCGGCGGTGCAGCGCAACCTCGGCAGCGGCGGTGCCTATGACCGCTACATCCAGACCGATACCGCGATCAACCGCGGCAACTCGGGCGGTCCGCTGTTCGACCTGCAGGGCAATGTCGTCGGCATCAACAATATGCTGATCTCGCCCGTCGGTGCGAACATCGGCGTCAATTTCGCGATTCCCGCCGATGCGGCGATCCCCGTGATCAATTCGTTGCGTTCGGGCGAAAAGATCCAGCGCGGCTATCTCGGCATCGGCATCGCGCCGGTCGACGAGGATCTGGCGGCGGCGCTCGGCCTGCCCAAGGATCGCGGCGAGTTCGTCCAGCGCGTCGAGGAAAATCAGGCCGCGGCGAAGGCCGGGCTGAAGCGCGGCGACGTCGTGACCAAGGTCAACGGCAAGGAAGTCACGCCGCAGCAGACGCTGTCGTACATCGTATCGAACACCAAGCCCGGCACGCGTATCCCGCTCGAAATCATCCGCGACGGCAAGCCGATGACGATCCAGGCGGTCGTCGGCACGCGTCCGCCCGAGGAAGAACTGGCGGGCAATAATTTCGACCCCGAAGCCGAACAGACCGAACCCGAGGATCCGACGGGTGCCGCCGACAAGGCGATCCAGGACGAACTCGGCCTCGCGGTGCAGGTGGTGACGCCCGACATCGCGCGCGCCGTCGGCGTCGACGCGGGGACCAAGGGCCTTGTCATCGGCGCGGCCTCGGCGAACAGCGACGCCGGCCGCAAGGGCCTGCGCCGCGGCGACGTCATCCTCAGCGCCAATCGCGTGCCGGTGACGACGAGCGATGCGCTCGCCAAGGCAGTCGCCGACGCGAAAAAGGCGGGCCGCGACGCGGTGCTGCTCGAAATCCTGCGTCGCGGCGGTCCTTCGGCCTTCATCGCGGTTCGCGTGAAATAGGCCCGGCTATACGCTGGCTGAAAGGGGCGCCGCGACCTTCGGGTCCGGCGCCCTTTTTGTTGCGCCGACCGCTCGATGTTCATATTATGTTCGCATAATGTCGAGTCGGGAGAATGATGATGATTGGCTATGTGACGCTGGGAACGAAGGATATCGCCAAGGCCGCGGTCTTTTACGACGCGATCGCCGCCGAGCTCGAAACGCCGCGGATGATGGAGTATGAGACTTTCATCGCGTGGGGCAAACCCGACGGCGGCGCGGGCATCGGCATCACCAAGCCGTTCGACGGCAATGTCGCAACCGTCGGCAATGGCGTGATGGTCGCGCTGCAGGCGAAGGACAAGGAACAGGTCCATCGCCTCCACGACATCGCACTCGCCAACGGCGGCAGCTGCGAAGGCCCTCCGGGACCGCGCGGCGAGGGTTTCTACGCCGGATATTTCCGCGACCCCGACGGCAACAAGCTCAACGCCTTCATCATGGGATGACGCTTGGCAGCGCTGCGCAGCCGCTCTAACCTGCTCTTCTCTTTTTGACTGGAGGACAGTGGGTGAGCGACGGCAGCACGGCGAGCGAAATCTATATCGGCCTTGGCGGGGGTGGTGCGGCGGACGGTCCGCGCCAGTCGCTTGTGCTCAAGCGGGCGAACCGGCACGGGTTGATCGCGGGCGCGACCGGCACCGGCAAGACGGTGACGCTGCAGGGCCTCGCCGAGGGCTTCTCGGCGGTCGGCGTCCCGGTGTTCGTCGCCGACGTGAAGGGCGACCTTGCCGGCATGGCGATGGCGGGCAGCCCGACGTCGAAGATGCACGAGATTTTCGCCGCGCGCGCGGCCGAGATCGGCGACAGCGAGTGGGCCTATCGCGACAATCCCGTCATCTTCTGGGACCTGTTCGGCGAGCAGGGGCACCCGATTCGCACGACGATTTCGGAAATGGGTCCGCTGCTGCTCGCGCGATTGATGGGCCTCAACGAAGTGCAGGAAGGCGTGCTCGCGATCGCGTTCCGCGTGGCCGACGAACAGAATCTGCTGCTCCTCGATCTCGGCGACCTGCAGGCGATGCTCGCCTGGTGCGCCGAAAATGCCGACGAACTGACGACAAAATATGGCAATGTGTCGAAAGCCACGGTGGGCACGATCCAGCGCCAGCTGCTGACGCTCGAAACGCAGGGCGGCGATCATTTCTTTGGTGAGCCCGCGCTCGACATCCAGGACATGATCCGGACGGACGAAAACGGGCGCGGTTACGTCAACATCCTCGCCGCCGACAAGCTGATGGCGAGCCCGAAGCTCTATGCGACCTTCCTCCTCTGGCTGCTGTCCGAAATGTTCGAGACGCTTCCGGAGGTCGGCGATCCCGACAAGCCGAAGCTCGTCTTTTTCTTCGACGAGGCGCATCTGCTGTTCGACGACGCGCCCCCCGCGCTTGCCGAGAAGATCGAACAGGTCGTGCGCCTGATTCGTTCGAAGGGTGTCGGCGTCTATTTCGTGACGCAGAATCCGATCGATATTCCCGAAGATGTCGCGGGCCAGCTCGGCAACCGCGTCCAGCATGCGCTGCGTGCCTTCACTCCGCGCGACCAGAAAGCGGTGAAGGCGGCCGCCGAAACCTTCCGCCCCAATCCCAAGGTCGATGTCGTGCGCGAAATCACCGAGCTGAAAGTCGGCGAGGCGCTGGTATCGCTGCTGATGGCCGACGGCGCGCCGTCGCCGGTCGAACGGACGCTGATCAAGCCGCCCCGCTCGCGCGCCGGGCCGCTCGACGCCAAGGAGCGCGCGATCATCAAGTCGATCTCGCCGGTCGCCGACAAATATGACACGGCGGTCGACCGCGAGAGCGCCGAGGAATTGCTCGCCGCCAAGGCCGAGCAGGCGCAAGCGGCCGCGGTCGAGGCCAAGGCGCAGGAAGAGGCCGACAAGCAGGCCGCCATCGCCGCGAAGGAAGAGGCCAAGCGCAAGGCGGCCGAAGAGAAGGAGCGGCTGCGCCTTGAAAAGGTGGCGGCGCGCGAAGCTGCGAAGCCGTCGATGGCCGACAAGATGATCCAGTCGGCGGCGCGCTCGGCGGCGACGAGCCTCGGCCGGCAGGTCGCGGGCAAGTTCGGCGGCCAGCTGATGCGCGGCATTTTGGGCAGCCTGTTCAAATGACCGCCGAATGAATCGGGCGGGCGCCGCGGCGATGGAGGCGAGCCTTGCCGCCGTCGCGGACGCGGGCGTCGATATCCGTCACGCGCTGTTCGACCGTTTCTTCGTGGCCTATCCCGACCGGCGCGCGAGCTTCATGGTCGTCGACGCCTCATCGGTGCGGATGACCGACGAGACGCTGCAAATGATGCTCGGGCTGGCGAAGAGCGAGAGTTGGGTGTGGCCGCTCGTCACCGAACTCGTCCACACGCACCGCGCCTATGGCCCTTTGCCGATCGGCGAATATGACGCTTTCATCGACATGACCGTAGCCGAACTTGGGTCGGCTGCCGGGGCAGCGTGGACGCCGGAATGTGCCGAAAGCTGGGCCGAACAGGCCGAAGCGCTGAAGGCGATGATCCGGCGTGCGCGCGCCGAATGGCAGGCGGCGCTGCCCGACCCGGTGACCGCCATCTGATCGGTTTCCTTTTGCCACTCGACTCGCGCGCCGAGTTGCGGCAGCTTCGTGGCCAATGACAAAACCGATATTGCCCGGAGAGGTAGCCGCCGCCGTCGTCGACCCCGTCGCATACGGCCAATGGGACCCGCTGCACGACCAGCTTGCCTGGGCGCGCGCGAACGCGCCGCTTGCGGTTGCCGAGAATCACGATCACGACCCCTTCTGGCTCGTCACGCGCCATGCCGATATCATGGCGATCAGCCGCGATCCGCAACGTTTCGCGAGCGGCATCCGCCCGACGGTGCTCACGAACCGCGACGGCGAGGCGCTGGCGCGGGCGGCCACGCCGAACAACGACGGACATCTCATCCGCTCGCTGGTGCAGATGGATGCGCCCGATCATATGAAATATCGCCTGCTCACCCAGAGCTGGTTCATGCCCAAGAATCTGAAGATCGTCGAAGACCGTATTCGCCAGCTGGCGCGCGAGACGGTCGATCATATGCTCGAAGCCGGCGGCGAGACCGACTTCGCGCGCGACGTCGCCGCGCATTATCCGCTCCGCGTTATCATGGACATCTTGGGCGTCCCGCCGGAGGATGAGCCGCGGATGCTGATGCTGACGCAGCAATTATTCGGTCCGACCGATCCCGAACTGAACCGGAGCAGGGAAGCGATCACCAGCGCCGAGCAGGCGATCGCAATGCTCAACTATGTCATTGCCGATTTCGAAAATTATTTCGGCGCGCTGACCGCCGACCGCCGCGCCAATCCGCGCGAGGATATTGCGACGGTGATCGCGAATGCGATGGTCGGCGGCGAACAGATCCCGGACCGCGAACTTGCGGGCTATTATATGATCATCGCGACCGCTGGGCACGACACGACGAGCGCCTCGACCGCGGGCGCGATCATGGAACTCGCGAAGAACCCGGCGCTGTTCGAGCGTTTCCGTGCTGCTGACAGCGACAAGGCGGGGCTGATCGAGGAGGCGATCCGCTGGACGACGCCGGTCCAGCATTTCATGCGCAGCGCGAAAGAGGATGTCGAGATCGGCGGTCAGACGATCCGCGCGGGCGACTGGCTGATGCTGAACTATGTCTCGGGCAACCGCGACGAGGGCGTGTTCGGCGATCCTTTCGCCTTTGACCCCGATCGTGAAAAGAATCAGCAGATCGCCTTCGGCTTCGGTGCGCATGTCTGCCTCGGCCAGCATCTCGCGCGCATGGAAATGCGCATATTGATGGAAGAATTGCTGCCGCGGCTGGCGAGTCTCGAGCTGGCTGGCGAGCCGGCGCGGGTCGAATCGGTATTCGTCGGCGGGCTGAAACGCCTGCCGATTCGCTTCAGGGCAAGCTGAGCCGACGGATCCTGCCGGTCGGACCGAGGGAACATAGCGCCTGCCATGCGCGTTTCCTTCCGACTGCAAAAAAAGGATTCTGCCATGTCTCTCCTCAAAAAGGCCGCGATTTCGCTCGCGGCGACGTCGATGCTTGTGTCGCCGGTGGTGGCTGCGGCTGCCCCTGCCTTGGACGCGCGGACGGTAAGCAGCACCGATGGTGCCAGCGAACTGGAAGGCGCGAGCTGGGTTGCGATTGCTCTTGCACTCGCGATTGTTGCCGGCGGGATCTGGCTGGTCGTCGACGATAACGACGATTCGCCGGTCAGTCCCTAAGGGACGGCCCGGCAGGCTGGTGGTCGCCTAGATCCTCTCGGCCGGGAAAAAGCGCGCAACGACCTCGCTCGCCAGCCGGGCGGGGCGCAGCGTTTGCGCGTCGATGCAGCACCAGCTCGATTTCACCTCCGCGAGCACATCCTCGCCGCGTTTGATGATGGTTTCATAAAAGGCGCGCGCCCCCTGCACTTTTTCGAGGATCACGGTCGCAATGACCTGATCGTCGAGGAAGGCGGGGCGGCGGTATGTGATCTCGTGCTTGAGCGCGACCCACAGATGCGCGGCGACCGCGTCGGGTGGCGCGATGTGGCGCCAATGCGACAACACGGCTTCCTGCACCCAGCTCAGATAATGGGCGTTGTTCACATGACCCATGAAATCGATCTGGTCGGCGCCAACGGCGATGGCATGGTCGTGCGGAAGCGAGGCTGCGGTCATATCGTTGACACTAATGTCAACAGATGGTGACGGAAAGATGAAATCGCTCCGGGCATTGGCCGAAAAAGTTTAGCCGCGCCCGCGGTACGGCGCCACGCCTTGGTCGGGGAGCCACAGGCCCGTGGGCGGCGCGCTCGACTGCCAGAAAACATCGATCGGAATCCCGCCGCGCGGATACCAATATCCGCCGATGCGCAGCCAGCGCGGCTGCATTTCGTCAAACAGGCGGCGGCCGATACCGACGGTGCAGTCCTCGTGGAAGCCCGCATGGTTGCGGAAAGAGCCAAGAAACAGCTTCAGGCTCTTCGATTCGACGATCGTTTCGCCCGGCGCGTAGTCGATCACCAGATGCGCGAAATCGGGCTGGCCGGTCACGGGGCAGAGCGAGGTAAATTCGGGCGCCGCGAAGCGGACGAGATAAAGTTCCCCGGCGCGCGGGTTGGGGACATAATCGAGAACCGCAACCTCGGGCGCGGCAGGAAGTTCGCTCGACTGGCCGAGATGTTTCGGCGCGAGCGGCGGATGGCTGGAATCACTCATGGAAACCGTCTAGTGCGCAGCGCGGCCGATGTCACCGCCGACATGCGGCATCGGCGGGGTTCAGCGCCAATTCACCGGCGCAAGGCCAATCGGAATAATTCGGGATCGCGGAAACAGAATGACGAATAGCAAGAAGGGGCAGGGAGACTGGACGGTGCGATTGCCGTTGGTCGCGCTTGCGCTGACAAGTTGCGCCGCCGTACCTGCCTGGTCGCAGGAAAACGGAAACCCGGCCCCCGCGCCGTCGTCGTCGCGCCCGATCGATTTCCGCCTGCCGCCCGCCAACGACGGTCGCACGCCCGGCGTACAGGGACCCGCCGACAATGGTTTGCCGCCCGTCGGACCGGGCGAGCGGCTTGGGCCGCAACCGACGCCTGCACCGGCTCCCGCACCGCCGCGCGTGACGCCGACGCAGCCCGCGACCACGACGCCGTCCACCGCGACCCCGGCCCCGGCGCCTACGCGGCGCGATACGCCGGCCTCGACTTCGACGCGTGCGGCACCCGCCACCGATGCTGCCACCAGCGCGCAACCGGCGATAACGGACAGCCCGGCCCTGCCGCCGCTCGACGGCACCGCGCCCACTGCCGTGCAGTCGGTCGATACGACGGCGCCGGCACCCGACGACTCGCCCGCGCCGGCCGCGCCGACGGCCAGCGGTGCGAGCGGAGGAACGCCGCTTTGGGCTTGGCTGCTCGCGGCGCTAGCCGCGGTCGGCGCCGGCCTCTGGTACTGGCGCCGCCGCGCCGTGCCGGCCGGTCCAGCGATCGAGGAGACCGAAAAGGTCCCACCGCATACGCCTGCGCCGCGTGCGGCCGCTCCCGCGGCCAGAAGCAGCGTGCCGCCACCTGCGCCGCAGCCCGACCCCGCTCCGTCTCCGCCAATCCGCCGCGACGAGCCGCGTCCCGCATCGCCGCTCGTCACCCGCGTCGCGGGCGAAAAGCGCGCGATCGTCGGCATGGCGCTCGAGGTGCAGAGCATCCGCGTCGTGTCCGACCATGTCGCGGTCGGTTTCACGCTCCACCTGCTGAACCAGGGCACATTGCCCGCGACGGGACTGATGGTCCGCATCGCGCTCAATCAGGGTTCGGCGATGCCCGAGCCGGTGCTGGCGCGCTTCTTCGACGGTGCGGGGGGCAGCGTGCTGCGCGACGACATGATGCTGGCGGTGGGCGCGGGCGAGGACCTGTCGACCGAGGTGATGCTCCCGCGTGCCGCGATCGAGCCGCTGGTGATCGGCGGCAAGCCCATGCTGATCCCGGTGATGGCGTTCGACGTGACCTATCATTGGGACGGCGAAGGCGAAGCCTTCGGCCAGAATGCGGGCAGCTTCGTGCTCGGCCGCGAACAGGGTAGCAGTGGCAGCGAAAAGCTCGCCCCGCTGCCGCTCGATCGCCCGTCCTATACAGTCGACAATCCCGGCGCGCGTGCGACGGCGGTCAAGCGCGCGCAGTAGCTGGCCCAAAAGGGCACGCTTTTTTGTTGCGGTGCAGCATCGGCTGGGGCAGGACTGACCGCGCTTGAAAAAGCGCAGGTGGGGGCATAGGCTGACTATTCCCCGGAAAGATAAAGAGCCACAGCAGGATGGCCGGGCGAGGGACAGGCAAACAGGTTCCCGATCGGTCGCAACAGGAGCATGACATGGACGCCTTGGTCTCAACCGACTGGCTGGAACGCGAACTGGGGGCATCGGACCTGCGGGTCGTCGATGCGACGAAATTTCTGGCCGACGAAGGCCGTGACGCGCGTGCCGAATATGAGGCGGGGCACATCCCCGGAGCGGTCTTCATGGACCTCGCCGAACTGACCGATGCGTCTTCCGACATCGAAAATATGGCGCCGCCCGCCGAGAAGTTCGCGAGCCGTATGCAGTCGCTCGGCCTTGGTGACGGCAGCCGCGTCGTGCTCTACGACGACAGCCCGCTGAAGAGCGCCGCGCGCGCTTGGTGGCTGCTCAAATTGTTCGGCGCGCACGATGTCGCATTGCTCGATGGCGGCCTCGCCAAGTGGAAGGCCGAAGGCCGCGCGCTCGAAATGGGAAAGCAGACGCTGCGCCACCGCCACTTCACCGTCTGGCGCGACGCGAAGGCAGTGCGGACCAAGGACCAGATGCTCGCGAACGTCGCCAGCGGCGCCGAACAGGTCGTCGATGCGCGCTCGGCCGCGCGGTTTACCGGCGAGGAACGCGATCCGCGCCCGGGTCTCGCGCCCGGCCACATCCCGAACTCGCGCAGCCTGCCGTTCGGGCAGCTGTTCAACGCCGACGGCACCTGGAAACAGGGCGACGACCTGAAGGCGGCATTCGACGCGGCGGGTATCGATCTCGACAAGCCGCTGGTGACGACGTGCGGCAGCGGCATGACCGCGACGGTCGTGGCCTTCGGCGCGCACCTGCTCGGCAAGGACGATGTTGCGGTGTACGACGGCAGCTGGACCGAATGGGGTGCCGACCCGGCGACGCCCAAGGCGACCGGCGCCGCCTGACGCATTGTTCCCGCTGGGCAGCCTGTTTGCGTGCCGCTGGCTTTTGGCGGGCGGCACGCTAACAAGACGGGCATGAGCAGCAGCGACGACAAGACTCTCCGCCCCGCGACCAAACTCGTGCAGGGCGGACGCCGGCCCGAATGGACCGGCGATCCCCGGCTCGGCGGGAGTGTCGTCAACCCGCCGGTCTGGCGCGCCTCGACGATCCTCTACGACAATATCGCCGACCTGAAGGCACGCGGCCACGCGACGCACGACAAGCTTTATTACGGCCGCCGCGGCACGCCGACGGTGTGGGCGCTCGCCGATGCGCTGACCGACCTCGAGCCGGGCGCCGAGGGGACCTTGCTCTATCCGTCGGGCGTCGCGGCGATCTCTGCAGGGCTGCTGGCGCTGCTTTCGCCCGGCGATCACCTGCTGATGGTCGACAGTGCCTATGAACCGACCCGCAGTTTCTGCAATGGCATGCTGGCGCGGTTCGGTGTCACGACGACCTATTATGATCCCGCGATCGGTGCGGATATCGCCGACCTGATCACACCGCAGACGCGGCTGATCTTCCTCGAATCGCCGGGCAGCCTGACCTTCGAGGTGCAGGACATCCCGGCGATCGTCGCGGTTGCGCGCGAACGCGGCGTGCTCACGATGCTCGACAATACCTGGGCGACGCCGCTGCTCTTCCCCGCGCTGGCGATGGGCGTCGACGTCACGGCGATGAGCCTCACCAAATATGTCGGCGGGCACAGCGACGCGATGATGGGATCGCTCACCGCGCCGAAGGCGATCTGGCCGCGGCTGCGGAGCGCGGCTTACCAGCTCGGCCTGTCGGTTTCGCCCGACGACTGCGCGCTGATGCTGCGCGGCCTGCGCACGCTCGACGTCCGGCTCGCGCGACATGGCGACAGCGCGCTGGCGGTCGCGCACTGGCTCGCGGCGCGGCCCGAGGTCGGCCGCGTGCTTCATCCCGCGCTGCCGGGCGACCCGGGGCATGGGCTGTGGAGCCGCGATTTTAGCGGCGCGAGCGGTTTGTTCGGCTTTACGCTCAAGGGCAGCGATGACGCCGGCCGGGCACGTTTCATCGAAGCGCTGTCGCTGTTCGGGATCGGTTTCAGCTGGGGCGGCTATGAAAGTCTCGTCGTCCCGAGCAACCCGGCGGACATCCGGACCGCGACGAAATGGTCCGACCCCGATCCTTTGGTCCGCCTGTCGATCGGGCTCGAGGATGTGGCCGACCTGACCGCCGATCTCGACCGGGGGTTCGCCGCCCTATGACCATGCGCAGCGGCCTTCGCGAGGGAATCGACGGGACGGTTGCCGCGATGAAGGCGATCGGGCTCGACGTCGGCGCCTACCGGCTCTCGCTCTACAGCATCTTCTCGACGATCATTGTCGCGGTCCTGCTCTATATCGCGGTCAAGCTGGCGCTGCGCGCGATCAAATGGCTGCTTCGCCGCAACACCCATATCGACCAGACGCAGCGGCTGCTGACCGAAAAACTGATAGCGATCGCCCTTTTCACGCTCGCGCTGCTCTTCGGCATCGACCTGCTCGGCATCGACCTGACTGCGCTGGCGGTCTTTTCGGGCGCCGCCGGCCTGGCGATCGGTTTCGGGCTGCAAAAGACCGTCGGCAACCTGATCGCGGGGATCATCCTGCTGATGGACCGGTCGATCAAGCCGGGCGACATCATCGTCGTCGGCGACGGCAGTTCGATGGGCGGATCGGCGCTGCCGGGCGGGGTTCCCAATGTCGGCCGTGTCGCGAAGATCGGGGTGCGTGCGGTCAACGTCATCACGCGCGACGGCAAGAAGCATCTCATCCCGAACGAATTGCTGATGACCCAGCCGGTCGAGAACTGGAGCTATGCAAGCCCCGAGGTGCGCGTGCGGATGCGCATTCCGGTCCCCTATGATGCCGACCTGCGGCTCGCGCAGCGCCTGATCGTCGAAACCGCCGAGGCCAATCCGCGCATTTTGAACGAGCCTGAACCGGCGGTGTGGATCACTGCATTCGGGGAGCGTGCGGTGGATCACGAGCTGCGTTACTGGATATCCGATCCCGAGGCGGGGCTCGGCAATATCCAGGGCGAGGTCTTCCTCGGCATCTGGGACCGGTTCAAGGAAGCCGGAATCCGCATTCCCTATCCGCGTACCGATGTGCGGATGCTGGCGGCGCCGGACGAGGGCCCGGCGCCCGCCAAGGTGGATTAGAAACCGACCTTCTTCGCGCGTTCGATGCACTCGACGATGATGCTTTTGGCTTCGTCGACATCGCCCCACCCATTGAGCTTGGCCCATTTGCCGGGTTCGAGATCCTTATAATGGGTGAAGAAATGCTCGATCTGCTGCAGCACGATTTCGGGCATGTCCTTGTAGGTCGAGACCTTGTCATAATAGGGGAAGGTCTTGTTGACGGGGACGCACAGCAGCTTTTCGTCGCCGCCGGCATCGTCGACCATCTTGAGCACGCCGATCGGGCGGCATTTCACCACCGCGCCCGCGACGATCGGCGAACGCGCGACGACGAGGGCGTCGAGCGGATCGCCGTCCTCGCCCAGCGTGTGCGGCACGAAACCATAATTGGCGGGATAGCGCATCGGCGTGTGCAGGAAACGGTCGACGAAGAGGGCGCCCGATGCCTTGTCGAATTCATATTTCACCGGCTCGCCGCCGATCGGAACTTCGATCAGGACGTTGAGGCTGTCGGGCGGGCTGTCGCCGGCGGGAATCAGGTCGATGCGCATGGGAGAAATCAGTCCTTTGTTCTGTTCTCCGCCGAATCCTTTTAGAGGCGGCGGCGCGGCGCCAATAGCTGATCGAACCAGTCGGGGCCACTCCCCGTTTTTTCGAGGTGCGGCCAGCGCAGCCCGCCGCGATAGTCGATCTCGAGATTGCGATAGCGCCCGCCGCGCTCGACGATCAGCCGTACCGGGGTCTTGCCGTCGGTCGCGGCGCGAATCGCGGCCTCGATTCGCTCGCGGCTGTAGCTCAGCCCTTCGACCGCCACGATCTTTGTGCCGTTGATGATGTCCGCCTTGAACGCCGGGCCGTCCCACTGGATGCCGGTGGCGACGCCATCCTTGTCGATCGTCATGCCGAGCGAATGGGTGAGGTCGGCGTTCTTCGCCTGTGCCATGCGGTCGCGGTCGTAGACGTTGGGCGTATCGCGCCAGACGAGCCTGTAGCCCGCGCGTTCGATCCCGCCGAGCGGCGCCGGCTGTCCGGGAGTTTGCAGCCGCGTGCGCAGGAAGCTCGCCCAGTCATAGGGGTGGACCCCGTTCAGCGCGGCGACGACATCGTCGAAATCATAGGTGTCCTGCCCCCAGTCGCCCTCGCGTCCGCCGAAAAAGGCGCGCGCGAAATCGTCGAGGCTTTTCCCATTGTTCGTCGCGCCGCGAATCAGCATGTCGGCCTCGAGCCAGACGAGCGAACCTTCGTTGTAATAATCCTCGCTCCGCGACCAGCTCGCAAAGGGCTTGGGTTTGCGTGCCGCGATGACCGGGTCGAGCGTCGTGTCCTCGACCGACCGCCACTCGCGGCCCGCCTGCGCGCTGTAGTTGCCGGCGTTGGTCGCCCATTCGGCGAGCACCATCTCCTTCGACTGCATGCCCGAGCGGCCGGCGAGGACGAGGTCCCAAAAGCTCGTCTGCCCTTCATAGACCCACAGCAGGTTATCCTGCATCGGGGTGCGATAGTCGGGCGTCCACATCTTGTCGGGGCGGCGATATTTGCCGTTCCAGCTGTGGACGAACTCGTGCGGCAGCAGCCCGCGCTCGCTGTCGTTGTCGTTCCATTTGGTGAAATAGTCCGGCGCGCGGCTGTTCTCGCTGCTGCGATGATGTTCGAGCCCGATGCCGCCGAGTTCGTCGGTCAGCGCGAGCAGGAAGTCGTAGCGGTCGTAATGGCGGACGCCGAACAGCGCGACCGCTTCGGACACGAGCGCGGCGTGGCGCGCGATATGGTCGGGGCTGGCGTCGAGATATTTGGGCTCGTCGGCGACGACATTCAGCGTCACGCCATTGCCGAGCGCCCATTGGCGGAAATAGCGGCCAGCGAACATCGGGCTGTCGACCAGATTCTCGTAGCTGGTGACGCCGTAGCTGTAGCGGTTGCCCGACACCTTGAGCCCGTCGAGCGCCGCCGCGCCCAGCCAGCCCTCGGGCAGGGTGACGTCAAGCTGCACCGCGATCTGGCGCGTGAAATATCCCGCGGGATACAGGCTGACCTGTTCCCATTGCAGGTTCATCATCGCCGGGGTGACGACGACGCGGCCCTCGCTCGTGCGTGTCGGCGACAGGAAGTCGAACGCGATCTCGATGCTCTTCGTGCCCGTCGGCACGTCGATGTCAAAGGCATAGACGTCGGTCGGCTGGCGCGTCCAGGCGATCGGCTTGCCGCCCGCACTCGCCTTGAAGCCCGCCACCTCTGCGATCGCGCCGCGCGGCGCGTGCTTGCCGGGCAGCCATTCGGGATAGAGCAGGGTCAGCTTGCCCGACTTCGCCACCGGGATCGTCTGGCGGACATGAAAGATGCCGCGCGCGACGTCGGTGGCGTCGACTTTCAGAATCATCGTGCCCGGATAGGGCTTGTCGGCGGGCAGCGGGATCGTCAGCGGCTGGACGACCGGTTGCGGCCGGCTGTTGCCATCCTGCGCGTAAGCGGCGGCTGCCGAGAGGGCGAGAAGGGCGGGCGCGACGAACAGTGCTTTTTTCATGGTCGTTTCTCTGCCCCCGAATCGCGGCGAGGTCCAGCGGACGCTCTGCAAGCGCCCTTTGCCTTTCGACCAAAAAGCATTAGACGCCGCCGCCATGAGCAAGGACAAAAGCGCGAAAATCCCGACCCCGCAACCCGTGCGCGGCACGCAGGACATGCTCGGCGATTTCGCCGATCGCTTCGCGCATGTCGTCGATACCTTTGAGCGGGTCCGCCGCCTCTATAGCTACAAGCGGATCGAGGTGCCGGTGATCGAGCCGACCGCGGTGTTCGCGCGCAGTCTGGGCGAGACCACCGACGTCGTGTCCAAGGAAATGTATTCGTTCGATGATCGCGGCGGCGAATCGATTACGCTGCGCCCGGAATTCACCGCGGGTATCGCGCGTGCCTATGTCACTAACGGCTGGCAGCAGTTCGCGCCGCTGAAGGTCGCGACGCACGGTCCGCTGTTCCGTTATGAGCGCCCGCAGAAGGGGCGTTATCGCCAGTTCCACCAGCTCGATGCCGAAGTGCTCGGCAGCGACAGCCCGCTCGCCGACGCCGAACTGCTCGTCTTTGCCGATCAACTGTTGAAGGAACTCGGCATTTCCGAAGGCGTGACGCTGACGCTCAATACGCTGGGCGACGCGGCGAGCCGCGACGGCTGGCGCGCGGCGCTGGTCGAGCATTTCGAGGCGCACCGCGGCGACCTGTCCGAAGACAGCCTCGCGCGGCTCGACAAGAACCCGCTGCGCATCCTCGACAGCAAGGATCCCAAGGACCGCCCGATCGCCGACAGCGCGCCCGATATCGACGCGTTCCTCACGAGCGAGGCGCGGGATTTCTTCGGCGCCGTGACGTCGGGTCTCGATGCCGCGGGCGTTGCGTGGGAGCGGAATGCGCGGCTCGTGCGCGGGCTCGACTATTATCGCCACACCGCGTTCGAATTCGTCACCGACCGTTTGGGGGCGCAGGGCACGGTGATCGGCGGCGGCCGCTATGACGGTCTGATCGAAGCGCTCGGCGGTCCGCCCACGGCGGCGGTCGGCTGGGCCGGCGGGATCGAGCGGCTCGCGATGCTGCTGGCGGACGATGTGATCGACAACCGGCTCGACGCGGTGATTGCCGTTGAGGACGATAGCCAGCTTACGATCGCGATGAAGGCGATGGCGGCGCTGCGTAACGGCGGTTTTGCGACCGAGATCGTTGCGAGCGGTTCGCCGCGCAAGCGCTTCGACAAGGCGGCGAAGATTCCGGCGCACGCCTTGATCTCGGTCGGCACGCGTGACGGGGCGCTTCATATCAATGTGCGCGGCGACGGCGACGGGGCGAAGCAAGTCGAGGCGGTCGTCCGCTCGCTCTGATGACCTCCGTTTCCGAAAAGCAGATCGACGCCATCATCGAACGTCACGCCGCGCTGCAGGCGCGGATGGCGACGGGCGATATGGCGCCCGCCGATTTCGTTGCGGCGTCGAAGGAGTTCGCCGAGCTCGAACCCGTCGCGAAAGCGGCGAGCGAAGTCGTGCGGCTGCGCGGCGAGCTCGTCTTGCTCAATGAAATGCTCGCCGATCCCGAGATGAAGGCGATGGCGGCCGAGGAAATCGCCGCGATCGAAGCGGCGCTGCCCGCTGCCGAGCATGGCCTTGCGCTCCAGCTTCTCCCCAAGGACGTCGCAGACGCGCGTGCCGCGATGCTCGAAATCCGTGCCGGCACCGGCGGTGACGAGGCGGCGCTGTTCGCGGGCGACCTGCTGCGCATGTACAGCCGTTATGCCGACGGGCAGGGGTGGAAGGTCGAGGTCATTTCGGCGAACGAGGCCGAGGTCGGCGGCTACAAGGAAGTCGTCGCGTCGGTGACCGGGCAGGGCGTATTCGCCAAGCTCAAGTTCGAAAGCGGCGTCCACCGCGTCCAGCGTGTCCCTGCGACCGAAAGCCAGGGCCGCATCCACACGAGCGCCGCGACCGTGGCGGTGCTGCCCGAGGCCGAGGAAGTCGATGTCGCGATCAACGACAGCGACCTCAAGATCGACATCTACCGCGCGTCGGGCGCGGGCGGGCAGCACGTCAACACGACCGATTCGGCGATCCGCATCACGCATATCCCGACGGGCCTCGTCGTGATCCAGCAGGACCAGCGCAGCCAGCACAAGAACCGCGCAAAGGCGATGCAGGTGCTGCGCGCGCGGCTCTATGACCTCGAACGCGAGAAGATTCACAGCGCCGAGGCGTCGGCGCGCAAGTCGATGGTCGGGTCGGGCGACCGCTCCGAACGCATCCGCACCTATAATTTCCCACAGGGGCGCGTGACCGACCACCGCATCAACCTGACGCTCCACCGCCTGCCCGAGATTATCGAGGGCGCGATGGACGAATTGATCGACGCGCTGATCGCCGAGGATCAGGCGCAGCGGCTGGCGGGGCTGGGTGACTGATATCGCGACCGCGCTGCGCGACGCGGCGCAGCGGCTGGAGGGCGTGTCCGACACGCCGCGGCTCGATGCCGAATTGCTGATGGCGCATGCGCTCGGCGTCGAGCGGCCGGCCTTGCTCCTTGATCCGTCGCGTTTCGACGTGCCTGCGGATTTCGGCGCGCTCGTCGCTCGCCGTATGGGGCATGAGCCCGTCGCCTATATCCTCGGATATCGCGATTTCTGGACGATCCGGCTGAAGGTCGCCCCCGGAGTGCTGATCCCGCGGCCCGACAGCGAGACGCTGATCGAGGCGGCTATCGACCATTTCGGGACCAGCGGGCCGAAGCGCGTTCTCGATCTGGGCTCGGGTCCCGGGACGTTGCTCCTTGCGGCGTTGGCCGAATGGCCGGCGGCGCACGGTCTCGGCATCGACGAATCCGAAAGGGCGGTCGACTGGGCCGAAATGAATGCCGATGATCTCGGGATGGGCGAACGCGCGCGCTTTCGCCTCAGCGATTGGGGGGGCGGTCTCGACGGGCAATTCGATCTCATTCTCTGCAACCCGCCCTATATCGCCGACAGCGAAGCGTTGATGCCCGATGTCGCCGATTACGAACCGGCGGGCGCCTTGTTCGCCGGCGCTGACGGGCTCGACGATTATCGCCGGATCATCCCCGATCTGGGCCGATTATTGGCGCCCGGCGGGGCGGCAATCCTTGAAATCGGCCACCGGCAACGCATATCGGTATCGCAGCTCGCCGAGAAGGCGGGGTTTGCCGTGACCTGCAAGCAGGACCTCGGCGGCCGCGACAGGGCGCTTTTGCTGACCCGCCCCTGACCGGCCCCCGCAAAAATTTGCTTGGTTTACGCCCGAAAGCACGATAGGGGCGGCTCACAGACCCGACCGGGGTCCCTCGATGGTCCGGCTGGTCTGCTTCCCACTTACGATGCTGGTGCGGACCGTGGGGTCCGGCGCAGGCGGTAACGGGAACCGCGCAGGAGGCGCGGGCGCGACGCGCATATGGCGCGGTCGGCCATAAGGGGTTGGCGTAGCTTATTAGCTTATTCGACAGGATGTCTCAGTTGAACATGAACAACCGGCAGAGCGGTCGCCGTCGCGGCCGCAACAACAACAGCAACAACAATAACAACCGGTCGCAGTCCGGTGGCGGTCGCGGAGGCGTCGACCAGGCGAACCGCATCGACAGCCGCGCGCGCGGCAACGGCGCCCAGATGATCGAGAAATATCGCAATCTCGCGCGCGACGCCCAGCTTGCCGGCGACCGCGTCCAGACCGAATATTATCTCCAGTTCGCCGACCATTATTTCCGCGTCGTGAGCGACTTCCGCGCCCGGCAGGAAGAAAAGGCCGCCGCGAACGGACAGGAACGCAGCCACGACCGCAGCCGCGAGATTCGCGGGGTCGAGGATTTCGACGGCCATGACGATACCGACACCGATTTCGAAGCCGACACCGGCCGCGACGACGGCGACAATGGCGACGACCGTGGCGAACGGAACGATCGCGGCAATGATCGGGGCGATCGCAATGACCGCGGCCAGCGCGGCAATCGCGAAGCACGCGGCGACCGCGACGACGACAATCGTGGCAATCGCGAAGCGCGCGGTAATCGCGACGATGACAATCGCGGCAACCGTCAGTCGGCGCGCAGCCGTCCGGCCCGCAATCGCGACGAGGATGACACCCAGGGTGACCGCAGCGAAGCGCCCGTGCGCGAAGAAGCGGCCGAGCAGGAACCCGCACCGCGTCCGGCCCGCCGCACGGCGCGCCGCCCGCGTCAGGAAGAACGCGCCGACGATGGCGATGCCGGCATCGACACCGCCGTTCTGCCGCCCGCGATCGGTCGCCCCGAACGCAGCGCCGAAAGCGAAGCCGAGGCAGAAGCGCCGGCCGCCAAGCCGCGCCGCACCCGCCGTACCCTCGCGGCGCGAAACACCGATGTCGAAGCCGCCGAATAAGCCAACGATTTCACGCTGGTTTTTCCGATTCGCATGACATAGCCTCCCCGCAGGACACATCCTGCGGGGAGGTTTTTTATGCGCGTGTTGGCTCTGGCCTGTTTGCCGCTGCTCGTCGGCGGCGCGTCGACCGCTCTTTTTGCGCAGGATGCCGCGACCGGCAACGCGCAGGGCGATGTCGCGGTCACCATCTATAACAATGGCCAGTCGCTGGTGCAGGACGACCGCCAGCTCAGCGTCGCTGCCGGGCGCAACCGCATCGAATTCCCCGACGTGTCGGCGCGCATCCGTCCCGAAACGGTGACGCTGTCGGGTCCCGGCATCGGCATCGTCGAACAGAATTTCGATTTCGACCTGCTCACTCCCGACAAGCTGATGGACAAGGCGGTCGGCCAGTCGATCACGCTCGTCCGCACCAATCCCGCGACTGGCGCCGAACGCACCGAGCGCGCCAAGGTACTCGCCGCGAACGGCGGTATCGTGCTCGATGTCGGCGGACGGATCGAGGTGCTGCGCGACGACGGCCTGCCGGTACGCGCGGTGTTCGACCGCCTGCCGCCGAACCTGCGCGCGCGTCCGACGCTTTCGGTAACTGTCGATGCCGCGAGCGCCGGCACCGTCCCGGCGCGGCTGTCGTACCTGACCCCGAACCTTGGCTGGACCGCCGATTATGTCGCGCTGTTCGACGCGGCGAAGGGCGCGATGGATATCCAGGGCTGGGTGACGCTGACCAACAGCACCGGCACGACCTTTAGCAACGCGCGCACGCTGCTGGTGGCGGGCAGCCCGGGCGGTGGCGGCGGTTTTCGCCAGATGACGGGTGCGATGGATTCGGCTGGGACCGAATCGAACGATCGCGAACGGCTCGGCGACTATTATCTCTATCCGCTCGCCGCGCGCACGACGATCGCCAACGCGCAGCAGAAGCAGGTCAGCTTCCTCGACGTGAAGGGCGCGCCGGCGCAGTCGACCTATGAATATGTCAATCGCTGGATGGGCAGCAGCACCGATCCGGTGAGCACCGCCAGCGTGCTCCGTTTTTCGACGTCGCGGCAGGGTGGGCTGGGCGACCAGCTGCCCGCCGGCACGATTCGCGTCTATATGCGCGACGCGCGCGGCGACCCGCAGTTCATCGGCGAAAACCGCATCGACCACACGCCGATGGGATCGGCGATGTCGCTGCGCACCGGCGACGCGTTCGACGTGAAGGTCCAGACGACCGTCGTCTCGCGCACGCGCAAGGGCGATTCGCGCTGGGTGACCAAGATGAAATATCTGGTCAGCAACGCGCGGCCGGGTCCGGTTACGGTGCTGGTGGCGCAGGATGGACTCTATGGCGACGTGCGAATCACCGACGAAAGCCTGAAGGGCGAGCGCGTTTCGGCTGACCGCGTCGAATGGCAGGTGCCGGTGCCCGCCAATGGCAAGGTCGAACTGACCGCCACGTTCGACACGCGTTACTGAGCGCCCGCGCGATGCGCGCCCGCTTCCTGCTGGCTTCCTCGTTGACGCTCGCGGCGCTGTCCGCGCCCGTGCCGTTGTCGGCGCAAGGCGAAACGCCGATCGCCGTCTCGGCGAAAATCGACGACGCCGCAGTCACCGTCTATCGCGCGCCGGCTCGTGGTGCCGGGCCGATCAATCCGAACTGGCCGCAGGGTTTCGCCTTCATCACCGAAACGCGTACCGTCACTTTGCCCGCGGGCACGTCGGTGCTGCGATTCGAAGGCGTCGCCGAAGGGCTGCTTCCCGAAACTGCGGTGGTCAGCGGGCTCCCCGACGGTGTGATCGAAAAGAATCGCGATGCGCGGCTGTTGTCGCCGGCGGGGCTGGTCGACGCCTATCTCAAGCGCAGCGTCACGTTGCGCCGCACGAACATCGCGACCGGGAAAACCGTCGAGCAGGAAGCGGTGATCCAGTCGGGGCCCAATGGCGGCGTGATTCTCCAGACCGCCACTGGCGTCGAGGCGCTCGCCTGTTCGGGTCTTCCCGAGCGCATGCTCTACGCCCGCGTGCCGAAGGACCTGTCGGCGAAGCCGACGCTGTCGGTGCTCGTCGAAAGCAAGACTGCGCGGACGGTGAAAGTCCAGCTCCTCTATCTGGCCGAGGGGTTCGACTGGGCCGCCAACTATGTCGCCGATCGCGGCGCCGACGGAAAGACGCTGGGCATGACCGGCTGGATCACCGTCGCGAACGGCGGGGTAACGAGCTTCCCCGGGGCGCAGCTCAACGTCATCGCGGGCCGGCTGAACAAGATGTACAGCCCGCCGTTGCCGCGCAGCACGCCGGGGCCTCTCGTCCTTCGGTGCTGGCCGATGGATATCACGAGCACGCATCCCTTGTGGGAATTGCCGCCGATCATCGCGTTCGAGCAGGAATTCGCGATGGGCGCCGCCGAGGATGTCGTCGTAACGGCGAGCCGGATGAACCGGCGGGCCTATGCGATGGCGCCGCCGCCTCCGCCGCCTCCCCCGCCGCCGGCACCCCCGCCGCCGCCCGCAGAGGATCTGGGCGACCTTAAATTCTATCGCATTCCCTTTCGCGTCGACGTGTCGGCAAAGGGGCAGAAACAGGTCGCGCTGCTCGCGAAGGACAAGGTCGCGGTCGAGCAGCTTTATGCCGGCACGCTCTATGACAATGGATCGCCGCAGCCGCTCGTGATGCGGCTGCGCGTCCAGAATCGCGAATCGGACGGGCTCGGCCTCGCGCTTCCCGCCGGGACCGCAGCGGTGTTCGAAACGGTCGCGGGCCGGCGCCTGCTCGTCGGCGAGGCGCCGATCGGCGACAAGGCGAAGGACGAGCGCGTCGATTACGATATCGGGCGCAGCCCGGCGGTCCAGTTTCGTGCGCTCGTCAAGGATCGCGACGCCAAGGGCGAATATCAGACGTGGGAGGTCACGCTGACCAATGCGCGGCCTTTCGATGCCGAAATCGAAATGCTCATCCCCTTCGCGATCGATCCCGAGCCGGCCGGCTGGGAACGGCGCGGGTCGAGCTGGGTCTGGCGCGTGCGCGTGCCGGCGAACGACAGCCTGATCCAGACGTTCCGGCAGAAGCTGAAGAACGGGTGAGCAGCGCCGCAGGCCGCGAGCGATTCGCGGGCATGCTCGCGATGCTGGCGCTGGCCGGCATTTCCTGTCCGGCGCGGGCAAGCGATACGCCGGCGGTCGTGCAGTCGACCGCGATCGACGATGTCGCGGTCACCATATATCGCGCGCCGGGCCGGTCGTCGGGCGGTATCGATCCCGACTGGCCCGAAGGCTTTGCCTTTATCAGCGAGACGCGCACGATCCATTTGCCCGCGGGTACCGCCGCGGTGCGATTCGAAGGGGTCGCCGAAGGCCTGTTGCCCGAAACCGCCGTCATCGGCGGGCTGCCGGACGGCGTGATCGAAAAGAATCGCGACGCGCGGCTCCTCTCGCCTGGCGGTCTGGTCGACTCTTATCTGAAGCGCCGCGTCACGCTGCAACGCACCGACCGGGCGACGGGCAAGATACGGCGGCAGGATGCGATCCTTCAGGCCGGCCCGAACGGCGGGGTGCTGGTGCAAACCGCCGAAGGCTATGAGGCGCTCGGCTGTTCGGGGCTGCCCGAGCGGATGACCTATGGCGGCGTGCCGAAGGATCTGTCGGCAAAACCGACGCTGTCGGTGCTGGTGGCGAGCGACCGGGCGCGGACGGTGACCGTCCAGCTCCTTTATCTCGCCGAAGGGTTCGACTGGTCGGCCAGCTATGTCGCCGACCGCCGCCCCGACGGCGGGTCGCTTGCGATGACGGGCTGGATCACGCTCGCCAATGGCGGCGCGACGGGTTTTCCCGGGGCGCAGCTCAATGTGATCGCGGGCCGGCTCGAGAAACAGCAAGGCGCGGGGGCGCCCGCGGGCGAGGCCGCGCCGCTGCGACTCTCCTGCTGGCCGATGGACATCACCAGCACGCACCCCCTGTGGGCGCTGCCCGACGTGATTCCCGTCCGCGGATCGCAGGATGGCTATCAGCGCGGCTATGGCGACGAGATTCTCGTCATGGCACCGCCGCGTGTACCCGAATTGTCGATGTATTCGCCGGTTGCCGTGTCGGTGATCAATTCGGAGCATCTGGCGAAGCAGGAGGATCTGGGCGATCTCAAACAATATCGGCTGCCCTTTCGCACCGACGTCGCGGCGAAGCAGCAAAAGCAGGTCGCGCTGCTGGCGCAGGATCGCGTGGCCTATGACCATCTGTACACGGCCTATGTCGGCAATCCCGGCCGAGGGGACTTTCGTGCCGCGGGTGTCATGATGCGGATGTGGAATCGCAAGGCCGACGGGCTCGGGCTTGCCATGCCCGCCGGCGAGGTCGCGATTTTCGATACGGTGCGCGGGGACCGCCTGCTGCTCGGCGAGGTCGCGACGGCGGACAAGGCGGTCGACGAGCGCATCGATCTGGGCATCGGGGAAAGCAGCGGCGTCCTGTATCGCGTCGTCCAGACGACCGATCGCGATGGCAAGCGGCGCGACTGGCAGGTGACGATCAGCAACGACCGGCCCGTCGAGGCGGACGTCGAGCTGGAGATTCCCTTCGCGCTCGATCCGGTGCCCGAGGGCGCGGAGCAGCGCGGGCGCAGCTGGTTCTGGCGCGTGCGCGTACCCGCGAACGATCGCCTCGTGCTCGCCTTTGTCGAAAAGGACGTGCGCGACTGATTCGGTTCAGGCCGGCGGCAACGCGCGCGGACGATGATTCTCGTCGAGCGCGACAAAGGTGAAGAGCCCGCCCGTCACCTTTTCCTCGGTCCGGCCGCCGTCGCGCGTCGCGATCACTTCGATTCGGATGCCCATCGAAGTGCGCCCGCGCCGCTCGAGCGTCGCATAGACCGAGATGATGTCGCGCAGCAGGATCGGCGCGATGAACTCCATCGATTCGATCGCGACGGTTGCGACGGCGCCCTGCGCCTCGCGCCCGGCGACGATGCCGCCCGCGATATCCATCTGCGAGAGAACCCAGCCGCCGAAGATATGGCCGTTGGCGTTGATGTCGGCGGGGCGGGGGACGACGCGCAGGATCGGGTCGCGCGGGCAGTCGGGTTTATCGGTCATGGTTCATATCCGGATCGTCTTCGAAAGGGTCTTCGATCGCCTCGTCATGGCCACTGCCGCTCGACAGGAAGACGAGGCCCATCAGCGCGGCACCGAGCAGGACCGAAAGGCCGACGCCGGCGGCGGTCGCGATGATCATATGGATGGTCAGCTGGTCGCCCATCGAGAAGCGAAGCCAGCCGAGCGCGCCGACGACCGCGAGCAGCGACACCAGCGCCATGCCTTTCATCAGGCGGCGATAGCGCGCCCAGGCGACCTTCGATGTGTCGCCGTCGTCGAGCGGGGAGCGTTTGACCATGGCGGCTTCCATGGACCAGCCGGCGGGCAAGGCCAAGCGCGAATGGAATGCGGCCGCCCGTTTCGGCTTTGCCGCGAATCATGATAGGCTTTGCCGTCCAGAGAATCAGCATGGGAGCGGCATGGAATGACGATCGGAGCGATCCTGCACGGGCGCACGGGCCCGGTAATTTCGGCGCGCAAGGATGACACGGTTCGCGCGGTGCTCGACCTCCTCGCCCAGCACCGCATCGGCGCGGTGCCGGTGATGGAAGGCGAGGTGATCGTCGGCATTTTCTCCGAACGCGACCTTGTCCGGCTCATGTCCTCCTATGGCCCCGAAGCGCTCGACCGGCATCTCGACGAGGTGATGACCAAATCGCCCGTAACGTGCGATTCGTCGACGGCCGTCATCGGCGCGCTGTCGCAGATGACGCAGCGCCGCATTCGCCACCTTCCTGTCGTCGACGACGGACGACTCGTCGGATTCGTGTCGATCGGCGATCTCGTCAAATATCGCATCGACCGGATCGAGGCCGAGGCCACCGCGATGCGCGACTATATCGCTTCCTGAGGCGCCGCCTCTTCGGCCGGGGGCTGGCGGCGCAGCACCAGCCGGATCATCTCGTCGATCGCGTCGCGCTCGAGCAGCCAGAGCAGGCTGCCATATAAGGCCACGCCGAGTGCGACGAGCCCGGCGAGTCGCACGGGCGCAGGAAAGCCGAGCGGGGCGATCGCTTCGGCTGCGAAACCCACGCCGATCGCCATCACGAGCGCGGGCGCGAGTCCCGGCAGCATCGCGCGCGCGATATCCCACAGGGTCACGCCGATCAGCGGTGCCGATAGCCGCGCGGTAGCCAAGAGCAGCAGGGGCGCCGCGATCAGCCAGGCCCACGCCATGCCGATCAGGCCCCACTGGGCGCCGACAAGGAAAGCGGTCGGAAAGAGAATCGCCCCGCTCATCGCCGTGAACATCGAGATCGACGGTTTGCCGAGCGCGTTGGTGACCGGCGCAAAGAGAATCTGCACCGTCATCAGGATCAGCGCGAGCGAGAGCAGCTGTATATAGGGTACCATCCCGAGCCATTTGGCACCGAAGAGCGTTTCGACCATCGGCGCCGCGACCACGGCGAGCCCGCAATAGAAAGGCGCGGCGACCAGCATCAGGACGCGCACGGTCTTCAGGAAGCTCCAGCGCACCGCCGCCATGTCGGTCTTGATTCGCGCATAGGCGGGAAAGGCGACCTCGTTCAGCGGCGGCACGAACTTCGCCATGAAGATCTGCGCGAGGAATAGCGCTTCGGCATAAAGGCCGAGGGCATGGGCGTCGAACCGGGCGCCGGCGATGAAGATGTCCGACTGGCTTTGCACCAGCCAGAAGAGCTGGCTGGCCAGCACTGCCGATCCGAATCCGATGATCTGGCCGCAGCCGCGAAAATTGAAGCTGGGCCAGACGAGCAGCCGCGCAACGAGCGTCAGCCCGATCGCGCGCG